>ERZ773042.2251-NODE-2251-length-10685-cov-2.354563_pt1 | contig 10685 bp, 10 predicted proteins | sample MGYA00511664_ERZ773042 | MGnify/ENA primary metagenome ERZ773042 (study PRJEB29015, sample SAMEA2737984) | human oral metagenome | biome: human oral; feature: human-associated habitat; material: dental | place: China | collected 2036 ... | reverse complement strand
AAAGTCGATGCTGTCCGAGCCGTACGCCCAGCCCTCTTCCAGGACCTCGATGTCCCTGTGCCTCAGGTACGCACGTATTGCTTCGTGTGATCTCTCATTGATGTTCTTCCCATGGATGTCTGCCTCCTCGCGTTGGAGCACGCCCCTTGGTGCGCCTTGTGGTGCGGATGGTGCCTGCGGAAAAGCGGTAGTGCAAGGGGTAAAAGCGAAACGCAGGTGTCCCTGATGTTTTCGTGCCCTTCGCGGTGCCAGGCGACGTGGTAGATCTCAAAATAAGAAAGAAAAAACACAGCTATTGCGAGGCCGAGGTGTGCTTGCGGCTCTCGGAAAAGTTTCGCGGCCCTTGTGCGGGAGCGACCGTGGGTAAGTCTTCGCTCCCAAGACGAGATGAGGTGAGGGCGTGCGTGGAGATTGCCCGTGGGAATGCGGTGATGAGACTACTGCGAGGTGCTGTGCACCTGGGATATTGCCGAGGCGTCTGATGGAGATGTGGTGCGCTGACTGGCTGTTGACGGCTTCGCTAGGCAGCGGAGTGCTCGCGTGAATGCCGTGCGAGCGCAGTGTCCATGCCCATGAGTGTTCGGGATGCTTTGGGATGTCGCGACATGCTCGTTGCGGTGCATGGAGGCCCCGGCGTTTGCCATGACATTGTGTCCAGTGACGGGTTGAGAAGGTTACTCCGTTACTGCTTTGACTCCCTCGACGGGAGGTTGGCCCATGCGACTGTCCTTGTCTTCAGGCTCAGGGCAGGGCCGGTCGCAGGTGAAAAGGCATGGAAGTGGGTACAAACAATATTTATCTGCTATTGGCCTACAGGTTTGCCCGCCTACTCTTAGGCATCCTCGATGTCGTGCGCATATGGTTTCCAGAGCGGACACTCCTGCCAGCCTTTGGTGAAGCCCATGCGGCCGAGTTCATCGAAACTAAGGCGGCCCAAAAGTTTGAAGAGACGCTCACGCCAGAACGTCTCAGGCGCGATGTGCTCCAGCAGATAGCTCAGGATTGTGAGGATGCCAAACATGTTGTCCGACCTCACGCTGAAGGGCTCGTGCCATTCCGGATGCTTCGACCGCTTGGGAATGATTGGTCTGGTGCCGATGCCCCTGTTCCAGAGACGGCCATGGTGCGCGCATATGTTATGTACTGTATTTATGGTCACGAGCCAAGATTCCAGCACGCGCGAGCTTATGCCCAAGTCGTTTGCGAGCTTGTTCCTGATTTCAGTTGGTGCACCTCTGAAGAGCTTGAGCATGGTGCCGAAGTCCATCAGGTTGACGAGTATCCAGTAGGGAGGAAGTTCGTGCTCGTCGCTATAGGCCTTTTTGAAGTGGAGAGCGAAGGGCTCACGTGAGCGTCTGAGCTCATCCTTGCAGCGCGCTATAAACTTGTCATATTCGCCCTGTTTGAGCCTTGGCAGGTTGTTAGCGTCGAGGAATCCGAAGGCGCCGGTCTCCCTAGCAAGTTCGTATGCGAGCTGTGTGCGGAAGTAGACCTCCACGCGCTCTATGGCGTCGAGTACGACAAGCCTGAACTGTCGGTCGAAGATGTAGAGGCGCCAGATCTGGTCGAACGACGTTCCCTCGATAAAGTGCTCGTTCTGCATGTCATCCTGGTCGCCTTTTGGCTGGCACTTAAAGATATACCAGTATCCGCTCAAGCGGTAGTAACCGATGTTGGCGAGGTGTCTGATAAGATTGTCGCGCTCGGCAACGAGACCACGCTCGTTGATGAGAAGGTCTGCCTGCTGCTCGAAGGACAGCCAAGGTTTCGTGTACGTTCCCACGGTGCTTATGTACCTCCAGACAAAGAAGACCCGCCAGTGTGCATGCTCGGAAGCAGAGGCCAGGCGGGTTTACTGACCATAGTGTATCACATCCATCGCGAGATGACGCGGAAGAGCCGGCGCACGAAACGCCAGATGATCCTAAAGACGCCATGGCCCCGCCTCCTTCTCCTTTGCGGTAACGAGCATTGCCTTTAGCTGGTCCACAGAGAAACTGAGCGCGTATACCTCGCCCGTCACGGGGTCAGTGTGTGAGAACCGTCTCTCATTGCCGCTGCTTCTCCGTCTCCTCAGGTCACGACTGGTGTAGGCAAGGTTTTGCATCTCTGTTTCCTTCCACTCGGTTTTCAACAACCGTTTCTGGCCGACATTGTGACTGCCAAACGACCTCCAGAACGAGTTTGGAGATGCAGAAGAAGCAGATTCCTACAGAACGATGGAGACGCGAAAAAACATAAAACACCTGTTCAGTGCATCTAGGAGAGGTAGACGAGGGAGAATTTACGGAATCTCCAGCTTGACTCTCATAACCCGAAGGTGGTTGGTTCAAATCCAGTGACCAAAATCTCATCCTCTGCCTGCGAAAGAGGTTAGAGGATTTTTTGTAAGGCTTTAGCCTATTGAGCGCGAGCAAAGCGCGGAGTATAAAACCACTTGCTATGCGAGCGGTTGTTATTTTGTCTTACATTTTGTATTTACAAGGTAAATCGTTACAACACAATCAGTTGCAATGATACCGCCCGCGATGAGCGCTGTTGTGGTTGTGATGTTTGGATACAATAGAGCTAAATAAAAGATTACTAGTGTACATACGAGCATACAGATACCCATTACAAAACAGAGTTTCTTTTCGTTTATTGTCTTCTTTTCATCCGCAGTCATTGTGTTAAATCCAGCGATTGAAGTAGTGCCATGTCCTGATAGAAGTACGAGCGACCAAATAGCGAGAATGATGGTTAAAGTCCACAATATGATTGAAAATGTCATAGTAACCACTCCAATTAAATATGCCATACTTTCTTCTATTATAGATTTACCCAATCTGTTTGGTTAAGCTTGATAAATATCGTTTTCACTTAATATGTTCGGTTGAGTATGAAAATTAACTAGTAAAATTAGGTTTATTCCCGGTACGTCGATCTTTTTGTATATATCTATTGTGTCTTATAACCTAAGTGAGAAATGTATCTGGTGCATTAGTTGTTGAATTCCATATCTTTGGAAATCCCCATGCCGTTAATAATCTCATAACTGATGGAAAATTATCTGGACATGCATTGCGTCCAGAACTTAAGAGGCAATCTCCATTTGAAGCAGCCTCAAATTTCCATATATATGGGCGCCTACCGTTTGTTGCAGTAGATTCATAGTTTTTCTCCCAATTGTGAACTCCCGCTTCAATAAAGCCTCTTATTAAGTCACTTGTAGGTCGATAATTTGCTTTGCATTTTTCGTAGGTTGTATCGTCTGGCCAATAGCCATACCAATCGAGAAGACCGAGCGACTGTTCTGTTTTCTCACCGAGTTTATAGAAACCATACCATCCTGCACCGTAGCACCCATCTCTTCGATTACGGTGCTCAATTCTCAGTTGGATGGTTTGGTTTGATTCACCTCCAACTGTTATCGAAAACAACAGTTGAGGGCTACAAAACAATATCGATTCTCGTCTTTCCATCTCGGGTGACTTGTTGAGCCATTCAGCCATTGACAGAATCGTTTCATGTTCTTCATCTGATTGTCCCCAACCTCTAAATTTGTGTTCATTCTTACTAGGCTCATACATTCGTTTAATAACGTACGGTGAGAAGACTTTCTGGCATCTAAAATTATGGATTAACTCTCTTTTCATAACAATTTTGATAAGTCCACGCTGTCCTCTATGTTTGCCCATTACAGCTATTTGCTCGTACCCATCGCCCCATTGACTTGGGAGGCAGTACACCTTGGTGCCTGGGGAGAAATGCCTTGTCCCATGGACGATCGTGTGATCTTCTCCAAAAGGATGAGTATCTATTACATTACCAACGAGGCACCAAATCCATTCTGGGTATGTATCTTCTTCAGAGAGATCCCAAAATGATCGCTCTGTACAAGGAGAACGTTGTTGCTCTGCTTCGTTTTTGTAGCCATAGACTGGATATGACATTCGCTCGATATCCTTTAGTTTTGCAAGGCATCTATCGAGAAGAGAACTTGCGGCCGCAGAATAGAGAAGTCCGACCCCTTTAGGATCTTCTGTGACACATTTGGTAATGATTGCATATATACATTCCTTATTAAGAGTCAATGTGTTTATCTTGGCGAGCGTGTCTATGTTGTTTGTAATGACAACACCATGCTCGGTGAGAATCTTTTGATATGCGTCATTTTCTTGCTTCTGAGCTGAAAAAGCATACCAGCTTGCAAATCCTTCAAGTGCTCCTGGGAGTTGGTAATGAGGGGTATAGGATAAGCCTATTGGATCGACTATAAAGCTAGAAACATAGTGTAGTGCTGGGAAGTATTCATCCCAAGAAATGTCTGTTGCAAGGAACCATCCCGCGAATTTTGATAAATCGTATATATACATCAGATATCTCCAAGTAGATGTGTATAACTGTGATTATATTCCTGAAAGAGCAATTACACATATAAGCTTCCCAACAAGTTGCTCATGTTTAAGGAGTTTTAGATAGCATAAGCATTAATCGTTGTTGGCACTGTGATTGCCAAAAAACAAAGGGGTCACGCCGATGGATCTGCTGCTTACCGTATCCGCAGTTTTCCATTAAAATGTCACGAGGACACGTTACACTCTATGAATATAGGAGAACCTATGAGCAAGAAACTGTTTACCCGTCGTTCTTTTACCGGATTGGCAGCAGTAACTACGATAAGCTTTTTTACCGGCTGTGACAAAGTAATGAAGCAGGTTCTTAATGGGTCGAACCAAGACAACAACCAAGGAAGCAGCCAAACTCAAGGTAAAAACCAAGAGGATGAAAAAGAAAGAGTTCTTGCTGCTTGGAATGCAACGCCGTTTGTAGAAAAGCCGGATAATCCAACACTGGACGGAGATATCAACAAAATTATCGTTGGTGTGTGGCAAGTTGATACGGCTATCGGAGCCGGTGACAAAGCCGGTAAAACCTACGATCACGCAGGTATGCTTAACCAGGCATACCATGACGGCACCGTCCCTCACTACATTTTTAAGAGCGACGGCACCCATGAGCTGCACCATTTCGACGGTAAAGTAGATCATGGCAAATGGACTGCCAAAGGCGATTCAGCCATTTCTTGTGTCTATGAGGAAGATGGAACAACGGATGAGTGGAGCTACGATCGAGAAGCACAACGGCTCAAGTTTGAAGGTAAATCCGCCATTTCAAGTTATCAAAAATTGAGCGACAATCCCAAAGATACCTCTCAAATTGCCTATATTGACGGCAATGTTGTTAACTTTGCTGCAACGATACCAGGCGTATGGGAGCTCGTAAGCCTCCATCGTATTAATTCGGATGAACCTGATTTAAGCACAGAGGACGTCAAATCTAATATTAAGAAGACCGGAACGAGCTATTTCTTCTCGGTACATAAAAACGGTTTCTGTGCTCTTTTCTATCCAAGTGGAAGAGTCTTGCCGGGAAGAATTGAGGCAGAGAGTTCTTCTGACAATAAGCAAACCTATCCGATGCTTGTTGCGGCGTCGGATCAATTTGAAAACGTTGAAGAGGCTTCTCTTCAGGCGCATCCAAAGCGTCCGACAACTGTTTACGTTAAGTTGAAAGAGGTAGAGCTACTCTTTCAGCATGTGAATCATCGCGAGGATGACTTTGGCGATATTTCCTATGCTCCAAAAGCGTCGTTCCCGTGGCACCTCGATAAGCTCGGCAATCCAACGCCTGAATCGGGTGGCGATAATTCCGGCAGCTCAAAGAGTGATACCTCTGGAAATAAATAGCGCGATTTAGTATAGAAATACGCGAATGCTAGTTTTGAGTCCAGCCGTGTGTCAAGCACTGCGATCAGTGATCTTTCCGTTGAACCTGTAGATCAAAATAGGATTCAAAAATAAGTTCGAGAAGGTAGTAGAAGGGAAGTCTACTGTTCAAGTCCATACCGTCATAGGTCATGGACCTCTCTACAACGTAAAGTGGGTAGTCGGCAATTTTTGAAAGCGGATTCTTTGAAAGGCCTGTTAAGCTCACTATGATTGCACCCTTTGATTTTGCAATTGCCGCTGCATCAACGGAAACCTTAGTGTCTCCGCTGATACTGACTGCAAAGAAAACATCGTTGCTGTGAGCCTGCTTTGCCGCGTGCGTCATGACATGGCGCTCAAGGTATACATGAGAGTTTTTATTCAGCAGCAGAAGCTTTCTGCACATATCTTCACAAGGCAGAGCCGACAATCCCGATGCAAGAAAGACAACATTGTCAGCGTTAGCCAGTGCTTGAGAAATGGCGGAAATGTGTTCCATGTGAATAAGCGCTTGGGTTTTGCGTATTTGCTCATTAAGCGAAGTATCTTCTGCCGAATATCTTGCTGTGGCAAGGCTTGTGAGGTACGAGGTTCTTAAATCGACAAAGCCGCCAAATCCGAGCTTATGGCAAAGTCTCGTGATGGTGTTGGGAGCTGTATAGAATTCGTTTGCCAGCTCCTTAACGGATATCTCGGAAATCGATTGTTTAGAAGCAATGAGGCGTCGCAGTATCGTTTCCTCAAGATCATTGAGTTTGCTAGAGTTGTCTGCCACCGCTTTATAAAAATCCATAGCCCCTCCTCAGTTTACCAATACCATTGTATCCATGTGTCGATTTACACGCTATTGTGTATCGTGTAAATCTGAGTTTAAACCAGCTGAAAATTGCCTTGAGTCAAGATTCTTCTCACTGTATGCAATACAACTATTGATATGTCAAAGATAGCGCGAGCTTTCGAATCTTGAGAGAGGCAGTGGTTCTGGTGAAGGAAAAACTTAATGTCGTTATTGTTGGTGGAGGCTCAACGTGGTGCCCCGGTATCTTGAAATCGCTTACTAAGCATCAGGATATCTTCCCGCTTAATCGTGTCGTTATGTACGATATCGACGAGGAGCGTCAAAAATCATTGGGTGAGTTCGGAAAGATCCTTTTTAAAGAAGAGGCTCCGGGAGTTTACTTTGATTACACCACTGACAAGGATATTGCTTACGAAGATGTTGACTTCGTGCTTTGCCAGATCCGAACCGGCGGCTATGCCATGCGCGACAAAGACGAAAAAATCCCTCTGCACATGGGGCTTATTGGACAAGAGACCGTCGGTGCGGGCGGAATGGCTTACGGTATTCGTTCAATGACGGACATGATTGAGATCGTGAATGATGTTCGAGCGCGCAGTCCAAAAGCATGGATCATTAACTACACCAATCCTGCAGCTCTTGTCGCTTATGGTTTAGCTAAGGCATTTCCAAATGAAAAGCGGATTCTCAATATTTGTGATCAGCCGGTCAATCTTCTCCGTTCTTACGGGAGGCTTCTTGGTCGTGATTCAAGAGAATTTGAACCGGTCTATTTTGGACTCAACCACTTTGGATGGTTTACGCACCTGTATGATCGTGAAGGAAACGACCTTGTTCCGGTTATTAAAGACTATGTGAAAGAGAATGGCTTCAAACCTGCAGACGCGGAGCAGCGCGATCAATCTTGGCTGGATACCTATGCCGTAGTGGCCGATATGCTTGAAGATTATCCGGATTATCTTCCAAATACCTATCTTCAATATTATTTCTATCCGAACTATAAGTTGGCACACCTTGATCCGAACTATACGCGCAGCGATGAGGTCATTAATGGGCGAGAAAAGCGTGTGTTTGAAGAGTGCCGCCGCGTAATTGAAGTAGGAACGGCAAAGAACTCGTCCGTCGTACAAAACGATGCCCATGGTGACATGATCATAGAGGTTTCGTCTGCAATTTACAGAAACACCAGACAGACGTTTATCGTAATGGTCAAAAACGACGGGATCATTAAAGACATGCCCGACGATGCGATGGTCGAGGTGGCAGCAAGCGTTGGGGTAAACGGACCTCAGCCGTATGCGGTTGGTGAAATCGGCACATTCTATCACGCCCTTATGGTCAATCAGTATTCCTACGAGCGTTTGGCAATAGAAGCCTATTTTGAGCACTCATATGAGAAGGCACTTCAGGCACTAACGCTCAACAGACTTGTTAATGACGGTAAAGAGGCTCGAAAAGTCCTTGATAAGTTGATTGAGGTCAATAAGGACTATTGGCCTGAGTTGAAGTAAGTCACATATTTACGGTTGGCTCGATTTCGGGTGGTTATTGGAGAGGATTCGTTATGGAAAAAGCGGAGCTTTTAGGAAAGTTCCAGCGTCTTGGCAAGGTGCTGATGACGCCGGTATTGATTCTTCCTGTTGCGGGCATTCTTGTTGGTCTGGGTAATGCATTTACAAGCTCGTCTTTGCTTAAGATTGCTCCTTGGCTGGGATTGCCGGCAGTTAGTATTTTCTTCTCAATCTGCAAAGTTGCGGGAAACATTGTTATGGGCAATATCCCAATCATCTTCGCCATATGCGTGGCCTATGGATTTGCAAAGTCTGAAAAGGCAACCGCAGCGCTCTGTGGATTTTTGGGTTATATGACCATGAATGCGGTCATGGGTACGTTTCTTACCAAAATAGGCACCATTGATCCTAAGAACTTAGTTACAGGGCAGGCATCAATCCTTGGCATCATTACCCTTGATACGGGCGTTATCGGTGGTCTGGCAGTAGGTCTTCTTGTTGCATACCTTCATAACAGGTTCTATAAAATCGAGCTTCCGCCTGTTCTTTCCATCTTTAACGGGACGCGTTTCATTCCTGCAATAACGTTATTTTCCTGCAGCATTATGGGTTTGTTGATGTCCGTAGTTTTCCCTCCAATTCAGTCTGCTCTGACGGCGATGAGTGAGTTTATTCGCAGTACCGGAGTTCTCGGAGGCTTTGTTTATGGTGCCGGCGAAAGATTGCTTCTTCCCTTTGGTCTACATCACTTCGTTTACCTGCCGTTTATGTTTACTTCGCTTGGAGGCAGTCAGACTATTGACGGTAATGTAGTGACCGGTGCCGTAAATCTCTACAATGCAATCCTTAATACGCCGGGAATGCCTTTTGACATTGAAGTGAGCCGGTTTGTGATGAACGGAAAGGTTATTTTCGCAATATTTGGTCTGCCAGGAGCGGCACTGGCCTTTTATAAGACTTCTTTGCCTAAAAACAAAAAGAAGATTGCAGCGCTTATGGTAGCGATCCTGATTCCCTGTGTTTTCATGGGTATTACCGAGCCGGTGGAGTATGCATTCCTCTTTGTGGCGCCTGTTCTGTATGCGGTGCACGCAGTATTTGCGGGTCTTGCATATGCTCTGACGTATCTGCTCAATTTCAATGTTGCAGGTTCGACTGCCTTCGGCGGACCCTTCCTGTCATTTATCTTCAACGGTATCTTGGGTGCGGATAAAGGTTCAAACTGGCAGGTTATTTTGGTGCTGGGACCTCTTTATTTTCTGTCCTACTTCTTCATTTTCAAGACGCTTATCAAGAAGTTTGATTTGAAGACACCAGGCCGCTCTGTCGAGGAAGACGATTCAAGCGCGGCGACTATCTCGGAGAATTCTAAACCGCAAGAAAAGCAGGGTACATCTTTCGCTCAGTCAGATGAAATTGCAGCGAGAATCCCGGAAATCATTGAGGCTGTTGGTGGTGCTGGAAATATTAAAGACGTTGACGTATGTTTTACACGCCTTCGGATAGCGCTTACTGATACGGCAAAGGTTGATGAGGACGAGGTATTTACCAAAGCCTTAGGAGCGCATGGTATTGTTCATGTGAGTGGCGGTGTGCAGGTTATTTATGGCAATAAGGCCTCTCTTTATGCGACTCAGATGCGAGAAGTGCTTGGGCTTGAATAGAAGCTTCGTGAAATAGGAAAATTGCCTCAGATAAGTGAGGCCACGCTTGGCGCAAATGCAACGCAAATACTTGCGTTGCGTTTGCGTTTATCCCACTGCAGCACTAGCGAGATTTGTTTTTCATGTTTATAAGATGTATGTGGGTTAGCAGTTGTCAGTTGGAAAACTCTTAGTGTACTGAGTAAATTTACTCAGTACACTGAGAGAAATTAGTCACTTGAGTATGAGTTTATGAACCTTCACTTTTGAGTAATCATAGGTATGGTTTGCAAAATCCCTATTTCGACCTAAAAAACGGTTTGCAAAATCGCAATATTTGATAATATTTAGTTTGAAAAGTCGTAAAATAGTATCAAACTAAAGTTTGCAAAGTCTAAAAAAGAGGTCTGCATGCTCAAACGAAAAGCTATGGACGCGCTTATCAACTGGAAGAATAACAACGATGGTCAAGCACTTCTCGTCTCAGGTGCAAGACAGGTAGGAAAAACATATCTTATAGAGCAGTTTATTCATGAGAATTACGAGCATGTAGTTAAGTTTGATTTGGTTGACCAAGTTGATGTAAAAAAGGCTCTTGATGTAGCCAGCAATTCCCAAGAGCTTTTTATGGCTTTGTCTGCTTATGCTGGATCAGAAATGGTTCCAGGTAAGACAGTGATTTTCATTGATGAGGTCCAAGAATGTAAAGAAGCCCTCACTTTAGTGAAATACCTTGTGCAGCGTAAGGGCTTTGACTACATCCTCTCAGGTTCTCTTTTGGGAGTGGAGCTGAGAGATATGCGGTCGGCTCCTGTGGGCTATTTGCACGTACTTGATATGTATCCCTTGGATTTTGAAGAGTTTTGTTGGGCAAACAGCATCAGTGAGAATGTGCTTGCAGACATCCGCAGCTGCCTTGTCGAGAGGCGTCCCGTCGAAAACTATATTTATGAGGCGATGCTCAAAAACTTTAGAGTTTATA
>ERZ773042.2250-NODE-2250-length-10685-cov-10.815616_pt1 | contig 10685 bp, 9 predicted proteins | sample MGYA00511664_ERZ773042 | MGnify/ENA primary metagenome ERZ773042 (study PRJEB29015, sample SAMEA2737984) | human oral metagenome | biome: human oral; feature: human-associated habitat; material: dental | place: China | collected 2036 ... | reverse complement strand
AACATTTTTTCATTTTGCAAACCTACTTTCTTATAAAATATTTAATGACAACATAACTAATAGGGAATGTTAACAGTATCAAAAATATAATTTGAATCTTATAAATATCTGGTTGAAAAAATGAAATATAACAACCCGTCAACAACAATCCCATGAAAACGACACCAAAAATAAAATCAACTATATAGTCATTTTTATTTCTTTTCAAAAATATCACCTCCTAGCACTATACAAATCTAACACCAATTGGCTAATGATAGCACATTACGTCTCTATATGTCGTAAGCTCCCTCCTCTCTTGATTAAATAACTAGCGCATTATATTGGCCAATTCCACGGAAACTGTGAAGCTAAGGTGACCAAGAATGCAAAAAAGACCAAAAAGCGAAATACTTTTTTATCCATAATGTTTCTCCTATCTTTTTATAGCTATATTATAACTCTTTTTCTTAACGCCAAAGATCTTTGTTTGCTTTTTCACAAAATTATCTTAGATCTTTATTTTACTTTTTCTGTCTTTATGATACAATATTTTTAATAACACAATAAAATATGTTAACTTTTTTCACGAACAAGGAGGAGATCATGCGATACGATTTTGGAAATGTTTATAAAGAAATCCGTGAGTCAAAAGGGTTAACTCAAGAGGAGGTCTGTGGGGATATTCTCTCAAGAACCAGCCTATCAAAAATCGAAAGTGGAAAAACAACTCCTAAATATGAAAATATGGAGTTTCTTCTCCGACAAGTCAATATGAGTTTTGAAGAGTTTGAATATATCTGTCATCTTTATCAACCAAGTCAACGCACAGAAATTATGCAAACCTATCTCAATATGAGCTCAATCCTAGGGACTAATGAACTCGAAAAACTATTTCAAAAATGTCAAGACTACCTCAAAACTCACCACGACCTCCCCATCAAAGAGATACAAGATATGCTAGAAATTGTTATCTATACCCGCCAAAATGGGACTAAAAAACTGTCAATCGAAGTTAACAATACTGTAAAGAAGCTATGGAAGAAGATAGAAAAGCAGGACACTTGGTACGAGAATGACTTAAAAATTCTCAATACCATTCTCTTTACCTTTCCTATAGAACATATCCATCTCATCACTGGAAAAATCTTGCAACGCTTAGAAGTCTATAAAAACTATCAACATTTATATGACTTGCGAATGGCAATCCTACTCAACCTCTCCACCATTTACTTATACAATCAAGATAGAAATATGTGTAAACAAATATGCTATACTTTACTAGAAGATGCCAAGAACAAGAAAAGCTACGACAGGCTTGCTATCTGCTATGTCCGTATTGGGATTTGTACGGATGATTCTAAACTTATCCAAAAAGGTTTCTCCCTTCTGGAACTAACCGATGAAACCTCCATGCTATCTCATCTCAAAAAAGAAGTAGAGACCTATCATCAACCAAAGGAAATATAAAAAAGTCGAGGGATTTCCTCGACTTTTACATATTTTTCTGTTAGCTAGATCTTAATACCAACCGTTGTTAAGCCAGAAGTTCTTGGCAGCTGTCCATGAACCGTAACGTCCTGCAACGTAGGCATCTGCTACACGTTCTTGGTTTTCAGCTGAGTAGTCACCGTTCAAGTATGAATCTGTCAATTGGTAACGTCCGATGTAACGTCCGTTTGTAGCAGTGTAGCTACCACCTGATTCTTTTTGAGCGATCCATTCTTTGGCTTCTGCTTCAGAACCACTTACAGTAGAAGTTGCTGCAGTGTTGCTTTCTGCTGCTGGAGCTGCAGGAGTTGCAGGTGCAGCTGGGGCTTCATAAGTTGTTGTTGCTGCTGGAGCTTCTTCAACTGTTTCTGTAGCTACTGGAGCTGTTTCTTCCGTTGTTGCTGCTGGAGCTACAGTAGAAGCTGTTCCTTCGATAACCAAAACTTGGTCAACAAAGATAAGGTGAATATCTTTGATGTTGTTTTTTGCTGCCAATTTTTCAACAGTTGTGTTGTACTTCTCAGCGATTTCTGAAAGAGTATCACCTGATTTAACTGTGTAAGTTACAGTTTCTTGGGCAGATGCAAGTGATGGAGCAAAGAAAGCAAGCAAAGCTGCTACTCCTGCGATAGTTGTTTTAATTTTTTTAGTTGTTAATGACATATCTAAAAATTCTCCTTCCATTGGATATATCTATGATACCTTTTAAATGTTACCGTTGTTTAACGGTTATATGTAGAAATATTACAAAAATGTTTTATATTTACCGTTTTAAGGAGGTTTTTGTCACAAAAGACCTTGTTTTATACTATCTTTAATCATTTTAAGCTTTTGATAAGGGAAATAAGCGCAGAGGTCCATTCTTTGATATAATAGATATAAGAATCTTTGTAAGGGGAAACAGATGCACTCACTTCGTTTTCAATCTGTCTTTGACATTATCGGGCCTGTCATGATTGGCCCATCAAGTAGCCATACTGCTGGAGCTGTTCGCATCGGGAAAATCGTCTCTTCCATCTTTGATGATACGCCGACAGAAGTCGAATTCCAATTATTTAACTCGTTTGCCAAAACCTACCGTGGTCATGGAACGGACCTCGCTCTCGTCGCTGGTATATTAGGTATGGATACAGACGATCCCGACATTCCAAATAGCCTAGAGATTGCCCATAAACGCGGTATCAAGATTGTCTGGACCATTCAGAAAGACAGCAACGCTCCTCACCCTAATACCACTAAAATTACTGTGAAGAATGAACACAAGTCCATCAGTGTGACAGGAATTTCCATTGGTGGGGGAAATATCCAAGTTACGGAGCTTAACGGCTTTGCTGTCTCTCTCAACATGAATACACCGACCATCATCATCGTGCATCAGGATGTTCCAGGTATGATTGCCCATGTTACTGAAGCCCTCTCTCGTTTCGATATCAACATCGCTCAGATGAATGTGACTCGAGAAAAAGCTGGAGAAAAAGCCATTATGATTATCGAAGTCGATAGTCGAAGTTGCGAAGAGGCGATTGAAGAAATCCGAAAAATCCCTCATCTCCACAATGTCAATTTCTTTAAGTAGGAGGAAACATGTTTTATTCTATCAAAGAATTGGTCGAGCAGGCGGATCTAGACTTCCAAGGAAATGTCGCCGAACTCATGATTGCGACAGAATATCAACTAACTGGTCGGGAACGGCCAGAAGTTCTCCTCCTCATGGAACGCAATCTAGAAGTCATGAAAGCCTCCGTTGAGCTCGGTCTTAGTGAAAACAAATCCCGCAGTGGCCTAACAGGTGGAGATGCGGCCAAGCTAGATCGCCATCTCAAAAGTGGCAAGGCCTTGTCAGATTTTACCATCCTATCAGCAGCCCGAAATGCCATCGCAGTCAATGAACACAACGCTAAAATGGGCTTGGTCTGCGCCACTCCAACCGCAGGAAGCGCTGGTTGTTTGCCAGCTGTTCTCACTGCTGCTATCCAAAAATTAGACCTTAGCCATGAAGAACAACTTGATTTCCTCTTTGCCGCGGGTGCCTTTGGATTGGTTATCGCAAACAACGCTTCTATCTCAGGTGCTGAAGGTGGCTGCCAGGCCGAAGTCGGCTCTGCCTCTGCCATGAGTGCCGCAGCCTTGACCTTGGCCGCAGGTGGAAGCCCCTATCAGGCTAGTCAAGCCATTGCCTTTGTCATTAAAAATATGCTGGGCCTCATCTGCGACCCCGTCGCTGGTTTGGTTGAAGTTCCTTGTGTTAAGCGCAATGCCATGGGAGCCAGCTTTGCCTTTATCGCGGCTGATATGGCCTTGGCAGGTATCGAGTCTAAAATTCCTGTCGATGAAGTTATCGATGCCATGTACCAAGTCGGATCCAGCCTCCCAACTGCCTTTCGTGAAACAGCTGAAGGTGGACTCGCAGCCACCCCGACTGGTCGTCGCCTACAAAAAGAAATCTTTGGCGAATAAACTCATCTATATCTATTAGGAGAAAGTATGCCCTCTATCTCAGCCATCTTTTTCGATCTAGACGGAACTCTGGTTGACAGTTCCCTCGGGATCCACAATGCCTTTACCCATACCTTTAAAGAGCTAGGAGTTCCAAGCCCTGATGCCAAAACCATTCGTGGTTTTATGGGACCACCCCTTGAAAGTAGTTTTGCAACATGCCTTCCCAAGGAACAAATCTCAGAAGCTGTTCAAATCTACCGTTCTTACTACAAGAAAAAAGGAATTCATGAAGCAGAGCTTTTCCCCCGAATAACAGAATTGCTTCAAGAGCTTTCGCAAAACTACCCTCTCTACATCACTACAACAAAGAATACTCCTACTGCTCACGATATGACTAAAAATCTGGGAATCCATCATTTCTTTGATGGTATTTACGGTTCTAGTCCTGAAACGCCACACAAGGCGGATGTCATCCGTTACGCCTTGCAAACGCATCAACTCCCTGCAGACCAAGTCCTCATCATCGGGGATACCAAGTTTGATATGATTGGAGCCCAAGAAACTGGCATTAAAAAGTTCGCTGTTACTTGGGGATTTGGAGAAGAGGCTGATTTGCTCAGCTATCAACCTGACTGGATTGCCCGTACCATTGATGATATCATTAGCCAGCTCTAACCATACAAAAATACTCCTAACACTAGTGAACTAGGTTGAGGAGTATTTTTTTATATGTTGTTACTACCAGAAGGAATCAACTCCATGCTTAAGCAGTAATTTGATCCTGTTCTTCAGTATCTGCATCTTCATCCTTCTTACTTGGCCAAGCAAGCATGACAATGAGAGCAATCGGTCCAACGAGAGGAACCAAAGCAATGAAGATAAAGGCCCAGTGGAAACCAGCGTCTCGTAAGCGACGAACAGTCACGGCGATAGAAGGCAACATGAGAATAGCCGCTAAAAAGAAGTACAAGCCCTGAAGCGATTATTTGCTGCGAAGCGACTCAGACGTTTTTAAATAGAGTAAAAATATCTTAATATTTTCGTACCATTTCTTCAAACCGAGAGTCTTCCGTATTCTCTTTATCTTTTTCACTATTCTCTATCACTTTTTCTCCAAATCGTTGACTTGGCATAGCGAGCATAACGAGCAGTGTTATTGCACCCAAAGGAACAAATACAATAAAAATATAGGCCCAATGGATACCCACATCTCGTAAGCGACGTACTATCAGTGCTAGTAGAGGAACAAACTCTATTATAAACAAAATAATACACATACTGAAGACCGCAATATTCCTGATGGCTTTATCAGATTCTACTCCAGTAAAAAGTGAGTAGTAGGCGGGCAAGAAAATCACCATATTTAGTAGCCAAACCCACCAAAATTCTGGACGTGTGGAACGACCAGAAAAATTTGCATAGCATTTGAAAAAACTCCTAATAGCACTCAGCATACAAAAATCTCCTTTTGATTTTAATACTTATTTCGCAAAGTTATGTTACCAGCTTAAAAAAGAGGTAGTTTTTAGATTGTCTGAAATCACTCTCCTGATAGATCACATAACATCGTCCCTTGAATGGTTGCGCTTATTAAACCTTTGAAAGATCCGATGTTCTCTACTCTTTATTTATAAAAACCAGCTTTCTGATTCTCTCAGAAAACTGGCGATAGTTGTTTCATTATGAAGGTAGTTGGACACTCTTACTCAGCATGAGTTGTTTCATTTGCAAAGGAAATAATTGCTTCTTTGAGCTCATCTCCGCTGAGTGAACGGAACTCTTCAATCTTTTGATCAATAGCTTCTAGCGGCATGACATTTACCTTACCAACGAAAATCTTGTCCATGACTTGGTTATCAACCAATTCGGTCGAAACCAAGAGTTCTTCATAGAGTTTTTCACCTGGGCGAATACCGACTTCAACGATTGGAATTTCACTTTCTGTGTGCCCGCTTAGAAGGACCATTTTCTTAGCCAAGTCATAGATCTTAACTGGTTTACCCATATCGAGGATAAAGACTTCTCCGTCCTTGGCATAAGCCCCAGCATGGATTACTAGACGGCTAGCCTCTGGAATGGTCATGAAGTAACGTGTCATACGGAAGTCTGTTACTGTTACAGGACCGCCTTCAGCAATCTGACGTTCAAAGACAGGAATCACGCTACCACGACTACCCAGAACATTTCCAAAACGGACTGCACAGTAGGTTGATTTGCTACGTTGGTTAAAACCAGTGACAATCAATTCTGCCACGCGCTTAGTGGCACCCATAACATTGGGTGGATTGACCGCTTTATCAGTCGAAATCATGACCATCTTAGGTACTTTGGCTTCATCAACAGCCTTGGCAACATTGTAAGTCCCGAGGATATTGTTCTTGAAGGCTTCTTTTGGATTGCGTTCCATCATCGGAACGTGCTTGTGGGCTGCAGCATGGTAAACAATGGCTGGTTTGTACTGCTCAAACACCTGCAAGAGACGATCATAGTCCTGAATATCTGCAATAACAGGAACATAATCAATTCCTTGGAATGTACGGATCAATTCATGATAAACGAGATAGATGGAATTTTCGCCATGCCCAAGCAAGATGATACGTTCTGGATTGAAGCGGCTAACCTGACGACAAATCTCTGAACCAATCGAACCACCAGCTCCTGTCACCAAGATGGTCTTGCCTGTAATCTCAGTACCCAGACGCGATTCGTCGAGACGAATTTCCTGACGGCCCAAAAGGTCTGTGATATCAATTTTCTGGAAGCCACTACCTGATTGATGGAGTCCTTGAACGACTGTCTCAACCTTAGGCATCTTGTAACATTTGACGCCTAGTTTATTACACATCTGCAAGATGCGTTCGTACTCTGAGGGGTCAAGCGAAGGGATGGCTACGATGACACGCTCGATTTGGTGACGTTTAGCCAATTCAGGCAGATTGTCATAGGAGCCCAAAACTGGGATTCCACCTAGTTTTTGTCCCTTTTTCTTTTCATCATTATCCAAAATCCCCACTAGCTCAAGGTCGCTAGTTGGATGTTGGTAGCTGTTCATAAAGAGGGCGCCACCATCACCAGCACCGATCAAGAAGGTACGGCGATGCTCTCCATCTCCACTACCTTGCTTGCGCTTAGAATAAATCAACTGCCAAGTGATACGAGGAAGCAAGATGAGGAAGGTACTCAACAAGATGAAGAGTACGATGAAACGGATAGAAAACAATGGAAGAAAGGCATAGCAGATTCCATAAGAAAGAACACTGCTGAGCATCACTCCGAAAAAGATTTTCATGAAATCCGTAATCTTGCTATAACGACTAATACTAGCATTTAGCCCCCAAAACGCAATCATGATTTGATAGAGGAGGAAGGCTAAAAGAGTGTAGATCACGTAATCCACAGGCGCAGGATTTATAAGGCCATAAAACAAGATATAAGATACGATGATGGAAACCACCATACTCAGAATATCGAATATCCCCCAAAACACTTGTTTTTGCTGTTTATTTAAAATTTCAACCAGATCAATCACATAATCTGTTAGTTTTTTATTCATAGGAATTTACTCCCCCTTAAAAGAGTCAGATGATACTGTTGTTATGATAACCTGAATCATTCAGTCTATCGGGGCTTACTTTCTCTTTCTTAAAAGTTTGACGAAGATAAACTGACGTACAAAGCCTGGACAAAGTGCAACAATTGCCTGAATGGCTACACTTTTAGCATATTCCATGTAGGAAATTTGCCCTCTCTCAAGCATGCGCTGACGAGCCTGGCGATAGAGTTTGAGGTAGCGCAAACCACCACGACGTTCAAACATCCCTGCTCCCACACGAACCTGACACAAGATCTGATCCAGGTTTCCAGTCTTAGCTCCTGCAGCAATCATATTGAGCCAAAGGAGGTCATCCTCCATGTAAAGGCCATCTTCGTAGTTGCCCGCCTTGAGGACCATGTCCTTTTTGAACATGACTGTCATATGGTTAAAGGCGCTTCTCATTCTCTGATAAGCCACAATGTCTGCATGTTGTGTTGGGACACGACGATAAGATACAATCTCATCTGGATTGTCAATGAACTCTGCGATATGCCCGCCTAAGAGATCGAGATCTTCTTTCTCCATTAGCTGAAGCTGTTTCTCAAAACGATCCGGAACAGCTAAATCATCCGTATCCATGCGAGCGATGATATCGTACTGACACTGTAAAACACCGTATCGAAGAGCCAAACCTAAACCTTGATTTTCCTCTAAGGGGCAACGTTTCACTGGAATGTCTGACTGAGCTTCCACTTCATCTAGCACCTGATAGAGTTCGGGTGTGAGCGGGCCGTCCTCAACAAGAACAAGTTCGCTCGGTTTCAAGGTCTGGTTTTGAACACTTTTGATAGCATCTCTTAAAAACGTCGGATTTTCCTTTACATAGACCGACATCAAGACGCTGATTTTTTGCTTTTCAGGCACAGTTTTTCTCCAATGTATAGATTTCCTTCCACTATTTTATCACAAAATTTCCTAGTTTCCTATTTTTATATCAAATCAAGGAAAATTCTAGTAAAGAAATCCGTCCCTTTTCACTTTATTTTCACTTCCATTGATTAAACTGTCTTGGCTATCATTACTTGACATTATATAGAAAAAACCTTAAAATAAGCTGTTATTAAAATCATCCTATCGAGGTTTTCATGAAAAAACAATCACTCTTTTTTGTTCTAGGAATTGTCTTAATCGGGACCGTTTTACGCTCTCCTTTTACTGCTCTTCCAACCATTTTAGGAGATATTGCTCAGGGACTAGGAGTCGAGGTCAGTTCTCTTGGAATTTTAACCAGTCTCCCTCTCTTGATGTTTGCTCTTTTCTCTGCTTTTGCGAGTCGCTTGGCACAAAAAATCGGGTTGGAACATCTCTTTACTTACTGTCTCCTCCTCTTAACTGTTGGCTCTGTCGTTCGTATCTTTAATCTTCCTCTTCTCTATCTAGGGACCCTAATTGTGGGAGCAAGCATTGCGATCTTCAATGTACTCCTCCCAAGTATGATCCAGGCAAATCAGCCTCAAAAGATTAGTTTTCTAACAACTCTCTATGTCACTGCTATGGGGGTTTCAACGGCCATCGCTTCATATCTTTCGGTCCCTATCACCCAAGCTAGTTCTTGGAAGGGCCTCATCCTCGTTCTCAGCTTTCTCTGTCTGGTCACTCTGCTAGTCTGGTTGCCAAATCATCGCCACAACCACCACCTAGAAAGCCAAAAAGAAAAGCAAGTCAAAGAGAATATTCTAAAAAGTAAAGATGTCTGGGCTATCATTATCTTTGGCGGGCTTCAGTCCTTGCTCTTTTATACAAGCATGACCTGGTTGCCAACTATGGCTATTAGTGCTGGTCTTTCTAATAGTGATGCGGCTCTCCTCGCTTCTATTTTCTCACTGATCAGCATTCCTTTTTCAATGACTGTTCCAAGTCTGACAACTCGTCTGTCAGATGGTCATCGTCAAATCATGCTGGCAATTATCTCTATCGCTGGTATGATGGGAATTGCCATGCTCTTGTATCCAGCCAATAATTTCCTCTACTGGTTATTCGTCCATCTCTTGATTGGAACGGCCTGCAGTGCCCTCTTCCCCTACCTCATGGTTTGCTTTTCTCTTAAAACCAGTTCTCCTGAAAAGACAGCTCAGCTATCAGGACTAGCGCAAACAGGGGGCTACATCTTAGCTGCTTTTGGACCTGCCTTGTTTGGTTATAGTTTTGAACTTTTTCAATCTTGGATCCCAGCTGTCCTTGCTCTTCTAGCTGTTGATATCATCATGACCGTCTCGCTCTTTATGGTGGATCGGGCTGATAAGATACTTTAATTATTCTAAATTACTTCTCAGATATAAACAATGCAAAGCCAGACTCTGTCTGGTTTTTTAGGCGTTTCTAGCAAGAAAAAGCACCATCCATCTGTTAGCAGAAAGATGGCATTTTTGATATAATAAGATGTATAGAAACTAATTGTCATGCGAAAAATAAATTAGTTTATAAGATAGCTACTATTTCAATCGAGGTACACAGAATGAATGAACAGAAATACAATTTGGATCAAAGCTTAGCAGAGTTAGATAAGCTCGTTGACTTATCAGCCAAGGAGACAGATAAGACTGCCTGTGAAGCTCTAGCAGAAAAAGCAAGAACAATTTATGAACAATACCCTGAATCAGAAGACATTGCGTTGCGGTATGCTAGGATTTTATTCAATTTGTCAGTTGAACAAGAGAATGTTGAGGATTTACTGAACACTACCAAGGAAGTCAAACAAATTTTTGATAGCTTCAAACACTCGGAAGACATTGCATTACATTATGCTATGGCTCTAGCCAATTTGTCGTTTGAACAAGAGAATGTTGAGGATTTACTAAACACTGTTAACTCTGTCAAACAAATTTTTGATAGCTTCAAGCACTCGGAAAGTATTGCCTTACATTATGCTATGGCTTTAGTCAATTTATCAGCTAAACAAGATCAGGTTGAGGATTTACTGAAGACTAGCAAAGCAGTCAAACAAATTTTTGAGCAGTTCAAGGATTCTGAAGACATTGCGTTACAATACGCTATGGTTTTATACAATCTTTCAAACAGACAAAATGATATCAAGGAACGTAAAAAAACTATATCTGACTTAGAAGCTTTAACCTTAAAGTTTCAACATTCTGAAAACATTGTGTTACAATATGCTACGGCTTTAGCCAATTTATCAGTTGAACAAGATAATGTTGAGGAGCGTTTGAACACTGTCAATGAA
>ERZ773042.2248-NODE-2248-length-10702-cov-4.963652_pt1 | contig 10702 bp, 9 predicted proteins | sample MGYA00511664_ERZ773042 | MGnify/ENA primary metagenome ERZ773042 (study PRJEB29015, sample SAMEA2737984) | human oral metagenome | biome: human oral; feature: human-associated habitat; material: dental | place: China | collected 2036 ... | reverse complement strand
GTGTTTGCTGTCTTGGCCGGCGGCGGCAACAATGGCGGGGATGCCTTTGCCGCCGCACGCCATCTCATGAATATGGGCGCACGTGTAAAGCTGTTCTTCAGCGGCGAGGAAGATCGGCTCGGCACGGCGGCGCGTGCAATGCACGATGCGGTGCGTGCGATGGGCGTGGAAATCCGCCCGCTCGTGAGCGATCGGGACTGGGATCGCCTGCGCGTGTCGCTGCGCTTTTCGGATGCCGTGGTGGATGGAATTCTCGGGACAGGAGTCAAGGGTGAGCTGCGTACGCCTGTCGTTCGTCTCATCGAGGAGATCAATACGGCGGGAAAGCCCGTGCTGTCGATTGATGTTCCGAGCGGGGTGGAGGCGAATACGGGGCGGATCTCCTCGATCGCCGTGCGTGCGAACCGCACGCTTGCACTTGGGCTGCCCAAGGTTGGACATCTCCTCGGAGCGGGGGCAAATGCAGCGGGGCAGCTGCTGGTCGATGATATTGGGATTCCGCATGCACTGCTCGCAGGCGAGGCGCTGCGGCAGTCGCTTATCACGCGTGAGACGGCGGCAAAGCTGCTGCCCGTGCGCGCACGCGATGTGCACAAGGGGACGTGCGGACGGATTCTTGTGCTCGCGGGATCGCTCGGCATGACGGGCGCTGCGGCACTTGCGGCAGAGGCGGCGCTGCGCGTCGGCGCAGGTCTTGTGACGCTTGCAGTGCCCGAGCGGCTCTATCCTGTGCTTGCGGCAAAGCTGACAGAGGTGATGGTTGTTCCCATTCCGGATGAGGGGACGGGCTGTTTCGGGGGAGTCAAGGCGCTCGAGGCGGCGCTTGCCTGCGCGGCGCATGCGGATGCCGCACTCATCGGGCCGGGGCTTGGGCGCAAGGCGGAGACGGGCGAGTTTGTGCGTCTCTTTGCCGCTGATGTAAAGGTTCCGCTTGTGATGGATGCCGATGCGATTGATGCGTTCCGCGGACATCTCGACGCGCTGCGCGAACTGCCGCAGGTGCCGATCCTCACGCCGCATCTCGGCGAGTTTTCGCTTCTTTTGGGAAAGGATACGGCGGAGGTGGAGAACGATCTCCTCGGTGTGGCACGCGAGGCGGCGCGTATGCATCAGTCGGTCTTCGTCATTAAGAGTGCGTGCACGGTAGTGGTCTATCCGGACGGGGATGCGTTCTTTACAACGTGCGGCAATGCAGGCATGGCGACGGCAGGGATGGGAGACGTGCTCGCGGGGACGATTGCGGGGCTGATGCAGCAGATGGAGAGCGGGATGACGCCGCTTGTAGGCGTGTATGTGCATGGACGTGCAGGGGATATCGCGTATGAACACTGCGGAAACGGGCTCGTGGCGGGCGATGTTCTGGAACTCCTGCCTGTCGCGCTGAAGGAACTCTGTTGACAAGATCGGCTTGCGGTACTATGATAGGACTACATTTTGCAGGAAAGAGGGCTTAATTATGGCAAGAGCAGATATTGACTGGGGGAATTTGGGGTTTGCCTACCGCGAGCTGCCCAAACGCTACGTGGCAAACTATGCGGATGGTGCATGGAGCGCGGGCGGGCTCACGTCAGAGGCGACGGTGACGGTCAGCGAGTGCGCCGGCATTCTGCACTACTGCCAGGAGGTCTTTGAGGGGCTGAAGGCGTATGAGACGGTGCACGGCGATATCGTAACGTTCCGTCCGGATCTCAATGCAGAGCGCATGTATCATTCGGCAGCGTATCTCGAGATGCCCTCGTTCCCGCAGGAGCGCTTCCTCGAGGCGGTGGATGCGGTGGTTGCGGCGAACCGTGACTATGTGCCGCCGTACGGCTCGGATGCCTCGCTCTACCTGCGTCCGCTGATTTTTGCCACGGGCAGGGTCATCGGGGTAAAGCCTGCGGATGCCTACCAGTTCCGTCTCTTTGCTACGCCGGTCGGCCCCTACTTCAAGGGCGGCGCAAAGCCCGTGCGCCTCTGCGTGAGCGCGTTCGACCGTGCGGCACCGCACGGCACGGGGCACATCAAGGCGGGACTGAACTATGCGATGAGTCTGCACGCATACATGACAGCACATGAGGCGGGCTTCGATGAGAATATGTTCCTGGACGCAGCGACGCGCACTCATGTCGAGGAGACGGGCGGTGCGAATTTCCTGTTTGTGAAGAAGGACGGCACGATTGTCACACCGAAGTCGGATTCGATCCTGCCGTCGATCACGCGGCGCTCACTCGTCCACATCGCAGAGCACATACTCGGCATGAAGGTGGAGGAGCGCCCCGTACCCGCTGCGGAGCTTGCGGAATTCGCCGAGGGTGGTCTCTGCGGCACTGCGGCGGTGATCTCGCCGATCGGCTCGGTGACACACGGGGACAAGGTGATCGCGTTCCCGAGCGGCATGGAGCATATGGGACCGGTTCTGCAGAAACTGTACGATACCCTGCGCGGCATTCAGCTCGGGACGATCGATGCTCCCGAGGGATGGATCCGCAAGATTTGCTGATGCAATTTCGTTCTCGTTACGAAAGGATTCGAATGTATTCGGAATCCTTTCGTCGGAGAACGAAATTTTTTTTTGTGAAGCGGACAGGTCACAAGGATTTTCGCTGCTGAGAGAGAAATTGTAAAATAGTTGGCAGGTGGTGCGTGTGCATTCCTGCTGTCGGGGATGTATTTGGGAAATACGACGAGAGGGATTTTGCCCTGGGGGTTCCTTATGCCGCTTGATTTTACGATGCCGACGCAGTTCCGCGGCATCCTGTCGACCATCACGCCGCTGGATGTTCTCGACATTCTGATTGTAGCATTCATTCTCTACCGCGTCTATGTCATGCTCGAGGACACGCGTGCGATTACGCTCGCAAAGGGCATCCTCGTGCTCCTCGGCGTGACGGTGGTGGCGAGCTACTTTGAACTGCATGTGATCTCGTGGCTCCTGCAGAAGTCTGTGACACTGCTCTTTGTTGCGCTGCCGATCGTGTTCCAGCCGGAACTGCGACGTGCGCTCGAGCATCTCGGGCAGGGGCGGTTTTTTCGTGCGGGCAGTCTGATGGACGATGAGGAGGCACAGAGCACCATCCGCGAGATTCGCAGTGCGGTGAAGATCCTCTCGGCGAACAAGATTGGCGCGCTGCTCGTCATCGAGCGCAATATGGGGCTGAACGACATCAGTGCTACAGGCATACAGATTGACGGACTCATTACGTCGGACTTTCTCATGAATGTGTTCATTCCCAATACGCCGCTGCACGACGGGGCGGCGGTGATTCGCGGCAAGCGCCTGATCGCGGCGGGGTGTCTCCTGCCGCTGACGGAGAACCGCAGCCTCTCCACGGAGCTCGGTACGCGTCATCGCGCGGCGATCGGCCTCTCGGAGCAGTGCGACGCACTCGTCGTGGTGGTGAGTGAGGAGACAGGGACGATCTCAATCGCGGAGAACGGGCGCATCCACCGTCATCTGGACGGGGATCAGCTGACACACATCCTGACACCCGCGTTTGCGTACAGTTCAGGTTCGCCCATTTGGGATCTCGTTCGGAGCTGGAGGAAGAAATGATGACAAGGCTTCGGAGTATTGTGCAGCACAATCTGCCCGCGAAGATTGCCGCCCTCATTGTGGCGGTTGTGCTCTGGCTCTACGTGATGAACGATCAAAATCCCGCGATTGACGGCAGCTATACAGTACCGGTGACGATCGAAAATGCGCCGAACGGCTATTTGATGAATGCCGCCGATGACACGGTGACGATTCGTGTGCGCGGGTCTCGGTCGCTCTTTGTCTCGGCAGATGCTTCCGATTTTCATGCGCGCGTGAACCTCAGCGACTTCATCGAGGGGGATAAGCTTTATGCAGTGGAGACTGTGATTCCATACGGCTTTGAGCTTGTGAGCGTGTCGCCGGATAAGATTGACGTAAATCTTGACCGCATGGTGCAAAAGACGTTTAAGGCGGCGCTGACGGTTGGCGGCTCGCCGGCATCAGGATTTACCGTGGATAAGGTCACACAGGAGAATGAGGCGGTGACGGTGGAGGGACCGCGCAGCCTCGTGAATCAGGTGGCGCACATCGCGGGACACATTAATCTGAGCGGGCAGTCGAGCGACTATACGGCGACGGTGCCCCTCTTTGCATTGAACAGTGACGGCCGCGAGGTGGCGGGGATCACGCTCACACCGTCTGCGACGGAGATCTCTGTCAAGCTTGTGCGCGGGCTCACGCGCAAGGTGGTTGAGGTGCAGGCACATCCGCAGAGCGATCTCGCACCCAATCTGAAATTGGAGGGGGTCACAGTGGAGCCAGCACGCATCGAGATCGCAGGGACGGAGGATGTTGTCAGCAAGATCACGAGCATCGGGACGGAGGAGTTCTCCCTTGCGCAGGTGCGGGAGACGGAGAAACGTCAGGTAAAGCTCGTGCTGCCCGCCGGTGTGACGGCGGCAGACTCGAATGTGACGGTGGAGATCAAGGTGGGAGCAATGCAATGATCCGCGTGAAAAATCTGCGCGTTCCCTACGAGTCTATGCGCCCGCTCGCAGAGATCGCGGCGGAACGCCTGCGTATATCACCCTGTGCCGTGCACGGGGTGATTGTTGTTCATAAGGCATTGGATGCGCGGCGCAGACGCGGTGCGCCGATTGCATGGGTCTATGTACTCGATGTCGCGGTTGACGGCGAGCGCTCGGTGCTCGCACATCTGCGCAGGGACAAGGAGGTCGGCAGCACACCGACCGAGGAACCCTTGTCGATTCCGTGCGCAGGCGTGGGCGTGCGGCGGCCTGTTGTCGTTGGATTCGGCCCTGCGGGGATCTTTGCCGCATGGGCACTTGCGCGTGCAGGATGTGCACCGTATGTCTTGGAGCGCGGGCAGGACGTGGATCGGCGCACAGCGGATGTGGCGCGCTTCTGGCAGACGGGTGTGCTCGATCCCGCATCGAATGTGCAGTTCGGCGAGGGTGGTGCGGGGACGTTCTCGGACGGAAAACTGACGGCGCGCAGCACAGACCCGCGCATGCGGGAGATTATCGAGGCGTTTATCGCGGCGGGTGCGCCCGAAGAAATCCGCTATTTGCAGAAGCCGCACATCGGAACGGATGTGCTGCGGCGCGTGGTGAAAAACCTGCGCGCGGAGATCCTCCGCATGGGCGGAGAGGTGCGCTTCGGTGCGCAGGTGACGGATGTGGAGGTGCGTGCGGGGCGGATCGAGGCGGTCGTGGTGGGGGATGCGGAGCGGGTTCCCGCCGATGCCGTCTTTTTCGGCATCGGGCATTCGGCGCGCGATACCTACGCCATGCTGCACGCAGCGGGCCTCCGCATGGAGACAAAGGCATTTGCCGTCGGCGTGCGCATCGAGCATGCACAGGAATTTGTTGACCGTATGCAGTACGGCGCAGCCGCAGGCAGCGCCCAGCTCCCCACAGCGGACTATGCCATGACATACCGCGATGCTGTGGGCGGGCGCGGCGTGTATTCGTTCTGTATGTGCCCCGGCGGCATGGTGGTTGCGGCGGCCTCGGAGACGGGCCGTCTCGTGACGAACGGGATGAGCAACTACCGCCGTGACTCGGACAGCGCGAACAGTGCGCTGCTTGTGCAGGTGAATCCGCAGGACTGGGGCGGTGCGGTGCTGGGCGGCATCGCCTTTCAGAGAGAACTCGAGGAACGTGCCTATCGGTGCGGCGGCGGCGATTATTTTGCGCCCGTCCAGTCGGTCGGAGACTTTCGCGCGGGAAAAACGGGTACGCGGGATTTCGCTGTTACGCCGACCTATGCGCCGGGCGTACGGCCTGCTGACCTGCACGGCGTACTCCCCGCAGAATGTGCGGCATCTCTTGCGCGTGCACTCGCGTTTTGGGAGGAGCGTGTGCCTGGATTCGGTGCGGCAGATGTCCCAATGACGGGAGTTGAGTCGCGTTCATCTGCACCCTGCCGCATTGTGCGCGACGCAGCGACGATGGAATCGGTCTCGGCAGAGGGGCTCTATCCAATCGGCGAGGGAGCGGGCTATGCGGGCGGAATCATGAGCGCTGCGCTCGACGGACTGAAAGCCGCGCTTGCTTTTTTAGGCAAGATACAGTAGATTATGATGAGAAAAAGATACGAATTAACAGGGGGCTGTTCATGGTGAGACTTTTTGGTACGGATGGCGTGCGCGGCGAGGCCAATACAGAACTGACACCGGAGCTGGCATATCATCTTGGACGTGCGGCAACACTCTATTTCGGCGAGCAGTCGGAGGTGCGACCGCGCATTCTGATTGGACGCGACACGCGCATCTCGGGCGAGATGTTCGAGGCAGCTCTGACGGCGGGGATCTGCTCGGCGGGCGGCGTCGCACTCCTCGCAGGTGTTGTGCCGACGCCCGCGATCGCCTATCTCGCGCGTGAGCACAGGATGCAGGCGGGCATTGTAATCTCCGCCTCGCATAATCCGTTCCCCGACAACGGGATCAAGTTCTTCGGCGGCGACGGCTACAAGCTGCCGGATGCAGTGGAGGATCAACTCGAGGCGCTTGTACGCCGTCTCCAGACCAACGACGATGCGGCGCGTCCGACGGGGAAGAATGTAGGAGTTGTTGAATACCGCGACGATCTCCTGAATCAGTATATTGACTATGTTGCAGGCACCTGCAGTGTGCGGTTTGACGGCATGAAGATTGTGCTCGACTGTGCGAACGGTGCCGCCTACGAGGCGATGCCGAAAGTGCTGCGCCGCCTCGGCGCCGAGGTCAAGGTGATCCACGCACTGCCGAACGGGGTGAACATCAACGACGGCTGCGGGTCGACGCATCTGGAATCCCTGCGCCGTACGGTGCTCGAGCGCGGCGCGGACATCGGCATCGCGCACGACGGGGATGCGGATCGCTGTCTCTGTCTGGACGAAAAGGGAGAATTGATTGACGGCGATCACATTCTTGTGGCGTGTGTCGCCGAAATGATCCGCACGGGTCGTCTGCCCCACAAGACCGTTGTGACGACGGTGATGGCGAACATCGGCTTCCACAAGGCGATTGCAGAGCTTGGCGGGCGCGTTGAGGTGACGGCGGTCGGCGACCGCTACGTGCTCGAAGCGATGCGGCGCGGCGGCTATGCCATTGGCGGCGAGCAGTCGGGACATATCATCTTCGCCGAACACGCGACAACGGGCGACGGGCTCATCACGGCACTGCAGGTGCTCGCGGCGCTTGCGCGCAGCGGCAAGAAGGCATCGGAGCTGAACGCGATGATGACGACCTACCCGCAGCTGCTTGTCAATGTGCGCGTGAAGAGCAAAGAGGGCTGGGAGGAGAACGCGGCGATCCGCGACGCGATCGCGGAGGGCGAGCGGATCCTCGGCAGTGACGGCCGCGTGCTCGTGCGCCCCTCGGGGACGGAGCCGCTGATCCGCGTGATGGCGGAGGGCAGTGACCATGCGCAGCTGGAGGACGTTTGCGGCGCGATTGTCGCGGTCGTGAAGCGGGAACAGGGAGAGGCGTAATGCCGCACCTTTCGGCGATCCTGCTCGTCCTTGTCGCGGGCATCGCATGGGCGGCGAGCGGCATCGCGGCGCAGCATTTCTACACGCAGTCTGCGCATACGCCGCTCGAACTGACGCAGGTACGGCTCTTCCTCTCGAGCAGTCTCTTTTTCCTGCTTGCGTGGTGGAGCGGAGGGCTCAGGCGCGGTGTCCGCCTCGTGCGGCGTTCGCCGCGCATCCTTGTACCGCTCGCCATCTTCGGCGTACTCGGCATCATGTTCGTTCAGTTCTCCTATTTCATGGGGATTGCGGCCGGGGATGCAGCGGCGACGACGGTTATCACCTATACGAGCCCCGTCCTCCTGATCCTCTATCTGGCGCTGCACCATCGCCGCCTGCCGACGCTGGTGGAGGCAGGGACGGTGATTGCCGCTGTGGCGGGGATCTTCCTCCTCGTGACGGGCGGCAGCATTGAGCGGCTTTCCGTGCCGGTCGCGTGCATCGTGTGGAGTCTCATCTCGGCGATGACTTTTGCCTTTGCGATGGTCTATCCCGTGCATCTTCTGCGGCTCTTTGACCGTTTCTTTCTTCTCGCCGTCTGCATGCTGATCGGCGGGATTTCTCTCCTGCCCCTGACGCAGGGAATTTTCGCGGCTGGAACGTTCTTCACCGCGACGACGTGGTTCGACCTCTTCGTTATCATTGTGCTCGGGACGGTGCTTGCTTTTTTTGCATTTAATGCGGGACTGCGCTGGCTGAGTCCCGAGGAGACGGCGATCACGGCAACAATCGAGCCAGTGGCAAGCGTGCTCTTTGCATGGCTGATTTTTGATGTGCATTTTGTCATAATGCAGATTGTAGGAGTTGTGCTTGTCATTATGGCGATTCTGATACCAAATCTGCTGCGGAAATGGGGACGGACATGAAGATACCGCTGCGCTACCAGATGTCGGAGTACGACTGCGGGCCGACGGCGCTGCTGAACGCGGTGAGCTATCTCTTTCCGCGCAGAGAGGTGCCGCCCGAGATCATCCGCAGCGTCATGCTCTACACGCTCGACTGTTACGGTATGGACGGGACGGCGTGTAAGGCGGGAACCTCGCGGATGGCGATGATGTATCTTGCAAACTGGCTCGAGGGCTTTTCGCGCGCGACCAAGTTTCCGCTCGTCTGTCAGTATATCTCGGGGCACGCAGTGCACATCGGTGCGCACAGCTACATCAATGACGCACTCGTGCGCGGCGGTGTCGCAGTCGTGCGGCTCTTCTACGAGGTCGAGCACTACGCGCTCCTGACGGGGGCATCGAAAGACCGTATCTATCTTTTTGATCCCTACTATCTCGCAGAGGCAGAACCGGAATTCGTCCGTGCAGGGGTAGAGGTGACGTGTGCGCACCCGCACCGCTACAACCGCATTGTGCCGTTTGACTGCTTCAACCGCACCACGCAGGAACTCTATGCGTTTGGTTCGGTGGACAGCCGCGAGGCGGTACTGCTCTTTGATGAGCGGACGCGAAAGACGGCGGACGATACGATTGAATATTTTATTTGACGGGAGGTTTGTTTTTGCAGGAGACGACGGACACAATTGAATTTCGCGATCAGCAGGAGGCGTATGCGATTCTTGGGGAGCGCGACACGCTGCTCCAATGTATGCAGGAGGTCTTTTCCTGCCGCATGGTGAGCCGCGGTACGACGCTTGCAGTCACAGGGGCGGCGGAGGAGATTGCCGCCGTGCGTATGCTCGTGCAGGAACTTCTCTTCTATCAGCGGCAGGGCGCGAAGCTGACGACGCACGAGGTGCGCTACGGCGCACAGCTCGTGCGCGCAGGACGCGCCGAGGAACTGCATGCACTCTTTGCCGAGGTGCTGCTCGTGACGGCGAAGGGCAAGGAGGTGCGAGCAAAGACGCTTGGTCAGCGCGACTACCTCGCGAAGATCCGCAGGAATGCCGTGACGCTGGGCGTCGGCCCTGCAGGTACGGGCAAGACCTATCTCGCTGTCGTGATGGCGGTCGCAGCACTCCGCAACCGCGAGGTGAGCCGTATCATCCTCACGCGGCCCGCTGTGGAGGCAGGGGAGCATCTGGGCTTTCTCCCGGGCGACCTCACGGAGAAAATCAACCCCTATCTGCGTCCGCTCTATGATGCCCTGCAGGATATCCTCGGCGCTGAAGCCTATCAGAAGATGATGAGCCGACAGCTGATCGAGGTGGCCCCGCTCGCCTACATCCGCGGGCGTACGCTCGAAGATGCGTTCATCATTCTCGACGAGGCACAGAACACGACGGGCGCGCAGATGAAGATGTTCCTCACGCGCCTCGGATTCGGCTCCCGCATGGTCGTGACGGGCGACCTCGAGCAGGTCGATCTGCCGCACGGTACGGTGTCGGGGCTGAAGCAGGCGTGTCAGATCCTAAAAGGGGTGAGGGGCGTCGGCATCGTACGGCTCGAACCTGTGGACATCATCCGTCACGAAGTTGTGACGCGCATTGTCGAGGCATATGGAGCATGGGAGAAAAAGCGGGGGCACGCGCATGGAGATTGAGATACGGAGGGAGCCGGAGGTGCTTTCCGTGACGGCAGAACAGACGGAGGCCGTACGCCGTGCCGTTCTTACGGTCGGGCGGCTCTACGGGGCGGAGGATGCCGAGGTCAGCGTGACGCTGACGGATGATGCGCACATCCATGCACTCAACCGCGCGTACCGCAATGTCGACCGCCCGACGGATGTGCTCTCCTTTGCTCTCACTGAGAGCGAGGAGCCGGAGATCGTCGGGGCGCAGGGGCATGATGTGCTCGGCGACCTCGTCATCTCGCTTGAGCATGTGGCGGCACAGGCGGAGGAGTACGGGCACAGTCCGCTGCGCGAACTCTCCTTTCTCACAGTACATGGGATGCTGCACCTCCTCGGTTATGACCATATGGAGGAGGCGGAACGGCAGGAGATGGAGGAGGAGCAGCGTCATGTTATGGAGGAGCTTGGGATCGCACGATGAATGCACATAAATCCGGATTCGCCGCCGTGATCGGGCGGCCGAATGTCGGCAAATCTACTTTAATCAATGCGCTCATCGGGCAGAAGATCGCCATTATGAGCGACAAGCCGCAGACAACGCGCAGCCGTATCCTCTGCATTCTGACGGAGGAGGATGCGCAGGTTATCTTCCTTGATACGCCTGGCGTACACAAACCGAAGCACAAGCTCGGTGCCTATATGGCGAAGGCGACGGAGGGGGCACTTCACGGTGTCGATGTCATTGTCTTTGTC
>ERZ773042.2246-NODE-2246-length-10705-cov-6.104038_pt1 | contig 10705 bp, 9 predicted proteins | sample MGYA00511664_ERZ773042 | MGnify/ENA primary metagenome ERZ773042 (study PRJEB29015, sample SAMEA2737984) | human oral metagenome | biome: human oral; feature: human-associated habitat; material: dental | place: China | collected 2036 ... | reverse complement strand
CGAGGCCGAACTGGCGATGGCGCGCGGCAGCGCCCGGATCATGGCCTTCCTGCCGCTCGGGGCGCTGCTGCTCGGTTCCTTCGTCGGGGCCGATCCCCTCGGTTTCCTGCTGGGGAACCCGCTCGGGCTGGTGCTGGCTCTGGCCGGCGTGGGATTGGCGGCCGCCGGGGTGGTCTGGACCGAGAAGCTGGCGGCCCGGCAATGAGCACCGCGGTCCTGATCGGTTTCCTCGTCGCCGCGGCCGTCCTGGCGTGGTGGGCCCCACCGCCCCTGAGCAGACTGGAACCCCGGTCGTCTCCGCTGCCCGGCTGGGTGGGGAAGGCGTGGGGTTGGGCGGCGAAACGGTGGAGTGGTCGCAGGAAGGTGGACCGCGCCGTGGTGCGGGAACTTCCCGAAACCCTCGACCTGTTGGCCGTCTGCCTGGAGGCCGGAGCCCCCATGCCCAACGCCATCGCCACGGTGGCTGCGGTCAGCCAACCCGCCACGGCCGCGATCCTGCACGGGATCGACGCGCAACTGCAGGTCGGCAGGGATCCGCAGGACGCCTGGGGCAGCCTCGCCGACCACCCCGACTGGGGGTCACCGGCCCGCGACGCAGCCCGCTCGGCCCGCTCCGGAACCAGCCTGGTGGAGTGCCTCCGCGTCCACGCCGACGAGGCGCGCCGCCGCCGTCGCGAACAGGAGACCAAACGGGCCAGGTCGGTGGGGGTGAAATCGGTGCAGCCGCTTGCGTTGTGTTTCCTGCCCGCCTTCGTACTCATCGGGGTGGTGCCGCTGGTGGCGTCGCTGCTCGGCACCTTCACGGGCCGCTGAACGGGAAAGCCCGGAACCAGCTGGGGTCCCTTCCCCCGGAATTGGTTGAGCCGGCCTGCGAGTGTGATGTCTCAGGACAAGGGTGAAGGTCGGGACTTCTTGCGGCCGCGCGACACTTGGACGGACGTCGTTGCCAGCGCCAGCCCTCAGGCCAGTCATCACGAAAAATTACAGGCTAATCAGACCAACCATCCGAGACGTAACGCAGTAGCATGTCCTCCGTAACACCCTCATGAACCGTGATGGCCTTGTCGCGGTATTCCCATTGATGTTCGCGCAGTGATCTGCGAACCCCAAGGTACACAACTACCGTGCCGGCGAGACATTCCGGCCTGATCAAAAAGACTTCACAGCTGATGTCCTAGTTCCAGAAGTATGTCGGTGATATCGCCCACATACTTCTCGCCGGGAAGAAAGCGTGTATTCGACGACCATGACTGGGCTGTCCGCTCGGTCAAGAATTGTTGGTTACGCCATAGTAGGGATGCATGCGAACCGAAGTGGTCCAAAGCGCGCTGAAGGTTTGGCGGTGTGGAACTCTTGGCGCGTCAAGGATGTGATGATTCCCCAGTCAGGTTCGGGGGTAGAATACATGTACGTCGGCCATGTCGTTGTTATGAGTAATATGCTACCTAATGCTTCGGTAGGAATGGCGGGGATGTGTTGCGACCAGCGCTGCAGTAGATATCATTCAACACCGCTTGCAAGAAAATAGAATTGCCCAACGGGAGTTCTGTCAGAATAAAAGCGATCAAAGATGGCGGCATCATAGGCTGAAAGCTGGAGGCTGAAGGCTGAAGGTGATCAGACTGGGCTTCAATTTCTCGCTCGGGTGGTGCGTGCCGAAGAAAGCCTATTGGGAATTGAGGAAAATCGGGCGGAGGTCTGGAGTATAATCCAAGTTTTTTACTGCCATCCACAAAAGTTTATGGCTCTGCTATTGATATGAGATGTCTGAACGTTCATCCATGTCTTCTCTGATTTTCGTAACGCGACGTCATTGACAGTGCTGGCCTCGTGATGTCAACGAAGCCTGACTGCTTGAATGAGGGGAACGGTAATCCATGCGAGGGCCGCTGTGAGTGCGAGGCTCGTGATCAGGAGAGACGCGGCGTCGCCGATGGTGAGTCCGCCGGATTCGGCGATTGCGATGGAACCGAGATTGAGAGCGCGAGTGTTGATGGCTTGCGGGAGGATATATCCGATGGGCTTCAGTGTGGTAGAAGTGACGGCCGCTACCCCGGCCACGCACCCCAGCAGGCACAAGGCTACTGGCGCGGCGAAGGATTTCAGTAGCATTGAAAGCAGAGATTGCACGGTGATCAATGGCAGAGCGGCTACCAGTGCGATGAATCCAACGACTGCAAACCCCCAAGGGAAAGGTCCTTCTAGGTGAAGGACGAAGATTCCCGAGAAGGCGGTTCCTGTGACGAGGACGGCTTGCATGAGTGTCACTGGGATAAAAACCGCACCAACCTTGGCGGCCGCGAGTCGGAAAGGTTTTGCGGTTGCCGTTAACAACAAATTCCAGTTGGTGCCGCGATGCTCCATGCGCCAGGCCGTCGCCGCAAGCAGGCTGATGCCCATTGAATAAAATAGTAGGCCATAGAACAGGACGACCTGGGATGTGAATGAGGCCCATCCTGAGTCGAGTGCGTTGCTATTGCCTGCGAAGTTGATCGTGCCAGTGGTGACTGCGAGGATCGGGAGGACGAATGCGATGATCCAGGTGCTGGAGCGTTTGAGCTTGGTAAGTTCTGCCCTGAACATTGAGCTTTACCTTTCGACGTGATCCAAATGCCGAGTGACCAAGATGAAGACGAGCGCGACTATGACAAGGAATCCGGCGACCCAGCCGTAGGCGACGGTAACATAAGAGACATTGCCATTATGTTGGCCAACATGAGAGATCACGGCGTAGTAGCCCCATGGGATTACCTTGGTGATGTCGGCGGGTATGAGTAGAGAGAACACGGCCAAGAACGCCCCGAGCATTCCAACGCCGACACTGACGAGTTGGTTTTCCATCCGAGCGGCAAGCCAAATGTGTAAGGCACAGAAGGCGACGTCCACAAGGTAAAGCAGCAGAGTGTAGCCTGCCCATTGCGCAACCTCCAACGGTACCTGGATGCCTGCTAGCCGGCCGATGCCAATCACTAGAAGCGTCTCTACGAGGACGGCGGGTAGGAGCAAGATTGCAAGGGCAGCGAGCTTGGCGCGGCACAATGTTCCCGGGGTGTGTCCTGCTGTTGCGGCTAGTGTCCAGCCGACGCCGGAGTGCTCAATGTCTGTTTGACGGCTGGCCAAGACGGCGACAAGAATCGGCGAGGTCATTGCAGCCATCATCGTGTAACTCAGTAATAGGCTGGCCCACGGATGTGCTGCTGGGTTATCGAACATCTCGTGCGTTCTACCGGAGAACAGTGAAGCTGAGCTAAGAGCTGCAACAGCGGCGATCAGTCCGATGAGTAGTGGTAATGTGTGTAGACGTCGCATCTTGCGGAATTCCAGCCAGATGTTGTTTCTCATACGAGACCGCCTCGGCCGGTGAGATCCATGAAAACGTCCTCAAGGCTCTGCTGCACACGCCGCACCTCGTGGATTGGGATGTCAGCAGCAGCAAGTATTTTTACCATTGCGGCGGTTTGTTCCTTGTCCAGTCCGCTGACGATAATGCCCTCAGGGGTAATGGTCGCGCAATCGACGAGCCGGCGAGCATCTCCAGGACGGGAAGTTTTGATGATCAGATCAGGCACGGAGTGTTCAAATAATTGCTCGCGTGTGCCCTGGAAGATCATCTTCCCCGATGAAAGAATACCTAAGATGGTTGCCATTTTGTCGATTTCGTCGAGTAGGTGGCTGGAAACCATCACTGTGATGCCCTTGTTTGCAAGATCCATAAGGAGGGTGCGTATTTCTTCGATACCGGCTGGGTCGAGGCCGTTTGTAGGCTCGTCGAGCACTAGTAGTGCGGGATTGCGTGCGAGGGCCATGGCGATGCCGAGGCGCTGCTTCATTCCCAGTGAATAGTTCCGCACCAGCTTGTCTTTGTGCTCTATGAGGCGCACGGTTTTCAGAGCTTCCTCGATTTGTGGAACAGCGAGACCGAGCATGTCGCGGACGATCTGCATGTTCTCCCAGCCGGTTAGATGTCCATAGCCTGGGGGCGCTTCGATCATCGAACCGATTAATGGCAGTAGCTCACCACGTGAGGCAGGTGTGAGACGTTTCCCGAAGATCTCGATCTCACCGGCTGTCGGCTGGGTCAGACCCAGCAGCATCTTCATCGTCGTCGACTTTCCCGAACCGTTTGGGCCGAGAAATCCGTAAACGACGCCTTGTGGGATCCTCAGATCGAGACTGTCGACAGCTGTGTGACCCTTGAACTGTTTCGTCAGACCTCGAGTTTCGATGACGGTACTCATGATGCGCTCGACTTGGTGTGCAGCATGCTTCCAAGTTTCCCGGTGTCGGGCCTGTTACGCATCGTGCCGCAGGGGGAAATTTTTTGCCCGACACCTCATACCATTGTGGGAGACCTATGACTGGGGGCCCTGTGCTTCGTCGATGATGCCTTCATCTCTCGCTGCAAGCGTGATCAGTGGGTCAGCCAGTCCCTGTCTATGAGCCCAGATGACAAGGTGCACCCTGTCACGGACGCCGAGTTTGGAGAGGATATGCCCTACGTGTGTTTTGACGGTGACGTCCGCGATGGACAACTGTCGGGCGATCTCTGGGTTGGAGTGCCCGGTGACCACGAGGTCGAACACGTTTCGCTCGCGCTCGGTGAGTGTTGTCAATGCCCCGGCTCTCGCAGTCGCTTTCGGCTCCTCTGTTGTGAGTCGGGCCAGCAGGCGTTTCCCTGTGCTCGCCGCGGTGGTGAATGTCCCGTGATGGGCCGCGCGGATCGCATCGACGAGCTCGCCCGCAGTGCTGTCTTTGAGGATGAACCCGATGGCACCGGCTTTGAGCATCCTGATGGCGTAGGCGTCGGTGTCATATGTGGTCAACCCGAGGATCCGTGTGGTCGGGTTGATCTGCTCGTTGACGATCGTCCGGGTCGCTTCGATGCCATCGAGGAGCGGCATCCTGATGTCCATCAAGACCACATCGGGCTTAAGCACACGCACGCGATCGATTGCTTCCTTGCCGTTACGAGCTGTTCCCACGGTATGCATGTCTGGTTGGGCATTGACGATGCGAGTGAACCCGTCAAGGACGAGCGATTGGTCGTCGACGACGAGCACACCGAGGTCCCGCTTACTATCGTTCATCGCGCCGTCACCGTAGTACCTGCCGCAGTCAATGGCCATATCGCGACAAGGGTAAAGGAGTCGTATACCTCGTAGGATAGACGACCGCCGTAGAGCGTGCAGCGGCGCCTCATTCCAGCGATGCCGCGGTGTTCACGCACCGGAGCATTCACAGACTCGGCCTCAATGGGATTCGATACCGTGACCGTGAGGCTCTCTGCTGTCCAGCTGAAGGCAAGCTGAACGCTGCTCTCAGCACCGTGACGAATGACGTTTGTCAGCGACTCCTGGAGCACCCGATAGACGGCCAGTGACAGGCCAGGACTCAGCGGGACCGGACCGCCGTCTTCCTGGTAGCTAATACGCAGCCCTGAGGAGCGGAGCTCTTGGAGAAGTCTGTCGAGGTCTTCCAGGCTTGGTGAAGGGCTTGTCTTTTCAGAGTCCGCCGGTGCAAGTAGACAGCGCACTTCTGTAAGCGCTGATCGACCAGCTCCAGAGATCCGCGCGAACAGATCGTAGACCTCGCTCGTTGGTGCGATGGCCTGCCCGCTTTCTGCTTGAATTACGATACCAGTGAGCGTGTGCGCCAGAACATCGTGTATCTCATCGCTGATGTGTTCACGTTCCTCAAGCGCAGCGAGTTGCGAGCGGGCTTCAGCGTCACGTTCGGATAGCAGTCGTCGATACTCTGCTTGTTGTACAGCATCGGCACGATGCCGCAGCAGCAGCCCAAGAGACCAAGCTGCAACGAAACTTACGGAAACCAAGCCGATGATGAGAACTGCAGAGCTGTGAGCAGGCACCTGACCACCGGCGATCGCCCGTCCTGTGAACACTGTCAGAAACGTCAGGCCGAGTATCGATCCGATGGTGGAATGCCGTTCGCGTGAATGGGCTGCCATTGAGTATGCAGCCACGAGCAGTATTGCATCGCCGGGCAAGAGGAACGACGCTTCCGCGAGCAAGTGTGCCAAAGAGATGCACATAGCAACCGTTGCCATCGCGACAGGGGCTGTTCTCCGCAGTGCCAGCGTTGCGGCCATCATCGCGGACCACCACCAGTCAGGCTGCCCGACCAGCCCCATGAGGATACAAACCAGGATCGCCGCCAGCGCGACGAGCATGTCGCCGCGCCATCCACGCCCCCAGTTCTCGCTCATACATCAAGCTTAACTGCGCGTTGCCCATAGCCAACAGGATGAACCTCGCTAGTCCGCCGATTCCATCTCACGGTCTATGACCATTGGAGGAGTTGCCTCCGCTAATCGTACGGGCCCTCCTCAAAAGATCATCTGATCGGGTCATTGCGGAGGGCTGTAAGTATTCATAGCATGGGAACGTACCAAGTGATAACCGAGTGACGATTCGTTCCTTGATATTTGAAAACCTTGGCTGAGCTTCGAGGGGCGTTCCATCGCTGAACATGCCTTCGCGCATTCTCGCGTGCGTACCCCGCCACAGGTTAACAGCGTCCTGTAGTAACTCTGCTGCAGGCGGCCATAACAAGATTGGAAAGGAGGCGACAAATGAACGACATCCTCGACCAGGAGATCACCGTCGTCAGCCCGAGCTGGGATACCGCGGCCCGAGCTACTGACGGGTCTAGCCCGTCTTTGCAGGCGCAGATCGACGCAGAATTCGAGCAGATTGTCAGTCCGTACATGCTGAGCAGCGGCTGGATCTGTACGCTGACCATTGAGTGCGGCACGTTCATCTGCGCTTGTCGATGAAGCGCTGGTGCGAGTGGGCGGTTCAGGGTGTCGCCTGGACCGCCTATCTCGTATGGAATACACCATTCTTAGGAGTTTAACAGGGGATCTCGCAATGCTTCCCAGAAGTTCACTCATAGCGTTCATGCAGGCTGCTTTGCTCTCCGAGCGCCAACCTGTCGAAACAGCCGCGCGTGGATCGATAAAGACAACCGCTGAGCTCTGGGCAGGCAAGGCGATCGCTGATCAAGGTATTCTTGCGGAATACTTGGTTGCCCACTCGCTAGGTGAAGGTGAGTTAGAGGCTCTCCTCAACGGAAGAGCGTGGAAACCGCGGCCCGGCAGCATGAGTTGGGTTCAGCACATCGAGCCTTTTTTGCTCCCGGAGGCGAGTCCTCTGGTGTGTTCATCTCCTGTTGTCGTCGAGAATACCTGGCTGCGGGATACTCCATTTCCTGCACTCATCGATCCCATCGTTTATGCGCAAGGATCTTTTCTGGATCAATGGCCTTGGATCACTCCAAGTGCTCGCGCCAGCCTGCTGACATATCTTCGTGAGCAGGTGGCAACGCTGGCTCTCCGAAGTCTTCTTGAAGAGCTTGCAGGCCAAGGTGGCTATACCGCCCTTGACGCTTCGTTCTCCCAGAGAGAATTCCGGCTAAGGTTCTTTGAGCGGTATCCAGTACTGGCGCGCGACCTTGTCACCTGTGTTCAGAACTGGCGCTGCATGGTGGGTCAGATGCTTACCCATCTTGCTGACGACGCGTACGAACTCGGGTTAACTGGGCTTCTACCCGGCTCTATTCTTGCTGTTTGGTCTGTTGAGTTCTCGGGAGATCGTCATAGCGGGGGTCAGACCGTCGCTATTTTGACATTTGAGGATGGGCATCGTCTTGTGTATAAACCTCGAGACTGCAACAGCTTTGCGTTGTATCGGGACTTCCTTGGCATTATAGCACCCGAGATGCATATCGAAGCGAGACTCTATGCTCCAAAATTCCTCATACGTCCTGGATATGGCTGGATCGAATTCATCCACCACGCTCCCGCGTCGGTCGCGCCACAATCTCACCTTAGAAAACTTGGGGCCTTACTTGCTGTGGCCTACGTCCTTGGGGCGTCTGATCTCCATCTTGAAAACGTGATTGCGTCAGCACGTGGGCCAATTCTGGTCGACCTAGAGACCCTTGTGCAAAACCGCAGTCGCTCTGGGAGCCGGTCAACAGCTGCTGCTCTTGCGGCCTCTTGGCTGAACGCTTCGGTTCTCGGGAGCGGCATTTTGCCTGTGCGGCTCGCAGTCGGCGAGAGCGCCAGTATCGACATCAGCGTCGCCACTGGGGGACTCCATGCTGACGACGCGCATGCCGCGGCTGTGCACCAAATAGTCGATCCGTTCACCGACCGGATGCGTATCGAGTCGATTGAAGTCCCTGTCGGGCGGTCGAAGAATCAGCCAGCAGGGATGACTGCAGATCTGATCCGTGAGTATCGAGCAGTGCTCGCGGAAGGCTTCAGTGAGACGTGCCGCGCTATAATGAAAAAGCGGGCCCAGCTCGTTGCGTTCCTTGGTTCGGCGCCCAATCTCATACATCGGCACATAGCCCGTGCCACCCGCTCCTACTCGCTGCTGTTGACTGAGTTCCGTCAGCCATCGCGCTTGCGCAACGGTCTGGAGCGCGATGATCTGTTGCGCAGACTCTGGGTCCGGTTGGCAGACAATCTGGAGGAAGCTCCGTTGATTCGTTCAGAGGAGCAATCGCTCCGTAGGCTTGATGTCCCTTTATTCAGCTCGGCATTCGATTCGCGATCCCTGTATGTAGATGGGCGTGAGGTCTTGCCCAATTACTTTGCCCGGACCGCTCGCGACGACGCCATCTCCCGTATCATTTCCCTGAATGAACCGTCGATAGAAGAGTCAACGCGTCTGATTAGCGAGTCAATCCTGGCTGCCACCCCCACGCCGAAAGCGCGGCACCAGCGCGAGGAATCCGGGCGGGGCTATCCTGGAAACCTCGTATCGATATTCCGTGATGTCGGACGCGAACAAGCCGAGATCCTGATGGAAACCGCCATCCTTGGAGATGATGATGCCACGTGGATCAGTGTTGCCAGCAGCACAGATAGCAGCGGTCTCGAGTATAGGCCGCTGGGCCCGACCTTGTACGATGGTCTCGCCGGCATCACATTCGCAACCAGCTACGCGCACAGGGTCTACCCTGACCTAGGGTTTGACGAGCTTGCCCGACGTACCGCACAGGCCTTATCCGACATTGTCTCCGACTGGATCGAGGCACGTCTGACGCTCCCTATCGGTGCTTTCAGTGGGGCGGCAGGATTGCTTTATGCGCTTTCTCACTATGACCGAGAGTTTGACGGCAACAGGTACAGCCATCTTCGAGATGCCGCTCTTCGCTGCCTCAGGGATTTTGTTGCCTCTGATACTTACTTCGACATTATGGCGGGAGCTGCTGGTGCTATCGCGGTCATCACAGCCGAACCGTTCATGACTACGAACTCACATGAGAAGAATGCCACGCTTCGAGTGCTTGCAGATCATCTTCTGGAAAACGCCATACGTATTGATTCCGCGACGTTGACTTGGGAAACCGGACAATCGCGAGCAAGGCTCGGTGGTTTTTCGCACGGCGCTACTGGCATCGGATGGGCGCTTGCGAGAGCGGCCTCTGTGCTCGACGACAATGTCGTCGCACGGGCAGCCGCGCAGGCTCTCCATTTCGACGACACGTTGTTCGATCCTCGAGAGAATCGGTGGCTTGATGCTCGTCCTGAATCGCTCGCCCAAGGGAGGCTCTATCCGGTGCATTGGTGTCATGGAGCGGCAGGAATTGCAATGGCGCGAGCATCTGCTGCCGGCATCCTCAATGATGGGACACTCATTGATTATGCCCGGAAGGGGGCGCTTGCAACTCTCTCCGGGTCATTGCCGGCGGATGACTCCCTCTGCCACGGGACGCTTGGAAATCTCCTCTCTATAGAAGCTGAGGGGCATCGGTTGGCGGCGCCAGTTGAACTCTCTAGTTTTCGGGGTGCGATTGCTGAGCGCTTTTCCAGATGCGTGCCCAGAGTTGGCATGCCTGAAGGTGTCACCACTGTCCGTGGACTTATGCTTGGTACTGCAGGAATTATTTATGCACTCAGTAAACAGATCGACCCAAGTATCCCTAACGTGATGATACTCGAGTGAAGACACAACACTGTCCGCAACTGTATGGCTTCCTGAGGGTTGATCGGGTCAATCGGATAGGTGGTCTAAGGGGTCCCTGGAATACTTGTGTTCCCCAGGTGTGCCTTCATCAGTGTGAAGGCTGGCATCCTTACGACCGTTCCAGTGACACCAGCCAGGCCATGCATGATCATCGATACATTGAGGCTTATTCACAGACGGCGTGTCGACCAGCAAAGCCCCTAGTCAGGGCGCACTTGAGGAAGGCTGTGAATAAGGCTCATTCCATCGAAATGGATCATTACATACAGCGACATAGTGAGGATCCCGCGGCTAGATTAGACGTGAAGCTGATCCTGATCAGGGCCACAGTGCAGGTCACTCCGTCCTTGTGGTCGTGTCCACACTGCCGCCTAGTGCGCCACACGGAAACCGGGATCCGTTGCTGGCGTGCATGAGCGAAGACCGCAGCCGTCTGTCCGGAGGTGATGGCGTTCAACACGCCCAGGAGACGTCAGCCCGGCTAGGAGCGCCACCTGAAGATCGGGATCGGGACGAATCTGGAGAACTGGAACTGCTTTGCCGGGCATGCAGCGAGCCTGAGTATATGCGTCATCTCGGGTCGCTCGTTCCTCGTGAGCCGTCTCAACCGGTTTCATGGAATGGTCCGACCCGATCAGTGGGCGAGGGGTGGCAGAGTTGGGCGGGTGAACTGGGAGTGGGTGACCGGGGCCGAGGAGGCGGTG
>ERZ773042.2245-NODE-2245-length-10709-cov-3.303266_pt1 | contig 10709 bp, 9 predicted proteins | sample MGYA00511664_ERZ773042 | MGnify/ENA primary metagenome ERZ773042 (study PRJEB29015, sample SAMEA2737984) | human oral metagenome | biome: human oral; feature: human-associated habitat; material: dental | place: China | collected 2036 ... | reverse complement strand
AAACTCCTGCGGCGTTTTTCTTTTATCAATACGCTCGCGATTTCTCCGCACTGCTCGAAATCGCTCGCTCTTGCATAAATTATCCTCTGCCTTTATAATTTTATACATTATTTGACGATGGTGATCGGAGAGCGGGTGTTGGAGGGTTGTGGATAGCGCTTATACGATAGTCGTGCCTGACGCCGATGTTTTGTCCTGCGTCTGCGGTACGAACGACAGCAATTTGAAACTCATCGAAGAGCATTTGGGCGTGCCGGTGTTTACGCGGGGGAATGAGCTTTCCGTAGATGAAGAGGATCCTGTCGTCCGCGAGAAATTCCGCTTTATTATCGACAGGATTCTCGACGAAATAGAAAGCGGCGACGAAGACGGTAAAAATATCATCGCGTCCGTTTTAAATACGCAGCCGCACCTCGATATTTCGCGCTGTGCGATTTCGATCCCCGGAGGTTTCAGGAAAATCTACCCGCGTTCGGATAATCAGGCTCGGTATATCGATATGCTCCGCTCGTTCGACATGGTAATCTGCACGGGAGCCGCGGGCAGCGGCAAAACCTTTCTCGCGGTCGCCGAAGCGCTGAAAATGCTTCTTTCCCACAATACATCGAAACTCGTCGTGACGCGTCCCGTCGTTGAAGCCGGAGAAAGCCTCGGCTATCTGCCCGGCGATTTGGAACAAAAGCTCAATCCCTATCTGCGTCCGTTTTACGACGCTATGGAATCACTCGTACCGCGCGAAACGGTGAGGCGTCTTGTCGAATCGGGCGCGGTCGAAACGGCGCCGCTTGCGTATATGCGCGGGCGGACGCTCGATGGGAGCGTGGTCATCCTCGATGAAGCGCAAAACACGACTTGCGAACAGATGAAGATGTTTTTGACGCGCATGGGCGAAAACACGAAAGTGTTTGTAACCGGCGACATCACGCAGATCGATCTGCCGCGCCGCACGGAAAGCGGGCTCGTTCACGCGCTCGGATTATTAAAATCGATTCCGGAAATCGGAACGATGAAGCTGACGGCGGACGACGTGATCCGCGCTCAGCTCGTAAAAAAGATAGTAAAGGCGTATGAAGATGAAGAAAGACAATGACAATCGCGGTTTTGCGGCGGTATGTACCGAATATATTAAAAAGCATTGGCGCGTTATCCTTTTGATCGTCGCCGGCTATATCGCCGTTTCCGCTCTCAATTTCGTAAACATTGCAACGAGCCAGACGATCGCGTCGTTTTCGCTCGACGATTTTGAAATAGGGCAGATCGCCGACCGCGATATCATAGCCCCTCGAAATATTTCGGCGACGTTCGATAACCCTATCGTGATTCAAAAAGGCGAGCGGATCATCCACAAGGGATTTGCGATCGAGCAGGAAAATTACGACAAACTCCGAAAGCTCGCCGAATCGCCCGCATATTTCGATTACCGCAAATTCCTCAACAACGAATTGTTTTTGCTTGTGCTCGGCGTCGTGTGGTTTTTGCTGTTCGCCTTTCTTCCGTTCGGCAGAAAAATCCTTTTAAACGAACTGGTGCTGCAAGTCGTCTTTTTCCTGCTCATCTATGCCGCCGCCGCGTTTGCGCTTAAAACGGCTTCCTTTTCCTCACCGTACATGCTGCCGGTGATCATCCCGTCGACATTCTGTACGCTGCTCGTTGCGATTTTGTACGGCCAGCTTCCTTCGGTGTTGTTTTGCGTTCTCGCCGCATTCGGCGTATACAATGCAGCCGGCTGGGCGCTCATTCCGTTTTTGTACACGATACTTTCATGTCTTGCGGCGGCGAATATCGTGCGGAGGATCGAGCGGCGGATCGATATGGTCGTCGCGTCTCTTTTGCTTGCCCTCATCGATATCGTGTGCATGATCGTGCTCATCGTCATCGACAACGAAAGCTTTCAGCAAATGCCGGTCGCTCTCGCGGGCGCCGCGTTCAACGGATTTATCTCCGGCATTCTCGCGCTCGGTTTTTTGACTCCGCTTGAATTGCTGTTGAATACCGCATCGGTATTCCGCCTCATGGATTTAAGCGATCTCAACAATCCGACGATGCGCCGGCTCATGCTCAGCGCGAGCGGCACCTATACGCATTCGCTCATGGTCGCGCAGCTTGCCGAAAGCGCGTGCCGCGAAATCGGTGCAAATTCGCTTGTCGCCCGCGTCGGCGCGTATTATCACGACATCGGCAAAATGGATCAAAGCGAATACTTCGTCGAAAACCAAACGGGCACGAATAAGCACGACGATATCAATCCTTCCCTTTCCGTTGCCGTCATCAAAAGCCATGTAAAGCGCGGCGTCGAAAAAGCGCACCAACTGCACTTGCCGCAGCAGATCATCGACATTATCGCAGAGCATCACGGAAACAGCGTCATTTCATATTTTTACAATGCGGCGAAAGAAAAGGATCCGAACGTCAGTCCCGAAGAATTCCGTTATACCGGTACTCCTCCGACGACCCGTGAAAGCGCCGTCGTCATGCTCGCCGATACCGTTGAAGCCGCATGCCGCACACTTGAAAACCCGTCCGCGTCGCGCCTCGATAAATTCATTCAAACGCTGTTCAACGCCAAAGTCGAGCACGGTCAGCTCGATAACTGCGATTTGACGTTCCGCGATATGGCAAAGATAAAGGGCGCTTTCGTTCAACTGCTCGCAGGCTACTATCACAACAGAATCGAATACCCGAATCAAAAAAATCCCGACGACGATAAAAATGACGGCAGAGAAAACAAAACTTCCGCCGGAAAGGACGATAAAAAAGGGGACGATAAGATAAACGATAAAAAAGACGAAAAAAAGCAAGGTGATAAAAAGGATGATAAAAAATCGGATGGCTGACAGGGTCGTCGTTTCCGTTCCTGAAAATACCGCGCTTCCGTCATGGTTTGAAAACGTCGCACCCTTTACGCAAAAGGCGCTCGATGTGCTCGGTTTTTCGGGGGAGGAGATTTCGATTTTGCTGTGCGACGATGCGTATATGTCGTTTCTCAACAAAACATACCGCGGCATCGAAGGAGCGACCGATGTGCTTTCGTTTGAAAACGGCGCTTCATATATCGACGAGGAAGGCGTGACGTGGAAGTGCGCGGGCGATATCGCGATCAGCCTCGACACACTTTCGAAAAATGCGGCCGCCTTCGAGACGGATGAAGACTCTGAGCTCAAGCGTCTCATCGTACACGGTCTTTTGCATTTAAACGGATACGATCACGGAAAAGAGCATATCGAAGCGGGTAAAGCTCCCGAATGCGATATGCTCGTCATACAGGAACAGGCGCTTGCGAAATTGTGCGGCGAAAAAATAATCGGGAACCTCTGAACACTTCGGTTGTTAGAGATTCTTTGAAAATGCGGTAAGGTGGTATATGGGATTATTCGGTTTAGGACACAAAAAGGAAGAAGCGGCTTCCGACGCGGAAGCGGTCAGTCCCGAACAGCAGGAAATTATCAACGAAGAAAAGCGGAGCATGATACGCGGCATCGAAGATCTGTCGCACACGACGGTAAAGGAAGTGATGATTCCGCGCATCGACGTCGATTTTATTTCCGTCGATACCGAACTCGACGAGCTCATGGAAAAAATCGCCAAAAGCGGTCACTCGCGCATTCCGGTCTACAGCGAGTCCATCGACAATGTCGTCGGCATACTCTACGTCAAAGATTTGATTCACATTTTCGCTTCTCACGAAACGGTCGATCTCGAAAAGATCCTTCGCAAAGCGTATTTTATTCCCGAATCGAAGCGTATCGATTCGCTCCTTCGCGAGTTTAAACGTCGGCACCTGCACATCGCGATCGCGATCGACGAGTACGGCGGCATTTCCGGCATCGTCACGATGGAAGATATCATCGAAGAGATCGTCGGCGACATTCAGGACGAGTTCGACAACGAGCGGGAAGATATCATCACGCTCGGAAACAATATTTGGCTGTGCGATGCGCGTATCGATTTGGACGATTTGAACGAAACGATCGGCGCGGAGTTTCCGACGGAAGACTTCGATACGCTCGGCGGCTTTGTATTCGATTTGCTCGGAAAGATTCCGGTAAAATACGAAAAGGCGTCGTGGGACGGATTCGATTTTATCGTACAGGATATGGAAGGGCACCGCATCAATATGATAAAAGTGATACGGAAAAGCGGAGATGAAAACGAGGATGACAAATAATATGACAGATAAGCGGAATGCGGGTAAAAACCGCTTTTCTCGTTTTCACATATCGATGAAGTGCGTCATCGATCCGGCTGCGCAAAAAAAACGACAAACCGTTTTCTGTGCGCTGTGCGTTCTCCTTTTGACGTTTCCGCTTTTTGCTTCTCCTCCGACGGCTGCCGAATTGTATTCGCGCGGCGTCGAACGGCAGAGAGGCGAAGAGTGGTACGAAGCGACGGAACTTTTTTTGGAAGCCGTGCGCATAAATCCCGCTTACGCAGATGCGTGGTTTCGTCTCGCCGAGTGTGCGTATCAGCTCGGCCAATACGACACGGCGCTCGGCTATCTTTCGTCCGCCGAAAAATATGCGCGGAACAGCACGACCGCGCAAAATCTTCGGGGTATGTGTCAAATCGCGCTCGGAAATTTTTCCGAAGCGCGGCGTATATTCGAGCGAATATTGGCGCAGTATCCGAACGACGTCAACGCGAGATTCGGCATGGCCGAGCTCGATCTTTTCAGCGGAAAGATTTCCGCCGCCGAAGGAAAATACGCCGAAGCGCTCGAGCGAGATCCGTCGAATCGCAAAGCGCTTTTGAGTCTCGCCTTCATTTCAGCCGAGCGGGGAAACAGTTCCGCCGCCTCCGGCTATATGTCGCAGGCGCTGCGCTGCTATTCGGGCGAAGCGGAAGTGCACTATATGAACGCAAAGCTTGCCGCTATGCAGGGTAAGCTTTCAGCCGCCGAGCGGGCGGCTCGCACGGCGGTTGAAATAAACGGCCGTTACGACAAAGCGTACGAACTGCTCGCTTCGATATTGTATTCGGAAAAAAAATATGCCGATGCGATCGACGTTTCGGATTTCAGAATAGCGAGGTCGAGAAACGCGGGCGGCGCGTGGTATTTAAAAGGCCTCTCCCGGTACCGCGAGGGAAATACGGCGGCCGCGATCGCAACGTGGACGACGGGGCTTTCGGTCGATCCCTTCGACGAAGTGATGCGCGCGGCACTCGAACTCGAGGTCAATAAAACCGTCCCGATCGAAGATGCGCGGAGAAAGGAATGGTCGAAGTGGCACATAAAAAATGCGGGCGAATATATGAAGCGCTTCGACGGTACGGGCGCAAGTTACGAGTACCAGCGGGCGCTGAAAGTAAATCCGACGGATACCGCCGCGCGCAGAGCCTTTGCCGAAATGCTCGACATAAACGGTTTGCACGAACTCTGCCTCGAACAGCTTAAATTCGTACAGGATAATCGCGATCCCCTTTCAAGCGTTTCTTCGGAAGCGCGTCGCACGAGCGAACGGCGTTTGGACGACACCGTCGAAGCTTACGATTCGCTTTTACAGGATTCGCTTGCAAAGCGGTGGAACGTCGAACCCTTTTACCTCGATAAAATACGCTGGCATATCGGTCTGTACTATACGCAAAATACCGCGCACTTCGTTCACGCGGATTCTCCGATGATCACTGCGGAGTTTGCAGCCGATATGTTTTCGGGCGTTTCCGTCACTTTCGTGCGCGCACGAACGGCTCCCGTTTCGGGCTTCGGGGAAGCGTACCGAAAAGCGCAAAGCGCGGGCGAAGATTATTTTATCATGCTTTCGCTCGACGAAGGCGAACGCGACATCGTTCTCGATGCGACGATGTATTCCGGCCGTACGGGGTCGGCAGTCCGCCGCATGTCCTTTTACGGTACCGGAAGCGGGCGCTATACGAACGTGCTGCGCAGGTTTCGCTCCGCAGTTCTTGCAAGTTTGCCCGTTCGCGGAAAAATCCTCGACAGGAGCGGGACGAATTTATTAATCGATGTCGGACGATCGGAACTGCTGCAAAAAGGCGCGGTGTTCGCCGTCGTGCCGAAGGGCGCGCTCAAAACGGCGGATTCGAATATCGGATTGACGTATGCCGACAGGGACGCGCTCGGTACGCTTACGATCACCGAAGCGGGAGAAGAAGTGTCTGAAGGCGAGTTCGTAAAGAGCGGATTTTACGATCGGGTAAATACGGGCGATGAAGTGGTGCTCGTTTCGATGCCCGATAAAGCTGCGGAAAGCAAAGCGGGAAACGCTTCCCGCGTCGTCGATAACGCCCCTGCCGCCCGTGCGAGGGGGGGGGGCGTATCGGAAAAACCGAAAGCGATTTCCGCGAACGATTTGGGCGAACGGCGGAATCCAGCACTCGTCGATATCATCCGCAGCATTTATTAATTATTAATTTTTCGGCAGCTGCATGAAGTCGAGCGACGAATCGATCCATTTTTTTGCGAGGGCGGGGTAGTCGCCGATTACGTATAAAAACGCGTTGACCGCATCGGCGTAGTTTCCGCTGAAGTAATACGATTCGCCCAAATAAAAACGCGCTCGGGACGTAACCGCTTCGTTCCTGTTCGTTGCAAGCAGACGCAAAAGTTCGGTTTCGGCATCCTTGTATTTCCGTTTGATAAACGTCGTTTTCAAAACGTCGAACAAAAGGTAATCGTCGCCTCCGTCGGGCGAAATCAAATCCTCTTCGAACACATAGGGCAAAAGCGGCGTACGTGCGGTTTCCGCGGAACCTGCGAGAAGGCGCGCCTGCATAAGCGCATTTTTGCTCATAGCCGTCCGTTTATTTTCGTTTACGCTTTCGATTAAATCGATGTAGGGAAGCGGCGTTTCGCGCATGACGCCTTCGGGGTAGAGCTTTTCCCGTGCGGATGCGCTCGTATCCTTTGCGGCATTTTTTCGGGGAATCCGAGCGTGCACGCCGTTTACCGTTGCGTTTACCGAGGGAATGACGATATCGTAGCGCCCTTTTCCCGTAACGGCGACGACGGTGTAATAATAATCTTTATAATCGGGAACGTTGTCGGTAAACGACGCGCTGTCTTTTACAAGCTCCGCGACGGGTACGAGGGACGCTATCTGCGAAAAAGAGGCGGCCGGCTCTTCCGTTCGGAATACGACGAGAGAAGTGGCGGCGGGTTCGGGATTTTCAGGCGGCGTCCACGTCACGGAAATGCGCTTTGCCGATCCGGCTTCGGCTTTTATCCCGGTGACGATGGGGCGCTCCGATGCAAAAGCGGCGAAAGATACGGATATAAAGACTGCCGTGATGACAATCGGTCGAAAGCGTTTCATGAGATTATGATAGCGCGAAACGGCGCGAAAATCAATTCGCGCGCGTCCGTTTGACATAATTCGCTCTTTCTTTTATGCTTATGCGATATGTTCGTGTCGGTTGTTCTCGATCCGGGCGGAGTCGATACGGCTCAGTCGCTCGCTTCGGTGCTCGCTCATTACGGATTTCACAAAGTGCAGCGCGCATGCTGGGAAAGCGCCGACGTCGGCGTTTTGCAGCTTTCGCAGCTCAAGCGTGAAATCGATCGCGTGACGAATTACTACGATACGGTGCGCATGTATCAGTATCCCGTGCGCGGTATGTTTTCCATAACCGAACTCCATCGAAAAAAATGGAGGAGATGCGTTTTGAAAGCGGACGATGCGGAAAACGAAGGCGGTATAAATCCGTCGAAGGAACATGTCTGAAAATTGTAATTTCAAAAAGCGATATTATTAATCCGGATACCGGTTATTGATTTTGAATGGTGCCGGTTGTTGATATGAAATGCGATTATTAATTTTGGAGTGTCTATATGATAGAAGATTTAAAAATGCCCGTTTCCGCCCTTCGCGAAGATATTATGAACGTTTGGGGGCGTCTTTGACGCTGCGAGTATAGATAAAAAGATCGCCGAAAAAGAAGCGTTCACCGCATCTCCCGGCTTTTGGGACGACAGCGAAAAAGCCGGCGTCGTCATGAACGAAATCAAACGCTTGAAAAACCGCGTCGAGCCGTGGCGCGCTTTATTGAAAAAACAGGACGATTTGGAAGCGATGTTCGAGCTTGCCGAAGAAAGCGGCGGTGCGGATGAAGAAGCGGAAGTTGAGCAGATGTATGAAGAGACAAAAGCCGAATTCGAAAAGCTCAACATCTTGAATCTGCTTTCAGGCGAAGTCGATCCGAACGACGCTTTCCTTTCGATCCACGCGGGAGCCGGAGGAACGGAAGCGGAAGACTGGACTTTTATGCTGAGCCGCATGTATACGAGGTGGGCGGAGCGGCACGGATTTAAAATCGAAATCGTCGATCAGGAAGAAGCGGAAGGCGGACTGAAATCCGTTACGATGCAGATTTCGGGCGATTACGCGTACGGTTATTTGAAATGCGAAGCGGGAATCCATCGGCTCGTGCGTATCAGCCCCTTTGACGCGAACGCGAGAAGGCATACCTCTTTTTCTTCGGTGTACGTGTATCCCGTTCTCGACGATACGATCGAAGTGAATATCCGCCCGGAAGATCTCCGCGTAGATACTTACCGCGCGGGCGGCAAGGGCGGACAGCACGTCAATAAAACCGAATCGGCAGTGCGCTTTACGCATATTCCGACGGGCATCGTCGTCGCGTGTCAAAGCGAACGCAGTCAGCTGATGAACCGCGAAATCGCGATGAATATTCTGCGCTCGCGTTTGTATGAGTATTACCGCGAACAAAGGGAACAAGAGAATTCGAAATACAGCGGCGAAAAAAAAGACATATCGTGGGGCAATCAAATCCGCTCCTATGTGTTCCAGCCGTACACGATGGTCAAAGATCACCGTACGAAGTGCGAGTCGGGCAATATCCAGGCGGTTATGGACGGCGACATCGATCAGTTTATGGACGCGTTTCTCATTGCCCGGTGGAAAGGTCTTCCGATGGAAGGCGGCGGAGACGATGACGAAGAAGTGTAAATATTTGATTTCGAGTTTTCCAAAGATCGAATTTTTCCGACCGTTTCGCCGTTCAAGCGTTAAATTTTTTTTCTGCGGCTTTATTCATCTTTTCTGTCTGATTGCGATTGCGCCCGCCGCCGATAGGTCGGCACGTCCCGATTGGGTTATCGGAGCTGAAAAATTTACATTTGCAAATAAAAAAGACGTCTCTCCGTCCGACGATGCTGCTTCCCGTACCGTTCCTTCTCTCATACTCGAACAGCTTGCGGAAAACCTCGAGCGTGTGCCGACGGCGGAAGAACGGCTCGACCGAAGCGAATATGCGCTTTCGAAAAGCAGAACGGATCTCTTTTTACAGCTTTCGCGGGAAGTGCAAGTGCGGGATTCTCTTTTGCTCGGCAATCACACCGAAAAGCAGCTTGCGGCAAAGGTGCGGGAGGCGGAGAAAAAGATTGCGGAATTGAAAATAAAAATCGAAGAAAATCTTATCGAAGAGGAAAGACAACGCGAAAAAGCCGCTCCCGATATGGAACGCGAAAAGCGGAGAAAGGAAAACATCGAAGCGGGCGCGGTCGTGGAAGAAAAAAGACCCGATGCGGAGCGCAGCGACAGAGAGCGATTTATTAATTTATTTCGGCGCGATGAGGATGAAGCGCCTGCGAGCGAGCGCGTGAGTTTGTATAAAGACGATTTTTCCGTACTTTTCGATGCGGGAGAAGAGGCGAAAAAAACGGGGTATGAAAGTCGCTCGTTCGAAAACGCCGTTGTCGCCGCAAAGATCAACGCGCTTTTAACCGGTACGATGACCTCTTACGGAGGTTATGTTTCCGTAAGCGTGTCGCTCATCGTCTATCCGGGCGCGAAAGTTATCGGTACCGTAACCGATGTCGGAAGTTTGTCCGACATTCGTTCCCTTGCCGTGCGTATTGCCAGGCGTCTTACGCCTGAAATAACGAACGGCATGCCCGTGGAATTGCTTTTTACGGTTTCGCCGCCGGAAGCGGCCGAACACATTACGATCAGCGTCGACGATATCGTGTACCGGGAAATCCCCGACCGCCTTGTCGTGCAGGCGGGGGTGCATTCCGTTTTGTTTTCCGCCCCCGGTTTTAAACAGGCGGGCACATCCTATGCGTTTCGAGGGGCGAGGACTTTTGCGATTTCCGCCGAACTCGTGCCTGATAATCCGTCGTCGCTTTTTATCCGTTTAAAAAAGCCGATCGTCGGGACGCTCTTTGCAAACGGAACGGAAGCGGGTAAAACGGACGAAGAAAATCTTCCGCTGAAATTAACAATCAATAACGAACCTGTACTCGGTCAGTTTATCACGGAAGACGGATCGGCAGCTCCGTTTTATATCGCCTATCGAATGCTCCAAGAAAACGCTTCGCTTGCTTTCCGCGCCGAACCCTTTGACCGAAGCAAATATATCGATACGAGGCGGCGCCGGTTGTATACGTCGTACAGCGTGCTCATCACATCGCTTTTGGCGACATTCTATACCTACGGCAATTTTTATGCGCAAAACGCCGCGTATGCAAAAGGCTATATCGATATCGGAAACGTAAAAGGATGGCAAACCGCTTCTCAAGCTTGCGTCGGCGTATCGGTCGGATGCGGTGCGTGGTTTATATACGAACTCGTGCGGTATTTTATTGCCGCGGACAAAGTACTTCCCGCCCGCGCCGTAAAAGACGGCAAAATTGACGATGCGGGAGATGCCGCGTCGATTTCGACCGGAAGATAACGGAGATACGATAAAAAGCGCCGTCTGAAATATCGCCGTCGCTTTTTATCTCGAGT
>ERZ773042.2239-NODE-2239-length-10724-cov-3.446434_pt1 | contig 10724 bp, 5 predicted proteins | sample MGYA00511664_ERZ773042 | MGnify/ENA primary metagenome ERZ773042 (study PRJEB29015, sample SAMEA2737984) | human oral metagenome | biome: human oral; feature: human-associated habitat; material: dental | place: China | collected 2036 ... | reverse complement strand
CCCATGAAGTTTTTGCCTGGATTTTTGACTTTGGAGGGATCGTTTTGGAGAAGTATCACGTTGCGGATATGGCGTTAGCGGAGCATGGCTGGAACAAGATCGTTTGGGCCTGGCAGTATATGCCGTCGCTCCAGTTCCTGTACAACAAATACAAGGATGCGCAGCCCTTCAGGGGGGCGACGATCGCCGCATGCCTTCATCTGGAGGCGAAGACGGCCAATCTGCTGCTGACCCTCTCCCATCTGGGGGCGACGGTCGCCGCCTGCGGCAGCAATCCGTTGTCCACCCAGGATGACATCTGTGCGGCCCTCGCGGACAAGGGCGTGCACGTCTACAGCCACCGGGGCATGAGTACCGAGGAATACTTCGGTTACGTGCGCACCGTCCTGGGATATAAACCGAACGTCATCGTGGACGACGGGGCCGACCTCGTGGCCACGATTCACCAGGAGATGCCGGAGCTGATCCCGGGCATCCTGGGAGGATCGGAGGAGACGACCTCCGGTGTCAAGCGCCTGAGGGCCATGGCGAACGAGGGCGTTCTGAAGTTCCCCATGATCGCGGTCAACGACGCGCTTAGCAAGTACCTGTTCGACAACCGTTACGGGACGGGGCAGTCGGTGTGGGACGGCTTCGTCCGCACCACGAACATGGTAGTGGCGGGCAAGACGGTCGTCGTGGTCGGCTACGGCTGGTGCGGGCGCGGTGTCGCCATGCGGGCGGCCGGGCTGGGGGCCAGGGTGATCGTGACGGAGGTCGATCCGCACAAGGCCTGTGAGGCATTGATGGACGGCTTCGACGTGATGAGCATGGAGGAGGCGTCCCGGGTCGGGGATATCTTCCTGACCCTGACGGGCAACATCCACGTGCTCCGCAAAGAGCATTTCGAGCTGATGAAGAACGGCGCCGTGTTGGGCAACGCGGGGCACTTCGATGTGGAGATCAGCAAGCCGGACCTCGCGGCCCTGGCGGACCATGTGGAGCATCTGCGCGACAACATCGACACCTACGTCCTGAAGGACGGCCGCAGGCTGAACCTGCTGGGCGAGGGGCGTCTGACGAACCTCGCCTGCGCGGACGGGCACCCCATCGAGATCATGGACCTGAGCTTCTCGCTCCAGCTGGAGTCCGCGCTGCACGTCTACACCCATAAGATGGCCCCCGGCCTGTATGCCGTGCCCGAGGAGACGGACCGCGCCGTCATGGAGTCGAAGCTGGCGGCCCTGGGCATCAAGATCGACACGATGACGACTGAGCAGGTCGAATATATGAAGAGCTGGGTAGAGTGAATCCATTTCGAAATCACCCGTATACTGCGTTGTTTTTGCTCGCCTCGCTCAACGTACTTTTTTGTACGCCGTCACTTCGGCTCGCAAAAGCCGCCTTGTCTACGGATGATTTGGAAATGGATTAGCAAACTGCATCTCTTGGGGTGGATTTGGCGATAGAGGAGGCATTCGAGATGGCGACGCTGTTCAAGGATGTGCTGATGCTGGACGGGGGCGGGGAGCGGGCGAAGCGCGGGCACCTGCTCGTCTCCAAGGGAAGGATCGCCCAGGTCCTGGATGTCGGCGAGACGCCGCCGGGGGCGGACAAGGTCGTGGCCGGACATGGGCGAATGGCCGTGCTGCCCGGCTTCGTCAACGCGCACACCCATGCGGCCATGACGCTCCTGAGGGGGCTCGGCGAGGAAGCGCCCCTGATGGAATGGCTGCAGAAGAAGATCTGGCCCGTCGAGGAAAAGCTGACGTCCGATTACATCTATTGGGGGACCCTGTCGGCCATCCTGGAGATGCTGGCCTGCGGGACGACCTGTTTTGCCGATATGTACTTCGAGATGGATCGCGTGGCCGAGGCGGCCCTGCAATCGGGCATCCGCGCGGCGCTTTGCCGCGGCATCACGGCGGGGCCTCCCGGCAAGGTGCAGCGTTCTTTGAAAGAAAACCTGGAACTTGCGGAGCGCTGGCATGGGCGGGAGGGGCTGTTGACCGTCCAGCTTGGCCCTCACGCGCCCTACACCGTTCCCGTCGAGGATATGGAGGCGATCGTCGGGACGGCCCGGGAGCGCGGGCTGGGGGTGCATTTCCATTTCCTGGAGACGGAGTGGGAGTTGAACTACATCCGAGACGAGCTCAAGATGGACCCGGAGCGGTACCTCGAGGCGACGGGGCTGCTCTCGACCCCCGGGACGGTGCTGGCCCACGCGGTCTGGCTGGACCCGTCCAGTGCGGAGCGTCTGGACCTCTCCCATGTGACGCTGGTCCACAATCCCTGCAGCAACCTCAAGCTGGGCAGCGGGGTCATGCCCCTTCAGTCGTGGCTGGGCCGGGACGTTGGCCTTGCCCTCGGCACGGACGGCGCGTCCAGCAACAATCGCCTGGACATCTGGGAGGAGATGCGGACCGCCGCGCTGCTTCATAAAGGGGTGGGCCGGGACCCCACCTGCGTCCCCGCACTGGACGTGCTGCGCATGGCGACCTACGAGGGGGCGCGGGCGTTCGGCTTTATCCGGAAGGGTATGATCCGAGAGGGCTGGGTGGCGGACCTCGTCCTGGTGGATCTGGACCGGCCGCACTACATCGGGGCGGACGAGGAGAACCTGGCGATGTACGTCGTCTATGCGGGGAGCTCCGCCGATGTCGTCGGGACGATGGTGAACGGAAAGTGGCTCTACCGGAACGGGGACACCCCCACGCTCGACAGCCGGGAGGTCGTGCAGAAGGCCCGGGAGGCTCGGGAGGCGATTGTAAGGTAACTTCAAAATCCGGGGGAGCAAGGGAGTATGTCAAAATTCTCGCTTTCTCCCATATCTGTCGTTTATCCCGTTGTCTTGCTTGACAGAACAGAGGCGGAGCCCCGAAATTTCCGGAAGGGCTCCGCCCTTTTGACGTATTTTATTCCTTATTCCTTGGCGCCCGCATCCTCGAGCATTTTGACAATAACTTCCCTGTCCGCATAATGAGAATTTTGCCGTGCCTGTTTCAGCGCCGTTTCACCCTTTGCGGTCTTTATATGAACATCTGCCCCGGCCTTTAGCAGAATATCGACGACAGACGGGTTCGAGCTGCTTCTCGCTGCTTTTATCAGAGCGGTGGTCCCGTTGTTGTCCTTTGCATTGACGTCTGCCCCGGCCTTCAACAAAATTGAGGTGATCTCCGGACTGGGGTTGTTCCATGCAGCGTCCATCAAGGCGGTACTTCCATAGTTGTCTTTTGCGTTGACATTTGCCCCGGCTTTCAGAAGAATGCCAATGCTCTCCGGGGTCACGTTGTGGCACGCCGCCATCATCAGAACGCTGGTTCCGGTGTTGTCCTTTGCATTGACATCTGCCCCGGCCTCCAGCAAAGTTGAGACCACCTCCAGGTTCGGGCTGCTTTCCCACACCGCATGCCGCAGCGCTGTTTTGCCGTCGTTATCCCTCGCATGAACGTCCGCTCCAGCCCTCAGTAGGGCTGCAATGACGCGGGCATTGGCGTTGTGTACCGTGGCCCGGATCAGGGTTGTCCTCCCATCGTTGGTCTTCGCGTGAACGTCCGCTCCGGCCGCAAGCAGCATAGCGACAATCTCAGGACGGTTGGCTGTTGCGGCATGCATCAACGCCGTTTGTTGGCAGTTGTCCTTCTCGTTGACGTCCGCTCCGGCCGCGATCAGCATGGAGACAACCTCGGGATGGTTGACTGCGGCCTGCATCAGCGCCGTTTGTTGGCTGTCGTCTTTAGCGTTGACGTTTGCTCCGGTTTTTATTGCCCTCGAGACCGCTTCGGGAGTCCCCCTTCTGCAAAGGGCCAGAAACTCCGTGTCGGGCATCGCGAGGGCTTGGGCCGCCGCTTCGGGATCCTGGAGTATCCGGGTCATTTTCTCCCTGACTTCGGTATTTTTGTTTCTTGCCGCCCATGTCAGTGCCGTATTCCCGTTCTTGTCCTTTGCATGAACGTCTGCTTTGGCCTCGAGCAGGGTCGCGACGACCCTCGGATTGGAATTGTTGCTTACGGCCTGCATCAGCACCGTAACACCGTTTTTGTCCTTTGCATTGACATCCGCTCCGGCCGCCAATAGGACCGCGGCGACATCCGGGTTGAAGTTATACGTCACCGCCATTGCCAGTGGTGTGATTCCCCGCTCATTTCCTTCATTGACGTCCGCCCCGGCCGCAAGCAGAGCTGCGGTGATGTCCGGGTTGGGGTTGTGCGTCGCTGCCATTGTCAGCGGCGTGATTCCCCGCTCATTTCCTTCATTGAGGTCCGCCCCGGCTGCAAGCAGAGCTAAGACGACCTCCGGAAGCGAGGATTTCCTTGCCGCCAACAGGAGCGCCGTTTGCTGCAATTCGTTTCGTGCATTGACGTCCGCCCCTCCTTTCAGCAGCTCCGATATGACCTTCGGGTTGGAGTTGTACATGACCGCCTGCATCAGTGCGGTCGTTCCGTGGCGATCCTGCGCATTGACGTTTGAGCCGGCTTGAATGGCTTTTGAGACGCTCTCGGAGCTTCCCGTCCTGCAAAGTTGAAGAAAATTCTCGTCGGATACCCCTGAGACCTTGTCTCCACCTGCCTCCTTCAGAATTTTTACGTTTGCCTCCCTGGCCGTGATGCTTGGGTTCTGCATCGCCCAGTCCAGAGCCGTCCTTCCCTTATAGTCCATGGCGTGAACATCAGCACCGGCTTCCAGCAGCTTTGGCAGAATCTTCGAATTCTCGTTGATTGCCGCCAGCATCAGCGCTGTAACGTCATTCTGGGCCTTCTCGTTGACGTCCGCGCCTGCCTTCAGGAGCGCCGAGACGATCTCGGGATTGGGATTTCTCTCTACAGCCAGTTTCAGTGACGTGAGGCCGAAGTTGTCCTTGGCGCTCATATCCGCTCCTGCCTTGGACAGAACCAGAATAATTTCGGGGGTCGAGCTGCACTCCGCAGCGTGCATCAACGCTGTAAAGCCGTTGAGGTCCCTGGCATTGACATCTGCCCCTTCCATCAGCAGCTTCGATGTAATCTCCGGGTTGGCATTGCGCATGGCAGCCAACATCAGTGCCGAGAGCTCCAAAAACTCGTCTCTCGCGTTGATGTCCGCACCGGCCTTCAGTAGTGTCGCGATGACCTCCGGGTTGGAATTACGCATAGCCGCATGCATCAGCGCAGTCCTTCCCTCCTTGTCCTTCGAGTGGATGTCCGCACCGGCTTTCAGCAATGTTGCTACAACCTTCGGATTTGGGTTTTTGCTTGCGGCGTGCAGTAGAATCGACAGACGTTCTTCGTCCTTTTCGTTAGCGGCGGCTTCAGCTTTCAAGAGCAGGATCATGACCTCCGGATTCGGGTTATGGGTCGCCGCCCATTCCAAGGCCGTGCATCCTCGATTGTCCTTTGCGCCGAGGTTCGCACCGGCCTCCAACAACACCGAGACGACCTTCGGATTGGGGTTGTCCCTTGCCGCCCACAACAGGGGCGGCATGCTGTGTCGATCTTGTGGGTTGAGTTCAGCCCCTTTCATGATTGCGGTTGCCACTACCTCAGGAGTGCCCGATCTGCAGATTTTTATGAACTCCTTACCGGAGAGGGCCCAAATCGGAACCGCCGACCCCAAGAGAAACATCAGTAAGACAAACATCAATGCCATTGACGACAGCGTTAACGATAGAAAAAGTTTTCGAGAACTCCGTTTCCATGACTTCTGTTTCCATGACTTCCATGAAAAGGAAAAGAACATCTTTTTGCCGCCCTCATGAGACATGTTGGTGTCCCCCCTTTCCCTTTCTTTAATGGTGATGTCCGGCCCTCCCGGCCACGTATCCGGTGCTCCAGCAGATCTGGAGGTTGAACCCGCCCGAGGGGCCGTTCAGGTCCAGCACCTCTCCGGCAAAGTAGAGGTTGTCGCAGAGCTTCGAGCGCATCGTCCCAGGTTCTATCTCCCTCAGGGACACCCCGCCGCGGGTGACGATGGCGTGGTTGAAGCCCCAGAGTCCGTTGACGGTCAGGACGATGTTCTTCAGCAGGGTCGCGAGGTCCGATTGCTCCTCCGGGGAGACGTAGGCCGCGGGCTTGTCCGATGGGACGTCCGAGAGCTCCAGGATCAGCGGAATGAGCGGCCCCGGAACAAGATCACGCAGCGCTCCTGCGAAGAGGCGGTCGTGGTGCTTCTCGAAGTCGCGCACCACGCGGTCCGAGAGCTGCCGCAGGTCCAGAGCCGGCTTCAGATCGATGGAAAACCGCACCGTTCCCCTGGCCATCCAGTCGGGGATGCGGGAGCTGAGCTCCATGACGATGGGGCCGCTGACCCCGAAGTTCGTGAACTCCATCTCCCCGAAGCGTTCCTCGGCCTTCTCCCCGTTCACCGTCACGGTAAGGCGGACGTTGCGCAGGTTGTAGCCCCGCGCCAGCTTGACCCAGGTCTCCTGCGTCCTGACGGGGACGAGGGCTGGGGTCGGCTCCACCACCGTATGCCCCGCCTGGGCCGCGAAGCGGTAGCCGTCCCCCGTGGACCCCGTCCTGGGGTAGGATTTTCCGCCCGTCGTCACGATGTAGCGCTCGGCCTCCAGCTCCTCTATTGCCGTGACGAGGCGCTCGACGCGCCCGTTCCTGAGCTTCAGCGAGCGGACCGGCGACTCCCTCAGGATGCGCACCCCGCCCTTCTTGCAGAGGATCAGGAGGGCGTCCAGAACGCGCTGCCCCCCGCCCTCGGCGGGGAAGACCCGCCCCCCTCGTTCCGTCACCGTCCGAATCCCGAGAGAATTGAAGAACTCGATGGTTTGAGCCGGTCCGAGGCGGCTAAAGGCCGAGTGCAGGAATCGGCCGTTCTCCCCGTAGCGCGAGAGGAACGCCGTGACGTCCGGCTCCGCGTTGGTGATGTTGCAGCGCCGCCTGCCGGCCAGCAGAAGCTTTTCCCCCAGCGAGGCGTTCTTCTCGACCAGCAGAACGCGCTCGCCGGCGGCCGCGGCCTGTCCCGCCGCCATCAGCCCCGCAGGGCCGCCCCCGATGACGATCGTATCGAAGCGCTCCACGGTCAGCCGTTCCTTCTGCGGGACCTGGATTCCGCCTTCTCGGGTCCCGTACCCTGCAGCTGCTCGCGGAGAATGGAGCCCATCGAGAGGTCGGGCTTGTCGTCCCGTTCCCTTCGCCGCCGGGCCGCGGGGGCGCCGCCGTCCCGCGCCGCCCTTCCGGCCCCCTCCCCGAGGTCCGATTTCCTCAGGGACAGGGCGATGCGCCTGCGCGGCTCGTCCACCTCGAGGACCGCTGCGCGGACCTTCTGTCCGGGCTTGAGGTGGGCCTGAGGGTTCTCGACGAAGGTGTCGGCGATGCGGCTGACGTGCACCAGCCCATCCTGGTGAACTCCGATGTCCACAAACGCCCCGAAGGCGGTGACGTTGGTCACGATCCCCGGCAGCACCTGTCCGGCCCGAAGGTCCTTGATCTCGTGAACGTCGGGGTCGAAGGCGAAGACCTCAAAGGCGGCGCGGGGGTCGCGCCCGGGTTTTTCGAGCTCCTGGAGGATGTCCCTGAGGGTGGGCAGCCCCGCCGTGTCCGAGACGAAGCGCTCGGGCTCGATGCGGGCCCTGAGCTCCGGGGAGGTCATGAGGTCCCCGACCGTGCAGGAGAGGGCCTGGGCCATCCGACTGACGGTCCCGTAGTTCTCGGGGTGGACGGCGCTGGCGTCCAGCGGGTTCTCGCCGCCGAGGACCCTCAGGAAGCCGATGGACTGCTCGTAGGTCTTGGGACCCAGACGGGGAACCTTCCTCATGGCCTCGCGGCTGGGGAATGGGCCGTTGGCCTCGCGGTACTTGACGATCTGAGCGACGACCTGCCGGTTCAGCCCGGAGACGTAGGAGAGGATCTCGGGGCTGGCCGTGTTGACGTTCACCCCGACAGCGTTGACGCAGTGGATCACCACGTCGTCCAGAGCCTGTTTGAGCTCCTTCTGGTCCACGTCGTGCTGGTACTGTCCCACGCCGATGGACTTCGGGTCTATTTTGACCAGCTCGGCCATGGGGTCCATAAGACGGCGGCCGATGGACACGGCACCGCGCACCGTGACGTCGTGGTCGGGAAACTCGCGCCGCGCGGCCTCGGAGGCGGAGTAGATGGACGCGCCGCTCTCGTTGACGGAGGCGACGACGACCTCGGGCGGAAGGCCGAGCCCGCGCACGAAGGACTCCGTCTCCCGGCCCGCCGTGCCGTTGCCGACGGCGATCGCCTCGATGGCGTAGCGTCCCACCAGACTGCGCAGCGCCTCGGCCGCGGCCTCGCGCTGCCGTTCGGACGCGTGGAGGTAGATCACGGTGTCGTACAGCAGATTGCCCTGGGGGTCCAGGCAGACGACCTTGCAGCCGGTCCGTATGCCGGGGTCGATGGCGAGCGTCGCCCTCTGTCCCATGGGTGCGGACATGAGCACCTCGCGGACGTTGGCGGCGAAGACCCGGATCGCCTCGGCGTCCGCCCGCTTCTTCAGGGCCCCCCGCAGCTCGTTCTCCATGGAGCCCCTCAGAAGGCGCCGATAGCCGTCCTCGGCGGCGTCGGCAACGAGGCGGGATGCCGGCCCCGTCCCATGGACGAAACGGCGCTTGAGGATGGAGAGGGCCTCCTCCTCGGGAGGAACGGCGCTCAGGGACAGAAAACCCTCCCGTTCCCCGCGGAGGATCGCCAGCACGCGGTGCGAGGGCATCGCGGCGGCGGGCTCCCTCCAGTCGAAGTAGTCCCGATAGTTCGCCCCCTCCTCCTCCTTGCCCTTGACGCAGGAGCTGGAGAGGACGGCCTTGCGGGCGAAGAGACGGCGCGTCTCCTGACGTGCCTCGGGGTCCTCGCTGAACCGCTCGGCCAGGATGTCCATGGCCCCGGCCATCGCCTCCTCGGCGGAGGCGACCCCTTTGGCCTCGTCGACGAAAGGCCGAGCCGCCGAAGAGGGGTCGAGCGTCTCGGACTGGGCCAGGAGCAGGTCCGCCAGGGGGCTCAGCCCCTTTTCGGCGGCGATGGAGGCCCGCGTCCTGCGCTTGGGACGCCAGGGCAGGTAGACGTCCTCCAGGGCCGTCAGGGTACGGGCCTCCAGAACGGAGTTCCTGAGCTCATCGGTCAGGAGCTCCCGTTCGGCCAGGGACTCGAGGATGGCGGCCCGGCGTTTTTCGAGCTCGGCCATCCTGCCGCTCCGGTCTCGTATCGCGGTGATGACGGTCTCGTCCAGCGAGCCGGTGGCCTCCTTGCGGTAGCGGGCGATGAAGGGAACGGTGCATCCCTCCTCGAAGAGGGCCAGCACGGACCGCACCTGCGAGCCCGTCAGCTTCAGCTCCTTCGAGATCTGTTCCGGGATGTCGATGGAGGGGCTCAGCGCCTCCGCTGCCATCCGAATCATCTCCTTCCTTACGGTTCCTTTTATTGTGCGGAGGACGGGGCCGCCGCCCGGTCCGCACCCGGCATTATAATACGTGCTTCCGGGATAGCCAAACGGTTTCGTCCCGATATTTTCGGTTGACAGACCCATTCCGTTGGGATATAAGTGGCGTGTTTCTCAAAAAGTCGCGGAAAGGTCTTTATGTAAAGGCCTCTATAATTGTGGAGAAGGGGCTTATTGCAGGGATAGTTCGTCCGGCTGGGCGCTGCGACTGGGGAGCGGGTGGGTGAGGACAGTCGGTGAGGGGGAGAGAGAACATAAAGGCATTCGGAAAAAATATTGTCGTCGTCGTCCTCTTTGTGGGGCTGACAGTAATGAGCGTTTTTTCGTTTTCCTCCGTCCAGGTCGTGCGGGGCAACGCCCGTACCGTCAATCATGCGGGGCTCGTCCGGGACCTGGGGCAGAGGCTGGTCAAATGGGAGCTGGCGGGGAGGAGAAACAACGCTCTGGAGTCCAGGATCGACAGGGTCATCGAGGACTTGGAGATAGGGCAGAGCGAGGACGGTCCGCTTGGTTTTCCCGATCCTGCCTATCAAAGGGGCCTGGAGGGCGTTCGGGCTCAATGGAGGGAGCTCGAGGCCGCCATCGGGGAGGCCCGGCGAACTGGGGAGACGGGAGCCCTGTTCGATCTGAGCGAGAGCTTCTTCGAGACCGCCGATACCTTGACCGGCATCGCGGAGCGCCTTTCGGAGCAGAACGCCGATTTGACCCTGTCCCTGAGGACGATCCTGCTCGCCGTAGCGGGGGCGCTGCTCGTCTGCTTCCTGCTTCAGGCGTGCGAGTCGATGCAGCTCCTGTATCAGAACAGGTTCCTGAAGGAGAAGGCCACGAGGGACCCGATGACCTCCCTGCCCAACCGCTGGTCCTGTGATCTCCAGATCGAAAAGTACCGCAACATGTCCCCCTTGCCCGACCTGATGTGCTTCATAGCCGACCTGAACAACCTGAAGAAGGTCAACGACACGCTCGGCCATGCGGCAGGGGATCGCCTGATCGTCGCGGTTGCCCGCATCCTGGCGGATGCCGCGGCCCCTTATGGATTCGTCGGGCGCAACGGAGGCGACGAGTTCCTGGGGTTTTTCGAGAAAAGCGCTCCCGAACAGCTGCGCTGTTTCCATGAAAGGCTCCTCAAGAGCGTGGAACGCTACAACGAGACGAACGACGAGTTCTCTATCCGGTTCGCGTTCGGCGGGGTCCTGTCCTCCGAATTGGAGGACGCCTCGGTCTACACCCTGATCAATATGGCCGAACAGAGGATGTACAGGGACAAGGCGGCGGCCAAACAGGCGGAGTCCTTAGATCCTTAAGAAAACGCTGATTTAATCCATGAAGCACCCCGGTGGTACCCCAGCTTGCCTGTT
>ERZ773042.2237-NODE-2237-length-10726-cov-2.742011_pt1 | contig 10726 bp, 12 predicted proteins | sample MGYA00511664_ERZ773042 | MGnify/ENA primary metagenome ERZ773042 (study PRJEB29015, sample SAMEA2737984) | human oral metagenome | biome: human oral; feature: human-associated habitat; material: dental | place: China | collected 2036 ... | reverse complement strand
CACCCGCGCCCGCGTAGCGGAAGGGTTCGAGCTCGTCGTCCCAGGCCTGGCCGAGCGCGAGGTCGATCAGGCGCCGGTATTCGTCGACGGTCCTGAGGCAGGGGACGATCAGGCCCTCCGCCCCGCAGTCGGCTGCGCGCTGGATCTCCCTGTGGTCCACGCCGGCGATCCGGACGACGGGAGTCAGGCCGACGCCCTCCGCCGCCCGGATCAGGTCCATCATGGTCTCCGTGTCGAAGGGGCCGTGCTCGCAGTCGATGATGACGTAGTCAAGCCCCGTGTAGCCCAGGCACTCCATGGCCGACGGGTCGCCCAGGTTGAAGAAGGTTCCGATGACCGGCTCCCCGGCCCTGTACTTTTCCCTCAGTTTATGATGCATGCTTCTCCTCCTGCAAGAGTTTGACGGGCCTGCGCCCCGCCCTAGGGAAAGAGGAGGTCGGGCCAGAGAGGAATCCACGCCTTCATCTGGACCAGGCCGATATCCAGGTAGACGGCCAGCATGGAACGGCTGGGGTAGCCCGAGGAGGAGAGTTCCCTGGGCAGCGGGATCTGAATCCGAACCCGGCTCCAGGGCGGGGAGACCTTCGGGGGGGCAGCCATGGAGAAAAGCGTCGTTCCCCCCGTGAAGGCGCTGGCCCGGACCAGTGGCAGAGGGGGAATGTCACGGGCCCAGACGTCGAGCCGAAGGCCGTTTTCCAGACAGAAACGGGTCAGGGTCAGCAGCTCGTCCAGAGAAAAGAGGATCGAGGAATCCACGATCACATTGGTCAGCGTCCCCCTGTGCAGGGACCAGAGGGGTGGGAGCGCGATACGGACGTCCTGCCCGCTCTCGGCGCGAACCTCCTTGAGGGTTGGGGGCAGAACGGAGCCCTGAGACAGGGCGCGATGCAGCAGCAACGCGTCGAGCGGGGGGCGTGGCGACCATTGCATCGAGGAGCGGATAGTCCTCTCGTTCCAGACGGAATGAGCGACTGCCATGGCATCCTTGAAGTAGGAGACGAACGGGGTGCCCAGGGTCGCCTCCACGAGAAAGCTCTCCTTGTCCTTATCCAGTGCCAGAACGGGGCCATACAGCCCCATAAAACCCTGCTCCGTATCCTGGGAGGGCAGCATCGTCGCCTTGAAGAGCCGAGAGGCCGAGACATCCAAGCAGTACAGGTCGCCCCGGGGCGACGGAAAAAGCGCCCAGGCGTCCTGAAGGTCCGCCTTCAGGCGGTCGAGACTTCGGACCTCCTTTCGCCCGAGGTCGAGCCCGGCACGGAAGAGCTCTCCCCTTTCTGTAAGGACGAAGAGCTCCCCCAGGGGAGACCATGCGACATCGCGCGGCATCGGCACCTCGGCGGAAAAAAATTCCCGCCGGCTGACGGCATCCAGCAGATAGACCCTGCCGTTGCCGCGGTCGGCGACGGCCAGCCAGTTCGCGTACCGGCTTATCCCCACGGGCTCGAACAGCATATCCCCCTCCGGCGGGGACCAGGACGCCAGATGCCGCAGGGATTCCCTGTCGTAGAAATCGACGGACCGTGCTATGGGGTCGGCCACGGCAAACTCCGCCTCCGAGAGCCAGCAGGCATCCGCGACGTGCGAGTCCACGCGCCCCCGCAGGTCCATGGAGATGTCCTGGCCGGAGACAGCGGAGAAGGAATGGACCTCCCCATCGACGCCAAAGACGAAGAACGTCCCGTCCCCTACGGGAAGGGCAACGGCCGGGGATGGAACGGAGACGGCCCGGAACCCGTTTCCCCCCTCGGACAAGTAGACATTGCCGCCCAGGGTATCACAAAGGCAAAGCGCGGCATCCAGCGCATCCACCTTGCCCAGCCCCTTCACGTTGAAGGGGCGCAGGATGCCGCCCCCCCATTCCTCCTGAAGGTCGGGCCGAGAGAACTGCCAGCGTGAAGCGATGGGAAACGGGCTCAAGACCGATTTGAGCAGACGCTCCTGAGCCAGGAACCAATTGAGGATCCGCGGCGCGGTACGGTCCATGGCCCGAACCTCGAGGTAGTCGGACAGGGCCTTGCGCGCTTCCTCGGAGTCCCCCGTGCGGGCCGCGGTCAGCCCCCTGAGGAGGTAGTAATCGACCAGATAGGTGTTCGCCTTGAGGGCCCGGTCCAGGTAATCCAGCGTATTCCAGTAATCCCGCTCCAGAAAATAATCGTATGCCCGAGTGAAGTGACGCTCGGACTCGTCGAGCTCCGCACGCGGAAGCTCGGCCCCCCTGGAGGGAAGGGCCGCTCCCAGGAGAAGTCCCAACACAGCCGTTATCAGGATCGTTCGTCTCATTTTCGCTCCCCGTCTGACTCGTACCCGTTTCTCGCTACTGAAAAAAAGAGCGGTAGCCGTAAACGATAGCGGCCGCGAACAAAAAGCCCAACAGCATCCTGAGGTACAGGACCCATAAATCCCCGCCGGGGAACTCGCCTCTTTGAATCTTCACCACCAGACGAGCGACCAGAAGCGCAAGTCCGAAGGAGAACAGCCCCAGAAGGGCATACACATTGCCCTGCGGCATTTCGCCCCAGCCTCAGGGCCCCGGAGGAAGGAGCCGCTGCTTGGCCGTGAAGGAACCGGCGGAGACCCTGAAGGCCAGAACGCCGCGCAGAGCCGCGTCGGGGATAGAAAAATCCGATCGCCCCGTCTGGTGCTCCATGATCTTCAGCAGCGCCCGCAGTTTCTCCTCGGGGTCCTCGATAAAGCCGACCGTCCCCTCACCGATGACGCTCGAGTAGGCAAAGCCATAACTGCAGGCGGCCTTGGCCTCGACGAGCTTGTGCCCGCAGTCCATCTCGAAGCACACCTCGGGATTCCTCCGCAGGATCTCGATCTTGCGCCCCTCCAGGGCGCTGTGACAGTAGAGTTCCAAAACGCCGTCCCGAAGGTCGAAACCGAAATTCATCGGAACGACATAGGGCCGCCTTCCATCGACCATCCCCAACCGAAGGACCTTGCAGTCCCCGATAATGCGTCCAATGGCCTCGAGATCCGTGACCTCCCGGTCCTTTCGTCTCATGCGACCTCACGCCCCCAGTTCGCAAACCTTTTTCCAGGCAGAATTATAGCAAAGTGCGGACAGTCCTCGGCACCTACCCTTTGACGCCGCCGGGACTGCAGCCGTACTTTCTCTTGAACGCCCGGGAAAAGCTGCTGGCGTCGCCGTAGCCTACGCACAACGCCGTCTCCGCCACCCCCCGGCCGAGCTCCAGCAGCCTCCGCGCCGCGCTCATGCGCCGGTCCAGGATGTAGGAATGTACGGGCAGGCCATAGGCGCGTTTGAACGCCCGCTTCAGCGAGCACTCGTTGATGTGTCCGTGGCGGGCCAGATCCCTTATGGAGACGGGACGGGAGATGTCCGCGTCGATCATGGCCTTCACCCGCTCCAGGGCCTGACGCTCCGTCCGAGAGAGGCGATCGTGACCGTGCCGGAAGGAACCGGAACGGGCCTGTTCCAGAATCAGCGAGAACAGCTCCATGGCCTTCGCCTCCATGTAGAGGAGCCGCAGGTCCCCGCACAGGGGACAGTCCTGCAGGTCTCCCAGCACCCGCCGCACGGCATCGGTCAGGACGAACGAACGCCCGGCATAGCCGTGCCCCGCATCGAGCCCAAACTCCGGCCCGTCGCCGACAAACCGGCGCAGTTCCTCCGAGGGAACCGACAGGCTGATCCCCATGTTCCGGCATCCGGGGCGCAGCATCATGGACTCCACGGCCTCGTTGACCCGCAGGACGACGAACCGATCGGGACCGATCGTCCACTCCGCCCCGCTGAGCTCCTCCGACCAGAAGATCTCGCCGGAAAGGGAGAAATAAAGGGTATAGGCGTCCCCGGTCGTGCACATGGTCAGACGCGTCTCCCGATCCGACCGAGCCTCCTCCCAGCCGACCTCCATGAAATTATCGAGAAAGGCGCGCCGACACTCGCCCTCGAGCCCTTCCCCCGAGATGCGGCAACAGCGCTCCTCAGGGGAGGACGGCGTTTGGAGAAAGGCCGAAAAACGATCCGCCAGGCGATTCAAACGCGCGTCGCGACACAATATTTTACGGCACAGCCATCTTCGGCCCATCACAAACCCGCTCCTCGAAAAGGAAACTCGACCTTGCACAACCTCGAACGCCAAGGAGGCGTCGATCGGTACTCGAGCATATCACATCGAATTACGACCCGCATCAAATCAGGCTCCCACAATCTCCCCGTGCAGGCACCAGGACTCCGCCTCGGTGATCCTCACGTCGACGAATTTTCCCAGCAGTTCTTCGCCGCCGGGGAAGAGCGTCACCTTGTCCGTGGAGGTCCGCCCCTGCAGGAGCCCCTCGCCCTTCGGCGCAGGCGCATCCGCCAGAACCCGAAAGGTCCGCCCCACCAGCGCCTCGTTGATCGAGAGCGTGATGGCGTCCTGTACCGCATTGATGCGGGTCAGGCGGGAGAGACGCACCTCCTGGGGCAGCGCTCCGGGCATGTTCGCCGCGGGTGTGCCCATACGTTCGGAGTAGGCCGCCGTGTGGACGAGGTCGAACCGGATTTCCTCCAGGGCCGATACGGACGCCTCGAAGTCCTCCTCCGTCTCGCCGGGGAACCCCACGATCAGGTCGCTGGTCAGGCCCAGCTCGGGAAGCGCCCTCCGCACCATCCGGACTTTTTCGAGGTACTCCGCGCGCGTGTATTTCCGGTTCATGAGCTTCAGGATGCGGTCGCTCCCCGCCTGGATCGGCAGGTTCAAAGAGGGACAGACGGCGCGCTCCCCGGCCATGACCTCCACGATGTCCTCGGTGAAATCCTGCGGCAGCGACGTGACGAAGCGGACGAGGTCGAGGCCGTCGATCCGCGCGACGTCACGCAGCAGCGAGGCGAACGTCGTTCCGTCCGAAAAGTCCTTGCCGTAGCTGTTGACGTTCTGTCCCAGCAGGGTGACCTCCCGCACGCCGCTCGTCACGAGCAGGCGCACCTCGCGCAGGATATCCTCCACGGGACGCGACAGAAAGCGCCCGCGCACATAGGGAACGATGCAGTAGGTACAGAAGTTGTCGCAGCCGTGCGCGATGGTCACATAGGCACGCCAGGGGTTTTCGCGCCGGGCGGTGAACTCGTCCAGGTCGAAGAAAACCCGCGGGTCGTCGTCCAGCAGGTCGACACGCGTACCGTCCCGCATCACGCGCTCCAGGCCGTCGGGCAGGAGACCGATATGCCGCGGCCCAGAGACGAGCCGGACCCAGGGAAAGCGGGAGAGTGCACGCCTGCCCAGGCTCTGGGCGATGCAGCCCGTCAGGGCGACGACGGGGCGGCGCCCGCTGCTCCAGGCATCCGCGTAGCGCCCCAGCTCGCTCCAGACCTTCTGCTCCGCCTTGCCCCGGATGCTGCACCCCGTGACGACGACCAGGTCGGCCTCCGCCTCCTTAGCATCCTCCCAGCCCCTGCGCACCAGTGCCGTCCGCACCCGGTCACTGTCGTAGACGTTCATCTGACAGCCGTAAACCTTCATATGAAAACGGTACACACTCAACCTCCCGCTTCCTGCCGAGCACAAAAAACGACTGCATATACAAAAAACGACGTTCCCGGGGGAGCGTCGCAGGCTCGTAAAACAAAAATCCACGCAGAGAGAAAAGCTTTTGGCCGAGCCATGCGCCTTCCCTACGCCAATACTATTATCATATCACATCGGTCCCCTCGGGACGGGACGGGCATAAACGATCAAAGCCCCGCCGGGAGGGCGAGGCCTTGTCCTTGGGTCGACCCGAGACGACCTAATCGAACTCGCGGCGCTCCTTGATGCGCGCGGCCTTTCCGCTCAGCTTGCGGAGATAGTAGAGCTTGGCGCGGCGCACCTTGCCCAGGCGCTTGACCTCGATCTTCTCGATGGAGGGGCAGTGCAGGGGGAAGATCCTCTCGACGCCGACGCCGTTCGAGATCTTGCGGACGGTAAAGGTCTCGCTCAGACCCCCATGCTGCCGCCCGATCACGATCCCCTCGAAAACCTGGATGCGCTCGCGGACACCCTCCTTGACCTTCACGTGGACGCGAAGGGTATCGCCGGGACGAAACTCCGGCACCCCCTCCGTCTTAAAATACTTCTTCTCCACAAGGTTCAATATATTCACTTTCACATTTCCTCCTTCAGGAAAACAGTTTTCGTTTCATCGAGCTCATTCTCCGCTCAGCGGCCTCCCAGGATGCGATCCAGGGCGACGGCTGCCCGGGCCGTCAGGGGCAAGGTCTCTCCGCCGTCAAAAAGGCCGGCGACCAAAAAGCCGCCCTCCAGGCCCCTCCATTCCTCCGGAAGGGTGGGGAACAAAAGAAGCACGGGCCCCGGATGCTCGAGGCATCGGCGTTTGACCTCCAGGGCATGAAGCGACCCCCTGCACGCCGCGTCCAGGACTGCGATCCTCAAAAGGGGCGCCCCTTTTTCCTTTCGCTCGATCCAGTCGATGGCCCACTCCAGAGAGCCGAATATCTTTGGCGAAAGGACGGGGTCCCCTTCGGCCCCCGCTGCCGATTCAAGGGAGCGCCTCCCCTCCCTGTCCGTCACGACGAACACCGGACGTCCCAAGCCGTAGGTACGGCACAGATCCCGCACGTCCGCGACGAGAGAGGGAGGGAATCCTCTGCCATCCCCCATCACGGCCAGGTAGACGTTTCCCCTCAGGTATCCGCGGATGGCGGCGCGGGAGAGAAGGTCCGGCCTTCTGGCCAAGGTCCTTTCCACGGCCTTCGCGCGCCTCCAGGAGCGTATCTCCGACGCGTTGCCGCCCAGAAGTACCTCGGGGACCGTCCGTCCCTCCCATGACACGGGCCTCGTGTAGTGCGGATGGTCCAGCATCCCCCGGTAAAAGGAGTCCTCGGCGACCGCCTCGCCCCGTCCCACCACCCCGGGCACCAAACGGGACATGGCATCGACGATGGCCATCGCGGGGATCTCCCCACCGGTCAGGACGCAGTCCCCCACCGTAACCTCGAGGTCGACCTCACGCTCCACAAAACGCTCGTCCACCCCCTCGTAGTGACCGCAGAGGATAACCACATGCTCTTGGCGCGCGAGGGACTCCACAATCTCCTGCGTCAGGACGCAGCCCTGAGGCGAGGGATAGATCACAAACGGGTCTCCCTGTCCCAACTCCCCGGCGGCGCGCAGAGCGTCCGCCAGCGGGGGTGCAGCCAAGACCATACCCCCGGAACCGAAGGCATAGTCGTCGATCTGGCGATATCCCCCCCGACCGAACTCCCTGAGGTCGACGAGGTCCACGCGAACGAGCCCCTGCTTCACGGCCCGTCCCAGGATGCTCGTCGAGAGAAAGTCCCCGAAGAACTCGGGAAAGGCGGTCACGATCGTGACGTGCATCAGTCCCAGAGCCCCTCGATCAGAGAAATGCGAATCCTCCCCAGGTCGAGGTCTATGTCCCGGACAAATTCCTCCACGGCCGGGACATAGTGCGCCCGGCCATCCAATCCCAATATCTCATAGGTCTCGCTCGCACCGGCCGTAAGGATGTCCTTCACCGTCCCCAGGGGACGGCCCTCCATGTCCTCGACCCCCAGGCCGATGAGGTCATCTACCCAGAAATGTCCCTCCGGCAGCTCGACACGATCCTCCGCATCGACAAGGACCAGAGCCCCCGCCAGCGCCGCGGCCTCGTCCCGGTCCCCGAGATCGCTCTCCAGGATGAAGCTGTCTTTCCCCTCATTGAAGCGGATGCGCCTCACGCTCAGGGTGGACAGCAGAACGCCCTCCCGGTAAAGGTCGAGGGAATCCATCCCCTGGAAACGCTCGGGGAAGTCCGTCAGGGGAACGATCATCAACTCCCCTCGAACACCATGGGGCGAGGAGACGCGTCCGATAACGACCTTTCCGTCGGGGAGGTTCGAGGCCGAGACGGATCTTGCCCGTTCACTCCTCGACGATGTCGACATCCACCTTTTCTCCGGCTTTGACGGCGGCCGCTTTGGCCAGGAGCCGAATCGCGTTTATCGTGGCCCCCCGCTTTCCGATAATGCGTCCGACATCCTCATGAGCGACGCGAATCATGACCTTGGTACCATTTTCTTCCTCTCCGCTCTCCACGTTAACGGCATCCGGCTGCGTTACGAGGTATTTGACGATAAATTCGACGAGCTCCTTATAGTTGACCATTGCGGCACCTCCTATTTTTTGTTCGAATATGTGAGACAGATAAGGAACGAGACCGAGTTGCTGCTAGGCTCAAGGGGCAACGGGCAATGTGCGGAAAATCCCCCCGCCCCAGTTCTGAGAAATAAGGACTAGTGCGCTTTCGTGCTCTCGAACTTCTCCCAGATCCCCTGTTTCTTCAAAAGCCCCCTGGCCGTATCCGAGGGCTGAGCCCCGACGCTCAGCCAATACAGCGCGCGATCCTCGTCGATGGCCACGGCCGCCGGGTCGGTCATGGGGTTGTAGGTCCCGATCAACTCGATGAACCGGCCGTCCCTGGGCGAACGCGAGTCCGCAACCACCAGCCTGTAAAACGGAGCTTTCTTCCTGCCCAGACGCGACAAACGAATTCGTACCGCCATATACTACACCTCCTGCAAGCTTTGAGAAAACTGAAAAAACAAGAAAATTACCCCCCCCGAGGGGGAAAGTCGAAGGGGAAGACTCCCCGTCGTTCTCCTGAAAAATACGCTTAGAAAAAACGCCCCCGCCTCCCGAAGAGGGAGCGGAGATTGAACCCCTTGCCCCCCGAGGAAAAGGTCTTGAAGAGCTTTTTCATCTGTTCGTACTGTGCCAGCAGCTGATTGACCATCTGGACGGAGGTCCCCGATCCCATGGCGATACGCCTGCGCCTCGATCCCTTGATGATTTTCGGGTTGAGCCGTTCCGAGCGCGTCATGGACTGAATGATGGCCTTGTTGCGGCGAATGACCGAGTCGTCCATCTGCGAGGCGTCCATCCCCTTGATGCGGCTGAACCCAGGCACCATCTCCATCACCTTGCCCAAGGGCCCCATCTTCTCTATCTGCTGGAACTGAAGCAGCAGGGTTTCCAGGGTGAAGTGCCTGTCCTTGAGGCTCTCCGCAATCTGGGCGGTCTCCTCCACCCCCGCGGCCTGAACCTTTTCGAGCAGCCCCTGGATATCCCCCATCCCCATGATGCGGCTGGCCATGCGCCGGGAATCGAAGACCTCGAGCGCATCCGTCCCCTCTCCGACGCCGGCGAACTTGACGGGAATCCCCGTCGCGGCCCGTATGGCCAGGGCACTTCCGCCCCGGGCATCGCCGTCCAGTTTTGTCAGGATCAGGCCCGTCAGGCTCAGGAGCTCATGGAACGACCGCGCGACGTTCACCGCCTCCTGCCCCATCATGGCGTCGACCACCAACAGCTTCTCCTGAGGAGGCAGGACCCCGGCGACGGCAGCAAGTTCCTCCATCAGCTCCCTGTCGACATGAAGGCGCCCGGCCGTGTCCAGCAGGATGACGTCGTGCAGGCGGGAGGCCGCATAATCGGCCGCTTCGCGCACGACCTTCAGGACATCCTGTCCCCCGTCCGCGGGGCCGAAGAAAGCGACCTTGCACTGCTCGGCCAGGACCCTCAGCTGCTCGACGGCGGCAGGACGGCGAAGGTCACAGGCCACGACCAGGGGATTGTGGGAGTCCTTCAGGCGCCGTGCCAGCTTGACGGTAGTCGTCGTCTTCCCGCTCCCCTGTAGCCCCGCCATCAGGATGACGGTCGGCGGCTTCGGGGCGATGGTCAAGGGGGCCGGCTCCCCCATGAGGGCGATCAGTTCCTCATAGACGACGGTCGAGACATGCTGCGCCGCCGAGATGGACTCCAAGACGTCGAGCTGGACCGCCCGAGCCCTGATCCTCTCGACCAGCTCGCGGACAACTTTGAAATCGACATCCGCCTCCAAGAGCGACTTGCGGATCTCGCGCAGCGCGAGATCCACATCGGCCTCGGACAGCTTGCCCTTCCCGCGCAGCCGGGAGAACGCGGACTCCAGTTTCGATCTCAGGGATTCAAACATCCGTATATCGCCTCAGGCTTTCCTCCAGCTCGCGGATGCGCCCTTCCAGGCGCTCGACGATCTCGGCAAACTTCAGGTCGCGCTCTATGGCGTCCAGACGGTCCATCGTGCGGCGGACCAGAATATGGACGGCCTGACGCGTGATTCCAAGGGACTTCGCCACCTCGGTCGGAGCGAGGTCCGAGAAAAAAAGCATCTCGTAAACATCCCTCTGCCGCTCCGTCAGGAGGGGGTGATAGAGATCGTAAAGCGCGTTGAAACGCATCCGACGTTCCAGACGCTCTTTGTCGTCGTCCCAGCCATTCACACAACATCCACTCCCCGACCAGCCCGATCGTGAGGACAGGCCAATGATCTCATGGACTCGGGCATTATAGGGAGACGCCGAAATTTTGTCAAGCGTTTTTGTTTTACGGTTTTACATCGGACGTTCGGAGCCCTTCGGTTCCAGGAGGACCGCAAAGGCGGCGAAGATTATGACGAAAGAGGCGTACCATAGAAGCCAATCCATGCCGAAGGGCAAGGCCGCGTCCCGGACATCCCGAAGGAACCATCGAGCGAAAAAAGCATAGGCTGCCCCCAAAAGGCAGGGATAGAGGGCCCCCAGCTTCCGCCCTGCCCACAACGTAAAGACATGAAAACGAATGCCCCAGAACGACAACCAAAAAAGGGGGCCCCAGATTATGCCCTGCAGAAAGGCCTTCAGCGCCCCACGCCCATTGCCCAGGTTTTCGAGCCTCAGCCACCCCAAAACCCC
>ERZ773042.2234-NODE-2234-length-10732-cov-6.136930_pt1 | contig 10732 bp, 10 predicted proteins | sample MGYA00511664_ERZ773042 | MGnify/ENA primary metagenome ERZ773042 (study PRJEB29015, sample SAMEA2737984) | human oral metagenome | biome: human oral; feature: human-associated habitat; material: dental | place: China | collected 2036 ... | reverse complement strand
GGGTGTGGAAGGTGACAGGAAGGCCGCGTCGGGCCGCAACCAGAGCGGCGACCCCCGCAGCCTGCGCCGTGTCGATCACGGATGCCGTGTTGTGCTGGGCGAACACGCGTTCGATGGCGACCATATCGGGGGTGTGTTCGGTGAACCATTGTTCGAGCCCGGCCTCCACCTGAAGCAACCGATGAGCCACATCCAGGCCCGGGCTGGTGCGCACGACACCGACCGCGACGAAGACGGGAGGTCGCCCCACAGTGCCATCAACCACGCCGATACCGCAGCGGGTGAGGCCGGGGTCTATACCCAGAATGCGCTTTTTCTCGAACATCAGTTCGGATTATAGACGATCAATCCCCGGATTCGAGGGCAGCAGCCACCTCCGGCGTGAGGTCTAGGTTGGTGAAGACGTTCTGTACGTCATCGGAGTCCTCGAGGGCATCGATGATGCGGAAGATTTTCTGGGCAAGTTCCACGGTGTCGATCTCCTGGTCGAAGGAGGCAACGAACTGCACTTCCGAGGAGTCGTAGTCGAATCCCGCCGCCTCGATGGCCTTGCGGACCTCCACGGTGTCGCCAGGATCGCAGACCACCTCCCAGGCCTCGTCCTCGTCGTTGACCTCTTCAAGGCCAGCCTCGATGGCCGCTTCGAGCAGGTCATCCTCCGTGACCTCTTTGCTCTCCTGCCGTTTGGGAACCACGACCACTCCCTTGCGGGCGAACAGGCGTTGTACCGATCCGACATCCGCCATGGTGCCGCCGTTACGAGTGACCGCGACACGCACGTCCGAGGCGGAGCGGTTCCGGTTGTCGGTCAGGCATTCGATCAGGATCGCGATCCCGGAGGGCCCGTAGGCCTCGTACATGATCGTCTCGTAGTCGGCGCCACCGGATATGGCGCCGGAGCCGCGTTTCACCGCGCGGTCAATGTTGTCGTTGGGGACGCTGGACTTCTTGGCCTTCTGAATGGCGTCGTAGAGCGTCGGGTTGCCACTTGGGTCCCCACCGCCCAGCCGGGCCGCCACCTCGACGTTCTTGATCAGCTTGGCGAACAGCTTGCCGCGTTTGGCGTCAATGACCGCCTTCTTGTGTTTGGTCGTAGCCCATTTGGAGTGTCCGCTCATGCATCCCGCCCTTCGGGTAGAGGTCAATTTTGCTTGAGCGAGCTTATCTCAAGCAGCCGGGATGCTCTTTCCGAACAGAGTCACGCTGTCGCGTTCCTCATACCCCAGCACCCGGTGCAGCCAGTCCGCGACCTCACGGTTGCGGGTGTCAACCCCAATTCCCGCAGCAGGACAACCGGATGCAGCCATCGAATGAAGGGACCTGCACAGCAGGGCCTGAGCCACTCCGTGATGTCGATGGGCCCTGGCCACACCCAACCGGTCGCACCACCCTTCCATCACACCGTCCAGCCCCGCGGCGTCGTCGGTCCCCGACAGACAGTATCCGACGACTTCATCCCCGCTGATCGCGATCCATGACCAGTCGCTGCGGAAGGTCTCCTCTTTCAGTGACTCCGCCCATGCATCATCGTCTATCTGGGCGCTGAAGCACGAATTGTGCAGCTGCAGCACCTGGTGGCTGCGTTCTGGACTGAAGTTCTCGAAGACCAGCCCGGGAATGTCATGCGGCCTGGGAAGGTCAAACAATTCTCTGTGCATGTCGAAGAAGTAGCGTTCCGCCGAGAATCCTCGTTCCAGAAGAAGATGTCGCAGGCAGACCTGATCCGCTTCCACGTAGGAGCCGAGCCAGATCGGCTCCTCTGGATGATGCTCGTCCCGCCAGGTGAGCGCCCTCTCCTCCTGCCAGGCCAACAATGCACGCCCGATTCCCTGATATCTGTGGGTTGGGTGAACCCCACCGAGCAGAAAAAGTTTCGCAGGATGGCTTCCCGGTTCCGGGATGTTCCACCCGAATGCCGACAGATTTCCGTAGGAGTCCCAACCACCAATGGCATCTCCCGGAGTCACGGTTTGCACGTTTTCTCCGATCACCCGGTCGGTAGCGGGTAACACGAGGTCATCCAGCGCTTCCAGCTGGGCTCTCAACGAGAGAAGATCATCCCAGTCATCTTGGGTGAGAATGCGCCATGCGAGATTGTTCTCGATGTAAGGATCCACAACTCCTCCTCACCCATCACTCTTCCAGATGCGCCGCTGCCGATCGGGACGCGGTGCCGTCTGTTGCCAGAGCCTACGCCAGCGGGGCATAGGCTCGCCGCTGGCCATGGGAGCATGCCTTCGGACCGCCCACCATGAGAGCTCATCGCTGTGAAAAAGCGCACCTATCGCTCCCTGGAGTACGTCGGTTGTTTCCGTGACCGACCTGCCCCGGACATAGATCGGTGACCCGAACCGCACGGAGATCCGGGGCCTTCGCCTCAGAGCCAGCTTCAGCACCTCGTTCAGTTTGAAGGTCCCGACGACCGCCACAGGAATTATCGGCACATTGTGCTCGGTTGCCAGTTCCGCCAGCAGGGTGGTGAATTCCCCCACCCCACCGTCGATGAGTGAGGGTTCAGAGAAGACGACGATGCTTCGGCCCTTCGTCAGCGCACTATTGACACTCCGGGTGGTCGTGCGCAGCCGGGCGGGCAGCACAGCTTTCAGAACCTGCCAGTCAAGCACTCCTTGTCCATTGACTGCGAAGACAACCGGCCCCTCCACTCCTGTCAACGAATCAAGACCGGCCACCTGATAGTCCAAGCGCCAGGTCAAAGGGTTGAACGGGTTTGGGGTTTCGGTCAGGTCTGAGCGTGCCAAACGGTTGTGTTTGTGCCCCACAGGGTGTGGTGCGTCTGTCGGACGTCGCTGCACGAGCCCGAATCCCGTCCGGGCGAACCCCAGCATGTCCGAGAACCAGGTGATCACCGCGACTCCCCGAAGATCCGTCCGGGCCCGTGCAAATAGGTGGCCTCCCCCCGGTCCCCGGTAATCTGCCTGGCAAGTTCAAGTGCATCGTCCAGGGTGGTTGCGGCCCGCTGCCCGAGGACCCGGACGGTTTCCCGGTCGCCCCCCACCCAGATGACATCGGCCAGCCGCGCGGTGGCGCGACGGATCTCGTACCATGTGTGGAAGACAGCCAACGGATGCCAGGCATTGTGGTCGCGGTAGAGCTTCAGGTACCAGTCGTCGGCCAAGGCCCGGCGCTCGAATCGCTCATGGATTTCGGCCGGTTCCCTCGTGGCGGGCAGCACCTTGGTGAAGAAATCAGCGGCCGGGGCGAGGGTCCGACTCGGGAAGACCCGGCTGAGCGGGTGGAAGGCGATCAGTATCCCGCCGTCGCGCAGGAGGGAACGTCCCGCGTCGGTTCCCGCGTTGCGCAGTGCCTGGTGGGAGGCGTTGACGGGTGAACCCACAGGATCCCCCGGATCAAAGCTGCCGCCCCACACCGGGGTCATGAGGATCCTGGTGCGTGGCGTAGCGACGGTGTTGGCGGCTCGCCACACTTCTCCGGCGCGGGTCGCCACCTGCGCCGGATCGCCGCCGATCACATCGCAGAGCTCGTAGTCAGCGCGCGGTGCCGCGTAGAGTTTCTGGGTGCCCTGCCGGGGTAGTAGCGCGGTGAACTGGCGAGCGGTGGCGTAGGCGGCCTGCTCTGGGAACCGCCATTCCCACTCGCAGTGGTTCAGGAAACTCAGGTGACGCCCCAGATAGGGCTGCCCGAGCACCGCGGTGATGGAGAAGACGGGGATTGCCCTGTGGATTGCCGCGGTGACCTGTCGGCGCGCCGATTTGCTGCCGCCGAAGCCACCAATCCGGTTGATGGTTGCCACATCCGTCGCCCCGGTGGCAAGCAGCATCCGTTCCCCGGGGCCGTGACAGACATCCACCAGGACCACAAGGTCCGACTCAGCGATCCTCGCGTCCACCCTGATCGGTTCCCCGGACAGGGTGGCCACCGTGACCAGGTTCTCCGAGGTCACGTCGTGGCTGGTGATCCTGCCCTCGGGCAGGAATGACGTGGCGACCCGGTCGCCGAGGGTCTCGACGATTTCCTGACCAGCCCACCGAGGTCCGAGGCCACCCGCCACCATGATGGCGACGTCATTGACCCGCGTCCTGGCGGCGTTTTCGAGGACGCGTTCGACGATGCTGCGCCTGATGTCGAATCGCATGCCGGGCTGTACTGGATCGACATTTCCCACCACGACGGTCAGCTTCATTCCGGGGCGCAGCAGCTCAGTCAATGGTGCGCTGTCGACGGGATTGGCGAGGGCCCCCTCCACCAGAGCGACGGGATCCGCGGAGGGGACAGGCTGTGGCGGATAGACCACATTGGTTCCGATGGGGAAGCGTTGCAGACGGACATTGCCACCTGCGAGGGTCAGTAGTTGCGGGGTGCGTTCGTCCACCTTCAGAACGAAACCCGGGCGGGTCATGACGGCAGCTTCCATCTGGGATGCAGAGCGTGGGAGGGCCAGTCGATGATCGACCAGCCGGCTTCCTTGGCCGCGCGCATCAGACCGATGTCCGGGCTGACCGCGACGGGGTTTCCAACAGTGCGCAACATCGGCAGGTCGACGTGGCTGTCGGCATAAGCGAAGGAAGCCGACAGATCGATGCCGTGGAGGCCCGCGTAATGGGTGAGCCAAGCCGCACGGGAGTCCCCCACCATGGGGGGACCGGTCAGGAAACCGGTGCACACCCCGTCCGCGTCCGTCGCCAGGTCGGCGGCGACGATGTGGTCGAAAAGCCCCTCGAAGGGTCTGGTCAGGGGGCGGATGACGCCGGTGAGGAGGATCGTGGTGTGCCCGGCCTCCCGGTGTTCACGAATGCGCCGGACCGCATCGGGGGAGGTCCGATCCAGCACGAACGGGGTCAGCCGCTCGTCGACGAAACGTTCCAGCTCATCCAGCCTGGCGCCCTCGTAGCGGCGGTACACCTGCCGCAGGAACACCCCGCGGTCCTTGCGTTCGGCCCCCAGGTAGTTGGGCAGCTGGGTGGCGACCCTCATCAGCTCCCCCGCACGCTGCGTCAGCGACAGCTCGGGTAGCCGCAGCCACAGGTAGGTCTCGATGACGTTGGTGGTCATCACCGTGCCGTCCAGGTCGAAGGCGGCCAGCACCGTCCCGGACTCGGTGGGTTTGAGGTCCCGGTAGGTGGCGGAACGGGCCTTGCGGCGCCGCCGGGCGGCCTCGAGGCGGCGCACGGGGTCCGTGATCGCCGGGGCGTGCACGTCCTCCAGGTAGTGGGTCCAGTCGAGGGTTCCCGAGTCGAAACCGAAGGTTTCGCGGTCATCCTCGTGGAGGCTGTTGTGCAGCGCCAGGGTGCAGTCGTCGACGAAGTGCAGTTCGGACTGGAGGTATTCGCCGTAGAGGCCCAGGTACCTGTTGAGGAAGTCCAGCTGCTTGACCGTCTTGTCGAGGGCCTGGGCGGCAGCGCGGGTCTTCTTGCCGCGCGGGGCGAAACTCAGCAGGCGGTTGCCGATCGCGACCCCCTTCTCCGCGAACCAGAGCTTGCGTTCCACCGGTTCCGGTCCAGGGAAGTTCCACGTGGCCAGCTGATGGGATCCCTGTCCGTCCCGGTACGGGTGCCGGGAGAAGTAAGAGCGGATGTGCTCGTAGATGCCGCGGAAGGTCAGGGGGTTCCTGGCCCCAGACGAGCAGTGGTAGAACTCCGGTTCCCCCACCTTCGGCTGGGTGGCACAGACCGCTACGATGGTGTTGACCACGTAGTCGCAGGGAATGATGTCGATCACGGCATCCGGGGAGGCCGGGAACTCCGGTAGTTGCCCCCGCCCGTAGGCCAGGATGATCGGGTCGGCCATCTTGAAACCCTCGATCCATCCCGGATGCGGGTATCTCAGCGACGACTCCACGATCGCCGGGCGAACAATGGAGACCTGCATGTCGCGGCACAGGTCCGCGACGACCGCCTCACCCATCGCCTTGGCGAAGGTGTAGACGTCGGTCCAGCCCAGTGAACGGGCCCGTTCCGTGCCCGCGGCCACCAGTTCTTTCTTCACCCAGGCGAGCCGCCGCCGTTCGGTGTCCTCGCTGGTGGTGAGGTATCCGGCGCGGCGGTGCAGTTTCTCGGCCTCCTTGCGCAGCGCCGTCAGCTGCTCGGACGTGCGGGACCGTGCCTCGACCACGTCGGTCATCGCCAGCGCCGCCCGGGTCTCGGCCTCGTAGTCCACCTCGTGGGGATGGGCGGCCTCCGGGATCGGTCCCCTGCGACGCCCCGCCGTGTAGGCCGTCGAGATGTGGACGTAGTGCGGAACGCGCACCAGGTTGCCGTTCTCGTCGGAGCAGGATTCGCGGAATCGTTTCAACAGCGCCTTGACGCCCAGCACATTGGTCTTGAATGCCGCGTCGATGGGTGGGTCGAAGGAGACGTCCCCCGCACAGTGCACCAGCACGTCGATGTCGCGCGGCAGCTCCGGGGCGTTCGGGAGATCACCCTCGATCACATCAATGCGAGCGGCCATCAATTTCTCGACGGAACCTGCCTCGGCAACAACGTCCTTGAAGATTTGCTTCTTCAGCAGTGAGGCGACCCGTTGGGTGGCGGACAGGGAACCCTTGCGACGCACCAGCACCGCGGTGGTCGTGTCCGGGCACTCGGTGAGGAACTTCCAGAGCATCTGCTCCCCGATGAAACCAGTGACCCCCGTCATGGCGATCTTCTTGCCCGCGAGCAGTTCGGCGATCCGCCCGGTCAGCAGCGGCGGGGTGTGCAGGCGGGTCGATTCCGGGGCTCCGAAGCTGGTGCGTGGCGCGGGGCTCATGCAGCCTCTCCGATCTGCTGCGGGCCGGCGACCTCGATGGCCTCGGCCAAGGTGAACCTGCCGAGATAGAGGGCTGTGCCGACGATGGCCCCCTCCACGCCATCGCGGGTGAGCTCCCGCAGGGCGCGCAGGTCGTCCAGGGTGGAGATGCCACCGGATGCGATCACGGCGGCGTCGGTGCGGGTGCAGACATCACCCAGCAGCTCGAGGTTCGGTCCGGTGAGCATGCCGTCGGAGTTGACGTCGGTGACGACGAAACGCTGGCATCCGGCCGCTGCCAGCCGGTCGAGTGTCTCGGCCCACGGCCCCCCCTCGGTGGTCCAGCCCCGGGCGGCGAGCCTTTCCCCGCGCACGTCCAGGCCGATGGCGACGCGGTCACCGTGAGTTTCGATGATTCGTTCGCACCACTGGGGCCGTTCCAGCGCGGCGGTACCGACGTTGACCCTGCGGCATCCGGTGCCGAGTGCCCGCTCCAGGGACACGTCGTCCCGGATTCCCCCGGAGAGTTCGACGTCCACGTCCAACCTGCCGATGATCCCGGAAAGCAGGTCGGCATTGGAGCCGCGCCCGAAGGCGGCGTCGAGATCGACCAGATGGATCCAGGACGCCCCCTCCTCCTGCCATCTGAGGGCCGCGGACAGCGGATCCCCGAACTCCTTCTGGGTGCCCGCGACGCCTTGGACGAGCTGGACGGCCTGGCCGTCCTGGACGTCCACGGCGGGCAACAACTGCAATGCTTCCACGACGCGAACCCTACCGTGAAGCCGGCCTGCGGGACAGAGAGCCATCAGCAGGGGTTAAAACGCGGGAGGTCCTAGCCGAGCTCCCCGTCCGCGAAGTGAATCTCGGGAACATCGAGATGTCCCAGAGCTGCCCTGAGGCCCCGTTCCTGGGAGTCGAGGTCGAGGACATCCTCCGGGGGAACGTGGATGAAGCCGCATAGTGGCCGGATCGCCCGAGGCAGGGCAGCTGCCTCGTGCAGCATCAGGTAGAGCAGCGCGTTGCAGACGTAGCTCCCGGCACTGAGAGACAGTTCCCCGGGCACCCCGCTGGCCTGCACGGCACGCAGCATGGCCTTCACGGGCAGGGTGGCGAACCGGGCCGCTGGGGCACCGGGAATCACCGGTCGGTCCACGGGTTGGTCCCCGGCGTTGTCAGGAATACGGGCGTCGATCAGGTTGATGGCGACCCGCTCCAAGGTCAGTCCCGTTGCGCAGCCGGACAATCCCAGACACACCACATGGGTGGGGCGATGCTCGGCCAACAGATCCGGAACCAGTTTTCTCACCGCTTCAAACTCCACCGGAAGCACCACGGTGATGGCTTCACCCTCGAGCCGGGTGATCAGTTCCGCGGAAGGATTGCGGTCGGAGCCGCCGAAGGGTTCGAATCCGGTCACCAAGGTCTTCACCGGGTCAGAATATTCCCACCCGGAGTGGGTGGCTCACCAGATACAGATCGGCAGACCGGCCCTGCACCCAGCTTCCGCAGGCCGTCCCCATCCCTGCGCACGAGGTCCATGCACAGTGGGGCTGTGCAAGAGTAGGGACATGAACCGCCAGAAACTGGAACCGCTTCCCCCCGAGTTGTTGGAACGAGCACGCTCAGCTCGCAGAATCCTGGTGCTGACCGGGGCTGGCATGTCGGCGGAGTCGGGGGTTCCCACCTTCCGTGACGAGTCGGCTGGGCTGTGGGCTCGTTACTCCCCCGAGGCGATGGCCACCGAGGAGGGCTGGCGTGCCGATCCAGAACTGGTGTGGGCCTGGTACCTGTGGCGCATCGGGATCGTCAACTCCACCTCCCCGAACGCGGGGCACGAGGCGCTGGCCCGCTGGGCGGGTTTGATCGGCGAAGGGTTTCCGCTGCAGCGCATGGACATCGTCACCCAGAACATCGACGACCTCCACGAGCGGGCGGGGTCGGCGGTGCTCGCCCACCTGCACGGCAGGCTCGACCGTTTCCACTGCATTGATTGCGGTCTTCCCGGCCAGCCGGACCTGTCGATGGCCTCCAGGGAACCGGTCCTGCACGTTACGCCTTCCCCGTGCGAATCCTGCGGGGGTGACCTCAGGCCGAGCATCGTGTTCTTCGGCGAGCCCTTGGACGCAACCGACATCGACGCGTCCGTGGAAGCCGCCCAGCGGGCCGACCTGACCCTGGTGGTGGGGACCTCGTCGATCGTCTACCCGGCAGCCGCCCTGCCGGGGCTGGCGGCGCGCGCCGGGTCGTTCGTGGTGGAGGTCAACCCGGATCCCACCAACCTGGACTGCGACCTGCGCTGGTGCACCACCGCGGCCATCGGGTTGCCACAGCTGGTGGATCAGATGGCGTCCTGAGGGTTCCGCGAATCCAGCCAGTTGCGCAGCAGCCGGGCGCCGGCCTCCCCGGATTTCTCGGGATGGAACTGGGTGGAGCAGACGTTCCCGCGCTCCACGGCGGCCACGAAGGGAACCTCATGGGCGGCGGTGGTCACGAGGGTGCCGTCGGTTCCCGGCATCCGGATCGCCGCGTAGCTGTGGACGAAGTAGAACCTTTCGTTCTCGACGCCTGCGAACAGGCGACTGCCCGGGGGAACATCGACGCGGTTCCAGCCCATGTGCGGGAGTCGGCGAGCCGCCAGTGGCCGCACGGTTCCCGGCCAGAGGCCGAGACCAGCGGTGCGGATGCCGTGTTCGGTGCCCTCCCCGAAGAGGATCTGGTGCCCCACGCAGATGCCCAGCAGGGGTTTCCCGGTGGGCAGCCAATCCGCCAGGAGCTCCGCTCCCCCGGCCGCCCGCAGCCCCGCCATGCAGGCGGCGTAGGCCCCGACGCCGGGCACCACCAGCGCATCGCACCTCGTCAGTTCCCGGATGTCCGCGGTCAGCACGACCCTGCCCCCGGCCGCCGCCAACGCCCGTGCCGCGGAGTGCAGGTTGCCCGAGCCGTAGTCGAACAACCCCACCCGGCGGTTCAGAGCGCCCCCTTCGTGGAGGGCGCGCCCACAACGCGCGGGTCGAGGGCGACGGCGTCGCGCAACGCGCGGGCCAGGGCCTTGTACTCGGCCTCGACGATGTGGTGCGGATCGCGGCCCGCGAGGAGGCGAAGGTGGATGCACAGGCCCGCGTTCAAACCGAGGGACTCGAAAACGTGGTAGGTCATGGAACCCGCGTAGGTGACACCCGATCCGCCGATGCGGGCGTAGGCCTGTCCCTCGGGCTCGCCCGAACACACCACGTAGGGGCGTCCCGCCACGTCGACCACGCAGTGCGCCAGGGCCTCGTCGAGGGGCACGGTGGCGTCCGCGTAGCGCCGGATGCCGTGTTTGTCCCCGAGGGCCTCGCCCAGCGCCTGGCCGAGCACGATTGCGGTGTCCTCGACGACGTGGTGCCCGTCGATGTGCACGTCCCCGCTGGCCTGGATGTCGAGGTCGATCAAGGAGTGCCTGGACAGCGCGGTGAGCATGTGGTCGTAGAAACCGACCCCGGTCGAGATCCGGCTCAGGCCGGTTCCGTCCAGGTCGAGGGTGACGGTGATCTCGGATTCGCTGGTGGTCCGGGACCTGGTTGCGGTGCGGCTCATGAATGACGTCCTTCCGGATTGATCTCGGCGAGTGCCCGTTTCAGAACCGCCATCTCCCGGGGGGTGCCCACAGAGGCCCGCAGGAACCCTTCGGGTCCGGTCTCGCGGATCAGCACCCCGCGATCCAGCAGCCCCTGCCACACGGCGTGGCGGTCCTCGAAGCGCCCGAACAGCACGAAGTTCGCCTCCGAGGGCACCACCTCGTAGCCGTGGCCCCGCAGCCAGCCCTGGAAGGCCCGGCACTCCTCGGCCAGTTCCTCCACCCGGGCCAGCAGTTCGTCCCGGTGCGCGAGGGCCACCCGGGCCAGGACCTGGGTCTGAAGGCTCAAGTGATAGGGCAGCCGCACGATCCGGCAGGCGTCCACGACCTCCGGGGCGGCCGCCAGGTATCCGACACGCCCACCGGCCATGGCGAAGGCCTTCGACATGGTGCGGGTGATCACGAGCC
>ERZ773042.2233-NODE-2233-length-10734-cov-2.097856_pt1 | contig 10734 bp, 7 predicted proteins | sample MGYA00511664_ERZ773042 | MGnify/ENA primary metagenome ERZ773042 (study PRJEB29015, sample SAMEA2737984) | human oral metagenome | biome: human oral; feature: human-associated habitat; material: dental | place: China | collected 2036 ... | reverse complement strand
GGCGCCGCCAGCAGGATCGCCAGGGAGAGGAAACCGCCGCCGCCAATGGCCCAGAGCAACCCGATGGCCGGGTTGACGAAGGCCTGGAAGACCAAGCCACCCCCCAGGAGCAGGAACAGACAGCAGAACACCCCACGGGTGATGCTCAACCGTTTGACCCGGGCGGCGCTGGGCACCACCTGCAGGGCCTCGAGGGGGCTGACCCGGGTGGCTGCCAGCGACGGGCCGATCATCGAGAACACGGTTATCAGCACACCGGCGAGAACGGCGATCCCCAGTTCACCGAGCGGGAACACCAGGCCCCAGTAGATGGCGCCCGTCCAGATACCCGCCACTGCTGCGACACCGGCCCCGATGCCCACGCCGATCAGCGCGGAGACGATGGCGTTCCGGATCTGGCCGAAGAACTCGGCGAGGCTGAAGCCCGCCCCCCGGATCCTGACGCTTGCCTCAACCGTGTAGTCCTGCCTCCGGCGCACCGTTTCCGCAAAGGCCATGACCTCGGAGATGGCGAACAGGCCGATGAGGAGCACCACCAGCGCGAAGCCGTTGTTCAGTTGAAACAGGCCAAACGTGAAGCGGGGGCGCGAGTCGATGGGGGCCAGCCCCACGGTCGCCAGCAGGGCCCCGAGGACGGCGCTGATCAGCCCCTTGGTCATGTCGGTCCCCGTCAGGGCGACGACCATGCTGAGGGAGAACAGGGCCAGCGCGCAGTACTCGTAGGACTGAAACTTGAGGGCAAAGGCGCAGAGCACCGGGGCCAGGACGACCAGGATGGCGATGCCGATGGCCACCGTCGCGGAGAACTGCATGGTCTTCAGGTTGAGGGACACCATGACCACCAGGACGACGAGGGGCAGGAGCAGGTACACCTTGGGCAGCAGAGATAGGACCCGCGGCAGCTCCTCCCGCGGGATACCCTTCAGCCCCAGCTTCTTCGCCTCGAGGTGCACGGCGATGTAAATGCCTGCGAAGTACAGCACCGCGGGCAGGATGGCCTTCAGCGCCACCTGCGCGTAGGGGATGCCCATGTACTCCGCCATCAGGAACGCCGCCGCGCCCATGATGGGGGGCATGATCTGCCCGCCCGTGGACGCGGCGGCCTCCACGGCGCCTGCGAACTCCGGCCTGTAGCCCGTCCGTTTCATCATGGGGATGGTGACGGAGCCCGTCGTGACCGTGTTGCCCACCGAGGAGCCGGACACCATGCCGCAGAGCGCGGAGGAGATGACGGCCACCTTCGCCGGCCCTCCGGCGGAGGCTCCCGCCACCGCGTTGGCCAGGTCGATGAAGAACGCGGAGATGCCCGTGCGCTCCAGGAAGGCCCCGAAGAGGATGAACACGACGATGTACTGCGCGCAGATCACGATGGGCGTGTTGCGCAGGCCGCCGCCCGTGGAGTAGTAGAGGTCGTAGAGCACCTTGCCGAAACGGACGGTGCTGAAGGCGTAGGCCATGAGGCCCCCCACCACGCACAGGATGGGGATGCCCACGCAGCGGCGGCAGAGCTCCATGGTGGAGAGGATGGCCAGGACGGCCATGGTCGCGTAGAACGGGTAGTCCGGGTTCCGGGGGTTGGTGACGCGCAGCGCCATCTCGATGATGCTCTTGGCGTTCCACGCGAAGTAGAAGAGCGGGACGATGCCCGCCAGCAGGATGAGCGCGTCGTACCACGGGAAGTGGTTGACCCGCGCGACCCCCTTTTTGATGGGGTAGTTCAGGTAGCCGATGGTGAGGATGAGCCCCAGAAAGACGTTCAGCCGTATCTCCGGCATGGCCGTGCTGTAGAGGGTTACCCAGACGCAGTAGAGCGAGAACGCCGCGGTCAGCAGGCGGACGGCCTGCTTCGGCGCGCCCTCCCAGATGCGGACGTTGGACTCCCTGTCGTACTTCTTCATCACCGCCTCGACGTCCTGCATCGTGCCAACGTCGGCCTGCGGTGCGCTGTCCCTTCTATCGGAGTCCATAAGAGACGATCCCCCTTCTAAAAATGGATGTGGCAATGGATCGGTCCCATAAAAGCGGCTGTGGCGCGTACCGTCAGCCACAGCCGCTGCAGTTTTCAGGTTGCGGTCCGGGAGGCTACTTGCCCTGGACCGTGATCCCCTTCTCCGCAAAGTACTTCACCGCGCCGGGGTGGTAGGGCACGGCGCCGTAGGACGCGGCGAAATCGAGGTTCAGCTCCGCGCCCTTCGCGTGGGCGGCCTTGATGGCGTCCAGGTTCTCGAATACGCCGTACAGGAAGTTGTAGACGTCCGCCTCAGACACGTCGTCGCGGGCGATGACCACGGCTCCCACGGCCACGGTGGCGATGTCGCCGTCCGTGTTGTAGACGTCCTTCCTGATGACGTTCCTGCTGTAGTAGGGGGAGGCCTTCAGGAGCGCCTCGACGTGCTCCTCGTCAAGGCTGACGAGGTTGACCTTCTTCGTGGCCGCCAGGGAGGTGACGGCCGTCGTGGGGGCGCCGGCCACAATGAACGCGGCGTCGATCTTGCCGTCCTGCAGCGCGTCGACGCTGTCCCCGAAGGACTGGTACGTCGGCTTGATGTCCTTTTCGACGTCGAGGCCGTAAGCGGTCAGCACGTCCACGGCGTTGAAGAACACGCCGCTGCCCGCCGCGCCGACGGAGACGTTCTTTCCCTTCAGGTCGGTCACGGTCTTGATGTCCGGGTTCAGCGTGATGATCTGCACCTGCTCCATGTAGAGGTTCGCGACGGTGGAGAAGCCCTCGACCTTGCCCTGCTTCTCGAAGAGGCGCGTGCCGTTGTAGGCGTAGGCGCCGACGTCCGTCTGCACGAAGCCCAGTTGAGCGTCCCCGGCGTCCATGGCCTCGACGTTGGCCTGGGAGCCGCCGGACGTGATGGCCGTGACCGTGGTGCTGGTGGTCTCGCCCACCTTGCCCGCCAGGACGCCGCCGAAGCCGTAGTACGTCCCCTGGGCGCCTCCCGTGGTGAAGGTCAGCGTCCCGCCTCCCGGCATACCACCCTTCTCCGCGGCGACCGCTGCGCCGGCGGAGAACAACGCCAGGACCATTACCAAAGCCAGCTTCCTCATCTCTCATCCCTCCATAAAATGAATGTCGCTCTTGTCCCTTCGTCCGACTCTGCCGGGTGAGGGACGCCGATCCGCCGCTGCCCGAAGCGCAGGGCGGAAACGCTGTTTTCAACCTTCCGCAAAAATTATAGAACATTTTAATCATTTTGGCGAGGCGATGTCAAGGCGTCCTCATCCTCGCGCTGAAGGAATTGAGGCAGCGTCAGGGGCGATGCTCCCTCCGATTCTCCAACTGCGCCCGATACTTGCGCCCCACGTCCGCGCCACCGCCGCGCCGGATGATGTCGAAACCCAGGTCCCGACGCAGCGCGTCCACGGCCTTGTCCATGCGGCGCGCCCTCTCCCTGTGCTCGTCGCTGAAGAGCGAGAGCTGCAGGGCGTCTTCGCTCGTCAGGTGGGTCAGCGCGATCCCCAGGAGCCTCAGGGGCGTCCGCCCGTTCCACGCCTCCGCCAGGAGGCGTCGGGCGGTCTCGCAGACCTCGTCCGTAACGTCCGTGGGTTCGATCAGGCGCGTCTGGTGCGAGCGGTCGCGAAAGTCGCTGGAGCGCATCGTCACGGAGACGCCGCCCGCCCGCTTCGCGTCGGCCCTCATGCGGGCGGTGACGGAGTCGGCCAGGTCCAGGAGCACGAGACGCGCCGCGCTCATCTCCGTCAGGTCCTCCCGAAAGGTCGTGGAGATGCTGTATCCCTTCGCCTCCGCAGGCTCCGCCAGCACCGGCGAGTCGTCCTCGCCGTTCGCGTAGCGGTGGAGGCGGCGCCCCATGCCTGCGCCCGCGATGGCCTGAAGGCGCTTCAGGTCCGCGCGGGCCAGCTCGCCGATCGTACGGATCCCCGCGCCCGTGAGGCGCGTGGCCGTGGCCTGTCCCACGGAGAAGAGCTCTCCCACGGGGAGGGGCCACAGCCGCTCCTCCAGGTCGCCGGGCCACAGCGTGTGGACGCGGTCCGGCTTCTCGAAGTCGCTGGCCGCCTTGGCGAGGAACTTGTTGGAGCTGACGCCGACGTTCACCGTGAAGCCCAGCTCGTCCCGTATCCGGTCCTTCAGGGCGTAGGCCGCGTCCAGCGGGTCCGGGTACAGAAGGCCCGTCCCCGTCATGTCCAGGAAGCACTCGTCGATGGAGAACCTCTCGACGGCAGGGGAGAACTGGCGGCAGACGTCCATGAGGGCGCAGGAGCACCGGTCGTAAAGCCTGAAGTCCGGCGGGGCCAGGACGAGTTTGGGGCACTTGCGCAGCGCCATGGAAACGGGCTCCCCCGTCCGGACGCCGAACCGCTTTGCGGGGATGGACTTCGCCAGGATGACGCAGGTCCGATCCTCCGGGGCTCCCCCCACGGCGGAGGGGATGAGGCGCAGGTCGGCCCCTCCCTCGCGGACGCGGCGGGCCGCCTCCCAGGACAGAAAGGCGCTGTTGACGTCCACGTGAAAGATCAGGCGCTCCCGTGGCGCCCCCCTCGCTCGGCTCATGGTTTGGAAAGTCCCTTCACGACCGGAGCCAATTTTGGATTAGATCTGTATCAGCTCGTAGTTCATCGTGCCGATGCCGATCTTTTCGCCGTGCTCCAGGGCGGATATCCAGTGCGTGTCGGGCGACACGTCGGTGAAGTGGTCGTGGTGGGCGTGGCCGTTTTTGGCCAGCAGGCTCCCCTCGACGGCGGGCTGGCGGTTCACCGCGTCGGCGCAGGCGCGGTCCAGCGCCACGGGATCGAGGGAGGCGAACATCCCCACGTCCGGCACGATGGGAATGTCGTTCTCCGCGTGGCAGTCGCAGAAGGGGGACACGTCGATGACCAGGCTGATGTGGAAGTGGGGCCGCCCCTGGATGACGGCCTTGGTGTACTCCGCCATCTTGCAGTTGGTGATGTCGAAGGCCTCGTCATAGTCCGGGACGACGGCGTCCGTCGGGCAGGCTCCGATGCATCGGCCGCAGCCTACACATCGGTCGTGGTCGATGGAGGCGCCCTTGCCCGGCGTCACGTGGGGCGCGTCGTGAGCGCAGATGCGCACGCACCGGCCGCAGCAGATGCACTTCTCCTGTTCCACGTGGGGCTTACCCGCGCTGTGCATCTCCATCTTACCGGCGCGGGAGCCGCAGCCCATGCCCAGGTTCTTCAGCGCGCCGCCGAAGCCCGTCAGCTCGTGCCCCTTGAAGTGGGAGAGGGAGATGATGACGTCCGCGTCCATGATGGCCGAGCCTATCTTGGCCTCCTTGACGTAGGTGCAGCCTTCGAGGGGGACCAGCCGCTCGTCCAGCCCCCGCAGGCCGTCCGCGATGATGGTGTGGACGCCTGTGGCGAAGGGGTTGTAGCCGTTGGCGTAGGCGCTGTCCAGGTGGTCCAGCGCGTTTCGGCGTCCTCCGACGTAGAGCGTGTTGCAGTCCGTCACGAAGGGGCGCCCGCCCAGTTGAACGACGTAGTCGCAGACGACGCGGGCGTAGTTCGGCCGCAGAAAGGCCAGGTTCCCCGGCTCGCCGAAGTGCACCTTCACCGCGGCGAACCTGCCGCCCTTGAAGGGCAGGGCCTCGAACCCTGTGGCCCTCATCAGGCGCTTCAGCTTCTGAAGCAGGTTCTCGTCGGGCGTCGAATACCTTTGACGCGTTCATGATGTTTTCCCCCCAGAAGGATTCGGTCGCCCGATGCCGCGGCGGCCCTTTCGGCGCGCTGACGCGCCGTGTTCTGAAAGAAGACGCCGACCCGCGCCGCAGGGCATGGTGTCCGGCGGACGCTCGTCGTCGCTTCCTGAAATATTGAATGGAGTTCCGCCCGGCCTGAGCGTCGGCGCGCGGCCCGTTGAGCCTGCCACTCGCCTTCGCCGGGGACGAATCAACCGAAAGTCTCGTCTCTTGCTCTTGAGGTTGATTATATACCCGAACGCCGAAACCGGAAACGCCTCAAGGCGGAGGCGGCGATGTTTTTGGAAGATTCGTGCTTGAACGGGGAGGAATGTGATATGATAGATACACGAACACGGACGTGAACGTTCAAGGCGAGGACGCGCCCTCTGGCCGGGCGCTTCGCCATTTTTATTTGGGGAAGAGGCCGAACCCATGAGAGGAGGGGGGCATTTTTCGGCCTTCGATGTGGCTAAATATTCAAAAACAGCGGTCAATTTTGAAAAAGGAGATGGAATCATGAACCCGATTTCTGCCGACGTCACTGCTAGCATGTCCGTGATGGACGCCATCATGAAGGTGAACGACGTAGTCAACCGGTTCGTCTGGGGTGCCCCCGTGCTGATCCTCCTGGTGGGTACGGGCATCTACCTCACCGTCCTGCTGGGGCTTCCGCAGATCCGCTACTTCGTGGCGGCCATGAAGGAGGTGTTCACGTCCGCGCGGGGCGCCAACGAGGCCGACAGGTCGATCTCCTCCTTCGCCGCGATGGCGACGGCCATGGCCGCGACGGTGGGCACGGGCAACATCGCCGGCGTGGCGACGGCCCTGCACCTGGGCGGCCCCGGCGCGCTCGTCTGGATGCTGATCTCCGCCTTCTTCGGCATGTGCACCAAGTTCGCCGAGGTCACCCTGGCCGTCCACTTCCGGCAGAAGGACGCCCACGGCGACTGGCGCGGGGGCACGATGTACATCCTGGAGCACGGCGCGGGGCAGAAGTGGCTCGCGGTGATCTTCGCCGTCTTCGCCTTCCTCGCGTCCTTCGGCATTGGCGCGGCCACGCAGGCCAACTCCGCGGCGGAGGGCCTGTCGATGGGCTTCGGCGTCAACCACCTGTACAGCGGCATCGCGATCGCTGTGCTGGTGGGGCTGGTCATCGTTGGGGGGCTGCAGAGCCTCTCCAGGGTCACGACGTATCTGGTCCCCGTCATGGCCGTCTTCTACATCATCACGTCGATCGTCGTCCTGGTTATGAACGCCGCCCACATCCCGGAAGCGGTTGCCACCGTTTTTAAGCTGGCGTTTGAGAACCCTGGCGAAACGGTGCCCGGAGCGCTGGCCGGCTGGTGCGTCAAGGAGGCCGTTCAGAAGGGGATCGCGCGAGGCGTCTTCTCCAACGAGGCGGGCATGGGCTCCGCCCCCATGGTCCACGCCACGGCGAACGTGGAACACCCCGTTCAGCAGGGCTTCTACGGGATCTTCGAGGTCTTCGTGGACACGATCGTGATCTGCACCATGACCTCCCTGGTCATCCTAACGACCGGCACGCTGACGGGCTCCCCGGAGCTCACGGGCGCCCAGTTGACGCTGCAGGCCTTTGAGAACGCCCTGGGCATGGGGGTGGGCCGCTACGTCCTGTCGGTCGCCCTCCTGCTCTTCGCCTTCACCACGATCCTGGGCTGGTACTGGTACGCGGAGACGGCCGTCACCTACCTGTTCGGCGTCTGGTTCAAGCCCATCATGAAGGTGCTGTGGATCGCTATGATCCTGCTGGGTGCGTCCGGCGCGCAGCTGTTCGGCTCCGCGGGCAACGTCTTCCTGAATCAGATCTGGGATATCTCGGACACCCTGAACGGGCTCATGGCGCTGCCCAACCTCGTGGGGCTGCTCATCCTCTCCCTCACGCTGCGCCGGGTCGTGAAGGACTACGACGCGAAGAAGAAACGGGGCGAAGTGAAGTAGAACGGCCCTCTGAGGCTTTCTATTAAGAATTGAGAATTACACTATAATATTCTGGAACGGCATGAGCGAAGGACGCGGCCATCCCGCGTCCTTCGCTCGGTTGTGGGCAGTCCATGCCTGAACCCTCACGGGATCGTAAAGCCTCTTTAAACGCCGCGAAGGAGTGTGCAGAATGCCTTTGTCACTTGTTCCGTCTTTCCTTTTTTACTGTTTCATCACGGGCATCACGCCGGGGCCGGCCAACCTCTGTTCGCTGGCCGCCGCGCTGAAATATGGGCGGGAGTGCGCCCTTCGACAGTGGCGCGGGCTCTTCGTGGGCTTCTTCCTGGACGCCATGGGGGCGGTGTTCGTGACGTTTTTCCTGGGCACGGTCCTGCATCGATACGTCAAGGTCCTGTCCTACATCGGCGCGGCGTACATCCTGTGGCTGGCGTTCCAGATGTTGAGGAGCGACGACGACTCACGGGGGGAGTGCAGGGAGTCCTGCAACTTCACGACGGGGCTCCTGGTCCAGCTCACCAACGTGAAGGTCATCGTCTTCTGCGTCACCGCGCTCTCCGCCTACGTGCTGCCGCACACCCGCTCGTTCAGGACGCTCCTCGCCGTCGGGCTCTTCCTTCCCTTCACCGGTCCGATCTGCAACCTGGCGTGGATCTTCGCCGGCGTCGCGCTGCGCCGCGTCTTTGCCGACTACAGGCTCGCGGTCAACATCGCGATGGCTGCGCTCCTCGCGCTCTGCGCGGTGGGCCTGGCGCTGTGAAAGGGGGCTGCTCCATCGAGAACGGCCCCCTCTATGATTTCAGTATTTCATTTCTGAAAGTCAGTGGTCGGACTTCAGGCCCGCGCCGCACATCGGCAGCAGGCACTCCCCCGTCATCCCGTGCTGCCGGCGGTACTCAAGGCAGGCCGCGTAGTTTGCCGCTGCCGTGTGCTCGCAGTAGATGCCCTGCCGCGCCAGGGCCTTGCGCGCGTCCAGTATCCTCTCCTCCGGGGCGTGGATGAAGTGGACGCCGTGCTTTTTGCCAAGGGCCAGGATCTCGCGTCCCCGCAGGGGCTTGCCGATCGCGATGCCCTCCGCCATCGTGGGCGATGGGACGACCTCCGCCGGCTCCTCCCGTCCCTGCTCCGCAGCGCGGAGCAGCGGGTCGCAGCGCTCGCTCTGCACCGCGAGGATCTGGGGCATCCGGGGGATGGCGCCGCTCTCCAGCAGGTGCTCCAGGGCGCGGATGGCCCCAAGGAACAGCGTCCCGTTGCCGACGGGGATGATGAGGTTCTCCGGAATGTGCCCCAACTGCTCGTAGACCTCGTAGACGTACGTCTTCGTCCCCTCGTAGAAGAAGGGGTTGCAGACGTGGTTGGCGTAGAAGATGCCCTCCCGCTCCACCTTGGCCCGGCAGACCTCCGCACAGTGGTCCCGTCCGCCGGGGACGATGGTGCAGACCGCCCCGTGGGAGCGGATCATGTCGACCTTCCTGGGCGATGTGCCCTCCGGGACGAATATCTCGCATCGGATGCCCGCGCGGGCACAGTAGGCCGCCACGGCGTTCCCCGCGTTGCCGCTGCTGTCCTGAACGACGCTCTCCGCGCCGATGGCCCGGCAGTGCGCGACCAGCGCGGCGGCGCCTCGGTCCTTGAACGACAGCGTGGGCATGAAGTACTCCATCTTGAGGAGGGTGTCCCCGTCCAGCGGGACCACGGGCGTCATGCCCTCACCCAGGGTCACGGCCTGCCAGCTCTCGTCCTCCAGCGCGATAAACTCCCGATAGCGGAACAGGCTCCACCGACTGCGGTCCACCCTGGACAGGGAAAAACGGGGTGGCTGCCAGGCCAGGTCCCACAGGCCGCCGCAGTTGCAGTGAGGCTTTCGGGTTGCTGTGCTCTCCTCCTTGCCGCACCTCGAACAGACGAACTTCATGGCGTCCTCCTTGTTTTGATGTATGATGTGTGTGCTGCAGAGTGCCTTCGACCACCCCGTCGCCCGCACGTCGCGGGACCGGACCGGGAGGACGGCAGTCTGCGCGTTGTCCATGATCTTAATGATACCATCGGGCGCGTTGGGACGACAGCGCCCCTTGGAGCGAGGGTGCCTGGCTGAACGTTCGGACGCCGGACGAAAGTATGGAGAGACGGGGGAAGGGTGACGGAAGCGATGAGGCTTTTCATCGTGCGGCATGGTGAGACGGCGTGGAACCGGGAGGGACGGTTTCAGGGGCAGCTCGACGTCCCCCTGAACGAGGCGGGGATGCTTCAGGCGGACCGGGTGGCGGAGCGCTTTCGGGGTTACCCCTTGGCCGCCGTCCTCACCAGCCCCCTGTCCCGCGCCCGCGTGACGGGGGAGCGCATCTTCGAGGCGGCGGACTGCGACGCCCTCGTCGTCGATGACGGCTTTCAGGAGATCAACCACGGTGCGTGGGAGGGCGTGACGACGGACGAGGTGGCCCGAAGGGACGGGGACCTGCTGAAGCTCTGGCGCACCGATCCGCAGCGGGTCACGATGCCGGGGCCGGGAGGGGAGTCGCTGGCCGACGTCGGGCGCCGGGCCGTGGAGGCGCTGGAGCGCCTCGCGTTGGGGAAGTACGAGGGCAACGTGCTGCTCGCGACGCACGACGCCGTGGGGAAGGTGCTGATTTGCCACTATATCGGCCTGCCGCTCACGAGCTATTGGCGGATCCGAATCCCCAACTGCGGCGTGTCCTGTCTGGATTTCGGCGACGACGGCCCGCAGCTGAGCCTTCTGGGGGACGTCAGTCACCTGGGCTGCGGGTTCGAGAGTTTTTTGTCGAAGAGCCTGTAGGGACGCGGAAGCCCGCCTTGCGCCTGCGGGCAAGGGTTTGAAACTTTGAATGGAGGGATTGAAGGTGAAGAAGAACGTCGGTCCCCTGCTGGCGCTGTACCCGACGCCTCTGGTCGTCGTGGGGGCGATGAACGGGGACAAGCCCACCTGGACGCTGGTCGGCAACGTCGGGGTGATCGGACACGACCGCGTGCTCGTCAGCTTGGCGGCGGCGCACTTCATCAACGGCTGCATCCGGGCGGAGGGAAAGCTCTCCCTCAACGTGGTGGAGGAGGCCATGCTGTCCAAGGCGGACTACGTTGGATCCGTCAGCGGCGC
>ERZ773042.2229-NODE-2229-length-10744-cov-43.270839_pt1 | contig 10744 bp, 10 predicted proteins | sample MGYA00511664_ERZ773042 | MGnify/ENA primary metagenome ERZ773042 (study PRJEB29015, sample SAMEA2737984) | human oral metagenome | biome: human oral; feature: human-associated habitat; material: dental | place: China | collected 2036 ... | reverse complement strand
TGCCGTACTTCTAGCGAATCCTCGCTGATATCATGCCATATTTTATCTGTCACGCCTTCACCTTTTTCAAATAATATTTTAATTCTTGAATACTGCCGCGAATGTCCTCCAGCGCCCGATGATCCTCTGGCTTGGCAAATTTCTTGCCATATTTGCCCTCAAACACCACTTTCCAAGCACTGACGTCTAACATCCGATAGTGTAGCCTTTTTGACAACACAGGCCACCATTGGTCGATAAACCGCCGGTCTTGGTGAATTGAATTGCCGCCCAGCAAAATCCGCGGCTCGTCTGCAAAATGTTCATCGCAAAACGCCAGCAAATCACACTCCACCTCAGCCAGCGATTTGCCAGAGGCGTTTTGTTCCTCCAAACCGCGGCGCGCCTCCGGATGTTCATTCCAAAAGCTAGCATTTCGATCAAGCAATTTCCTTAGTTTCTCTGGGTCGTGTTGTACAACTCCCTCATATGTCGCAATTTCCGTAAAATCCCAATCAGTGGCAATCGCCGCCACCTCCAAAATCTCATCGTGCACCGGATCTAGCCCGGTCATCTCCAAATCCATCCACAGAATTTTTTTCGGCTTGAAACTGGCTTTCATATACCTAGTATACTACTTTTTGGCGTCGTAGTAATCTCGAGAAAACTGCTCTGGCACCTGCTGCAGCAAACGTCCTAGTACAAAGAAATACCCCTCCTGGCGCGAAGAGGGGTCTGCCACCCCAGCGGAAGTTGCGGCCAAGAAAGGCCAGGCAACCCCCGCCGGGGCGGGGTGGAGGGACAATTACACGAGGTTATCGTAAATTACCCTCACGGTATCCCACCCATCTCGTGGGCGGTAACGGAGTTTTTTGACCTCAGCCAAGCTGAGGTCAAAAAAACTCATAGACTGAGGAGGTTTTTCAACTTTAGCGTTTCTAACCTCCTCAATCATACCGAGCCCTGAAAACCGGAGACGCGTAATCACACCCCCGGTCCTCGGGTACATTCGCCACACCCACACATACGTGGGCGGACGAGAAACGACAAGACCAAGAGGGACATAGCCCCACTCTACTATGGTACCACTCAACCCTGACAATAAGATGATAACTCCTCTTATTGCTGAGGGAACCTCCTCGGCCATCTCTGACCCCCTCTCTGCCCCATTCCGGGGCGATCTTGGAGCTCGATCCCATACCGAGCCCTCTTTAGCGCCGTGAAAACCACCGTTTCACAGTACTCAAGAGAGCTCGGATTCTGCCGTCTATGCCGTATTCTAAAATGCGCCAGAGGCCGATCGTCAACCAGCCCCTCATCGCTACTATAACACACTATTGTAGATATTGCTATAATATTTACCAATATGAGCCTACAGCTCTCTACGTCAAACTACATCCGTTTCTTGCGCCGGAGATTCTCCGCAGGCTGCGCACCACGAGGTTACTTTTGTTATCAACTCGTTTAGTTTTTCAGCAGAGTTTTCGTCTCCGTAGGCAACATACCTCAGATCAATTGTTAGCGCCAACCGTTGTTTTTGAAGCTCGGCTGGAAGTTCATTGCCAAAAGATTCCATCCAGGCTATAACATTCTTTACATCTGCATAAAAAGCTCGTTCGCGTCTAGCGGCCTCTTCTTGTTTTTGTTGTTCAGCACGGATTTGGCTAGCTTTTTCACGCACCTCCTCTGGCGGAACAATTACAAGGCTCGTCCAAGTTTGGTCGCCGATGAATTCATGTTTTTTGTTTGGCACATAATTTGCTGCCCGCTCGGTATTTCAAAAGCTTCCGGATCTATATCAAGAATATTATCGACATCAACTGTTCCATGGTCAAAGTACGGACCTATATATTCTCCATCTCTTGCATATTCTACTGGCAGTTCTCTACCATTGCTCTTGACGTAATCAGGATAGAGACGATTAATCTCGTCAAGGACATCTTGCCCGCAAGATTCAGCAGCATTAAACTTAGCAACACCTTTAGCGATATCGTCAATAGTGCGAAGCTCGCCAGTTTCGTCTGTCAAACCAACTTCTGCAAGATGTTCAGCGATTCGAGTTTCCAAATCTTCATCACTGAATTCCCTAAATTCCTGGCCTGATTTGCGCGCAAGTCTCGACAATTGGCTATTAGCTTCGCCAATAAGCTCCCATCGATGTTCTTTTGCGATTTTTTTCACAACAAAGTCGGCCATTTCCTCGCTAGGCTCAGCTACAATCCGTTGTTCGCCCAGTTGGAGCAACCCGTTGTCCAATACGGATTCTACTAACTTAACCGGCTTATCGTCGCTGCCTACCACAAAACCTCTGTCTTCATCGGCAAACAGCTGCGGAGCAACTTCCCGCAGGTCGCTCAATTCAACATTGGTGATACCTTTTAGAACTGGTATTTTAACCTCTTCACCATTCTGTCGAAAACGTATGTCTTCTGGATCGGCCACCACCAGCTGGCCCATTCCAACCAGCGATCGCTGGCTCCGTTTTCTTTCTTCGCCTTTATTATTGCGATAAAGCCTGCCTTTATCTGTATCTACTAACCTATAAGTATCTACGGCGAACACTTCAGATCGCGTGTAATTACTACTTACTAAATCTGTTATCTTCATCTGGCGCCATAATTTATCGGCGCTACCCGCTATTATACATTTCACTATTTGTTGGCGCTCTTCATCAGATGGAAGCGTTAAGTCGTACTCATCTAGCCCCTGCTGAGTTTTTAAGCGGCGCAATTCGCGTTTAATCTTACCAGGAACACCTGGCCGTATATCGTGTCCGAGCAGCTCTTCCCTCGTCATATTTTGTATAGACGCCAACACCTCTAGTTGCTTCAACCAATCGGAATCATTGTATCTTGAGTCTATTAGATTTCTCCAGCGTTCCTCGCATGGTCTCTTCTTGCTGCCGTACACGACCAAGTCTGCTGGTATTTTCTGCAAGGCCACTATAGCGGCAACTTGCATTCGCACTGTTTCAGGGAAGCGTTCTGCTTCGGCCAGCATACGAGCGTGCTCAGGGCTTTCGCTGGCAAATTGTTCCATCCGGCGGCCAACTTCTGTCAATTCGCCATTTTCGTCTAGAGCACCGAGGCGCTGTAATTTCTCTGCCGGCACATCGTCTCTAGTATGATCCAGTACAGCCGCGCTAGCCGCTGTATCATCCGGATTTGTGCCATCGCTAGATTCTCGTACAGCCACCTCAGAATCGGGACGCCTAGGAGCACCAAACAAATCTCCTGGGGTTGGCATCTTCACTCTTTCACTCATAGTAAGTCTCTTATCTTTCAATCTATATTAATTATTGAATCTATTCTGTAGAGCTGCTAATAAATCGTTCATATTTTGGGAATTTATCTCTGCGTCACGTTTGGCTTGCGCTTCGTCGTTTAAATCTCCTTCTGTAAAGCCCCAGCCATCACCGATTGACGGCGATTCCTTGCCAGACATACCAGTTGCACCATCCCACTCTTTGGCGATAGATTTCTGGATAGCTTCGATTCGATTAAGCTGCTCTTCGGTGATACCCTGCGGCGGCTCGTAACGCACACCAAATTCATGCGGAGCGGCCGTGCAAGCTTTCTCATGCGTAAGAATCACTACGCCTTTGTTAAGAACTTCCGGGCCCCACGTTTTATAGTCATCGCGGCGATAGCCAGATTCGCTAGGTTCAACAAGCTCGCCATCAGCATCTATCACGTAAGCTATACTTCTATTGGTTCTGCCATTTGTACGCGTATAAAACTTAAACCTATACGGCAAATCATGGCGCGTCTCGCGCTCGCCAGAATGGCTAGGGCCATGAAGCGGCACTATCTGCCACACTCTTTCGCGCCATTGTCCCATTAAGTTACTTGTTGATTGGATAACTGCCGAACGTTGCTCTGGCAATTGAAAACCGCGCTCTGCTTCGTTAAGTTTCGCTAAGATATTAGCCGCCTGCTCGCGCAGATCCGGATCTCGAACATCATCTAGATAGCTAGCTATGTCTTCGCGCATCGACGAAATTTCTCTCTGTGCCTCGGGAGTAATTGCTTTTTCTTTCAGTTCTAAAGCCTTGATCCTAATAACTTCGCGGCTAATTCCTTTTGTATATAATTTACCGCTATGCGTTACTCTTTGCCTTGTTTGCAGCCATCGATCGTCGTCATCAGGCAAAACTGCATTGCCGCGACTCAAGCTCGCTTCTGCAGACATATCTATTCCAAATTCTTCGCCGATAGCTTGCCGCATGTTTTCTAGCTCGCCGTCGCGCCAATTGCCAATTGATAACCCGGCGGTGGCTGCCATGCGATCCTTCGTGTTGCAATCTGTACAAATTATTTATTCTAAGGATTGTCGCTAAACCCGCCACCGATAATTGGTCAGACACTATCACTAAATTAGGATGTCCCTCATCTTTTTTATCTTCGTTATAATACCAATCTGCTGGTTTAATAGTCTGGCGAACTGGACTGTTTTCGCTAGCGTAGCTCAAGAGTCCACCGTAGGGGACAAGCTCCCAATCTACTCGCGGAACACTATACCATTCATAAGTCACTGGATCGCGTACATAATCCGGTTTTACTTCAAATCTTTCATGACGCACTGTAGCCGGATTACCAACCGAAAAATCTGGCAATTTATATTCGTGAACGTCTCTAGCTTTTCCTTATGCTACGCGCGCAAATTCCTGCTGAAAACCGCTAATATCGCCTAGTAATTCTGGCGTGACGCGGCTTTCTGATTTTAGCCTCTTTGGGCCCATTGTAAGTATTCTCCTGTCTCTCGAGCCTTGACTGCTCGTTACCGCCGGCCGGATCGGTCGAAGATAATAAACTTTCAAGGAATAATCCCCCGCATTTTACTGGCGCGGGGGAAGCCAGGTAAGGCAGCGCGGCGCTAACTCGCCAGTGCTGCATGAAAGGGTCCCGAGTTAGCGGGAAGAGGATGGTAGTGGTATGTGATTATAGGTGGCGAGCCACTTCACACATATTCAACACCTTTAGCTCTCTCCAGAGCGAACGAATTTTTCGACCGAAGCCTACTCAAATCGTTTTTCCCGGGTTACTGCCGGTTCAGTAAGGGCGCCAAGATATCAGATGCGCGCAAAAGCACGGCACCCGATGACCCGGTTCTGACCATCACGTACGGACTTACTCGGAATGAGCAGATCCGCGGTTGTCCTGCCATGAGCGAGAGCTGCACGCGCCGTGATAAAGCTCACGATCAGGTACACACCCGTTCTCGGCTCAGGCAAGCCGACGACCTCGCCAAACTCGGTCTTAACGACCGAGATTCCGAGAATCTCGTCAACGGGCACATCAGTCTGACGTGCCCTGGCCTCACCGTCCGAATGAAAGATAATTCGAACGATGTCTCCTTCCTCGTAAAATACGTACACTGGGTGACCAGTGTAGTTACGAATGGCCATTTTCACCTCCTTAGGTGAGCGTGTGTTTCTCTGTAAAGCGTTTCTGGAAGTCCCAGAAACTATCATTACAGCACACGAAAAGTCGCCGTTCCAGCCAGGTATCACACCTGGCCAGACTACCAGCCTCGACATTTCGAGACCGCTAGTCTGACCAGAGCGATAGCCTGTGCTATACTGAACCAGATTCTTCCATTTTAAAGCGCTAGCTTCCTAACGAAAGCTCGTTATGCTGCCTAGGGCTAGCCGTCTAGCAAACCGCTTTCCGTCCAGCCATAGGTTATAATAGCACACTATTTATCTTATGTCAACACTATTTTATAATAATTATTAACAGATTATCGTCTAGCTTGGCTAGCCTATAGCCGTGCTTTGCGCCATGTTATTTTTTAGGTGCACCATGTTATACTAAACCCATGACCAAACGTATTCTCCTCAAACTCTCTGGAGAGCAGCTCCAGGGCGAGTTCGCCAGCGGCTTCGACCCCAAGCGCGCCCGCTGGATTGCCGAACAAATCAAACCAGCGCTAGAAACCGGCGCCGAAATCGTCATCATGGTTGGCGGCGGCAATTATGTCCGCGGCAACCAAATCGTCGGTCACGGCATTCAGCCTGTCTCAGCCCATAATATCGGCATGCTCTCTACTCTGATGAACGCCATCGCTCTAGCTGACGTTTTCAACGACGCTGGCTTGCCGACCCGCGCCCTGTCCACCGTCGAAATCAACCAGTTTATCGACCAATACACCTTTCGCCGCGCCCTCAGCCACATCGAAAAGGGCCGCGTGGTCATCGTTGCCTGCGGCACTGGCCGGCCATTCCTGACCACCGATACTGCCGCCCTGAACCTAGCTTTAGAAATGCAGTGCGACGTTGTGATTAAAACAACGAAAGTAGACGGCGTATACGGTAAAGACCCAATGAAGTTCCCTAACGCTGTCAAATTCGACCAATTATCGTACCAAGACGTACTAGCCAATCCCGACATCGCCGTTATGGACAAAGCCGCCATCGGTCTGGCTATGGATGAGCACATCCCCGTTATCATCTGCGACCTATTAACCGACGGCAACATCGCCCGAGCCGCCCGCGGCGAAACAGTCGGTACGCTGATTAGTTAGCATTTTTATACCGCCGAGGCAAGTCGCCGCAATGACCGCCATTCCGTCAAGCCGCGGCCGAGCCTCAAAAATGTTAATCTTTCTTCTTATCTAATTTATCCAGCTTGAGAAAGTGCACAATCGCATACACCACAAAGGCCACCGCCAACAGCGTAATCAGCGAACTGACAAACGCGCCGTAGAGAAATTCAGCTTTACGACCAGCAATTTCGACGGTAAACGATGCCGCCTGCAAGCCTTTTTGCGAACCGACGATCAGCTGCACTAGCGGGTCAATAAACGCTGTCACTAACTTTTTCACTGTATCACCAGCTGCCGTACCGATCGCTAGACCAACCGCTAGGCCGACTATACCCTGCTCGCGGATAAAATTAACGAAACCGCCCATGTGGGTGTCTTTAACTATTGTTTGCGCCAATTTTTTGTCAGCTAGCTTTTTGGCAGCTGATTTTTTGGCTTTTTTGACTGTTTCTGATGGCATTTAGCCTCCTTTAACTGTTTGATTATAACCTGGTTTATTGTAATAAATCGCTTGTATTTATTCCGCAACCTTACAACGTAACCCTACAAGCGCTCTGGTGCCGCGATACCCAAAATCGTCAGCCCCGCCTTCAAGATATCAGCATACACCGCCACCAGACCGACACGATGCGCTTCTTTGTCGCTGCCAACGACTTGGTTTTTCTCGTAGTAGCGGTTGAACTCCTGCGCCAGCTCAAACAGGTAGGCACAGACGTGATGCGATTCCAAACTTTCGGTAGCGCGGTTAACCGCCTCGGCGTATTCACTCATTTTCCTGACTAGCAGCCGATCTTCGTCGAACAATTCTGTCGGAAATGCAACTGCTTGCTCAGATTTTGCCAAAATTCCTCGCGCCCGAGCGTGTGCATATTGCAGGTAGCTACCAGTGTTACCCGTCAAACTAACCGCGTCGTTAATGTCAAACACGACGTCGCTACCGATTTTTACCTTCAGGAATTGATAGCGCAACGCGCCCGCCACTACTTCGTCGGTCGGCTCGCCGCCAGCTTGCTTGATGGCTTTCTTGAACTCGTTAAACAGCCAATCAATAGTAATCACCTCGCCGGTGCGCGAACTCATCTTGCCGGTTGTTAATTTGACCAGGCCAGTCGCATAATTAAACAATTTACCTTTCAATTCTGGAATTGCCAGTTCACTAGCGGCGATCACCCCGCGGAAATACGCCGCCTGCTCTTCGCCGTTGACCGTAATCGACAAGTCCAAGTTTGGATAATCTTGATGCTTCAGCTGAATCAGCCCCATATCGTGCGCACCATACAACCCGTTGCCATGCGAACCGATGAATACATTATCAAACGCACCGTATTGGCTACCTTTGAAGATATACGCACCATCTGACTTGGTAAAGACCTCTGGGGTTTTTGCTTTGATCAAGGCCTTGCCTGGCACTTCGGTTTCGCTCTCGACATAGCGCCGCTCAATTGGCACATTACCTAGCCGCGCCACATTGGCGTCAATTTCATCAAAGCTCCAGGCCTTACAAATCTCGTACACCTGCTTATATAGCGGATCATCCAGCACAAACGATTGCTTGGCTAGTTCATCAATTTCTGCCCGTGCCTCTGGCGATTCCTTGGCTGCCCGCGCGCCTTCGACGTACATACGACTCATAAACTCGTTGCGCTTGTCAGCCGGAATGGCGTCTAGCTTGCTGACATCGCCGTCAATTTCGCGAAGAATCGCCCACATACTCTTGCCGACATGCGTGCCGACGTCGCCGTGGTAACTCACCCGGTGTACCGCCGCACCATCCACTGCCAGCAAATTCGCCATGGTGTCCGCCAAAATCGAGTTCAAGGCGTGGCCGATGTGCATGGCTTTAAACGGATTTGGACAATTGGTTTCAATTACCACTGTTTGCCCTGAGCGATTGGTGGCCGGTCGCACTTTCAATGACTCAAGCACCGCTTGATCGCTTAACGTCACGTTGATAAAGCCTGGTCCAGCCACGCTCACCTCGCTAAACTCCTGGCGGCCGCGCAACTCTTCGGCAATCACCTCAGCAATCTCGCGCGGATTTTTACCCAAGGGTTTTGCTAACTGCAACGCCGCATTGGTCGCAAAATCGCCAAACTTCGGGTCAGGGCGCGTCAATTGAACGTCAACCTGACGTTGATAAAGCTCGTCGACTATTCTTTGCAAAGCTATAATACAATCAATCATAGATTTATATTATAACACTTTTGCCAGTTCTAGTCCTCGATACTGTCAAAGCCTGGTTGGCGATAAGCTGATACTGGCGCGATATTACGAGCATGTTCCGAACGCAACATTTATATTAAAACAGTTATAATTTGTCAGGAGAGCGTGTACTCCGCTACGCACTTCAGTTATTTTTTGACTCAACAATAGACAGCGGCGTACCTAGCCAATCTCGTTCGCGCTTAGTAGAAGATCCTCCCTTTATAGCATGGAACGCTTCTTTAGGTGTTGGCAATGGTGAATAGATATATCTTACATATTGGGAGGCTGTCATATAGCGTTGATCCCAAGCTACACGACTCGGCTGATACATCTCACTAACACCCGGAAAGTCCCTGTGACCATTAATCAAATCAGTTTGCACCGAACTTAGGCGATATTGTTTTCCATCAATTTCAAAACAACCGCCAAAACTTTCCGGTAAAGTATCTCCTTCGTTATTGACAAATAGCGATGAAGTGTTTCCATATTTATTTATCCTCTCTACACCAACAAGATTATAACCTCGAGTGTTGCGTACTTGATCGGCAGCAATCATATCCATAACGACATCATCAGGGTCCAAGTCGCCTATACCATAACCCTCTCTCTGCTGAAAGTTATACACCCTCTTGAACTCTTCTTCTGTTAGAAAAGCTTTTTTTCTTGGATCAAACCGCCCTTCTCTATCTGTGATGACTTCACCAAATATTGGCTGCTCACCCTCACCAACAGTGTTAACAAAGAATACACCAGCCCTGCGCAGATCTTCACGACTAAAAACATTATGTCCCCTAACAGACGTAACACCTCTATGTTCCAAGGAAGCTATTTCATCAGGCATAAGACCTGGTATCCTCACTTCGTCCTCGGTACTATCTCCAAAGGCTTGATGCTCTATGAGAATTCTATAGTATTTCAACATATTCTCTATCTTTTTAGGGTCTACCTTTTCCGCCCCTGGCATTGTCCATGGATATCTATCAGCGGCAATCCTGTCGGATACAGCTCTCTCTAATTCCTCTGGCGCACGCAAAGCTTTGCCGTCAATATCTGCATGAGCACGCATTTCAAGAACCTCTGCAACCCGCTTTCTAGCCAATACCATATTGATTTTTCCATGATGCTCTCGTAAAATTCTCTCATATTCTTCTTCTCTGGCAATAATTGATTCTATTTTTCGTCTTTGACTGTCCGTGTTTGCAGAAGATAGGATACCTCTCAATTCTTCAATTTCCTTGCTTGTCTGAAGCAATTTTTCTGAATTGTCTTCCAACTCGCTCAGGACAGCTTTAACAACCTCTCCGTCTTCAAAATATCTTTCAATAATCTCTACACCTTCATATTCTTCTGAAAGACGCCTCTTCCCGAGCCTTCCATGTTGCCGATTTTTTGCGTTTATCTATAGTTGTTTTATCAACGACTGGTTTACCTCGCTCATCATCCCATACGCATAGCTCTGCAACACCTCGTATATACTCTAGATACTCACCCCACCTTTCGAAAGCTTGCTCGGTCGTTTCTGTATACAACTCAGTCGCCTTCTCGTGACTCAGAGTCAAATCATCAATAGACCCACCATCTTCCTCGTCTGGAGACGGTGTGGTATCTGCGAGGCGTATGTTTGGCGATTTTATAGTTTCCGTCATTTGTTTTCCCCTTTTCTTTGTTTTATCATAACAAACAATAGATTATCCCGTAATCTGCATCTTATCCGCCAGTATAACTCTATCAAAAACAACCGCTCTAACCAACAGTAAGCAAATATATCAGTCACGAACGAAATTCAATATGAGCGTATGCAGCGCCATATTCGTCGCAAAGTCACCGAACTTTGGGTCGGGGCGCGTTAACTGTACATCAACCTGCTGCTGATATAGTTTGTCAATTATTTTCTTCAGTGTAATAACACAATCAATCATAGACCATATTATAACACTTTTACTACAGTTAATCTTCCGCGCCGTCAAAATCTGGCTGGCGATACACCGATACTGGCGTAATATTACGAGCATGA
>ERZ773042.2228-NODE-2228-length-10746-cov-6.607053_pt1 | contig 10746 bp, 6 predicted proteins | sample MGYA00511664_ERZ773042 | MGnify/ENA primary metagenome ERZ773042 (study PRJEB29015, sample SAMEA2737984) | human oral metagenome | biome: human oral; feature: human-associated habitat; material: dental | place: China | collected 2036 ... | reverse complement strand
TTCCGATCTCGCGCCCCACGCCCCAGTCGGTACCACTTCCCTGGGCCTTGATCTCCTCGGTGTCGAGGGCGTTGGTGGCCGCCTCCCAGGCACTGGACTCCGCCAGAATGCCGGGGTCGTCCTCGGATGCGGCTGCGGTGTTGGCGGCGGCTTCGGTGGTGTTGGTAACGGCGCTGGGCGCAGCGCCGGGGGCGCCGCCTGCGCCGGAGGAGGGTCGCGACTGGTACCCGTATCCGGAGGCCGACGGCGCTGCGGCACCGGGAGCGGCGGGCGTTGGTGGCGCGCCCGCCCCGGAGGAGGCGGTGGGCTCGACGGTGGGCTTGCCCTGGGAGATCGTGAAGACGCGGGTGGTCGTGGTCGTCCCCTGGCGGGACGCATTCGAGACGTCGACGGGGGCGGGGCGCACGACGGGCCGTGGGGAGCGGCTGTCATTGACGACGCCCGCCCCGGCCCTGCTCTGCTGACCGGCGGCAGCCGTTGCGGGGCTGTCGGCAGCGGAGCCGACGGCATCGGGACTCTTGCCGGCGGGCGAGGCCGGGGCGCCCGTTTCGGCGGACTCGCCGTGTTCCCCCTGTTCCCCTTGCTTCTCGGACTTCTCGGAGTCGTCGCCAGGGTCGCCAGCGCCACCGTCCAGTGCCGCGTTCTCGTCGAACGAGTCGCCCCCGGCTTCATCCGCGGCGCCGTCGGCCGCGCCATCCACAGCGTCATCGGCGCTGTCGTCCGCGGTGATGCGCTGGTCAGTCTCAGGAGCGCTCTCAGGAACGTCCTCCGGGGCGCTCGCTGTCTCACCGGGTCCCTGTCCGTCGCCGCTGGTCGAACGCGGGGAGGCGGGAGGTCCGGCGGGCGAGGCGGAGTCGGTCCAGACGCTGCCGTCACCAGCTGCGTCGGCCAGGTCGATGGCGATGGCGGCGTCGACGGCGTCAGCGGTTCCTGAGGCGATGGCCTGGGCCGCGGCTGAGCGCAGGTCCTCCTCCGTCATGACTGCCGCGCCGCCCGCATCGTGGGCACCGGCGGAGCCGTCGGCCGAGCCGGCGGCGGAGGCCGCGGAGACTCCCGAGGCGGACGAAGAGGCCGAGGCGGACGAGCCGGTGGGGGCCGGGTTGTTGCCGGAGCGGACGACCTCAAGCAGCCCGTTGCCGCCGGGCCGGGCGGAGGCGCTCTTCGGTCGTGGGGTCCGCTTGGGCATGATGCCCCAGTTGACGGGCCCCTGCTCGTTGTCGGGACGTCGGTCGCGGGGGGTCATGAGATCACCTGTCCCAGGATGGAGGCGAGCCCCAGGGCCACGAGCACGAAGCCGGTGGCGCCGAGCAGGAGCTGGCCGACACGGATGAGGGTCTCGCCGGTGGAGGTCCCGGCCAGGCGCTCGTCGGCCGCGCGCCCGAGCGACGTCGCGGCCAGTGCGGTGGTGACGGGGCCGGAGACCACGTCGAGGGTGGTCAGCTCACGCCGACCTGTCGACTCAGGCACGAGCACTTTGGTTCCCGGCACGGTGAGCGTTGCCAGATCGGTGCCGGGCAGGGTTGCACCGTCGGTTCCCGAGCCCCGCTGGGAGGATTGGGAGCCCTTGGCACCCTTGCCGCGGGCGCCCTTGGCACTGCCTCCCTTCTTGGAGGACTCGCCGCCCTGCCGGGCCCGGGCCGCGCGGACCCGGTTGCGCTCCAGACGCAGGCGGGGGGCATTGACCACCAGGGAGCGGGCGGAGAGCCTCAAGGAGGCGAGCATGCCCAGCCCCACGAGGACCAGGGCGATACCACCCAGGACGCGGGAGGTCTCGGTGGCCCCGAGGGCGGAGGTGATGGCGGCCGACAGCGCCAGCACGATCGTCAGGACGATGAGGCCGACCAGGACGTAGAAGCCCGGCCCCGGTTTGAAGGCGCGGGTGGCGCTCCCGGTATCGGGGAGGTCCGAGGTGGATGAGGTCGTGGTCATGACAGCTCCAGGGGGTAGCCGGTCAGCCGCTCGTAGGCCTCGAGGTAGCGGGCGCGGGTCCGTTCGACGACGTCGTCGGGCAGGGCCGGAGGCTCCTGGTCGCCGTCCCGGTCCCAGCCGGAGGCCGGGGAGGTGAGCCAGTCGCGCACGTACTGCTTGTCGAAGGAGGGGGTGACCCGGCCGGGCGCCCAGGCGTCGGCCGGCCAGAATCGGGAGGAGTCGGGGGTGAGGACCTCGTCGCCCAGCACCAGATCGCCGTCCGGGCCGGTGCCGAGCTCGAACTTGGTGTCGGCCAAGATGATGCCGCGCTCGCGGGCGATCTCGGCCGCCCGGGCGTAGAGGGCCAGAGTCGTCTCGCGCAGGGCGGTGGCGGCCTTCTCCCCCACCATCCGAGCGACGTGCTCGAAGGTAACGTTCTCATCGTGCTCGCCGAGCCCGGCCTTGGCGGCCGGGGTGAAGATCGGCTCTGCCAGGCGGGACGCCTCGGTCAGGCCATCGGGCAGGGGCACGCCGCACACGGAGCGGCTCGCCCGGTACTCGGTCAGGCCGGAGCCGGTGAGGTAACCGCGGGCCACGCATTCCACCGGGAACATCTCCAGACGCCGGCAGATCATGGCCCGTCCGGCCACCTCGGCGGGGACGTCGAGGGAAACAAGATGGTTCGCGACGACGTCGGCGAGCTGCTCGAACCACCAGGCGCTCAGGGCGGTGAGAACCCTGCCCTTGTCCGGGATCGGGGTGGCGAGGATATGGTCGTAGGCGCTGATACGGTCCGAGGCGACCACCAGGAGCACGTCCTGTCCACCCCAGGGGCCCTCGGCGACGGGGGCGTAGACATCCCGAACCTTGCCGCTGGAGCGGTGCTCCCAGCCTGGAATGGTGGGAGTCTGTGAGGCGGATGCTGAGGCCCCGAGGCTGACGGAGGCGGAGCTCGCGGACTGAGTCATACCCCCATCCTGCCATCGGCGGGCGCCGCGTGTCCGGTTCCGAGTGGCGGCGTCGTCTGCGTGAGTCGCCACTTCCGACCTCTTCGCGTACCGCGTCATCACGCCAATTCATCCGGGTCGCAGGAGAAGAGGGCCCGGATGGAGACCGGAGCAAATCCGACCTGTGGGAAGGGAACGATTCGGAAGGGAGCCGGTTCCCGCGCAGGCGGGCGGGACGCTGACGTGGCACAACGCCGACGCCAGCGCGCGCCCCGCGCAGCCACCCGCAGCGCTGCGGGTCGGTCTCAGGAAAGAGCAGCGGGTGTGCGCTTGATCTCGGAAGAAGTGCGGGTGATCAGGCGCACTCCGCCCTCGTGACCGTATCTTCCGGCCTGGAAACTGCGGTTTCGGAGCAGAAAGCGAGCCTTACCATACGGTCGCGGCGATGTGTAAAGGCCTACTCAGTACCGTCGGCGCCTCCGGCGCCGGCCTCCTGGGCGATATCGGTGCGGTACTGGGCGCCCTCGAGGCCGATGCGTTCGACGGCTTCGTAGGCGCGCGCTCGCGCGTCCTCCACGGTGGCCCCCATGGCAACGACGGACAGGACGCGCCCGCCGGTGGCCACCAGCTCACCCCGTTCGGTGGTTCCGGTGCCGGCGTGCAGGACGTGGACGCCGTCGAGCTCCTCGGCGGCCTCGATCCCAGTGACGGCACCACCGGTCGTCACGGTTCCGGGATAGCCGGGGGCGGCGATGACGACGTCGACGGCGCACTGCTCGGACCAGACCGGCTCGGGAGCCTCGGCCAGGGCGCCGGTGGCGGCGGCGTGGAGCAGTTCGGGCAGGGAGGAGGTCAAGCGGGCCAGAACGGCCTGGGTCTCCGGATCGCCGAAGCGGACGTTGAACTCCACGACGCGCAGTCCACGGCTGGTCAGGGCCAGGCCGCAGTAGAGCAGGCCGATGAAGCCGGCGCCGCGACGGGCCATCTCGTCGACGACGGGCTGGGCGACTTCGCGCACCACCTGCTCGGTCAGGTCGGCCGGCGCCCAAGGCAGGGGCGAGTAGGCGCCCATGCCGCCGGTGTTGGGGCCGGCATCGTCGTTGAGGAGCCGCTTGAAGTCCTGAGCGGGCGCCAGGGGGCGGACGGTGGCGCCGTCGCACACGCAGAACAGGGAGGCCTCGGGGCCGTCGAGGTAATCCTCGACGACGACGCGGCCGCCGCCGCGACTCAGGCAGGCGCGGCCGTGGGCCAGGGCGACGGGGCGCTCGTCGGTGACGACGACACCCTTGCCGGCGGCCAGGCCGTCCTCCTTGACGACGTAGGGGCTGCCGAAGCGGTCCAGGGCGGCGTTCAGCTCGGCCTCGCTCTTCGCGCTGCCGTGCATCTCGATGCGGGAGGCCGGAAAACCCGCCGAGAGCGCCGTATGGAGTTCCCCCAGGGAGACGACATCCAGTCCCAGCCCCTCCTCCTCCACGATGCGGGCCATCGTCCGGGTCAAAAACGCCTTGCTGGCGTAGCTGGCCGAGGCGTTCGGCCAGCGGTCCAGAAAATCCCTCCTCACCTCCGCGCAGCGGGCACGGATCACGGACTCGTCCAGAACATAAAGAGGCGTCCCAAACCGCGCGGCCAGCTCCACGCAGTCCGCTCCCCCCCAGAAAAGATGCGGCACGACAGCCCTTCCTCCTTCGGGAGACCGAGTACCCGGTCTCGCTCCTCAGATCTCCATGCCCTCCAGAGGCATCTCGGTGAGGACCGGAGCCCGAAGCTCCTCCGGGATCCGGAACTCGCCGAAGCTGTCCGTGACGTTGACACGCATGGAGAGGAGCGACTGAATCAAGCTCAACTCCTGCAGAACATGGCTGCTCTTCCGGGCCGCGGGGAATGCGGCGTTGACGACCTGAAAGGCCTCCTCCCCCAGGATATCCATCCACAGCGCGACGCGGCGGACGGCCCTGCCCAGCAACAGGAGCCACCGGAGCAGCCGGGGCGGCGGAAGGTTCGCCAGCGAAAAGAGCATGTGGACGAACACGGACTTCGAGATATTCCCTCGAGGCAGAACCTCGCGGGGCAGCGGCTTTTCGAGATACGACTCGATGCACGAGAAGTCCGCCGGAGCGGAAAACGCCTCTCCCCTGACCATGCAGGCCAGATAAGCCACAAAATGGGCCGGCGAGACGCTCAGGGCATTGCCCATGCGAAAACGCAGATAGTTCCAGACCGACAACCCCTCCTTCAGATGAAACGAGAGAGCCTCGGACGAGCTCGGGAAAAACTGCTTGTCGAACATGGCATCGATGAGCCTCTTGTCGATGATGTTGCGATAGGGGACCCCGGAGGGCACCACGGGAAGGAGGCACAGGGGATACATCGAATCGTACGGCACGCTCTCGCGGCTCAACAAACATTCCCTCAGGTTGTTCAGCAAGGGCTGAAACGGGATCTTTCCCGTGTTGTAAAAGTAGAAGCGAGCTCCCGGGACGAACCCCCTGAGCAGTTTGTAGGTGAAGTCCGTCTGTCTGCTGGCGTTCTGCCCCATGGGGTTGGCGCCGTACCGGATGAGCTTCTTCATGATCTCGGGGTCCCGCGCGGCCATGAGCGCGGTGGAATCCCCATAGCCCTGGGTGTTGTAGTCCGCGTTCGCCCCCATCTCCAGAAGACGGGTCACCGTCAGCGGCAGGCCGCGGCGCGCCATCTCCATCAGCAGGGTATCCCGACGCCCCGCTCCGAACGAGGCGGAGTCGCAGTTCCAGCCATTCCGAGCCAGATCCACGACGAGCCGGGAAAAAATCTGATCCCTCAGGTTATGGACGTCCTGAGGGGCGTATCGGGTGACGCCGCACAGGGAGAAGAGCCGAAAATCGGACATGGCGAGGAGCTCCGCCAGGAGGTCCCGGGTCTCGGACAGCTCCCTGGCCCGTGCAATGCGTCCCTGGATGTTCTCGAAATGAAGCGTCACCGCAGACACGATAAGACCTCCTCAAAGACAACGCCGCCACGCCGCCATCCGGCCGTGAGGGATGAAGCAGATACCGAAACTTATTATATCCTACTCCCTCGAGAGAGGCTCAACGCCACGAAGGACAAATGCTATACTCATGACGTCAATGATAGCATATCCCGGCAGACGAAAAATCCGGCGGTCAAAGTTATGCGTCTTTCAAGCGCTCTGTTCGGGCTCTATTCAGGAAGAGGAAGGCTCCATGTCCGATCGAAAAACTGTGGTCCGTGGAACGAACGTCTCAGCTCTTTTTTTTCGGGCGCCTGAAGGATGGGAGTCCGCGGCGCCGCATTTGCCCATTCCGGAGCGCGGCCCCCGGCGATGACCGCACACACACTCTCTCTCTGGGAGGACTTCATGCGCCTCTCAAACCAGGCGGCCCTCGAGGTCCGCTTCCCGTCGGGGGAGATTGTCCTCTCGGATCGTCTCCTGTCGCTCCTGCGACTCTCCCCCGACTCCCGGCCGGAGAACTTCGGCCAGTGGCACGAGCTGTCACACCCCGAGGACCACGCGGAGACGCAGCAGATGCTGCGGACGCTCTACGAGCCGGACCGGACGGCGCTGTCCTTCACACGACGCTTTTATTGCGGCGATGGAATCTACCGACCCCTCAGGCTCGACGCCTGCATCCTTCGCACGGACGATGGGGCCCCGCTCCAGCTGCTGGGGACCGAGACGGACCTGACCCCCCAAAGGCTCTCGGACCGCCGGGCCGCGGCATGGCGGTCCCTCAGCCAGGAACTGCAGCGGCAGCTCGAGGAACGGAGGGCCGAGAGCGCACGAACGGCCGGCCTTCTCGCGGCGGCGGAGTCCGAGTTGACGAACGCCCGCTCCCGCCTCGCGTCCCTCCGCTCCCTGCTCGCTGCGCTTCCGGTTCCGTTCTGCACGCGCACCCAGGGGACCGTCACCCCGCTCGGCGGCGTCATGGAGGCCCTCTGCTCCCGGGATCCCTCTCTTGCCGATCGGGTCGGAGCGGCGAGGGAAGGGGATCTGCTCTGCATTCAGGATATCTGGGCCCGCACAAGGACGTTTCGGGCCTCCCTGTCCCCCCTGCCCGGCTCGGCGGGAGAACTGGCCGTCCTGCTCGACGTCTCGGACCAGGCCGAGGCGGAGCAGGAGAACCTGAGGCTGCGCCGATGCATCCAGCGCGGCGCCTTCTGCCCCTCCTTCGAGGAAGCCCCCCCGGTGTCCGAATCGCTCCACGGGACCGAGGAAGCCCCGGCAGAAACCATGCCGGCGGCGGAGTCCGTACAGGCGGAGCTGACGGCGCTTCTGCAGTCGGCCCTCGCCGCCCTGACCCTGCGCTCTGTCTCCCCCGGGCTCTCGTCCCGCACGGCGCAGTTCGAGACCCTGTTGGGGGCGGCCGGCCGCACCGAGCTGACCGTCGGCGTCGTCGGGATCACGAGCAGCGGCAAGTCCACCCTGATCAACGCGATGATGGGCGAACGCCTGCTCCCCGAGGAGACCCGGGCCACGACCAACGTAACGGTCCTCTGCCGCAAGGGCGGCCTCAGGGCCGTCGACGTCCGCTACGAGGACGGCAGGAACGAACGTCTCTCCGGGGACGCCCTGACCTCCCGTCAGCTCGAGGAGCTCACGACGGAGCGGATGAACCCCGGCAACGAGCGCGGGGTCGCCCGCATCGAATGGACCAGCCCGGGCGCCGCCCTTCCCCAGGGGCTGGTCCTCGTCGATACGCCCGGCCTCGACGCCTGCGAGCTGCCCCGGCACTCCGAACTCGTGCTGCGCCGTATCCTCCCGACCCTGGACATCGTCTTGTACGTCTCCTCCATACGCAGCCCCTTCAAGGCCGCGGACATCGAGCTGGTGAGGACCGTCTTGGAGGCGCGCCAGAGGATGATCCTCCTGCTCACCCAGATCGACCTCGAACGCGACGACCTCGAGGGAGGCCGGGTCGTCCTCTCGCGCGCTCAGAAGCTGGCCGCCTACCTGCAGGAGCTGCGCGGGGACGCCGCCCGTTCCGACCGGCCGGAGTGCCCCGTCATCCCCATCTCCGCCAAACTGGCCCTGCGGTACTTTTACGACCGCGATTCCACCGAATGGCGGGCCTCGAACCTCGAACCGCTGCTCCGCCAGATGGCGTCCTTCCGGGAACGCCTGCTCCAGAACGGCATCGCGCTTCGGGCGCAAAGGGCCGCAGCCCTCCTGCGGCGCACCCTCGAGGATCTGGACTCCGCCCTCAGGGATACGGACGGCGGTGAGCCCCTCTCGACGGTCCTCCGTCAATCCGCGCGAATTCGGGAGCTTCGGGACGCCCAGCGCTGGATCAGTGCCGAGATATCCTCGGTCCGCAACGAGTGGAGGCGCGAGCTCGCCCCCGAACCGATCATCGGCCGTTTTCTGCGCGAGGCGGAGACGATTCGGACCCCGGAGGCCCTTCGCGAACGCTGCCTGCGCTGGGACGGAGAATGGGCGGAGCTCCTGAGGCGGATGACGGAGCGCATGGACCGCGCCGGGGCTTTCTGCGGCGAGATGCTTGCCCGTCACGAACTGTCCCCCGCCGTCAGCCGGCCGGACCCCATCCCCGGATTCCGCACGGAGCTGCCCGACCTGGACCGGTACATCCGCCACCAGGCCAGCGAGGTGCGAACCCGCGGGTGGTTCCAGGGACTCTCCTTCTGGCCCGGGAACAGAAGGGTCGTCCTCCAGACCGTCGACCGGGAGCTGCTGACACGGGAATGGAAGCAGCTTCTGACGGAACGCCTCGAGGTCCTGGACGCCCATCTGAACTGGTGGGAGAACCGGATGAGGGAGACCGTCTGCGATCCCCTCTACGAGGAGCTCGCCCGGGAGGAGACGGCCCTTGAGGACACGAAACGCTCCAGGGCGGAACGCGAGCTCTCGAGGTCCGCGTTTCGGGAGGCGGCGGCATCCCTGCGGGCGGTCGAACAAAAGCTCCTGCGCCTCATCGACGGGCTGAGGCTGGAGGGCTCAATGCCGGCGGAGGACGAGGGGCCGCACGACCTTCCTCCGGAGCCCCCGTCGGGCCTGGAGAGCATTCCGGGAGACGGAAGCGGGGAAAATTTCTTCTCCCCATTTTTTCGGGCCTTCGCGGAACAGGCCATCCAGACCCGTTTTCTGGCCCTCCCCGCGCTGCGCTCACGCCGCCGCATCGTCCTTCTGGGGCTCAGGCGTCACGATTCGCTGCGGCTGCTCTCGCGCCTCGCCCACGACGCCTCGCTGACCGATGTCCCCAGGACTCCGGAGGGCCGGGAGATCGGGGAGGGTGAATGGATCTTCTGCGGCCGACTCCCGCCCGCCATGCCCCACGCGCTCCTGAGGGCGCCCTCCTCCTCGTTGGACGACATGGAGGTGCTCATCGCCCCCTCCGACGCCTTCAGGGAAGAGGCCATGCTGGACGTGGACTGGGACGATCTCTTCGGGGAGTGGCTGCCCGTCGTGCACCTGGACATCGCCCGGGTGGACTCCGGACTCTCGGACCTCGCCCGCTCCCCCTACGCTTCGGCCCTCGCGAGCGTCCCGGACTGGATCGCCGCGTCGGCCCACGGTGCGCTCTTCGCGACCCGGCTGCCCGACCTCGTCCTGGACGTCCCCGACCGCATGGCCGCATTCACCCGTCTGCGTGGCTTCCGCGGCCGAATGGACTGGTTCGTCCACGAGAACTACGATCCCCGCTACACGGACTTCATCGCCCTGGGCCGCCAGATCGGCGCGGATTCCTCCGACGGGGACCTGGAGACGCTGCTCGACCTGTGGCGCGAGAGCGGCCTGGACTTCGCGCCTCCCCTGACGGAGCACCGGTTGCGCATGGCGCTCCGGGAGATACGGGAGAGGATGAGGGCCGATTCCCTGCGCCTCCTCGAACCGGAACCTCAAAAGTCTGATAAAGGCGCCTCCTCTGGAGAAGGCGGAAAACAGGAAGGGAAATCGACGAAGTAAAATTGTTAAGGACGGAGGGATTTTATTCATGGAAATGGAGCCGGGAAAACCCGCGGAGACCGGGAGGTTGGAGACTGGAACCGGGAGGAATCCCCCCCTCGATCACGCCAGCGCCCGCATCGTATCGGAGCTCGCCGCCAGGCTGCTGCCGCCGCTCAAGGAGGAGCTGTCCGCCCTCCGCACCCTGGAGGACAGGGAGAAGGACGCGGCATGGCGGAGGATAGGGGAGGCGGTATCCGAGCTCGCAGCGAGGCCGAATACCAAGCCGGAGGGGGACCTCGAGCGCTGGGAGGCGCTTGCCCATTCCCTGGAGGACACGAACCGCAGGATCGCCTCGCTGGAGGAAGCGATGTCGAAACTGGGGGACGCGGTCGAGAACATCGCGGAGCTCCAGCGGGTTCCTGCATCGTCCCTCCCTGACCCATCGCCCTCCGATGAGGAGGAGGAGGGCGATGAGCTTCCTCCGGACCGGGAGGCCCCCCTTTTGGATCTCATGGAGAACCGGATCCCGGCCTGGGAGGGGCTGCTGCGGGCCCACAACCAGGCGCAGAGCCGGGAGCTGAACGCGCTCTCGGTGGAGCTGGCCGAACTTCAGAACGAGACCCGGGAGGCCATGGCCCAGACGCTCCGCGAGGCTCTGGAACAAGAGCTGGCCGACTGCAGCGCACAATGGAGCCGCCGACTGGAGGCGCTGCGGAACGATATGCGCACGATGCAGAAACGGCTCTGGTGCGCGCTCGGGCTGGCGATGCCCGTGCTGATCTCCCTGTCGCTGCTGTTGGCGCGGATCTTAGGGAAGCGCTGATTAAAACAAGAACGCACATATTGCCAAAGGAAAATATGTAAAACATCTATGGGCAAAAATCTCCAGCGCTTCCCTAAAATTAACATGGGGGCGAAGCCCCCTGGTGAAGAAACTAAGCGACCGACACGGCTCGCTCCACTCGCCGGTCGTCTGCCTAATGCCCCCAC
>ERZ773042.2227-NODE-2227-length-10751-cov-5.342371_pt1 | contig 10751 bp, 10 predicted proteins | sample MGYA00511664_ERZ773042 | MGnify/ENA primary metagenome ERZ773042 (study PRJEB29015, sample SAMEA2737984) | human oral metagenome | biome: human oral; feature: human-associated habitat; material: dental | place: China | collected 2036 ... | reverse complement strand
TCGTATCCTCGATCTCGTCGCCGATCGGGAACTCCTCGAACGCAGCTTCGCTGACATTCGCATTGATCGCAAACGTAGAGAATGCGACGGCGCCAACGGCAAGCGCCTTCTTGAGCATGCTGAGACCGGATTTCTTCATGGGATAATCCTCCTTACAAAGATGAAACACTGCTCCCTCTTGCGGGGAAAACTCACGCCTCTGCCGCAGCAGAGCGCTTTCTATATGATACCATCGCGACCGCCGCTGCAATCAGCAGAATCTGCGGCACAATGGTTTCATAGGTGGGATAAAGCCCGAGCAAGTCGATGCTCGGAACGGGAATCGCCTCGATGACCGAGGTGGAGATCACATCGGCCTCCTGCAGTTCCTTGAGTCCGCCGCCAAGGAACGTAACGGCAAGAATGAACATGAACGCGCTCGTCACCTTGAAGAACGGACCGATCGGGATGCGCAGCGCACCGCGCTGCATGAGGAAGAAGAGCAGGGCGAGTGCCGCACAAGCAGCGACAAAGCCGCCCCAGATCATATCGACATCGCCGATGGCATTGTTGAAGAGTGCCTGATAGAAGAGGATAACCTCTGCACCCTCGCGATAGACGGCGAGGAATACGGCGAAACCGAGCGCGCGCGATTTCCCCGTCGAGAGCGTCAGCTTCACCTGCTTGTCAATGTAGGATTTCCACGCCTTCGCATTGGACTTGCCGCCCATCCATGCGGATGTGCCGAGGAGAACAAGCACAGCGAAGAGTGCTGTACAGCCCTCGATGATCTCACGTCCGGAGCCCGTCGTCGTTGTATTATCAAGAACTTCAACGAAGAGATACGCCGAGATAAAGCTTGCAATAACGCCTACAATCGCCCAGTTATAGACCGTGGAGAGTTCCTTCTCGTGTCCGGCACGCCCAAGGTAGGCGATGATGCCGACGAGCACGAGGATCGCCTCAACACCTTCACGCAGAAGGATCAGGAACGCCTGCAGGAACATGCCCCAGCCGCCCGACTGCACGCCCGCTGTCTCGAGGGTTGTCACTTCTGCCTGAACCATGTCGAGAAGTTTTTTCCCCTCGGCTTCTACCTCAGACTGCGGTGCACCCGAGCGGATCGCCTTTTTCAGCGTGTAGAACTGGTACTCCGTGAGATTCGCACTCTTGGAGGAGATCCCGCTGCGTACGGCACTCTCCAGACCATCCTTTTCATAGATGCCATAGTAGATATCATTGACGGCATCCTTTGCCCCCTCCGCATTGCCTGATTGATAGATCGTATAGACATTATTCATCTCAGCGGCAATGTGGTCGTGGATCTGCTGCCACGTCTGCGCAGCATTTGTGGATGCTGCAGGCAGGAGCAGAAAGAGCGCCATAATGAATACAATAAGTTTTCTCATGGGATTACTTATTTCCCCTCCTTCTTCCGGCACATGCACATTATTTAATATTGCGTGCAGGCTTCATGTTGAAATAAACAGGACACTGCATGTCGGATTCCATCGGCTGCCCGTTCATATCCTTCGCAGGCTCGAATTTCCACTGCTTCTCGACGATGCGCCGTGCCATCCGATCATAGAGAGCATTTCCGGAGGAGACCTGGATGCGGGTGCTGATGACCTTGCCGTCCGTACCGATGCGTGCCGAGACGGCAATGCGTCCTTTGAACTGAATGGCACCATAGGGCGGCTGCTCCGCATGCAGAATCTTGCCGGGCTGACCGATCTGCTTCCCCTCACCGGATCGAAGAACCTTAGGCTCCTCCTTTTCCGGCGTTTCCTCGACTTCCTTCATAATCTCGGTGATGGCTTCCTCCGGAACCTCCGCCTCGACCACGGCCGGTTCTTCTTCGACCTGCTCGGGTTCAGGCGGGGGCGGAGGGGGCGGAGGAGGCTCCTCCGCCTGCTCCTCCTCGGGAGGCCCTGGATCATCCGCGAGTTCGACCCACTCCATCGGCTCCTCCTGCGGAGGTGCTTCAAGTGCTTTGAAGACGTGCGGAATGAGAATCGTCAGAAAGAGCCACGCGATGATGTGAAAGAAGAACGCGAGGACAAAGGCGAGGCGCCAATGTGTCTGATACTGCACTCAGACCCCTCCCGTCTCCGTCGCGATGGACACATGGCGTGTCCCCGCTTCCTTGAGCGCATCAAAGACGGTGACGACGAACTGGTAGTCCGCCTTGCGGTCGCCGCGTACGACAAAGACCGTATCGGGATCATCTTCGAGCTGCGTCTTGACCCGCGCCGTAAGTTCCCGCGTCGGCTCCTCATCGCGGTCAAAGAGAACCTTGCCGTCCTCCGTCACCGTAATGGATACGATGTGCGGACGCGTATCCTGCTTGGCGCTCGCCGCTTGTGGGAGGCTGACCTGCACTGTGCTCGCATTCACCATATACATCGTACTGAGCATGAAGAAAACAAGCAGAAAGAGCATAATGTCGATCATCGGGATAATCATGACGAGCGGCTCACGCACATCATGAAAATTACGACGCATGAGAATGCCCTCCATCATTCGCGGCGAACCCCGCGAGCAGGGTATTCATCGTCTTTTCGAGCAGTGTCAGCATCATGTCCATGCGCTGTGCGAAGTAGGTGTGCACAACAAGTGCAAAGATCGCGACAAGAAGTCCCGTCGCCGTTGCAATCAGTGCCTCTCCGATGCCGCCCGTAATCGCCATCGGCTGCCCTGCCTGCAGGTTGAACACGCTGAAGGACTGGATCATACCCGAGATTGTACCCAAGAGACCGAGCAGCGGTGCAAGCGTGACAATCGTTGAAAGATAGTTGAGACGCGCACGCAGAAGCATTGCCGCCTCACCGTAGACCGCCTCAAGCGTCATGGGAACATCCTCCCCCGCCGCACGTGCATCGACCGCACTCTGTATGAGATGGGCGACCATGTTGTCCTTTCCCTTCACAGCGGGTGCGACCTCATCCAGCTTCTTCTTGCGAAGCGCCGCGGCAACATCCGCCTCAAGGGCGCGTGCGCCCTGGGACGCACGTCGATAGAGCAAAAAACGGTCGATGGCAATTGCCGCCACTGTGAGTGAGCACAGGAGCAGCAGGTACATTACCGGTCCGCCTTTTTCAAAGAGTTCAGCACTGGTCAAAAAGAACACCCTCCTCGTTAAACGCACAAAACGCGCGTAATCCCTCTATAAGTTCGTGGTATATCAGTCGATAATGATATCCTTTACGAAATGTGAATCGGTATTAAGTATAGCTCTGCAGAGACCGATTGTCAATATATCTTTTTAATGAAGCTATTATTAACGAACTTCATTCATGTATTCCTTTATAAATTTTTGCCAACTTTTGAAACCGCAGCAGTGCACGCTCAATCATCTCTGTACGCACACAGTACGCCGCGCGGAAGTAGCCGGGACATCCGAAGTCCGTACCCGGCACGAGCAGCAGATCGAACTCGCGTGCACGTGCACAGAACGCCGTATCGTCCTCTTCGAGTGCCTTTGGGAAGAGGTAGAACGCCCCCTGCGGACGCATACATTCAAATCCCGCCGCCGTCAGTCCGTTGTAAAGGATCTTTGCATTATGCTCATACGTGCTCAGATCGGCAGTCTTTCCCGCGCAGCGTGCAATGACAAGCTGCCAAAGGGAAGGTGCGTTGACGTGCGTGAGAACACGTGCCGCCCCTGCCATCGCACCATAGATGCGTGCAAAATCTACAACGCTGTCCGGCACAACGATGTAGCCGATGCGCTCGCCCGGCAACGAGAAGGACTTGCTGTAGGAGTAGCAGACAATCGTGTTGTCATAGTAGAGAGGAATGCACGGAACGGTCAGACCATCGTAGACAATCTCACGATAGGGCTCGTCCGCGATGATAAAAATCGGGTGTCCATACGTCTGCTCCTTTGCACGCAGGAGTTCCGCAAGCCGCCGAATGGTCTCCTCGCTGTAGACTGCACCGCTCGGATTGTTCGGCGAGTTTATGATAACGGCTTTCGTGTGCAGCGTGATTGCCGTCTCAAGTGCGGCAAAGTCAATCTGAAAATCGTCAGTCTTTGCGGGCACGATGACAAGCCGCCCTCCACACGCCTCGACAAAGACACGATACTCGGGGAAGAACGGCGCAATCGTGACAAATTCATCTCCCGTTTCCGTCAATGCCTTGAATGCGATTGTCACGGATGCCGCCGCCCCCGCCGTAAGAAAAAGATTTTTCCCTGTGACTTCCAAACCAAATCTTTTTTTGATGTCGGCCGCAAGGATCTCACGGACCTGCGGTTTTCCGGGCGCAATCGTATAGCCGTGTACCTCTGTCGGGTCACTGTGCGTCAGGATGTCCACTGCCGCTTCCTGAATGAATGTCGGCGCAGGCACGTTCGGATTCCCGAGGCTGAAGTCAAAGACGTTCTCTGCGCCGATCTCTGCCGCACGCTTCTGCCCGTACTCAAAGATCGTACGGATCGTGGATTTCTTTGTACCGAGTTCGTACATCTGCTCTGAGACCATAGAATGCTCCTTTTCAAATAAAGCCTCCCCCGTTGCTGCGGGGGAGGGATGCCGCGGAAGCGGCGATGAGGGTACTTATGCGTTCCGCAGGAACACGTCGTAGCCCTTCTTCATTTCGTAGATATCAACCTTGCTCGTGACCTCCCACGGCGCGTGCATACTCATGACAGCGACGCCGTTGTCGATCACATCCATGCCGTAGCGCGCCATTATGTAGGCAATCGTACCGCCGCCGCCGAGGTCGACGCGCCCAAGTTCCGCGAGCTGATAGCTGACGCCATTTTCGTCCATCATGCGGCGTAGCTCGCCGAGGTACTCCGCGCTCGCGTCACTCGAGCCGGACTTGCCGCGTGCACCCGTGAACTTGTTGAACACCATGCCGCGCCCGAGGTAGGCAACATTCTTCTTCTCGAATGCGTCCGCATAGAGCCCGTCGTACGCACTCGACACATCCGAGGAGAGCATCTTTGAGCGTGCAAGGGTGCGGCGCAGGGCGATCTCTGTATACTGCCCACAGGCAGAGAGCACCTCTGCGACCATGTTCTCAAAGAAGCGCGACTGCATCCCCGTCGCGCCGACGCTGCCGATTTCCTCCTTATCCACGAGAAGACAGCACGCCGTGCGCTTTACTGCTTCCGTCTCGAGCATAGAGCAAAGTGCAGTATAGGAACAGACGCGGTCATCCTGCCCGTAGCCAAGCACCATGCTGCGATCAAAGCCAAGCTCCCGCGCACGCCCCGCCGGAACGAGCGTCAACTCCGCCGAGTTGAAGTCCTCCTCGACGATGTCATAGTGCTCCTTGAGGAGTGCGAGAATCCCGTCCTTGACGGATTCCTTGTCGTCTTTTTTGAGTGCATAGCCGCCGATGAGCACGTCCAGCTTCTCGCCCTCGATGACCTTTGATGCCTTTTTCTCAAGTTGCTCCTGCGAGAGATGCACGAGGAGATCGGTCACGCAGAACACGGGATCGTCCGCCTTCTCGCCGAGCGCAATCTCCACCACAGTGCCGTCCTTCTTGACCACAACGCCGTGCAGTGCGAGTGGAATGGTCACCCACTGGTACTTCTTGATGCCGCCGTAGTAGTGCGTATCGAAATACGCTAGCCCATTATCCTCATACAGAGGGTTCTGCTTCACATCAAGACGGCAGGTATCGATGTGCGCACCGAGAATGTTCATGCCGCACTCCATAGGCTCCGTCCCGATATGAAAGAGCACAATTGCCTTCTTCATATTGACGGCGTAGACCTTGTCCCCCGCCGCGAGCTTCTCCCCCCGTGCGATGATATCTGCAAGATCACGGTAGCCCGCTGCACGTGCGCGGCGGACTGCCTCCGTCACGCTCTCGCGCTCCGTCTTGCAGTCCGAGAGAAAATCAATGTAGCCGCGTGCGAGCTCGTTTACCGCCGCACGCTCCTTCTCCGTGTACTTCGACCAGACCGATGTCTTCTTATCATCACTCATGATGGTTCCTTTCTATATCTCCCATGCTTCGCGCAGAATGTTTACAAATTCATCCTTTGATGCCGCACGGTTGAATCGCTCGCGCAGTTCTGCGCTGCCTTTTAGCCCGCGCGTATACCATGCCGCATGTTTTCGCATCTCGCGGATGCCGACGTATTCCCCTTTGTATCCAACGAGCAGATCGAGATGCCGCAGGATCACCCGGGCACGCTCTATGAGTGTCGGCGGAGGCAGCTCCTCCTCCGTATGCAGCCAGTGAATGAGCTGTGGGAATATCCACGGATTCCCCTGTGCCCCACGTCCGATCATCACCGCATCTGCACCTGTGATGTCGAGTGCACGCGCAAGATCGGCGGGACGGCGGATGTCACCGCTCACAATCACGGGAATATTGACGGCACGCTTCACCTCGGCGATCGCCGCATAGTCCGCATTGCCGCTGTAGAACTGCTCACGCGTGCGTCCATGTACAGCGACCGCATCCACGCCGACCGCCTCCGCCATCCGCGCAATCTCCACGGCATTGCGCGAGGAATCGTCCCAACCAAGCCGCATCTTCACTGTAAACGGCAGCTTCGTTGCGCGGCGAATCGCGATTAATATCTCCTCCGCTTTTTTCGGATCACGCATAAGTGCCGAGCCTTCGCCGTTCTTCACGACCTTCGGCGCAGGACATCCCATGTTGAAGTCCAGAATGTCTGCCGTGCCGATCTCCTCGACGTAGGCGGCAGCTTCCGCCGCCATCGCCGCCGACTTCGCAAAGATCTGCATCGCAATCGGACGCTCACCCTCCTCCGTGCGGAGCATCCTCATCGTGTGTTCGTTGCGGTAGTGTATGCCCTGACTGCTCACCATCTCCGCAAACGCAAGCGGGCAGCCCATATCGTGCGCGATGATGCGGTACGCCGTGTCTGTCACCCCCGCCATCGGCGCAAGAAAGACAGGATTATGGAAGGTAAACGTTCCAATCTTCATCGGCTTCATCATCGAGTTCACGGCTGATTTCGCTCGTAGAGAACGCGCAGCCCCGTAAGCGTCAGGAAGTGATCGACCTTGTCGATCGTCTGCGACTCCTTTGCCACCATACGGGCAAAACCGCCCGTCGCGACAACTTTCATCTCCATCGCAAGCTCCGCCTTGATGCGGCGTACGATCTCGTCAATCTGCCCGACGTAGCCGTAGATGATGCCCGCCTGCATGCCCTGAATCGTGCTGCGGCAGACCACTGTCTTCGGCGGCACGAGTTCGATGCGCGGCAGCTGCGCCGCACGCTGAAAGAGCGCCTCTGCACTTGAGCCAAGCCCCGGTGCGATTACACCGCCGAGGAAGTCCCCGTTCTCCGCCACGATGTCGAACGTCGTCGCCGTCCCGATGTCGATGACGATGAGCGGCCCGCCATACTGCTCGTGTGCGCCGATGACGTTTACGATGCGGTCGGCACCGATCGCGCGCGGATTCTCATAGTTGAGCCGCACACCGGTCCGTATGCCGGGACCAACGATCAGCGGACGAATGTGGAAATATCGCTCGCACATCTTGCGCAGCGGCACGACGAGCGGCGGCACGACAGACGATATGATGATCGCCTTGATGTCCGACATCTCTATGCCCTGATAGCGAAACAGTTCGTTGAACAGAATGCCGTATTCATCGCCGGTCTTCTGCCGATCCGTCGAGATGCGCCAGTGACGCAGGAGTCGCTTCCCCTCGTACGCACCCATGACGATGTTGCTGTTGCCGATGTCCAGTACTAGCAGCAAGTTCTTTCCTCCGTACTATTGTATAGCTAAATTTATCTCAAAGAGTTTATGTGCGCGGACGAATCGACACATCGCCCGCAAGCACGCGCCGCCGCCCCTCTGCCGTGTCGACAAGGAGCGCACCCTCCGCATCAATATCCGCCGCAACTCCTTCGAACTCCTCGCCCGCGGGTGCAATCACACGTACCGTCTGTCCGAGCGTCACCGCGTATTCTCTCCACGCCGCAAGTACAGGTGCAAAGCCCTCGGACTGCACATCTGCATAAAGCTCATCAAGTGCACGCAGGAGTTCCTGCAAAAATACCACGCGCGGCAGCGGCTCGCCCTTCATCTGCATCAGTGAGGTCGCGATTGTTCTCAATTCCTCTGGAAAATCTTCGGGTGCAATGTTCACGTTGATGCCGACACCGATCACGACATAGTTCACGCGATCCATCTCCGCGCTCATCTCCGTGAGGATGCCGACCAGCTTGCGGCCGTCGTGCATGATGTCGTTCGGCCACTTGATCGCCGCGCGCAGTCCGAATCGCTCCATTGCACGTGCGACCGCGACCGCTGCCATCAGCGTACACTTCGGAGCGTCCTGCGGCAGGAATGTCGGACGCAGCAGGATGCTTGCCCAGATCCCCTTGCCCGGCGGCGAGAAAAACGCACGCTCCATGCGCCCACGCCCCGTCCCCTGACTGTCAGCGACCACCACTGTCCCGTCCTCCGCCCCCGCACGTGCGAGATCCTTGAGCACAAGATTCGTCGAGTCCACTGCATCATAGCAAATAATCTTTTGCCCGATGAGCCGTGTATCAAGATTACGTCTGATCTCTGTCTCGATCAGACGGTCCGGTGCGGAGCGCAGCACATAGCCGCTGCGCGGTGCACTTGAGATATCATAGCCCGCATTGCGGAGCGCAGCAATCTTTTTCCACACTGCTGCACGCGTCACACCGAGCCGCTCCGCCATCTTTTCGCCCGAGATATAGCCGCCCGCCGCCCGCAGGAGCTCCAACACATCGCTGCTCATCGTATCACTCCAAACAAAAAAGCCGTTATCCGCCCCATTATAGCGCAGATAACGGCTTCCTGCCACAAAAATATCGAAAAATATGAATACGGCTCTTCTACGTGCGCTTCGCCCGTACAAACCATTGATAGGCATCCAGATCCTCAGCGGCTACATTGATTGTTTTGAGTAAAAGAAGCTCGCTTCGGAGATTCTGCAGATTTTCCGGAATATCAAGTATGTTTAATCGAAGTTCATCAATCACTAAACCTGCATCTTTAAAGAGTTTAACAATCTCATATTTCGTAAAGAACCGAAAGTGTGTACGGTCAAGCAATCCCATATCCTGATATGTCCACAAGCCATTGAGTGTATTGTAAAGATTACTGATATGCGCCACGTTTGGAATGCTCGCGATAATCGCCCCACCCGGAACGAGAAGCTCCCGCATATTCTGAACTGCAGCCCACGGATCCAAAAGATGCTCGATCACATCTCCCATGATAATGTAGTCAAATCGCTCTGGAATATCCGTGAGTTCAAGCTTTTCCACGTTCATAGAGAGGATCTTGGCAAATGGTGCCGCGATCGCCGCCGCACGCTCATTCAGCTCTACCCCATAAAGTTTTGCTGTGGGGTTCTGCATTCCGATCTCCCGCAGAGTTGCTCCACAGGCACAGCCGATCTCAAGAATACGCAGTCCCTCCTGTGACAGATCCATCAGCGGGAAAAGATCCGAACGTATCCCAAAAGAATAGTTGAGCGAAAGCCCCCACTTATTGTGAAAAAGTGTGCGTTCCCTCTCGCATATACGCTCATATTCCTCAGCATCCTGAATACCATCATTGTGGTGAATATATACATTTGGAAGTGATGCAATACCATAGCCTGCTCTCGTCATGCGCAGAGTGTAGTCATATGCTGCAAGTGCCGGAACAGAATATGTTTCATCCAAAAATCCGGCAGCATCAAGAATATCACGGCGTACCATAAGGGCAATCATCTCTGCGACAAGTTCCGGATGAGGACCGCCGCCTTCTGTCCGAATCTCTTCTGCCACCGCCGCATACGAGTCCCAACTTTGATAGGAAGTATCCGGCAACAGCTGCGCCCGTTTATACACGGATGGTGCGACTGCGCACACGGCCCCCAATGCAGCATCACCGATCAGAGCATCCAGCATATCCTCTGCCGTATGCGGCGCAAGCAGGACATCCGCATGGAGAAAGAGCAACACCTCTCCAAGAGAGGAACGAATCCCTGTGTTCACCGCATGGGAAAAGCCGCGGTGCTCCTCACAGTGGATCACACGGACATCATCCCCTGCAACAGGCGCCGTGACACGTTCATCCGCCGATGATCCGTCATCGACAATGACCACCTCATACGGCAGCCGAACAGTCTTGCGTATCGTCAAAAGGCATTGGTTGAGTTGTACATTCATATTGTATACGGGGATGATTATACTCAGCTTTGCCATAGTTTCTTCACCTTTCCACAAATAGCATCAATGAGATTTCAAATCATCCCCTTGACGACTACCATAACTTCCACGGAGCATCACCACTCGCCCATAGAGTCTCCAATCGTCCCTTATCGCGCTGCGTATCCATGCACTGCCAGAACCCCATATGCTTAAACGCATGAAGCCCGCCTCGCTGCGCAATCGTCTCAAGCGGCTCCTTCTCAAAAATACACGTATCATCGTCACGCAGATAGTTGAATACCGCGGGCTCAACCACCATAAAACCACCGTTGATCCAACCGCCGTCCTCCTTTGCCTTTTCGACAAAGCGGCTGACCTCGTTCGTACGGTGCTCGATGTCCAGCACGCCGAACCTGCCGCCCGGCTGGATTGCCGTCATCGTTACAACTGCCTGCCCTCTCTTTGCCTCATGCGCTGCGATGAGCGTATGCAGATCGACATCGCTCACGCCGTCACCGTAGGTCAACATGAACGGTTCGTCACCGATGTACTTTTGAATCCGCTTGATGCGGCAGCCCGTCTGAGCATTGAGCCCCGTATCGACCAGCGTCACCTTCCACGGTTCCGAGACATTGTTG
>ERZ773042.2225-NODE-2225-length-10757-cov-45.676135_pt1 | contig 10757 bp, 10 predicted proteins | sample MGYA00511664_ERZ773042 | MGnify/ENA primary metagenome ERZ773042 (study PRJEB29015, sample SAMEA2737984) | human oral metagenome | biome: human oral; feature: human-associated habitat; material: dental | place: China | collected 2036 ... | reverse complement strand
CAGAGTCGGCGCGTGCGCGGCCTCGGTCCGGTCCAACGCAAGGCTCTCGTTGAGCGTTTCGGCTGAGCCCTCTGGGCGTGGCACACTTGTGTCATGACTCAGGCTCAATTGACCGTTCTCGCCGGACCGACAGCCGTCGGAAAGGGTACCGTCGTCGCAGCCCTCACCAGGCGCTATCCGCAGCTACGGGTATCGGTGTCCGCCACGACGCGCGCTCCTCGCCCAGGTGAGAAGGAAGGCGTTCACTACTTTTTCGTCTCCCCGCAAGAGTTCGACGACATGATCGAACGCGGAGACATGCTTGAGTGGGCACTCGTTCACGGGACCAACAAGTACGGCACGCCCCGCGGCCCGGTTGACGAATCCCTGAACACGGGCGTGCCTGTGCTTCTCGAGATCGATCTGGACGGCGCTCGCCAGGTGCGGGCCACCAGGCCCGACGCTTGCTTCATTTTTCTTGCGCCACCCTCGTGGGAGGAACTTGAGCGTCGGCTGATCGGGCGTGGAACCGAGGGACCCGAAGAGCGCGAGCGGCGCCTGCGCACGGCCAGGATCGAGATGGAGGCCGCCTCCGAGTTCGATCACGTTGTGATCAACGACGACATCGAGCGCACGGTGGATGAGCTGGCTGGACTCATTGGCCTGGAGTAGTATCTACCTGAATCAGCCACTGAGAGGAAGACACGCATGTCCGGAATTGTTGCCCAGCCCGTGGGTATTACCTCCCCGCCCATTGATGATCTGCTGGAGCACGTCGATTCCAAGTACGCGCTGGTCATTTTCGCGGCAAAGCGCGCCCGCCAGATCAATTCCTACAACCTGCAGCTCCAGCAGAACATGATTCAGTTCGTGGGCCCGGTCGTTGATGTTCAGCCCGACGAGAAGCCCCTGGCCGTGTCGCTGCGCGAAATCAACGAGGGGATGCTCTCGCTCGAGTCCAACCCTGAGGCCTGACCATGGCGAGCGTTGTCGTCGGTGTGACCGGCGGCGTCGCGGCATTCAAAGCCCCCATCGTGGTCCGCGAGTGTCAACGCGCGGGCCACGACGTGCGTGTGGCTGCGACCTTGTCCTCTCTGGACTTCGTTGGCCGTTCGACGTGGGAGGGCATCACCTCCCGTCCTGTCGCCGTCGACATCGCGGGGGAGGGGCGCGCTGAGCACGTGGAGCTCGCTCGCGTCGCGGACCTGATCATCGTCGTCCCGGCAACGGCCAACACGCTCGCCAAGCTCGCAGCTGGCTTCGCCGACGACATGGTGTCGCTCACGGTTCTCGCCAGTGCCGCTCCGGTCGTCGTCGCGCCCGCCATGCACTCGAACATGTGGCTGGCGAGCGCCACGCAGGCCAATGTGGCAACATTGCGTCGCCGCGGCGTGCACGTGATCGACCCCGAGACGGGCGCGCTGGGTTCGGGAGACAGCGGAATCGGGCGCCTGGCCGATCCGGTGTCGATCGCGCGGCAGGCGTTGGCCCTGCTCAAGGCGGGCGGGCATTCGGCCCAGGCGCGCACCCTGGCAGGCCGTACGATCGTCGTCACCGCCGGGGGCACACGCGAACCCATTGACCCGGTACGCTACCTGGGAAATCGTTCGTCGGGGCGCCAAGGTGTGGCGATCGCGAGCGCCGCGGCGCGCGCGGGAGCACGCGTACGCCTCGTCGCGGCCAACATCGACGCCTCCGTCCAGGCACTGGTTGCACCGGGAGTGGAGGTGCACTGCGTAGGCAGCGCGATGCAGATGCGCGATGCGACGATGGAGCTGGTGGGCGACGCCGATGCCCTGGTCATGACGGCCGCGGTGGCCGACTTTCGCCCAGAGCACACCCTTGGCGCCAAAATGAAAAAGGATCCCGGCTCAACCGATGCACCAAGCCTGAGCCTGATACGTAACCCGGACATTCTCGCCGAGATTAGCCACGGCCCGCATCGGCCCCCTCTCGTCATCGGCTTTGCGGCCGAAACCGGCACCGACGAGGAGATCATGGCTTTCGGGGCCGACAAGGCGGCCCGCAAAGGGGCCGACTACATCGCCGTCAATCGCGTCGGGGAGACAACGGGTTTTGGTGACGTCCCCAACGAGATCCGCCTTCTTGACGCCACCGGAACTCTCGTTGATCGTTACGTGGGTTCAAAGGATGACGTCGCTGCAGGTCTGATTGCTCGGGCTGCCGCTTTCCTTGATAACCTGAAGCGGTGAGTCAACAGCTTTTCTCTTCCGAGTCCGTCACTGAAGGCCACCCCGATAAGGTGTGCGACCGCATCTCCGATGCGATCTTGGACGCTCTGCTCGAGGTGGACCCCCGTTCTCGCGTCGCCGTCGAAACAATGGCTGCCACCGGCCTCATTCACGTCGCCGGTGAGGTCACGACCGAGGCCTACGTGGAGATCCCCGAAATCGTACGCCGGGAGATCCTCTCCATCGGCTACGACTCCTCGCGCGTGGGCTTTGACGGGGCTTCTTGCGGAGTCTCGGTATCCCTCGACGGTCAAAGCCCCGACATTGCAGGCGGCGTCGACGAGGCCCTCGAAGTGCGCGGTTCTCGCAGCACGGATCCCCGGGACCGCCTGGGGGCCGGCGACCAGGGCATCATGTTCGGCTACGCGTGCGCCGACACGCCCGATCTCATGCCCGCACCGATCTGGCTCGCCCACCGCCTCGCCAAGCGCCTCACCGACGTGCGCAAGCAGGGGATCGTTGAGGGTCTTCGCCCCGACGGCAAAACCCAGGTCACGCTCGCCTACGACAACGACCGCCCGGTGGGCATCGACACGATCGTGGTGTCCACCCAGCACGACGAGTGCATGAGCCAGCTGGCCGTCGCTGATGCCGTGCGCACCCACGTCATCAAGCCGGTCATCGACGAATCCGGCCTTGACCTGTCCACCTCAGACATGAAGACCCTCATCAATCCCTCGGGTCGTTTTGTGCTGGGCGGACCAGCTGCCGACGCGGGCCTGACGGGCCGCAAAATCATCGTCGACACCTACGGCGGCATGGCACGCCACGGCGGAGGAGCGTTCTCCGGCAAGGATCCGTCAAAGGTTGACCGCTCCGCGACCTACGCGGCTCGTTGGGTCGCGAAGAACGTGGTTGCCTCCGGAGCCGCGCGCCGCTGCGAGATTCAGCTCGCCTACGCCATTGGGCGGGCGCACCCGATCGGCCTGTACGTCGACACCTTCGGCACGGCAGCGGTTAGCGAGGACAAGATTGCACACGCGATCCGCGAGGTGTTTGATCTCCGTCCTCTCGGCATGATCGAAGACCTCGACCTGGCGCGCCCCATCTACCGTGACACGGCGGCGTACGGCCACTTCGGGCGCGGACAGTTCCCGTGGGAGGCGACGAATCGCGTCGAGCAGCTCAGGGCCGCGCTTCAATGAGCACCTCGCCAGAAGCCGAGGATCTTCTGCCCTCGTACGAGACCAAGAGTGCTCGGCGCTCGTGGCGTCGGCGCACGAGCGTCGAGATGGTGATCTCGGGGATAATCGGCCTTGTCACCTCCTTCGTTCTCTCGATCGAGGCGTGGCAGCTCGCTGCCGATTCCTCCGCACGCTTCGGGTGCGATATTTCCTCGGTGCTGTCGTGTTCGGCCGTCGCCCAGACGTGGCAGGCACGCATCCTGGGCTTTCCCAACGCTTTCCTCGGCATCTTCTTCGAGGCGGTCGTGCTCGCCATCTCAGTCGCCCTATGTGCCGGGGTGAGATTTCCCCGCTGGTACATGCTCGGTACAAACCTGCTCTACACGGTTGCGCTCTTCTTCGCCTTCTGGCTCTTTTCGCAGTCGTACTTCGTCATCCAGGTCCTGTGCCCCTGGTGCCTGCTCATCACGCTCACGACAACCCTGGTCTTCGCCGGCTTGACTCGAATCAACGTCCGCGACGGCGTGATTCCCGCGCCCCAGGGGCTGCGTCGGGCGGTCGCCCAGGGCCTCGACTGGGCGCTGTGGGGCCTCATCATCTTCGGCGTCATTGCGATGGTGGTCGCCAAGTACGGCGTGAAGCTTCTGGGCTAGGAGTCACGCACGTGAGCATGCTCTGTGCTTGACTGGGTTCATGACTTCCATGCAGGGCATGCTTGAGGGCTTCGAGGCGCCGTCAACGCGCAGCGCCGACGTCGCGCGCGTCCTCGTTGACGTTGATCTGCCCCACATGGATAGGCCTTTGGACTACATAGTGCCGGCCGGGCTCGCCGACGCAGCCGTCGTGGGTTCCCTCGTGCGCGTACGCCTGTCCTCCGCGAGGATCGACGGCTGGATCGTTGAGAGAACCAGGCGGGAGGTGGGCGAGGGAACCGCGAGCCTCGAGTCCGTCGTGTCTTCGACTCCCGTGCTTGCGCCATCCATCTACGAGACCGCACGCCGCATCGCGGCACGTTTCCTTGCCACGACGTCTCAGGTACTGTCCCTCGCCATCCCGCCCCGCCACGCGCGCGCGGAGCGAGAGGCGCGTGACGAGAATGCTCCCACCTGGCCCACGGTCACCTCGGATCATGTGGGCCTCGGCTGGGAGGCCTATCCGGCCGGGGAGGCGCTCGTGTCCCGGTTGCGGGCGGGGGAGTCACCGCGTGCCATAGCCACGATGCTGCGCCCGCGCCTGCGTGGCTGCCTGTCCGAGGCCGTCGCGTCGACGGTCGCCTCTAGGCGCTCCGTCATCGTCGTGACGGCAACCGGCGAGCAGGCTGGACGCTATGCGCGGGCGCTGTCCGAAGACCTGTCGATCCCGGTATCGCTGGCGGGTTCGGAGGTGGCTGCCGAGAAGCGCTACCGCCTCCACGTGGCTGCCTCGCTCGGACGTGTTCCGGTCGTCGTGGGAACGCGATCGGCCGTGTGGGTTCCCTGCTCCCGCCTCGGCCTCATCGTCATCGTTGACGACGGCGATGACCGCCTGCGCGAACGCCGCTTCCCCAAGTGCGACGCGCTTGATGTGGCGGTTCAACGGTGCGCGGTGGAAGGCAGTGGCCTCCTTGTCGCGTCGTCAGCGCGCTCGGTGAAGGCTCAGGCGCTTGTACGCTCAGGCTGGGCCGTCGGCATTGAGCCAACGCCCCACGCCCTGCGCGAGGCCACGCCACGCGTCCACCTCCACGGCAGCACCCAGGCTGAGCGCGAAGGCGCTGGCGGCCTCATGCGCATCCCGCAGGCAGCGTTGCGGATGATTCGCGGGGCGCTGCGCTCCGGACCAGTCCTCATCCAGGTCGCGTCTGCGGGATACTGGCCGACCGTCGTGTGTCGCCGGTGCGAGGAGCGTGCCCGCTGTCGCACGTGCTCGGGCCCCTTAAGCGCGGGGGCCGACGGGGTCGTGTCGTGCGCGTGGTGTGCGCGCCAGCAACAGTCCTGGCGGTGCCCCCACTGTTCGGGAACCCAGCTGCGAGCAACCCGCGTCGGCTCCGCGCGCACCGCCGAAGAGATCGCCAGAACGCTGCGCGACGTGTCTGTCCTCGAGTCCTCCGCCGCACACCGCATCAGCCGTCGGCTACCGGCGCGACCGACCGTCGTCGTGGCCACGGCGGGTGCCGAACCACCCGTCGATGACGGCTATGCCGCCGCCATCATCCTCGATGCCCCCGCGCTCGCCGGACGGCCCGAGCTGTGGGCACCCGAGGAGGCCGCGCGCCGATGGCTTGACGCGCTCTCCCTGGTCAGGCCGGGGCACCCCGGCCTCATCGTCGGTTCCATCCCCGACTCACTCGGGCAGATGCTCGTGCGCTGGGCTCCCACCGAGTACGCCGAACGCCTCCTGGACGAGCGGGAGGCTCTTGGCTTCTTCCCCGCATCAACGATGGTCGCGCTCGACGGAGCGGCCGCACAGGTACGTCAGGTCGCCAACCAGGTTGTTTGTCAGGGCGGCGCCGAGCTCGTTGGAACGGTCGTTCGTCCCGCCACGCGGGAGGGGCAGGAGAACGAGGTGCGCACCCTTGTGCGCGCGCCGCTGGCACGCTCGGGTAACATGCTTCGGGTGCTCACGGACATCCGTCGGTCGCGCAGCGCACGCAAGGCGCCTACCGTCGCAATGAGCGTCAACCCACCCGAGCTCTTCTGAGTGCGGCCACGCACCGTGCCGTAGACTGGCTCACGTGCGCATCATCTTCGCAGGAACCCCCGAAGCCGCAGTCCCCACGCTGCGTGCTCTGCACGCCTCGTCACACGAGGTGGTCCTCGTCATCACCCGCCCGCCGGCGCGGCGCGGCCGTGGCAAGACACTGCATCCGTCACCGATCGCCGAGCTAGCGGCGAGCGTCGGCCTCGAACTCCTTGAAACAAGTTCGCTCAAGACACCCGAGATCGCCCAGCGGATCGCCGACGCTCGCGCCGACATCGGCGTCGTCGTTGCCTACGGCGGGCTCGTACCTGCGACCATCCTGGAGATGCCGACCCACGGATGGATCAACCTGCATTTCTCGGACCTGCCCCGGTGGCGGGGGGCCGCCCCCGTCCAGTGGGCGATTCGCGCCGGGGATACTTCCACGGCCTCCTGCGTGTTCGCGTTGGAGGAAGGACTGGACACCGGCGCCGTCTACTCGCGTGTCGAGGTGCCCATCGCGCGTCATAGCGCCGGCGACCTCCTCGCTTCGATGGCCTGTGCCGGAGCGCGCCAGGTCCTCGGTGTCGTCGACTCGCTCGAGTCCGGAACCGCCCACGCCCACCCGCAGCCCGAGGAAGGCGTCACCCACGCGCGCCGCCTCAGCCGCGCAGACGGCTACGTGTCCTTCACCCACAGCGCCGACCACGAGGACCGTGTCATCCGCTCCGTCACCCCCAACCCGGGAGCCTTTACCGTCTTGCCCGGCGGAGCACGCATGAAGCTGGGCGTCGCCACTCCGGTTGAACGCTCGGACTTGGAGCCCGGACAGCTCGAGGTGACCAAGCGAGAGGTGACGGTGGGATGCGCGAGCGGGGCTCTTCTCCTCGGCGACGTCGCTCCGGCCGGCAAGTCCTGGATGGACGGGGCGGCTTGGGCGCGGGGAGCACGCCTGGGCGAGGAGGTTCGCCTCGGAGGCGAGACGGGAGCACAGCAGTGAGCGAGAAGCGCTACGCCGACGGTTACCGGAAGCTGCGTCTGGCTGACGAACCTCGCCGCGTCGCATACGAGGTGCTGCGGGCCGTCACGGTCGACGGAGCATTCGCGAACATCATCTTGCCCAAGGCTCTGCGTCAGGCACGCTTGCACGGTCATTTTTCGGATCGCGACGCGGCCTTTGCTTCCGAGCTCGTCCACGGCACGCTGCGGGCCATGGGATGGCTCGACTGGGTGATCGCACGCCACGTGGACCGTTCGCTGTCCCAGCTTGACCCGCGTGTCCTCGTTCTCCTGCGCTTGGGCGCCCATCAGCTCCTCGACATGCGCGTTCCCGACCACGCGGCCGTGTCTGCGACCGTTGACGTGGCGCGCGAGCACCTGACCGATGGTCCGGTCCGTTTCATCAACGCCGTCCTGCGTTCGATCACGCGGGAGGGGCCGGGCGAGCGTGAGGCAGCGCTGGAGGCCATCGAGGACGAAGACGAGGCTCTCGGCGTGCGCTACTCCCATCCCTCGTGGATGGTGCGGGCTTTTCGTGAGGCGCTTGTTGCGCACGGCTATCCCGCCGGCGAGCTTATTGATGTCCTGAAGGCCGACAATGAGGTCCCCACGGTCACGCTCGTCGCCCGCCCCTCGCTGATGACCGTCGACGAGCTTGCCGACGAAGCCGAGGACGTTCTCGACACGCGCGTCGCCTTCGGGACCGTCTCGCCCTACGCGGTTCTCCTCGAATCTGGTGATCCCGCGCGTCTGCCGTCGATTCGAGACGGGCGTTGCGGAGCTCAGGACGAGGGCTCGCAGCTGGCCGCGTTGATTGCGGCCTCGGCCCCGCTCGATGGGGGCCGGGACGAGCGCTGGCTCGATCTATGCGCGGGCCCGGGTGGGAAGGCGGCGATGCTTGCCGGACTCGCGGCGAAGGTTGGCGCTCGGGTGACCGCCAACGAAGTGCACCCGCACCGCGCCAGGCTTGTCGAACGAACGACGCGGCTCCTCGACTCCATCGAGGTCGTCTCCGGTGACGGTCGGAGCTTCGGCGGGGGACAGAGCGCCTGGCCGCTCGCTTCCTTTGATCGGGTCATCGTCGATGCCCCCTGCTCGGGCATGGGCTCGATGCGTCGGCGCCCCGAGTCGCGGTGGAACCGCACGCCCGCCGACGTGGCGGAGCTGACCCAGCTGCAGCACGAGCTTACCGAACGAGCAGTCGCGCTCACCCGTCCCGGTGGCGTCCTGACCTACGTCACGTGTTCCCCGCACGCGGCCGAAACGCGCGAACAGGTGGAGCGCTTGACACAGCGCGGTGAGGTCGAGCTGCTTGACACCGTCGCCCTGGCGAATGACTGCTGTCCCGCACCCCTCGACGTGCCCGCATCGGCAGGCGTCATCGCTGGGTCGCAAGGCCGCACGCTCCAGCTGTGGGACCACCGTTTCGGCACGGACCTTATGTTTGTTGCATGCATGCGCAAGCGCTAGCATAGGCGTTATGAACGCCACAATTAGCCCTTCGATTCTCAACTGTGACATCGCTGACCTGCGCGGCGAACTGAACAAGATCGCCGGAGCCGACGTCGCTCACGTCGACGTCATGGACAATCACTTCGTGCCCAACCTCTCGTGGGGGCTCCCGGTGGCCGAGGCCGTGGTCAAGTCCGGTATCCTTCCCGTTGACGCGCACCTGATGATCGAAGACCCGGATCGGTGGGCTCCCGGCTACGCCGAAGTCGGGTGTCACTCCGTCACCTTCCACGCGGAGGCGGCGGCAGCGCCGCTACGGCTGGCTCGCGAGCTTCACCGCCTCGGGGCACGTGCGGGCCTTGCCCTCAAGCCCGCCACCGACATCGCGCCCTTCGTCGACATCCTCAACGAGTTCGACATGATCCTCATCATGACTGTCGAACCCGGGTTTGGCGGTCAGTCCTTCATCGAGCAGATGATCCCGAAGATCGAGCGCACGCGGCGTGCGATCAACGCGGCCGGGTTGGAGGTGTCCATCCAGGTCGACGGCGGTATCTCTCGGACCACAATCGAGCGCGCGGCGGCTGCGGGTGCGGACAATTTCGTCGCCGGTTCCGCCGTCTTTCGAGCCGACGATGCTCATCGGGAGGTCGAGGTGCTGCGCGAGCTGGCCAACGCCCACACGCACTGAGCGCCGCATGCGTGCTGGTGTTCGAAAGAACGACGCGTCGTTTGTTGACCACCCGCTTTCTTTCATAGCGGAAATACCGCGCACGATGCGCCCGTCAATGGCACAATGGCAGGCGAGTACTCCGGGGTCGGTGAAAGTCCGAACCGGCGGTGATAGTCCGCGACCTGCCCTCACAGAACGGGGGTGGCTGAGCCGGTGAAATTCCGGCACCGACGGTGAAAGTCCGGATGGGAGGAGTGCATGAGGCGCATCCGTGCGCCTGCTGTGCTGCGCGTACCCCCGGTGTCGGAAAGTTAGTCGTGGCATCTCGGAACAAGCCTGGCGGCGCGCTGACCGTCGTGGCCCCGATCCTCTTTCTCGCCGTGTTGGCGGCTGGATGGTGGCTGTCCACGACGCTCACCGGCATCGAGGCCTGGCGCCTGCCACACCCCATGTCCGTCATCTCCAAGGGCTCCGTCATTCTGGCGCTCCCGACGACCTGGCACAGGGTGCAGGTCACCGGGGCCGAAGCGGTTGCCGGTTGTCTTCTCGGGTCGGCCGTCGCCCTGCCGTCAGCGTACGTGATCTACCGTTCGCGTCTGTTGGCCGCCGCGGTTGAGCCGTTCCTCGGGGCAACCCAGGCATTGCCCGCCATCGCTATTGCGCCCATTCTCGTCCTGTGGGTCGGCTACGGATTCACCGCGATTGTCGTGCTGTGTGCTCTGATGGTGTTCTTCCCGATTCTCGTCTCCACGGTCGTTGGCCTGCGCCATATTGATCGTGAACTGCTTGAAGCGGCAGCCCTCGACGGGGCAACGGGATGGACCATGGCCTGGCACATGGAGCTTCCGCTGGCGGCACCAGCGATCCTGGGCGGCTTACGCAACGGTTTCGCTCTGTCTGTCACGGGTGCCGTCGTGGGGGAGATGGTCATGGGAGGCTCCGGGCTCGGGCAGGTACTCACTCAGATGAGAAACAACGTGGACACCGCCGGCATGTTTGTCGTCATCATCATCCTGTGTACGATGGCGACCCTGCTGTACACCATCGTGTACAGAATCGAGCGGTCGAAGCGCTACGAGATCACGCAGTGAAGGAGAATCTCTTGAAGCTATCCACCATCGTTCGCGCCGCAGTTGTCGGTGCCTGCGCGTCGCTTGCCCTCGGCGCCTGCGCGGCACCCGATCGCACCGGTCAGTCCGGATCGGCGGACAACTCAGACGTCACAATCGGCCTGACCTACATTCCCAACATTCAGTTTGCTCCCGTGTACGTGGCCGATGCGCAGGGGACATACAACGATGCTGGTATCAGCACGACAATTCGTCACCATGGTTCTCACGAGGGTTTCTTTACGGCTCTTCTCGCCGGTGAGGAGGACGTCGTGATCGCGTCGGGCGACGAGGCCGCCGTGGCCGCCTCGCAGGGACTCGATATCGTTTCGATCGGGCAATACTACGCGTCCTACCCGGGGACGGTTATCGTGCCGGCAGATTCTCCGATCAACACTCTCGCCGACCTCGCAGGCAAGACGGTGGGCATTCCCGGCGAGCACGGTGCGAACTACTACGCGACACGCGCAGCCCTGCAGGAAGCTGGACTGGCTGAGTCGGACGTGACGATCTC
>ERZ773042.2216-NODE-2216-length-10775-cov-2.416418_pt1 | contig 10775 bp, 10 predicted proteins | sample MGYA00511664_ERZ773042 | MGnify/ENA primary metagenome ERZ773042 (study PRJEB29015, sample SAMEA2737984) | human oral metagenome | biome: human oral; feature: human-associated habitat; material: dental | place: China | collected 2036 ... | reverse complement strand
CAGGTTTTTTGGGCAGGGTTAGGCCCTCATGACCTCCAGGGCGCCGTTCCACATCTCGCGCGCCGTGGTGACGACGGAGAGGTTTGCCTCATAGGCACGGCTGGCCACCAGCATGTCCGTCATCTCCCGCACCAGGTTGACGTTGGGATAGGCCACGTAGCCGTCCTTGTCCGCATCCGGATGGTCCGGCTGATAGGTCATCCGCGGGGCCGTCTGGTCCTCGGTGATGGCCGTGACGCGCACGCCGCCGATGTCGCGGTAGCCGCCGATGGTCTTGTCGAGCATCTCCGCGAAGACGGGCACGCGCCGCTTATAGGGCCCGCCGCTCAGCGTGCGGGTCGTGTTGATGTTCGCCAGGTTGGAGGAGATCGTGTCCATCCACAGGCGATGAGCCGTCAGGGCACTGCCCGCGACCTCCATGCTGTCAAAGATTTTCATGACAGGAACGCCTCCCTCTAACGGCCCGCGATGACGGACTTCAAAAGCGCCGTCTTGCCCGCGGCGACGCGCATCATCGCCCCGTACATCATGCGGGTCTCCGACAGCACGGCCATCTCGCGCTCCGGGTCCACGTTGTTCCCGTCCAGGCGGTAGATCTCGTCCGAAACCTTGATCTCCGAGGCCCTGACGTCCGACATGCGCAGGGGGCGAGACGGGATGTGTCCCGCATCCGTCACCGTCATGTGCAGCTTTCTGCCCTTCTCCATGACCTCGCGCATCTGGTCCTCAAAGGAAACGTTCCGGCGGGCGTAGCCCGGCGTGTTGGCGTTCGCCACGTTCCTCGTCACCGCCTTGAAGCGCTCCGCAAGGCACTCCGTCTCCTTCTCCACGACGCTCCAAGTGTAATCTCCCAGCACGGTCCTCACCTCTCCCTTCGCTTCATTATACACCACGAAGCGTTCCACGTCCCCTTCAGTACAGCACGCGGGGGGAGGTGGCCACGCCCAGCTCCTCCACGAAGAGCGGGCTCAGCACCTTGATGTAGGTGCCCTTCATCCCCAGGCTGCGGCTCTCGATGAGCCCCGCGCTCTCCAGCTTGCGAAGCGCATTGACGATGACGCTGCGCGTCACCCCCACGCGGTCCGCCACCTTGCTCGCGATGGCGACCCCTTCGAGCCCGTCGATCTCCGCCAGGATGTGCTTCATGGAGGCCACTTCGGAGTAGGAGAGGGCTCGCATCGCCATCTGCACGGCAATGCGGTCGCGGGAGCGCTCCTCGATCGTCCGGTTGCGCTCGTTCAGGATTTCGATGCCCACCAGCGTGCCCAGGTACTCCGCCAGCAGGAGGTCCCGAAGCAGGAACGGGGCGTGGAAGCGGACCAGCAGCACCGTCCCCAGCCGCTCCGCCGCAGCGCCGATGATGGGTACGTACATCAGGTGCTTCTCCGGCCGCTCGCCCTCGTAGTCGTCGTCGAAGAGGAAGGCGTCCTCGTCATGGACCTCGGAGTCCCTGCACCGGTTCATCCGGACCACGAACTCCTCCGGCATGACGCCGTCCCTCATGCTGTCCGACAGGGCCTTGGACTCGTAGTCCGGAAGCCAGTTGTGCCCCAGCAGCTTGCCGCCCTTGTCCACGATGTAGACGTTTGCCGTGGAAAATTCGGACAGGAGCCGGGACAACCTGTCGTAGTCCAGAAGGTCCCCCTCCCGGCGGTTCTGCAGCGCCCGGCCCACCTGCCGCGTCTTCTCCAGGATGTCCTCCATCGCCTTCGTCACCGCTTCCGAGCAGGGCCCCGCTTCCCACCCGCTCTCCGTGACGGAAGCGCTCAGGAGATCCAGCGTCCCCTCAGCTTTCGCTTCCTTCGTTCCACGTCGCTTCTCAGTTCTCTTTGCCATCAATAGAATTCCTCCTGGGGATGACCGGCGGAGGAACCGCACGGCCATCCACTGCGTCAAGATTTAGAAACGGGGCCAACGCGACACGCGATGCCGCACGCTGTGATTCGCCCGCCTGCTGTCCTGTTGCTACAGTATAACAATAATTTCACGACAATTCAACACAATAGAGAGGGCGCTAACCCAAATTCGCTGCCAGACCGGCAGGTCACAGAAGATAACGTCGTATGTCACGGTCCTCCACGAGGGAGGCGAGGCGCTCGCGCACGAGGTCCGCGGTGATCTCGATTCGTTCGACGCTCCGGTCGCAGACGCTGAAGCTGATCTCCTCCAGCAGCTGCTCCATCATCGTGTGCAGCCGCCTGGCCCCGATGTCCTCCATCTCGGCGTTCATCTTGCTGGAGAGCTTGGCGATCTCCGCCGTCGCCTCCTCCGTGAAGACCAGCTCCGTGCCCTCCGTCGAGATGAGGGCCGTGTACTGGCGGATGAGGCTGTTCTCCGGCTCCGTCAGGATCTGCTGCAGGTTCTCCCAGCTCAGGGGCTCCAGCTCCACGCGGATGGGGAACCGCCCCTGCAGCTCCGGGATGAGGTCCGACGGCTTCACCCCGCTGAAAGCGCCCGCCGCGATGAAGAGGATGTGGTCCGTCTTGACGGGACCGTAGCGCGTCTGGACGACGCTGCCCTCCACGATGGGCAGGAGGTCGCGCTGCACGCCCTCGCGACTCACGTCCGGGCCCGTGCTGCCGCCCCGGACCACCACCTTGTCCAGCTCGTCCAGGAACACGATGCCGTCCTCCTGAACGATCTCCAGCGCCTCCCGCGCCAGCGTTTCCTTGTCGATGAGCTTCTCCGCCTCCTCGGACTGGAAGATGCGCAGCGCTTCCTTCACCTTCATGTGGCGCTTCCTGGAGCGTTTCGGCAGAATCCCGCTCAGCATCTCGCTGATGTTGACGCCCATGCTGTCCATGCCCGAAGCCCCCATGATGGGGATCGTCGTCACGGCGTCCGTCACCTCGACGTCCACCTCCCGGTCGTCCAGCCTGCCCGCCCTGAGCATCTCCAGCAGGCGGGCGCGCGTCCTGGCGTTCTCCTCGGCCTGTCCCTGCTCCTCCCGGTCCTCCTCCGCAGCCTCCTCATTGGAGGCTCCAAAGGCCTTCATGAGGTCCGGCATGGAGAACTTACGCTCCTTTTTGGGGAGCATCGCGTCCAGCAGCCTCTGCTCCGCCCGCTCCAGGGCGGGGGCCTGCATCGTTTCGAGCATCCGCCGGCGCACCATGGCGACGCCGAACTCCGTCAGGTCGCGAATGATCGTTTCCACGTCGCGGCCCACGTAGCCCACCTCGGTAAACTTCGTCGCCTCCACCTTGATGAAGGGCGCGTCGGAGAGCGTCGCCAGGCGGCGGGCGATCTCCGTCTTGCCCACTCCCGTCGGGCCCACCATCAGGATGTTCTTCGGCATGATCTCGTGCGCCATCTCCGGTGGCAGCGCCCGTCGGCGCAGGCGGTTCCTCAGCGCGATGGCCACGGCCCGCTTGGCCTTGTCCTGTCCCACGATGTAGCGGTTCAGGTACTCGATGATCCGCGAGGGCGTCAGCGCAGAATTCAGCCCGCTCATTCTCCAAGCACCTCCAGGGTCACGACGCTGTCCGTGTAGATGCAGATCTCGGCAGCCAGCTCGATGGCGCGACGCGCAATGCGATCCGGACTCCAGTCCGTGGCCTCCCGCAGCGCCCGGCCTGCCGCCAACGCGTAGCCGGACCCGGACCCGATGGAGGCCACGTCGCCCTCCGGCTCCAGGATGTCCCCCGCTCCGCTCAAAAGCAGCGTCATGCTCCTGTCCGCCGCCAGCATCATGGCCTCGAGCCGGCGCAGCGCCTTGTCCATGCGCCACTCGCGCACCAGCTTCACGGCCCCCTTCATCAGGTCGCCCTTCTCCTGCTCCAGGCAGTTCTCAAAGCGCTCCAAAAGCGTCATGGCGTCCGCCGTGCTGCCGGCGAACCCCGTCAGTATCTTTCCCCCCAGCAGCGGACGCACCTTGCGCGCCCCGGACTTGATGATCTGACTCCCAAGCGTCACCTGGCCGTCCCCCGCCATGGCGACCCGCGCTCCATCCCGAACGCAGACAATCGTCGTTCCCGTAAACAGCGTGATCATCCTTTCAGAAAAATGCCAAGCCATCACTTTCGACCAGTTTCGACACAGGCCATCGGCCGTGCGGCTCATCCCTCGTCCGTGCCGACGTGGGCCCTGGGGTGGGCCGCCGCGTAGCTCTCCTTCATCCAGGAGGCGCTGACCGTGAGGTAGATCTGAGTCGTGGCAAGGCTCTCGTGTCCCAAAAACTCCTGGACGAACTTCAGGGACGCCCCATGCTCCAGAAGGTGCGTCGCACAACTGTGGCGCAGGACGTGAGGCGTTACCCCCTCAAGCCCCGCCCGGGCCGCCAGGGCCGTCACGACGCGATGCACCGTGCGGACCGTGACGGGCTTCTGCCCGGTCCGCCCCCTCCGTCCCTCCCTGCCGGGGCTGCCCGCTCCCTCGTGCCCCACGAAGACGAAGGGGCCGAGGGCCTCCGTCCCGCGCAGAGCCGTCAGCGCGCGCTGGGCGCAGCGGCCAAACGGCACGCGCCGCTCCTTGCTGCCCTTGCCCAGGATGATGAGCCAGCGCTCGTCCAGGTCCACGTCCTCCCAGCGCAGGCCGGTCAGCTCCGACACGCGAAGCCCGCAGCCGTAGAGGACCTCCAGGATCGCCGTGTCCCGCAGCGCCTCCTCCGACGCCCCCGCCTCAGCGAAGAGGCGCTCCACCGCCTCCTCGCTGAGGGCGCGGGGAATGCGCCGGGGCGCGCCGGGGCCCCGCAGGTTTCGGGCCGGGTCTCGCTCCAGGACACCGCGCTCCTTCAGGAAGGCAAAGAAGCTTCGGAGTGACGAGAGCTTTCGCGCCACCGTCGCCTTGGCGTATCCCCAGCCGAAGAGCGCCCGCAGGTACGCCCTCAATATCGGCGCCTCCACCAACCGGGCCTCCGACACGCCGCACCCCTCAAGGTACTCCGCAAACTGCTTGAGGTCCGAGGCGTAGTTGACCAGAGTGTGCTCCGATTGCGATCTGTTCTGCACCGACTCCACAAAGACGTCGATCAGATGGTCCATCATCTCTGCAGTCATTTTTAAATAATACCAATTTTTGGGATAATTACAAGGATTTTTCTCAAAATGTTCTCAATCGTAAAACGGGCCGAAACTCACGGTGAGCTTCGGCCCGTTCCTCAGACTTCATCTTTATTCAGCAGGAAAAACCGGGTTAAAGGGCGCCCGCGCCCTGTCGTTCCACGTTAGAAAAAGAAGCGGCCCTCGCCGCTGTGAAGCCTGGGGCCGCGCTCCCTAGGCATAGAGCCGGCGCATCGCGCCGCTGCGATCCTTCAGGTAAAGCGCAATACCCTTCAGCACCCCGTCCTCGCCGCGCACGGCGGGGACCAGAGAGCCGTCCGACGTAAGCCACTGGGGCATCTCATCGGAGTAGACCAGCTTGGTCGTTTCACATCCCATCCTTTCACCTCCCTCCTGAAAAGGAGGACACCACCTCCGCATCAAGTTTTGCATGACCCCGCAGCCAAGCGTTCATGGGGCCAACGCGGGGCCCATAGTACTCCGACCGGCCCAAAATGTCAAACCGGTGGAGCGGAATTACGCGGAAGGGCGGAGGGCAAGGCCATTGCGTATCGATCCGAAGCGTTGAGGGGAGGGCTGAGCCGGCGCTGCTGGGGAGGTGTCGTCAGGGGAGAAGGCAACCCCTCCGCCTCACTCCCCCTTCCCGGTCCTCAGGGGCACCTTGAAGGAGATCGTCGTCCCCTTGCCGATGACGCTGCTCACCGCAAACTCCCCGCCCTGGACCGTAACCCGCTCCTCCATGTTCTGCAGGCCGTAGGAGCCCCGCTCCCGCGCCGCCGCCTTCTCCTTCTCCACGTCGAAGCCCTTGCCGTCGTCGATGATCAGGGCCCGGACGATGCGCCGGGAATTGCCGATCGTGACCTTCACGTGAGGGGCGCCGCTCTTCGCGGCGTTGACGACGGCCTGGTGAATGGTCTTGAAGACGTTGCCCCGCTGGAGCAGAGGGACCTCCTCCAGCTTGCCCGTCAGTTTCCACGTCAGCTCCGTGCCCCAGCTTCGCTTCACCTGGTCCGCCAGGCGCTTCAGCGGCACCTCGAACCCCATGTCGATCCCCGTCGGGCTGAGGCCGAACAAAAGGGATCGGACCTCGCTGAGTCCGCCCCGCAGCTGGCTCAACGCCAGCTTCAGCTCGCCCGCCGCCTCGGAGTACTCCCCCCGGGACATGAGCTCCTGAGCCATCTCAAGGGTCAGGCCAAGGGCCGAAAAGGACTGGGTGGGCCCATCGTGCAGCTCCTGGGCGAAGGATCGGGCCTCGCGCTCGGCGATCTGAAAGGCCGTGACCAGCGCGCTGTCGTTGACGATCTCCGCCGCCTGGGCCGCAGGCATCGCCTCCGGCAACGCCACCAGGTTCATCACCATCCGCAGGCGCGTCCCCATGCTCTCGCTCTTAGAAACGAGGCGCGACAGGGTGCGCTCCTCCTTCTGCAGCTCGTCCCGTCGCTGCGTCAGGTTGCGGTAACGTTCCTCAAGCAGGGCGTGCAGCTTCATGGACTCCGAGGCCCGGTCGTAGACCTCCTTCTCCTCGGCGATCAGGCCCTGCTTGGAGTAGAGCACCAGCTTCTCCCGAAGGGCCGAATACTCGCGGGAGGCGGTGTCGATCCCCGATGCCAGCTCCTTCAACTCCAGGGACATGGCGTTGATCCGGCTTCGGGCCTTCTCCAGACGGGACGCCTCCTCCTTGCGGATCGAGTTCAGCTCGTCCAGGCTCTGCTGGATGAATTGAAGGATGCGGTCCTCCAGCACCGCTACCTTATCCGACATGACGCCCCTCCATCAGGGACTCCGTTCCCCGACCGCCACGGTCAGTCGCTGCCCAGGCCGATGAGGGCTCCGGCCCAACGCCTCATCTCCACCATGCCATGGCCGCAGACGCGAAGCGTGCGTCCGCCCAGGCGCTCCACGCCCGGAAGGATGGCCCCCCGGTCGCATTGAAGCGTCGTGTGGAAGGTGATGCGCAGGTCGAAGCTGCCGTCCCCGACGTCCATCCGCGGCGCGGTCCCCGCCCGGACCCGTGCCACGGCCTCCACGGCCGCAGCCCGCAGGAGCTTCGCGCTCTCGTCCGGGGTGAGGCACTCCGCCGAGAACCTGCCGTGAGCCTCCTTCACGCAGGCCGTCACCAGACCGTCCCCCAACAGCGCCGAGGCCTCGCTGCAGGCCGCGCGGTCCCCCGTCAGCATCGCCACGGGGATGCCGTAGTGCGCCGCGACGGCGGCGTTAAGGCCCGTTTCCCCCACCTCGCGCCCGTTCAACTGGACGGAGTAGACGCGCCGGCCGCTGACCGTGTGGTCCAACACCGCGTTCGGCGTGCCGGCCATGGCGTGATAGGCGACGAAGATCACCGCGTCGGCTTCCCCGCACCCCTCCATCATCCCCAGGACCTTCGGGGTCCCGCTCAGGAGGCGCACCCCCTGGTTCAGGGCGGAAACGTCCAGGTTGATCATCCGGTCGTGGGCGTCGTTCACCAGGACGTCCTCAACTCCGGCCTCCGTCAACCCCTCGATCACCGCGTTGACGTCGTGGAGCTGCATTCTGCAGCCAAACGCATACTCGACGGGCCTCTCGTGGTTCGTCTGATCGACGTGCACCACGCCCGTGGCCCCTTCAAGATCGGCACTGATATAGACCTTCATTTAACCTCATTCCCCCAACACAGCAGAGCGGCCAGGCGCTCGTTCGTTTTATTCCCGCTATTCTACACGAACAGACCGCATACATAAAGACTTAATCCTCAGTGGTTTGGGGTATTTTGTACTATGGAAGCCACGCCCTCTCGAAGCTCATGGGGCAGCGGAAGGCGGAAGGAGAGCGGGACGCCCGTGACGGGGTGCGGGAAGGCCAGGCACCACGAGTGCAGGAACACGCGCCCCAGCTCCCGCCCCCTGGACGCGCCGTAGAGCGCGTCGCCAAAGAGCGGGTGCCCCAGGGCCGCCATGTGGACGCGGATCTGGTGCGTGCGCCCCGTGAAGAGGGAACAGACCGTCAGCGAGGCCCCCACACGGCGCCACAGGACGCGATAGCCCGTGAGGGCGGGCCGGCCCCCTTCCACCACGGCCATGCGCAGCGGGTTCTCCGGGTCCCGTGCGATGGGGCCGGAGAGGGTCCCCCGATCGGAGGGAAGGGCCCCCTGCGCCAGGGCCAGATACTCCTTCGTCACCTGTCGCGCCTGAAACATCCGCTGCAGCTCCTCCATGACCTCCTGACGCCGGGCCACCACCATGAGGCCCGACGTCGTGGCGTCCAGCCGATGCACGATGCCGGGCCTCAGCCGGTTCCTCAGGAGGCGCATCTCAGGGTAGCGCCACAGGAGGCCGTGAACCAGCGTGCCGCGCCAGTGTCCCGGCGCGGGGTGCACGACGATCCCCGCGGGCTTGTCGATCACCACCAGGTCCCGGTCCTCGTACACGACCCCGAACGCCACCGGCTCCGGCTCGATCTCCATCCCCTCCGGCTCCGGGAGCGCCACGCGGTAGACGGCCCCCGGCAGGACCTTTGCAGCGGGCCTGAGGCGCCTCCCCGGCCCCTCCACCCGGCCCTCCTTCAGGAGCCTCTGGGCGAAGGAGCGCGTGACGCCAAGCCCGCGGGACAGGAAGACGTCGAGGCGCCCGCCCTCCTCGTCTCCCGTCAAAGTCTCCAGCACCTCGTCTTCGGCCATGCGGCCGCACCTCCCTTCAAAAAAAGGCCCCCTTGCACAGGGGGCCACGGTTAGAGCGGGGCACGGGGGTCAACGGGCCATTCCGCGCAGCACGGCCGCGCAGCGCGGGCACAGGCCCTCGCCGTCCGCCGCGTCGGAGTACTTCCAGCAGCGCGGGCACTTCGCGCCCTCCGTGAAGCCGCCCGCCGCCTCGATGCCCGTTTCCGCGTCCTTGAAGCGCCGGGGCAGCGTCAGCTCGTCGACGAAGTCGAAGCGGGAGACGATGCAGACGTCCGCCAGCTCCTGAGGCGTGAAGCCCTCCATGGCGAGGTTCGTGGCCTCGGACCGCTTCACCTGGACGGCGGCCTCCAGCGAGGTGCCGATGGTCTTGTCCGCCCTCAGGCCCTCCAGCATCCGGCTCACCGCGCCCCGCAGCGTCAGGGCGTTCTCCCACAGCGCGTCCAGCCCGTCGTCCACCTTGGAACGGTCCGCCGTCGGGAAGTCCGTCAGGAAGACGCTCTCCGCCAACGACGGGTCGAGAGCACGCATCTCCTGCCATACCTCCTCCGCCGTGAAGCTCAAGAGGGGCGCCAGCATCCGGGTGAGGGCGGAGAGGACCTCCCACATGGCGGTCTGTGCGCTGCGCCGGGTCAGGGAGTCCGCCGCCTCGACGTAGAGCCTGTCCTTGCTCACGTCCAGGTAGAAGGCGCTCAGCTCGTTGACGCAGAAGGAGTGGATGGCCGACGTCGGCATGTGGAACTCGTAGTCCTCCATGGAGCCACGCACCCTCTCGATCGTCCGCTGCAGGCGGTCCAGAATCCAGCGGTCCATCGACAGCATCCTCTCGTAGGGCACGGCGTCCCCGCCGGGGTTGAAGCCGTGGAGGTTTCCCAGGAGGAAGCGCGCCGTGTTCCGGATGCGGCGGTACGTTTCCGACAGCCCCTTGATGATGCCCTTCGAGATGCGAACGTCGTTCCTGTAGTCCGTGGAGGCCACCCACAGGCGCAGGATGTCCGCGCCGCTCTCGTCCACGATCTCCTCCGGAAGAATCGTGTTGCCCAGGGACTTCGACATCTTGCGCCCCTCGCCGTCCAGGATGAAGCCGTGGGTCAGGACGCTGCCGTAGGGCGCGCGGCCCTTGATGGCCACGGAGGTCAGGAGGGAGGACTGGAACCAGCCCCGATGCTGGTCGCTGCCCTCCAGGTACATCTCGCAGGGCCAGGAGAGCCCGAAGTCCTCGTTCAGCACGGCCAGGTGCGAGACGCCCGAGTCGAACCACACGTCCAGGATGTTGCTGTCCTTCTCCACGTTGCGCGAGCCGCAGTGGTCGCACAGGGCCCGGTCCCCGAACAGGTCCTGAAGGGAGCGGCTCCACCAGATGGAGGTCCCCTCCGGGTCCCCGCTCACCCTCTCCGCCAGCGTCCGGATGCGGTCCGCCGTCAGCGTGAAGGCGCCGCAGTCCTTGCAGCGCATGGCCGGCACGGGGACGCCCCAGACCCTCTGGCGGCTGATGCACCAGTCGGAGCGGGTCTGCACCATGTTGTAGATGCGGTCGTGTCCCCAGCCGGGGATCCAGCGCACCGCGTCGTCGATGACGTGGAGCGCCTCGTCCTTGAACTTCGTCACGTCGATGAACCACTGGTCCGTGGCACGGAAGATGACGGGCTTCTTGCAGCGCCAGCAGTGGGGGTAGCTGTGCATCAGCCTGCCCTGTCCCAGCAGCCGGCCGCGGGCCCGCAGCATTTCGAGGGCCTTCGCCCCGCCCTCCTCCAACGACATGCCGGCCACGACGGGGACGTCCTGCTCGAAGCGCCCCGTGCTGTCCACGGAGCTCGCGATCCGGAGCCCGTAGCGGACGCCCGTTTCGTAGTCCTCCACGCCGTGTCCGGGGGAGGTGTGGATGCAACCGGAGCCCATATCCAGCTCCACGTAGTCCGCCAGCACCACCAGGATCTCGTGGTCGTCGTAGAAGGGGTGCGTGCCCGTGAGCCCCTCCAGCTCCGCGCCGGGGACGACGAGGAGGGGATCGCCCAGGGCGAGCCCCGCGGCCGCGCACACCGCATCCTTCAGGTCCACGGCCAGGCAGTAGACCCTGTCACCGCAGGCGTAGAACCCGTACTCGTACCGGGGGTGGACGGCGACGGCGG
>ERZ773042.2207-NODE-2207-length-10815-cov-11.538569_pt1 | contig 10815 bp, 8 predicted proteins | sample MGYA00511664_ERZ773042 | MGnify/ENA primary metagenome ERZ773042 (study PRJEB29015, sample SAMEA2737984) | human oral metagenome | biome: human oral; feature: human-associated habitat; material: dental | place: China | collected 2036 ... | reverse complement strand
CGGATGCGGATCTTCTGTCCCGCCATGCCGTCTTACCTCTTCTCGTACAGATTCGCCGCCGGTCCCCGCACTCGGGCGTGTCGCAGCCGTTGTGCTCGCGATCGCTCGCGATGGACCGACGTCTTGTCCAAAGATCTTGGGCATATTGCCCGATCCATGCGCGATGGCACGCATGGACCACCCCAGAGACGCTGGGGCAACCGTGCCATTCTGTCAGAGTTCCACCCGCGAGTACAAACCGGAACGGGAACTCTCGCATGTGAAACCACCGACAGAGTGGCGATGGTGCCGATCTCGGCCACGCTGAGCGGCGCCGACCGTCACCAGGAAACTACCGTACCCCGCACTCGGGCGTGTCGCAACCCGTTGTTCGTCACAACCGCCGGTTGTACGCCGCGGTGCGGAATCACCGCTTCGCGGGACGCTTGATTCGCGCGCACCGCGGCCTCGCGCGAGGCACGTACATCGTCGGCGAGGACCGGCGCCCCACTCGCCCACGCGCCGCTTGCGTGGCACGCCACGTCGCGTGAATAGCGAGGGACCCCGCCTCCTTACGGAAGCGGGGTCCCCGATGCCGCTGGATCAGCAGCGAATCATTGCTAAAACTCGCTCAGCGGTTGATTCACTTGATGATCTTGGTGACGCGACCGGAACCAACGGTGCGGCCACCTTCACGGATGGCGAAGCCAAGGCCGGGCTCCATGGCGATGGGCTGGATCAGCTCAACGGAGATCTCGGTGGTGTCGCCAGGCATGACCATGTCGGTGCCCTCGGGGAGGGTGATGACGCCGGTCACGTCCGTGGTACGGAAGTAGAACTGCGGACGGTAGTTCGAGAAGAAGGGGTTGTGGCGGCCACCCTCTTCCTTCTTGAGGATGTAGACCTGGCCCTCGAACTCGGTGTGGGGCGTGATGGAGCCGGGAACGGCCACGACCTGGCCGCGCTCGACCTCGTCGCGCTTGGTGCCGCGGAGGAGCAGACCACAGTTCTCGCCGGCCCAGGCCTCGTCCATGGACTTGTGGAACATCTCGATACCGGTAACCGTGGTCTTCTGGGGCTCACGGATACCGAGGATCTCGACCTCGGAGTTGATGGGCAGCTTGCCACGCTCAACACGACCGGTGACGACGGTGCCACGACCGGTGATCGTGAAGACGTCCTCGATCGGCATGAGGAAGGGCTTGTCCATGTCGCGCTCGGGGGTCGGGATGAACTCATCCACGGCATCCATGAGCTCGACGATCTTCTCGACCCACTCCTCATCGCCCTCAAGGGCCTTGAGGGCGGAAACCTTGATGATCGGAGCATCGCGATCGAAGTCCTGGGACTCGAGAAGATCGCGGCACTCTTCCTCGACGAGCTCAAGCATCTCTTCGTCATCGACCATGTCGGACTTGTTCAGCGCGACGAGGATGGTCGGAACACCCACCTGGCGGGCGAGAAGAACGTGCTCACGAGTCTGAGCCATCGGGCCGTCAGTGGCGGCGACGACGAGGATCGCGCCGTCCATCTGAGCCGCACCGGTGATCATGTTCTTCACATAGTCGGCGTGGCCGGGGGCGTCAACGTGAGCGTAGTGACGCTTCTCGGTCTGGTACTCGACGTGGGAGACGTTGATCGTGATGCCGCGCTCGCGCTCCTCGGGAGCGTTGTCGACCTGATCGAAGGGGCGGAACTCGTTGAGATCCGGGTACTTGTCATGCAGGACCTTCGTGATCGCTGCGGTGAGCGTGGTCTTGCCGTGGTCAACGTGACCAATGGTGCCGATGTTGACGTGCGGCTTGGTGCGCTCAAACTTGGCCTTCGCCACTTGTGTCCTCCTGGACTCGGGTAGTTGTTCTAGCCTTTGGCTGGTGTCACTCTAACACCCGCCAGACTTGAAACCTACAGGGTTTTTAATGGTGTGAGACGGCTCGCTGGTCCCCCGTCAAACGCCCGGGGGCCCAGCGAATCGTTGTGGGAGTGATCAGTTGCCTCGCGACTTGCCGATGATCTCCTCGGCAACGGCGCGCGGAACCTCCGCGTAGGAGTCGAACTCCATCGAGTAGACGGCGCGGCCCTGAGTCTTCGAACGAAGATCACCGACGTAGCCGAACATCTCGGAGAGCGGCACCTGGGCCTTCACGACGCGAACGCCGTGCTGCTCGTCCATCGACGAAATCTGTCCACGACGAGAGTTCAGATCGCCAATAACATCGCCCATGTACTCCTCGGGAGTACGGACCTCGACGGCCATGATCGGCTCAAGAAGAACCGGATTGGCCTTCTTCGCGGCCTCCTTGAGGGCCATGGAGCCCGCGACCTTGAAGGCCATTTCAGAGGAGTCAACCTCGTGGTAGGCGCCATCGAGGAGGGTCGCCTTGATGTCAACCATGGGGTATCCGGCGAGAATACCGGACTGCATGGCGTCCTGGATGCCCGCGCTGACCGAGGGGATGTACTCGCGAGGAACGCGGCCACCAGTGACCTTGTCCTCGAACTCGTATTCCTCTTCCGAATCAGCCGGGAGGGGTTCGAGAGCGATGATGACGCGCGCGAACTGACCCGAACCACCGGTCTGCTTCTTGTGCGTGTACTCGTACTTCTCGACCGTCTTGCGGATGGTCTCGCGGTAGGCGACCATCGGAGCACCAACATTCGCCTCGACCTTGAACTCGCGACGCATACGGTCGACGATGATGTCGAGGTGAAGCTCGCCCATACCACCGATGATGGTCTGGCCGGTCTCCGGATCGAGTTCAACCGTGAAGGTCGGATCCTCTTCGGCTAGCTTCTGGATGGCGACGCCCATCTTCTCCTGGTCGGCCTTCGACTTCGGTTCGACGGCAACCTGGATAACGGGCTTCGGGAAGGTCATCGACTCGAGGACGATCGGCTTGTCCATCGCGCACAGCGTGTCACCCGTCGTCGTGTCCTTCAGGCCGATCACCGCGTAGATGTGGCCTGCATGAGCCTCATCGACCGGGTTCTCCTTGTTGGAGTGCATCTGGAAGATCTTACCGATGCGCTCCTTCTTGCCCTTCGTCGAGTTGAGGACCTGCGAGCCGGACTCAACCTTGCCTGAGTAGACGCGCACGAAGGTGAGCTTGCCGTAGAAGGGGTGCGCCGCAACCTTGAAGGCGAGAGCAGCGAAAGGCTCCTTCTCATCGGGAAGACGCGACTCGGTGCGCTCCTCGTCATCCGAATTCGGCTTGAAGCCCTTGACGGACTCAATGTCGAGAGGAGAGGGCAGGAAGTCGACAACCGCATCGAGGACGGGCTGGACACCCATGTTACGAAGAGCAGTGCCGCAGTAGACCGGGAAGGCGCGTCCGGAGATCGTCAGGAGGCGGATACCCTCCTTGATCTGCTCGACCGTCAATTCGCCATTCTCCAGGTAGGCTTCCGTGAGCTCATCAGAGCCCTCGGCGGCCGCTTCCATCATGGCTTCGCGGTACTCTTCCGCACGCTCCTGGAGTTCTTCCGGGATCGGGCCGCGCACGATGACGGAGCCGAAAGTGGGATCGCCCTTCTCGTCCTTCGCCGGGTAGCGCAGGGACTCCATGGTGACGAGGTCGACCTGGCCCTCGAAATCATTCTCAGCGCCGATCGGGATCTGCATCACGATCGGAGTTGCGTGCAGACGGTCCTTGATCGTCGAAACCGAGAAGTAGAAGTCGGCGCCCATCTTGTCCATCTTGTTGATGAAGCAGATACGGGGGACCTCGTACTTGTCAGCCTGACGCCACACGGTCTCAGACTGGGGCTCAACGCCTTCCTTGCCGTCGAAGACTGCGACGGCACCGTCGAGTACACGAAGCGAGCGCTCGACCTCGACCGTGAAGTCCACGTGGCCGGGGGTGTCGATGACGTTGATCTGGTTACCGTTCCAGAAGGAGGTGACAGCGGCCGAGGTGATCGTAATGCCGCGTTCCTTCTCCTGTTCCATCCAGTCGGTCGTCGAGGCGCCATCATGCGTCTCGCCGAGCTTGTAGTTGATGCCCGTGTAGAACAAGATTCGTTCCGTCACGGTCGTCTTGCCGGCATCGATGTGAGCCATGATGCCGATGTTGCGGACCTTGTTGAGATCCGTAAGCACCTCAAGTGCCACGAGTGGGTTCCTTCGCTCGGATTGATTATGGAGTGAGCGGGTTCAGATTCCATCGACGAGGGCGAAGGGCTCGTCCTCGTCGATGGGAGTGAATCACCAGCGGTAGTGAGCGAACGCGCGGTTCGACTCGGCCATCTTGTGCATGTCCTCACGACGCTTGACAGCGGCGCCAAGACCGTTCGACGCATCGAGGATCTCGTTCGCGAGACGCTCGGTCATCGTCTTTTCACGACGCTGACGGGAGAAGTCAACGAGCCAGCGCAAAGCGAGCGTGGTTGCGCGCGCCGGGCGGACCTCGACCGGAACCTGGTAGGTCGCGCCGCCAACACGGCGGGAACGAACCTCAAGAGCCGGACGAATATTGTCAAGAGCGCGCTTGAGAACCGAAACCGGTTCCTGCTCGGTGCGCTCGCGCACGGTCTCCAGAGCGCCGTAGACGATTCGCTCGGCGACGGTCTTCTTGCCGTCGAGGAGGACACGGTTGACGAGCTGGGTGACGACCTTCGAACCGTAAACCGGATCGTCAACGAGCGGACGCTTGGGAGCGGGGCCCTTACGAGGCATTACTTCTTCTCCTTCTTAGCGCCGTAGCGGGAACGAGCCTGCTTACGGTTGCGGACGCCCTGCGTGTCGAGGGAGCCGCGCACGATGCGGTAGCGGACACCCGGGAGGTCCTTCACACGACCGCCACGAACGAGCACGATCGAGTGCTCCTGCAGGTTGTGGCCCTCGCCGGGGATGTAGGCCGTGACCTCGATGCCGGAGGAGAGACGAACACGCGCGACCTTACGGAGAGCCGAGTTCGGCTTCTTCGGGGTGGTGGTGTACACACGGGTGCACACGCCGCGACGCTGGGGCGAGCCCTTGAGCGCAGGGGTCTTCACCTTGCTGCGCTTAGAGCTGCGTCCCTTGCGGACGAGCTGCTGAATGGTAGGCACTGGTTCTCCAGTTTCTTTCCGTCGGCGGCCCTTTGCTTTAAGCGCAGGGCCCTTATGTGAGTCTTCCGCGACTTCACGAATCCCCTTTCGGACGCAGGGCGATCCGCCGAGGGGCCGGTGCGCCATGATGTCCCCACTATGCACACCCGAGGGCTGTGCTTCGGGAGATTCACCCTTTCGAGGTGTTCGCCCGGTAGTGGCGGGGCCAGAGAATAGCGCCCGGAGCTCCGACGGAGGGAGCCCGCTGTCGGAACAAGTCCGACGTGCCGGAAGAACCGGCGAAGGAGACCCGCGAATACACGGGAACCGCCAGTCAGTTTACGGGGCGGATCAACTCAGGGTCAAAGGGGCCGAAAGTGAGGTGTGGCGCATGAGGCGCGCTCTTCTTTCCTCTCAGTGTGCGGCTGTAAGAGTGCGGCTGGGCCCAGGAGAGCTGCCACGCCCCCGCCGCCGTTTGGCTTCTTTCCCGGCGGCGTGAAGGCGGGTCCGCCGGGTTCCTCCGCCCCACCTCAGTCGTTTCTTCCCCATCGGCGCGAAGTTGGGCAACCGGGTGAACTGAGGCTTTTCGAGCCCGAAATACAATCTCGGGCACCCCGGCCTCGTGCCGAGGGTGGCGAATACATAAGGAGGGGCACCACACGCGCCACCCATCCCCGCACGCAGGCCTCACATAACCCCGCACACAGGCCTCACACAGCCCTGCACACAATCTCGCTCGCCCCGACCTCGCCCCAAAGGCACCGAAAACATAACGAGGGGCACCACACGCGCCACCTATCCCCCGCACACAGGCCTCACATAACCCTGCACATAACCTCGAACACTCCTGCCTCATGCCGAGGGCGCCGAACACATAACGAGGGCTACCACACGCGCCACCTATCCCCCACACGCAGGCCTCACACACCCCCGCACACAATCTCGCTCGCCCCGACCTCGTGCCGAGGGTGGCGAACACATAACGAGGCTCGCCACAGGCGCCACCTATCCCCCGCACGCAGGCCTCACATAACCCTGCACATAATCTCGCTCGCCCCGACCTCGTGCCGAGGGTGGCGAATACATAAGGAGGGCCACCACACGCGCCACCTATCCCCCACACACGCTCCTCACACAACCCCGCACACAATCTCGAACACTCCGACCTCGTGCCGAGCGTGCCGAACGCATAAGGAGGGTGAACACCGGCCCCGCACGCAGGCCTCATATAACCCTGCACATAATCTCGAACACTCCTGCCTCATGCCGAGGGTGGCGAATACATAAGGAGGGTCACCACACGCGCCACCCACACCCCGCACACGGGCCTCACATAACCCTGCACATAATCTCGAACACCCCGACCTCATGCCGAGGGTGCCGAGTACATAACGAGGGCCACCACACGCGCCACCTATCCCCCGGACACAGGCCTCACACAACCCTGCACACAATCTCTGACGCCCCGGCCTTGTGCCCAGGGTGCCGAGTACATAAGGAGGGCCACCACACGCGACACCCACACCCCGCACGCAGGCCTCACATAACCCCGCACACAATCTCGAACACTCCGACCTCGTTTCCAACCCGACGAAAACGCAAACAGGGAGTACGCGAGTTCAACGATGGCAGGCGGAAGGTGGCAGAGGCCTCCCAGTTACGTGCCGATTCAAGCTCGGCCTGAGTCGGCATTGAGGACCGCCGCACCAACAATGCCCTCAGGTGTCACGCCGGGCGAAGCCACATTATCGACGGAATCCAGTGTGATGACGAAATACCGTCTCAGGCGTTATGTCAGGCGAAGCCATACTTTCGACTCAAGCGGCGACGTACCGTGATCCTTCCGCGCCCCATCGAAGCAATGCCGCTCGGAAAGAGTTCCACATCTGCGAGTTCAAGGGTCCAAGTATTCTCGCGCACGCCGAATGCTCACTGTGGAGTCAACTCCTGGTCTTGTCGACCGCATGCCTCTCAGGCGCGGCGACTGCGAAGCAACGACTACGGCCGCAGGGTGAAACGACAAGGAACGCTGTGCAATACAGCCTCAAAAGAGTAAAACTCAAGCGAAAGCGCCCACTTTTCAACAGACTTATCCACAGCGAAGAGCCGCATCTTCACTGACGGGCCCTGCACAAGGAGACTCGATTACCAAGGGAGGAGGTGATTTTGCCTCCTTTAACTCCTGTCGATCGTGTTCCCACACCAAGAGGGGGACTCCGGGCAACCGCTTCGGCCAGGGCACGGACATGCGTATTCCCACACCAAGAGGGGGACTACCAAGCGAGGATGTGGAATGTACACGGAATTCGTCAACCAGGTTCACAAGGCGCTCATTATCACGACCAGAAAACGGCGCATGCCACTCGGTGAGCGCGACACCGTGAAGATTCATCGGGGAGTCCATCTCCCTTCGACTTTCCTCCACGACCTGAAAACACCGTGGGAGCAACGGCGAGCCATTTCAATCGCCCGGACACTCGCTGTGCTGCATCGAAGGCAGCATGCCCAACCCGTCGCAAGAAGCGCCGCCTTGCTTTGCGGATATGACATCTTTGACACCAACCCGAGTATCCATATCCATATTCCTCAAGTCGAATGCAAAAGCACAACGGATTCAGCGCTTCCCGCAGTCACCCTTGACGGCGTCCCCATCCTCGGGGAGGCGCGCTGCCACGTGCATCTGCACGAAGCCACCTTGTCTGCGCAGGATACGGACTTCTCGTCCAGAGTTCTCACGCCGGGCCCCTCACCCTCTGCTCTGTCACCTAACCGAGCCTCACCACAAGCACTGTCGCCCTCAGCTGAAGAAGCGATCGGCCTCGTCATCCAATGGACACTCATCGACCCGGGCGAAGAAGCCTTCGTCTTCACCTGCCAAGCGTTAAGAATGCTCACGCCCTCTTCCACTCGGCGTCTGAGCGGATGGGAGCAGCAGGAGGCTTCAATTCGTCGTCATCTCCTGAGCAAGCTATTCACGTTACCGTCGGGCACTCGCAACCTTCGCCGAGCAGAATGGATCATCCGCCATGCAAGCGCGGGCTGCGAATCAATCGGGGAAGCCCGCCTTCTGTGGATTCTGCAATCGCGTGGCCTTGCAGGAATCGTCCCCCAATTCGAGGTCGAGGACTCGTTTGTCCACTACTTCATTGATCTTGCAATACCGCACTTGAAGATCGCCCTCGAGTTCGATGGACGTTTGAAGTACAGCAAAGATTCCGAAGAACAGCTCAATGTCCTCCGAGAGCAGATTCAAAGGCAGAAGCAACTCGAAGTTCGTGGATGGTACGTCATCCGTTTCAGCTGGGCAGACTTGTTTAAACCAGAATCAATCATTCAACAGATAGAAGAAGTAGCCTGCCAGTTCAGAGGAAAGCTGAAGCACTCCGCGAAGTACCCCGTTCGAGGCGGAGTTGATAGGAGGAGTAGGTAAAGAGTAGGCACGGGAGCCCCAAACACCACTTGAGAGGTGCTGCTGACCAAGTGGCGCATAAGGAAGTGGCGGTGTGGCGCCCGCGTGTCAAGGCACGAGGCCGCCCCTCCCCAACCCCCAACTCACCAGCCCACTGACATAAACACCGTGACAGGCTCTCAAATCGTGCAAAAGCACAATGAAGGTCCCCAAACGCGCGCCTACACCTCGCACACGGGCGTCACACAACCCTGCACGCAATCTCGAATGCCCCGGCCTCGTCCCAAGGGTGCCGAACACATAACGAGGGTAAACACCAGCCCCGCACACAGGCCTCATACAACCCTACACACAATCTCGAATGCCCCGGCATCGTGCCTGGGGTGCCGAACACATAACGAGGGTAAACATCGGCCCTGCACACGGGCCGCCAATCGCTCCACACGCAATCTCGAGCACCCCAACCTCGTGAAGAAGGCGGCGAAAACATAAGCAAGGTCGCTGCACGCGACACCCACACCCCGCACACAGGCCTCACTTAACCCCACGCCCAATCTCACTCGCCCCGTCTTCGTGCCAAGGGTGCCGAAAACATAACGAGGGGACACCACACGCGACATCCACAGCTCGCACGCAGGCCTCACATAACCCTGCACATAATCTCGAACACTCCGACCTCGTCCCAAGGGTGCCGAAAACATAACGAGGGTCACTACACGCGCCACCCACACCCCGCAGACGGGCGTCACACAACCCCAGGCGCAATCTCGAATGCCCCGGCATCGTGAAGAAGGCGGCGAAAACATAAGCAGGGTCGCCGCACGCGCCATCCACAGCTCGCACGCAGGCCTCACACAACCCCACGCGCAATCTCGAATGCCCCGGCATCGTGCCCGGGGTGCCGAACACATCACGAGGGTAAACACCAGCCCCACACACAGTCCTCCCACAACCCCACACACAATCTCAGACACCCCGACCTCCTCCCAAGGGTGTCGAACACATAACGAGGGGCACCACAAGCACCACCCACACCCCGAACACAGGCCTCACAGAACCCCATACACAATCTCGAGCACCCCAACCTCGTGAAGAAGGCGGCGAAAACATAAGCAGGGTCGCCACACACACCACGCGCACCCCCGATACAACCCTGCACATAGTTTCGAATACTCCGGCTTCTCCCAAGGGTGCCGAAAACATAAGCAGGGTCGCCACACGCACCACCTATCCCCCGCACACGGGCCTCACACAACCCCACACACAATCTCGCTCGCCCCGACCTCGTGCCGAGGGTGCCGAACATATAAAGAGGAGCTAGAACCACCATCGGGTGGGCGAGTTAAAGGCACCGTCGGAGCTACAACAGAGGGCATGATTCGCATCACCGCTCCGCGTATCAGCATGAGGGGAGGTGAATCCGAAGTGAGGAGTAGCCACTGTTGCTTGCTTGGAGAGCTTCCGGGGGCTTTCCCCTTCATTCTCGTGTTCGCACGACGACGCGATGCGCCACTGCGTTCGGCTACAGAACGTAGTGCGTAGCCGGAGAATGCGGGGCACTAGCATCGCGGAACACAGCTTCAACGAGCACACGACCACGGTTCCACACCAGCACGAGCACGAGCACGAGCACGAGCACGAGCACGAGCACAATTTCACACGACCACGGCCTCACACGAGCACACGACCACGGTTTTGCACGAACACAGCCTCCGACCAACACAGCCTCGGGCGAACAAAGCTTCGGATGAGCGCGGCCTCATACGAGCACGGTTTCACGCGAGCGCGGTTTCGCACGAACACGAGCACAATCACGGTTCCACACGAGCACGACCTCGCACGAGCACACCACCACGATCTCACACGAGCGGGCATTCGAAGCTAAGGATCAAGAAGAGTAAATTCATTGTTTCAGCCATGCTGTTTCAGGCATACTCAAAACCACGGCTCGTACGATGAGTACGTCCCCTAAACGACTGCCCAAAAGACTGCCCGTTCTAGGGAGCGCCCTGCTTAAGAAACTCTTCCACGCCACAGGGCGCCTCGGCAAAGATACACGTTCAACAAAACTGCCTGCTTCAGCGAGCGTCCTTCACAAAAGTAAGTGCCTACTCGGAAAGGTCCCCCGTTCAAGAAGAGCACCCCGCTCGGAAAAGTCCCCCGCTCAAGAAGAACACCCCGCTCGAAAAGGCCCCTCCTCAAGAAGAGCACCCCGCTCGGAAAAGCCCCCTCCTCAAGAAGGGCATTGTGCTTAGAAGAGTCCCCCATTGAAGAAGAGCACCCCCTCGGAATAGCAGCCCGCTCAGAGAAGTCCCCCCAGTTGAGAAAGTGCCCCACTCGAGAGAAGAGCTCCCTCCCAAAAAAGAATGCCCCCTGTCAAAGAGAACGCAAGGGGTGGG
>ERZ773042.2204-NODE-2204-length-10825-cov-2.943733_pt1 | contig 10825 bp, 8 predicted proteins | sample MGYA00511664_ERZ773042 | MGnify/ENA primary metagenome ERZ773042 (study PRJEB29015, sample SAMEA2737984) | human oral metagenome | biome: human oral; feature: human-associated habitat; material: dental | place: China | collected 2036 ... | reverse complement strand
GTAGGTCACTGCCAGAAAACAGTTGAAAGACGAGCGAGGAGCCCCGGTCTATCACCGGGGCTTCTCGCTCGTCGCTTTTGCTGTCCTCGCAAAAAGAGCGTGACGAACGCGTATTTTCGTTGTAAGATAACCACGTTTTTTCGCTCTTCCGGGCCCCGGGCTCCACAGGGGCCAATCGACAATATGCGACTGCCGCTTGACGTCGCCGAGATCCGGATGGTCATGACAATGGGGGAAAAAAAGAGAAGAAACAAGGACGTCCTCGCTCTGATACGGACAAATTACTGTATTCTCTCCGATTCGCAGAAAAGGGTGGCCGACTACGTCGCTGCCAATGCGGAGCTGGTCATGACGACCTCGCTTGTGGATTTGGCCGAGGGCAGCAATGTGAGCGAGCCGACGGTGTTTCGCTTTCTCCGGAAGCTCGGCTATGATTCCTATCAGGTCTTCAGGGTAGATCTGGCTCAAACCCTGGCGGAGGGAAAGGACGACAATTTCTACTCGGAGATCGACGAGCTGGACGATGCGAGGTGTATTCGGGACAAGGTACTGACCTCCACTGCAAGTTGTTTCGATGACGGCAGGCATATCATCAGTGCCGAAAGCCTGGAGAGAGCGGCGGACAGAATCGAAAAGAGCAGACATATCGTTACCGTGGGCGTTGGGGCCTCCTTCTGCATGGCCTACGACATGTACCATAAGCTCATGCGTCTTGGGATATCCAGTCAGGTAACAAACGATACGCATATGATGAACATCCTGTGTTCCAGGCTCACTGCGGATGACATGCTGATCTGCTTCTCCCACTCCGGAGAGAGCCGGGAGGTTCTGGACGCAATGAGGATCGCCCAACAAGGTGGGGCATACACCGTGGCCATAACCAGCTACAAAAACTCCACGGCAACGGTCCTGGCGGATTGCTGCATCCTGAGCTCCTCCCATGAGACGCATTATCGCGCGGATTCCATGACGTCCCGTATCCTGCAGCTCGGTATCATCGACATGCTGTATATTTTACTGGTCCTCCATGACCGCGATAAAAGACAGGCGGAGATCAACAAATCGCGTCTTGCGGTCGCAAGGAATAAAACGTAACCTTTTCCCAAAATCCCAAGCCAGTTTTTTCGCCCGTAAGATTTTCAACCTGTGGCGAGGAAAGGTTTTAGGGAAGCGCTGATTAAATCAGCGTCTCCTTATACGTTCTCTGCCGTACCCGACGGGTGCAGGTCGAGATCGGCTCACCCCATACAATAACACGCTCATCTCTCGATAAGGCTGTCGCTGCTCGTGGATTTTGATTTTCCCATGATCGTTGACATTGTTTTCGGTTTATTCTATACTTTGTTGGGTAGTATTATTACTGTCTTTTTTGTTTTTAGGTAGAATAAGTACGTATCTCATTTCATTTTATCCCGTATAAGGGGGAGGAAGCATGTCTAAGCTGTCCGCTGTTCTGCTGGGTGACGCGATGATACCGTCCGAGGGATTCAGGGGAGCATGGGAGAAATATCTGTCCCGATATGGAGACGTCGCTTTTGCGGGCGACTGGGAGACCTCCTGGGACAAACTTCAGTATCGCCGGCTGGAGGTGGAGAAAAATGGGCCGGAAACGGAACCCTGCGATCCCCTGATCCTCAAATATGGAAAGAATGCATCCGTTTTGATGGGGCTTTTTATCGCCGTATCGTCCAGCGTGATGGACGCCATGCCCTCCCTCCGCATCGTTGGCGTCTCCAGGGCGGGACTGGAGAACGTAAACGTGAAGGAGGCCACAAGGAGAGGCATCCTCGTCTTCAATGTGATGGGGAGAAACGCACATGCGGTATCCGATTTTGCCATAGGCATGATGCTGGCGGAGTGCAGAAATATTGCAAGGGCGTTCGCATCCATCAAGAGCGGCGGATGGCGCAAAACGTTCGGCAACAGCGACAGCATTCCGGAGCTGGGCGGAAAAACCGTCGGAATCGTGGGTTTTGGCAACATCGGGCGTTTGGTCGCAAAGAAACTGACCGGTTTCGAGACCAACATCCTCGTCTATGATCCCTACACGGATTCGGAGAGTATCCGTGAGGCCGGGTGCACGCCGGTCGATCTGGACGATATGTTTTCCACGGCGGATTTCGTGACGATTCACGCGCGCCTTACGGATGAAAACAAGGGCATGATCGGTGCGGATCTGATCCGTAAGATGAAGCCCACCTCGTATCTGATCAACACGGGGCGTGCGGGATTGGTGGATCAGGATGCGCTTGCAGCGGCACTGAGGGAGAAGCGGATCATGGGGGCCGCGCTCGATGTGTTCGCGACGGAGCCCATCGCAAAGGACAGCCCCTTTCTCGAGCTGGACAATGTCACGCTGACGACGCACATTGCCGGAACGACAAGCGACGCCCTGACCAATTCCCCGTACCTGCTCGCCTCGGACATCGCCGCATTTCTGGAAAACCGTTCCGGAAGATTTATCGTGAATCGGGAGGTCCTGAGCAACCCCGAATTCAAGAAGTGGCTGGAGACGATCCAGGAATAAATGGCCGGGGCAAGGGGTTACGGAACACGGAACAAGGAATCAGCGGAAAGGAAGGAAGTCGATGCTCGTAAATTTCAATGAAATGCTCTCCAGGGCGTATAGGGAGAAAAGAGCTGTCGGTTCTTTCAACGTCTATAACTATGAGACCATGCGGGGAGTTTTGGATGCGGCCGTCGAGATGGGGGCGAAACCCGTCATCCTGGCCTTTGGAGCGAAATACCTCGAGAACATGAGCTTGCAGGACGCTTACTCCATGGCCCTCTCCCTCTCCCGGCAAAGAGATATTCCGGTCTGTCTCCATCTGGATCACTGTTCCGATCTGGACGTGGTGTTCCAGGCAATCCGGGAGGGGTTCGGTTCCGTCATGTACGACGGGTCGGCCCTTCCGTTCGAGGAAAACATGGCGAATACGGAGCTGGTGTGCCGTATCGCCCATGCCTGCGGAGTTTCGGTCGAGGCCGAGCTTGGCAGCATCGCAGCGGGGGAGGCGTCTCACGAGGGCAGCGCCGACGACAGGGAGGTATACACGGATCCCGCATCCGCGCGGGAGTTTGTCGCTCGGACAGGGGTTGACGCATTGGCTGTTTCCATCGGAACGGTTCATGGACTTTACAAGGGCGTTCCGAACATCCGTCTGGATATCCTGGAGGAAATCAACGAAGCTTTAAAAAAACCCCTTGTCCTGCACGGCGGTTCGGGCATACCGGAAAAGACGATTCATGCCTGCATAAGGGGGGGGGTCAGTAAGATCAACGTCAACACGGAGATGTCATCCCATGCCGTTTCCGAATTGTCAAAACGGCTGGAGGGCCCCAAACTTCCCCATTTGTCGGTTCTGTCCCTGGAGGAGCGATCCTTCATAAGTGACGTGGTGAAAAAATACATTCGTTTCTTTGAGGTTCTGTAGGTATTGGTGGCCGTCGGCCCCATGCCTCCCGCTCCCTTCGCGAAGGAAACGCCGAGTCAAAGCGCTTACGATCATAAATACGATCACATAAATACGATCACGAAGGAGGTATCTTTCATGGCCACTTCTCTAAGTTGGTTGTTGGGAGCTTTTGCCGTCGCGATTCTCTTCGTGCTGATCGCCATTATGGGATTCAAGGTACATCCCTTTCTCGCTTTGCTGCTGGGTTCCATCGTCATGGGGCTCTGCTCGAAGATGGCGTTCAACGACATATCCGCCCAAATAGCCTCCGGCTTTGGAGGAACGCTCGGCAGCATCGGCATTATCATCGTCCTGGGCATCGTCCTGGGAGAGCTTCTGCATCAATCCGGCTGTACCGCGCAGATTGCGGGTCTGCTTCTTCGTGCGACAGGGGAGAAACGCGCCCCTCTGGCGGTCAATTTAACGGGGTTCGTCGTCTCCATACCGGTATTTTTCGACGCCGCCTTCATCCTTCTGCTCAACCTCATCAAGCAGGTCTCGCGCAAGGGCAGGATTCCCTTCATCACGCTCGTTACGGCGCTGGCGGTAGGGCTCATCACGACCCACTCGGTGGTCATTCCCACCCCGGGGCCCCTTATTGTGGCGAACAACCTCGGCCTCAACCTGGGCTATTTCCTGTTCTACAGCCTTATCGTCGCGATCGCCGGAAGCCTTGTCGGCGGAGTGGCCTATGGTAAGCTCATCGGGATCCTGCCGGGAAACTCCGCCGACTTTGCCAATAACTTCGACGGCCTCGATGAAAAGCCCGTTTCCGAGGGCAAAAAAGACGGCCCCAGCGGAGGGCTCGGCATATTCCTCATCTTTCTTCCCATTGCCATCATCCTGGCGGGAACGGTAGCGGCAGCGACGATAACCGATAAGACCTCTACGGCTTTCAAGCTGCTTGCCTTCCTCGGGGACAAGAATATCGCCCTTCTGATAGGGGTGCTGGTCGCCTACATGCAGCTCCACAAATACATAGGCGCAAGCTTCACCGAGATTATCGCAAAATGCGGCGAGAGTGCGGGGGCCATCTTCATCATAACCGGCGCCGGCGGTGCGTTCGGCTCCGTCATCAACGCGACGGGGATCGGGAAGGTTCTCGTCGAGAGCATGTCGGGGTGGACCGGGACCTCGGCCGGCCTCCTGTTGATCGTCGTCTGCTTCGCGATCAGCCAGATATTGAGGGCGGCACAGGGGTCCACCACGGTGGCGCTCGTCACCACATCGTCCATTATGGCGCCCATCGTGTCCCAGCTGTCAGGGGTCTCTCCGATATTGATAGGGCTTGCGATATGTGCGGGAGGTATCGGCTGCTCGCTGCCCAACGACTCCGGTTTCTGGGTGGTCAACAGATTCTCCCGGTTCAGCGTAAAACAAACGATACAATGCTGGACCGTGGGCGGTACCTTATCCGGGCTGACGGTACTCGCCTGTCTCGTCGTCCTGAACTTCCTTTCCGGAGTCCTTCCAGGGCTCTAGACCCAGGCGTTTTTTTGCTCTATCCTTCGGTCTCTCGAAGGTAAGAGAGAACCCTATCGATCAAGCGGCCCGGGAGGCCGGGCTTCCATTTCCGGGCTTCCATTCCCGGGCCGCGTTTCCCTAAAGGGAAAAGGCGTGAAGGAGGAAAAAATGCGATACGTCATAGCTCTGGATGTCGGTACCTCGGGCATGATCGCAACCGTATATTCCGAGACCGGCGAGTTGTGCCACTCCAGCTCGGAGGAGTACCACAACATATTTCCTGCCCCCCTCCTCGTGGAGCAGGAGCCCTCGACCTGGACGAATTCAGCCTTATCGCTTTTGAAAAAAACGGCTGATTTCTTCAAATCGATTGGGGCCGCGCCTCTGGGCATCGCATTGACGTCTCAACGGTCCTCCTTGATCCCGGTCGACAGGGCTGGCAGTCCTCTATGCAACGCCATCATGTGGCAGGATAAGCGTACTATCCAGGAATGCCGTTTCCTGGAGGAGGAATTGGGGCTTTCCTGGTTCTATCGGAAAACGGGGCTGCGCATCAACCCTTTTTTTGTCCTCCCCAAGATACTCTGGCTTAAAAAGCACCATGCCGCTACCTACAGGGCCGCCCATAAATTTTTAGGCGTGCAGGATCTTCTGGTACACCACCTCACGGGGTGTTTTATCACCGACTGGACCCAGGCCAGCAGAACCATGTTGATGAACCTGTCCGCCTTCGACTGGGACCCGGAATTGCTCGACCTAGCGGGGATCGGTACCGATCGCCTTTGCGAACTTCGTCCTCCCGGCTCTTTGGCAGGGGGATTGCTCCCCGGGGTCGCCGATATCGTCGGGCTCCCCTCCGGGCTGCCTGTCGCGATATCGGGCGGCGATCAGCAGAACGCCGCGGCAGCGCTTGGCGTTATCAAGGAAGGGATTGCGGAAGCGAACACCGGGACCGGTTCTTTCGTCCTCTCCTATGCCAACGCCCCTGTCTTCGACCCAAATTGCAGGATCGTCTGCCAGGCAGCCGCAATTCCAGGAAAGTGGGTTGCCGAGGCTGCCATATTCAACACCGGCTCGATATACCGATGGTTCAAGGAACGCTTCTGTCCCGACTTTGCGGGTGCGGCGTCCGCATACGCCCTCATGAATGGCGAGGCAACGACATCGCCGGTCGGAGCCAATGGGGTGATGCTCCTCCCCCATTTCGAGGGCAGTGCCGCTCCTTATTGGAACCCCCTGTCGAAGGGCATGTTCTTCAACTTGTCTTTGGGCTCCCGTCGTGCGGACATGATCCGTGCCATTATGGAGGGGATCTCCATGGAGATAGCCGACAACCTTTCGCTGATTCAGGACCTGGCAGGACCTCTGGAGGAGGTCCGGGTGGCCGGCGGTATGACCCGCAGCGACCTCTTCTGCGAGATACAAGCCAACACCTTCAATAAAAAAGTCTTCCGGTGCGGCAACAGCGAACAATCCTCCCTGGGAGCCAGCATCGTTTCCGCGCCGGTATTGGGACTCCACCCTGACATCCATCAGGCATTCGAGCGGATGTCCCCCAAGTCCTATGACCTTTTCGAGCCTGAAGCGGAAGCCGTATCGAGATATTCCGAGCTGATGAGGCGAAAAAAAAGTTTGTATTACGCCCTTAGGGACTCCGATGTCTTCTCGGATTTTGCAATGCAGGTCTGACAAGAAAATGAAACAAGCGATCGTCCGATAGTAAAAAAGCCCCTGAACAAGAGGATTTTTCCCTTTCTCCCTGACAGCCTTTTAAGCGTATTGCGTATTATTGTTCGACCTGGAAACCAAGAAACCAACTTGATGATAGGAGGAACCTCCATGAGAAAGCAAGCAAGTTTCTTATCGATCTCCATCGTCGTGATCGTTGCCTGCTTTGCATGCAGCGGAGATTGCTCGGATACGGCAACGCCAGATACTTTCAAATCGATTGGAACACAACAGCTCGCAGGGACGGAGAGCACATCCTCAACTTTGGCTGCCCTAAACGCTCCGCGTTTTCCGACTTTTACGGTGAAGCCGACTTACTCTGATGTCGTTGTCGCCACCGTAGCAACCGATCTCATGGGTGAGGGTACCTCGAGAGATCTTTGTATGAATATCTATAAACCAGAGGGCAGAATGGATCCAACCCCGGCAGTGATATATGTTCACGGTGGTAAATGGAGCACCGGAGATTATACCTGCGCAGCCCTCATGGATGGCAGGAAAGAGAACGGTACCTTCCTTGCCTGTATGGACTTGCTCAATTCCGGTTGCACCGTTGTTACCGCCGATTATCGTCTCAGCCAGGAAGCGTTCTATCCGGCTATGGTTTGGGATCTGAAGGGACAAATTCGGTTTCTGCGGGCCCATGCGGAAAAATATAACATTGACCCTGAACGAATCATCGTCTGGGGCGAGTCGGCTGGCGGCCAGCTTGTCAATATACTTGGCACGACGGGTGGCGTGGAGGAGCTGGAGGGAGATGTGGGCGGAAACTTGGACTACTCTTCGAGACCGCTCGCCGTCGTCAATTATTTCGGTATGACAGATATTCTCCAACTTGCGCCCGATCAGTATAAAAGGCCGTATGTCATGGATTTTCCATCCGTTTATGACACCAATGATGCAGATGGTTCCACAAGGGGGCAGCTTCTGGGATTCGGCGGCAAAGTTCAAGGAAAAGGGAATGCCGTCTTGAGGGGGGAGCTGGGCAATCCAGGTAATCCTTATGAAAATCCCGAACTTCCGGAACTCGATCGGAAAGCGCTTCATAGGGCCTATCTCGCGTCCTGCCTAAACTTCATCAGTAAGGATGACTGCCCATTTTTTATCTGTCAGGGAGGCATGGACCACCGAGTTGCCATGGTGCAGAGCGAGAGGCTTTTTGAAGCTCTGACCCGAAAAGGAATCGAGGCCTATCTGTTTACGAGCTCGCTTCGGTCTCACGGCGATCAGGGAGACTTCGCCAACGACGCTGCAAAACGTTTTGTACGCGATCAGTTCGGGCTGGTAACACCCAGCTTGTATTGACTGGAAAACTCTCGGGGAGGGATTCGCCATGAAGAAAAGCATTGCCTTGTTTCTCATCTGCATACTTTCATTCGTGATTGGAGAATCTTCTTATGCGGAATATAAAGCCCTTCCGGAAACCCATTTCGCAAAAAAGCCAACCTTTGCGGATGTCGTAGTGGATACCGTGAGGACGGACCTGACCCAAATAGGCCCCGTAAGAGATCTCAAGATGAACATCTATCGTCCGGAAGGAATGCACGACACGATCCCGGTAATTATCTATGTGCATGGCGGTGCCTGGAACTCGGGAGACTACACCTGTGCATCCCTGATGGAAAAGGATACCGGCACGAACGACCCTTTTTTCGCCTGTATGCGGGCACTCAATATGGGGTGCGCAGTGGTTACCGCGGACTACCGCCTCAGCACTGAAGCGCTTTTTCCTGCCATGCTCTGGGACCTGAAAGGGCAAATACGCTTTCTGCGGGCCAACGCTTCAAAATACAAAATCGATCCAGACAGGATCATCGTATGGGGGCAATCCGCAGGTGCACACTTGTGTAATCTTCTTGGAACAACACATGGTGTCGATGAATTGGAAGGGACCGTAGGGGGGAATCTGGAGCATTCATCCAGGCCAACTGCCGTTGTTGACTACTATGGCATGACGGACCTGCTCGATCTTGCGCCGGATCAATATGAACGTCCACATATAATCGATCCTCGAGCTATGTATGAGCAAGCGGACGCCCCCTCCTCGTCAAGGGCCCAGGTCCTTGGTTTTAACGGTAAAGGAGAGGGGCTGGACGTACTACGGGCCCACCTCGGCAATCCAGGCAGTCCATATGAAAACCCAGCTTCTCCTTATCAAGAGGCGCTTTATAGGGCGTATCTTTCCTGTCCTCTAAATTTTGTGGATAAGAACGATTGTCCTTTCATGATTATTTATGGCGGCCGAGATCACCGAGTGGCACCACAACAGAGCTACGAGCTCTTTGAAGCCCTCACCAAGTATGGCGTCGAGGCCTATATGTTCGGGACGACAACCACGACGCATGGCAATCAGGGAGAGTTTGCCGCAAACTGTGCGCTTCGTTTCGTAAAGGACCAATTTGGCCTGGAATAAATCCTTTTTCCACCTATTGCCGGCAGAGAAGCGTACTGGATGCGGACGCATCGGACAACGTGAGCGAAGGGCTCGTAACGGCAGATGCGAGGAACGATTTCGCCGACGGCTGCATTTTGCTGGTGTTCAGGAACACATCAGTCATTCTCGGAGGAGGGCAGAGGTATGGAAGACTTTACGTTGTACCTGGGGGAATTTGTTGGGACGGCCTTGTTTATGGTGTTGGGGTTGAGCGTGTGCGCCAACGTCTCGTTGAAAAAGTCAGGGATGTTCGGAAGCGGTGGGATTGTAGCGGCGTGTGGCTGGGGTCTTTCAATGGTTACCATCGCCGTCATTTTCGGCCCCCTGACCGGAGCGCACGTGAATCCTGCGGTAACGGTCGGCTTTTGGGTGGGAAGTACCTTTCCGGGATATTTGGTGCCGGGATACTTTCTTGCACAATTTTCGGGCGCGTTTGTCGGTGGGCTGATCGTCTGGATCCTGTGGAAGGACCACCTGGACGAAGAACCCGACGAGGGAAGCAAACTGGGCGTATTCGCTACAGGGCCGTCCATTGCCAATCCCCTCAGAAACTTTTTATCCGAGGCGGTTGCGACATTCAGCCTGATGCTCATCCTGCTGTCGCTGTCGCATCAGCAACCCGCGAGAGGCGTTCCGATGTTTTTCGTCTTTGCCGGTGTCGCCGGCGGCGTTATGGCGTATGGCGGCCTTACCGGCTATGCGATCAATCCCGCCAGGGACCTTATGCCTCGATTGGTCCACGCCCTCTGTCCCATCGAGGGGAAAGGGACATCCAACTGGAGATATGCCTGGGTTCCGATTCTGGGGCCGATAGTGGGCGGTGCGTTTGCCGGAATACTCTATAAGATCATGTTTCCCAAGTAGATGAATGTGGATCTTTCAATACTACGACAAAAGGGGGAAGTCTTATGTTTCTGTTTTTGTCTCATCCATTGGATCCGAGGGATCTTGCATGGCCTGGAGAGCCAACGGTCAAAGTAAGACAGTGCACGGACATAACCGACGACTGCCCGTTCTGCAGCTTTATCTCCGAGGTACCCAACCACTGCGGAACCCACATGGATGCCCCACGTCATTTCGTAAAGGACGGACTGGGCATCAATGAGTTGCCGATCGAATATTTTTGTCACCGAGATGTGGTGTTGCTCGAGATCCCCAAGGGAAAAGCGGAGGGAATTACGCGCGAGGACCTCGAGCCCCACGGCAACGTTTTATCAAAGGTCACCTTTGCCCTCATCCGCACCGGTTTTGAGAGATACCGCAGGGAAAATCCCAAGGTGTATCAAAATGAAGGGCCCTATATCGCTCCGAGTGCCGGCGACTATTTAACGGATAATTTTCCGAACCTGAAGGGAATCGGCATGGACTTCCTGGCAATAGGCTCTCCGTCGCCGGCCGTTCCGAGGGGAGAACTGCCGCCAGATTGCCACAGGCATATACTTGGCTACTTTACCGGGAGGTTCTGCACGGGCATCGAGGACATGCACCTGTCCGAATTGCCGAGAGAGAAAAAGATTTTCAGATTTATCAATGCCCCGCTGCGTATAGTGGGATTGGACTCCAGCCAGGTCGTCTGTATTGCCGAGTTGGAGGACTGAGCCCGGACGGCTTTCAATACCAATTCGCGTTAAAAGAAATTCTTAGTGCTCTTATCCCCCTACAAGGGCTGGGGGGTATTTCTAAAAGTAAACCCCTCCGCCGCCCTTGGCGGCACCTCCCCTTTCAGGGGAGGCAATCCACATTA
>ERZ773042.2201-NODE-2201-length-10829-cov-4.101262_pt1 | contig 10829 bp, 8 predicted proteins | sample MGYA00511664_ERZ773042 | MGnify/ENA primary metagenome ERZ773042 (study PRJEB29015, sample SAMEA2737984) | human oral metagenome | biome: human oral; feature: human-associated habitat; material: dental | place: China | collected 2036 ... | reverse complement strand
CTTGGATCCATCGTGGTTTTCTTGCTGTAACAGAAAAAGTACTTCGCCGGAAAGGCAAAAAGCCCGGTACACAAGAAAACCGTGGACGCTTCAATGGTAAAAGGACCATTAAGGACCGATCTCAAGAAGTTGAAAGCCGTGAAATTTTTGGTCATTGGGAACTAGATACAATGGTTTCTTCCAGAGGTCAAAGTAAAGGTTGTTTAGCTACATTTGTTGAACGTAAAACTCGATTCTATGTAGCAATAAAAATGGATGATCGAACTAAGGATTCTATGTTTTTAGCTATTAGTTCCTTATACAACACATTAACAAGTAAATTACTTAAAACCTTTACAGTTGACCGCGGTAAAAAATTTGCGTGCTTTGAACAGGTTGAAACCGAGTTTGGGATACCGATGTATTTTGCTGATGCCTATGCAGCATGGCAACGTGGATCTAATGAAAATAGTAATGGGTTACTTCGAGAATTTTTTCCTAAGAAAACCGATTTAGCTAAAGTAACACTAGATAAACTAACAGAAGCACTAATGTTAATTAATAATCGACCTAGGAAATGCCTTGGATTTAAAACACCATTTGACATGTTTAAACATGTGATTAGAAAATTGATTTAATTTTGTCGCATTACTTATTGCAATTCAAGCATTATAATTTATTGGCTTTTACTAAATTAGCAATTTTATTTACCACATTAGTGGTTGAGTATCCGTCTTTAAAAGGTAGAATTTGTACTGAGTCTACAAATTCACGTCCAATTACTTCCTCTACTTTATAGTCTCCACCCTTAACAAGTATGTTAGGTCGAATAGTTTCTAATAATTGGAATGGAGTATCTTCATCAAAAAGTACAACACCATCTACACAACCCAAAGCACTCAATAAATAAGCCCTATCTTCTCCCTCTACTAAAGGACGAGTTTCCCCTTTAAGGCGCCTTACGGAAGCATCAGAGTTTAGGCCTATAATAAGTCGATCACCTAGTTGAGCCGCTTCTTGCAAGTACGTAATATGCCCCCTATGAAGAATATCAAAGCATCCATTAGTAAAAACAACTGTATCTCCTTGATCTTGCCATTGTCGAACTAAAGTCTTCATTTCTTCCCAAGAATAGAGTGACTTTTCTATAGATTTTCCTTCTTGAAGAGACATCCACAAGTCAATTAATTCTTGTCGATGGATAGGGTAAGTACCTACTTTAGATACTACGATACCAGCTGCTCCATTAGCTACATGAAGCGCGGTCCGCATAGAAAGATTAGCCGCGATAGAGCAAATCATCGTAGCCACAACTGTATCACCAGCACCAGATACATCAAAAACATCTTGTTGAGTAGCTGGATTATGCCAAATTCGGCCATCTCTAGCAATAACAGAGATACCCTTTTCAGATCTAGTAGCAATAATATATTGAATATGATTAGCATCTAAAGCCTCTTTAGCTGCAGTCACTATACTATCATCATCATTTCTAATAGAGTAACCAACTAGTTCAGATAACTCCTTCACATTAGGAGTAATAAAGGTAGCCCCATCATACTTATTCCACTGAGCTCCCTTAGGATCAACAATAGTCGGTATCATATATTGATTAGCCAAGTTGAAAATTTGTCTTAAAAGAGTGTCTGTACAAACCCCTTTTCCATAATCAGAGATAACAATTCCATCTAATCCTTTTTGGCAGAGAATAGTCAGCCAACGAATGAGTTCCTCCTCTTCCTGTTGGTCAACATCTCGAACTGTCTCAAAGTCTAGCCGCATCATTTGTTGACGAGCACCTAAAATTCGCATTTTAGTTATAGTAGATCTTTCGCTAGAGATCACTACACCACTTTTATCAATACCATTAGAATCTAATAAGTCTTGTAAAAGGTTTCCATGGGTATCTTGTCCCGCTACTCCACCAACATATACATAAACATCCAAATTGGCAAGATTCGCAGCAACATTTGCCGCTCCACCAAGGACTTCTTTCATCTGTTTTACTCTATTCACAGGGACTGGAGCTTCTGGAGATATACGACTTACGTCACCAAAAACATAACGATCTACCATTAGATCGCCAATAACAGCTATACGAAGATTAGGCAGACTATCATGTAAGAACTTATTAATAGTTTTCTTAATCATAATCTTCCTCAACAATTTCACAGATAATATGCCCTACCATTATATGCATTTCTTGAATTCGGGCCGTAGTCTTAGACGGAACAGCTATCACGGCATCACAAAGAGCACCAAGTTTGCCGCCACCTTCACCAGTAAATGCAACTGTTTTTAGACCTTTCTGTCTTGCTAGTTCTGTAGCCTTAACCACGTTCTTAGAATTTCCTGATGTAGAAATGCCTATTAATACATCTCCAGCCTGTCCCAAACCAGCTACTTGACGAGAAAAGACATCATCATAAGAATAATCATTAGCTACCGCTGTCAAAATAGAAGTATCTGTTGTAAGAGTAATAGCAGGTAAAGACTCCCGTTCTTTTACAAAACGACCTACCAATTCAGCTGCTAAATGTTGAGCATCAGCAGCTGATCCCCCATTACCACAGAAAAGAATTTTATGTCCTTTATCAAGAGCATTCTTACATATATCCGCAACTACTCGAATCTCTTCAATATAATTACGCATCTTCGTATGAGTATCTAAATGATCATCAAATCTTTGTGTAATAATATCCATAAGTAATGTCTCCTATTAATAAAATGAACTAATATTAATACTAAAAAGTATATTTATTCCCTAAACAATAAATCCTATATAATCTCTTTACTTTTAAGCCACGTGTTTAACCGTCCCGCCAGCGATTTTACTAATGGATCCATTGGCCGTTCTACAAGGTAAATACGTATCTTATCAATAAGCACACAGGTTATAAAAATAAGTAATACTATCGCTATTAACCATAAAGGGAAATACCATTGAGTATAAACATAAGAGTCATCTAGTAGGCTAAGGAATATCCAATTTTGCAAACGCCCTATATGGAGAAGATATACACTAAATACAGATCTAGAGAAAAAGGTAATTATCTTACCATAAGGTAATTGCAAATCCTTAAAACCTAGAAATAGGCATAATGCTGTTAATAATCCAGGAAATCTATATGTTGGCCATACTAAAGTAAAAATATCTATATTTTTATTAAAAGTCTGATTTATATATGCTGAAGACCACATAGAAGTACCTACAAGGCTCATTAATAATACAGCATATAAAAGATACTTTGTATTGCCTGGAATAGAATAGATTCTAATATAAGCCCCAACTGCATATAGTACTATAAAAAATAGTATCAAATTATTTGAATCCATCCAAAAATAACGAGTTATTGTTGGAATAAGACTAAATATAAGTATACCAATACCTATAAATCCTCTATACTTATTTCTTGATATATTCTGTAATAACGGATTTAAGAAAGGTACTAATAGCATTAAAATCAGATAGGATGATATAAACCAATATTCATTATAGGTAATTGGCAATAGCATCATTATAACCCTTTTTATACTTATATCAATAATTCCTATTTTAAAGGCTATAAGACCACATATAATAGAGTAAAAAAGTGTTTGTAACCATAATTTAATAACACGACGACTATCAAATTCTTTTGTACATAATAGATAACCACCAATTATAACAAAGGCACAATTCCCTATAGCTCCACCCAATCTTGCAAATGCAAGTGTTAACCAATTTTCTGTAATTGGCATCGTGCTATTTATAGATATGACACCATGATATGACACCATGATCAGACATATGAAATGCTATTATCAATAACGTACAAACTATACGAAAAAGTTCAATCCCCAAATTCCTATTCATTTCTTTACCCTTGTAACTAACATAATTTAGTTGTTAGAAAGTACACAAACTATACGTTTTTATTATTCTCATTAGCTAATACGTGATATAACATTTCCATCACTTGTTGCGGCGTTATTTCTGTTAAACAACGGCGATTAGTACATTGAATATAATCTTCTGTTCCAAAACAATATTTACAATCAACATTATATTCTACAAAATAACTACAATCTGAAAAAGCTCCTATATATTTAGGATTTGTAGGCCCAAATATAGATATTGTAGGTACTGATAAAGCACCTGCAATATGTTGCATACCAGTATCAATACCTATAGAACAGGTACATCGTTTTATAGCAGCCATACTTTGTTTAATACTACATTTCCCTACTAAATTTACAACCTGTGATAATCCCAAATAATCTTGTAATCCCTCTAATAATAGTATTTCCTGTGTTCCACCAATTAAAACAACTTGATTTCCATCTTTCACTAATAGGTCTAAAAGATCATGCATCTTTGTAATGCCCCACGCTTTTGGAAAAACACGACCAACCCTTAACCAACGATTAGTAAGAGATGGATCTGCATTACCGATACATAATCCAATAATTGGCTTCGATTTATCTAAGGCTTTAAAATGAGGTTCTACAAACGCATCACTATCAGTATCTACATATAGCTGAGGTCTAAATTTTTCGCTAAATTCTAACCCTAAAGTCTTTACATTCGCCTCTACAAAATGTATATCATAGTCATATTTGTTAGTACCTAAAGCTTGAAATCCTATATGTTTCTTTACTCCACAAAGTTTCATAAAAAGTTTTGATTTTTTTACTGGAGTAATGCCTGCACTAATTCCAATATCAAAATGGTGTTTTCTAAGATTCAGTATTGTTTTATAAGTTATATACATATCTTTATATACATCTAGAACAATAATTTCATCTACTGGAATACGTGAACTTTCAATAATGTCACGACCTGGATTCATCTTACAAAGTACCGTCAGCTTTGCGTTAGGATACAAATAGCATAAACCTTTTAATAATGATAAAGTACATACTGTATCGCCTAAACCATGCATAATTTCCACTAAAATATTTAATTGCTTACTACTAGCTATTATAGTATTCACAATAGAGTTCCTCTAAACGTTCTACTTCTTTATGTATATCATAACCTTTATATTTAATAATATCATTTACACCTATACGTGAAATAAGATTATTAGATTTTTGATAAATGTACTCATAAATTCGTTCTGTTTCATTTATCCATAAGTTTATATCATTTTCTGTAATATTTAATTTTTTAGCTAATGTACCATCTACAACAGCTTCATCTGGTACAAAATTACTCATCAAGATTGATAACTTTGCGGCTTGAGCCTCAATTGCTACTATTCCTAAGCCTTCATACCAAGAAGGAAAATAAAATACATCAAATAAACTATATAATTTATGTACATCCTTACGTAAACCTAAATAAGTCACACGTGTAGATAAACCTAAACTCTCAATTTTTTGTAAAATATTTTCTCTTAAGGGCCCATCACCAACAAGCACAAGATGTGCCGAAGGAATTTTATGAACTAGATTTTGAAATACTTGTATCAAATATTCATGATTCTTTTGATACATAAATCTACCTATATGGCCAATAATAAACTTATTCTCTAACCCTAATTCTTCACGAAGCTTCGTTCTATACTCCTCATTAAATTGAAATTTTTCTACATCAATTGCATTATTAATAATTTCTACATTTTTATTAGTCCCAAATAACCAACAAGCCGCCATTTTACTACAAGCAAATTGACGATTAGCTACAAATCTTGAAAATGGACGTAATATTAATTTCATAAGATTTCGCTTTATTTCACTTTTAACAGTTGTGCTATGACCATGTAAAATGCGAACCTTAGCACCTGCTAGCCATGCAGGCCCTAGTGAAAACACGCCCAATGTCGTCATATGACAATGAACAATCTTATATTTATTCTCTCTTACTATATTATAGATACTATGCATAAAACCAAAAATATTTTTATAATATGCGGGAATCTTATAAACTTTTCCCCCCATCTTTTCAACAATATCTGTAATATCTACTTTATCATTGTCGTGAACAACAAAGTCAAATTGTACCTTAGAATGATCTATATTCTTATAATAGTTCATCACAACCGTTTCTACACCACCACCAACTAAAATTCCAATGATATGTAAAATACGTATAGGTTTACTCTCCATATTAATTCCTCTTTCTAAATAGAAAAAATAATCATACAAAATAATTAGTCAATATAATTATTTCTTAATTCTACCTAAAACACTGTCAATACCTTTCACAATAGATTCTATCCAACTCATCTCCATTTCCTTATGCGTCTTGTAGAGCCAGTACCAACTGTTATACATCAATTGAGATAAAATTATCCCACCAAGTAACCCCAAAATACCAAGATCGAAAAGTTCCATAAATACAAGAGATAGCACAAGACCCATTACAGAAGATAGAATGAAGCTTTTTACATAGATAATACGATTAGTACAAGAGAAATAAGATGTATAACAGTTCCGATAGTAAATAACAAATTGCATAATACTTGCACCCCAAAGAACTGTATCAGAAATAACAAAATTAGACTTAATCATATTTAATAGTGGCAGCCCAACAAGCCATAAGCCAAATATACCAACCCAATAAATCACAATAAATAACGTCACCGAAAAAGAAAATAATTTTCTCAAACGAGGCTGATCCTTAGTGATATATGCATTTTGAAAGGCCGGTTGGTATGTATTATATAGTGTACTAGCAACAACAGCTACTGCAGTAGTCAGTTGAATAGCAATGGAATACATACCAGTTTGTGCCAAACTTAAATAGAATGATGAAATTATAATAGTTGCTTGAGTTGATATATAATTAGATATAGATACAATCCCATCTCGCCACGCATTATACCAAATAGTTCGGAATATATCTGCTGTAGATGTAGCAACAAGATTTGTAGCAGATCTCAATTTCTCACCAATATGCTCATATTTATAAAAATATCTATGCCCAAAGAGCCTAAATCCAAGACCATATATAAGGTAGCCTATACTCGCCCCAATAATACCAAAGCCCAATAAAAGTAAAATAATCGTAAATACCATTTGCAATAAACGAGCATAAACAATACTTTTATTAGCCAATGTAATAGCACCTACACCTCGAAGAAATGAGATATAGTAGCTGTAATAAAGATTTAAAAAAATTCCAACCCCATACGCTGCCCATGCGATATAGGCTTGCCAACTAGAACTCAAACCAACTAAGCTACCTATATAATACATTCCTAAAGTGTACATTAACACTAAAGCACTACCACCTAAGATAGCATAAATTGATTGACAAGCTTTAAGGACAGCTTTTAATAGGGAAAAGTTAACTTCTTTTGATTCAGAAAAAGCAACATGCCTTGCTTTAAGTTCTTGAGCACCACTCCAACAATACGTTATATTACGAGCAAAAGTAATGGAAAAACCAAAATCAAATAGTAAGGCAATAGATCCTATACTAATAAATACATACCATAGTCCCACCATATCAGGTGTAAAGAAATAGATATAAAGTGGCAATAGTAAGAGATTTACTGCCATCGTGAGAGCCATACTTCCATAAGACCATAAAACATCTCTTTTTTTGATGGAAATATTCATAATCTACCTCTTTGATTACTTTATCTTTACTCGATAACCTACGTAAATAAATAGACCTATTAAACCAACAATAACAAATTGATAAAATGCTAATAATGCACGGATACGATCATCATAGCCCGCCCATACAAGTGATACTAGTTCAGTAAGAAAAATAGCTGTCCAAACATGAGTCCAAATATCGCCATTAGAGCGACGTTGTAAGTATTCATAGGCTAATGAAAATAATGCAGTCACTATAATACTCATAATAATAACACCCAAAATACCGAAATCTTCATACCAACGCCCAAATAAAGATAATGTATTGCCAAATTTATCAAATTCATGATAAGCCATTCGTGCTGATTCTGGTAACAGGCCAAAATTAATCAATTTATCATATACATCTGCAAAACTAGATTGTCCGAAATAAGTAGTGCGTGCTGGCTCCCATATATGAATATTTAACGCATAAATACCACCAGCTAATAATTCAGTAACCCGTTGCAATGTTACATTATTACCATCATGGCGACCTACTAATATACCATAAAGAATATATAAAAATGGGCTAATTATAGTAATAGGAATGAGTTTAAATAAAAATCCTTTAACTTGATCAAAATATTGCTCTTTTACCAGGAGAAATAAATACGTCAAAATCATGAAGATAAATATTTCGATAGCTGGTTGGCGTGCGCCCATAGCAATAGAACTACCAATACAGAAAAAAATAACTATTGTAAGAAGCCCTGTTCCTTTAAAAATAGGCTTATTTAAAATAACACCATTATATATAGCTACATAAGCCGACACATATGTTATGGCCCATGCAATCTTATAAAATTGAGAGTTAATAAATACAAATCGTGTATCATTAGGATGTAATTGAGGATATAAAATAATATCTCTATATTGAGTCATACGACTAGCATCACTATCACCAGTCGTATTAATGAATACACAGAATAAAGAAAATAAAATAAAAAATATCATATACATAGATATGTATTTATATCGTACAGGAAGTTTTACTATTCCCACTAAAGAGTAACGATTACTATCAAAATTATACTCAATAGATATTGGATCTCCCCAATTAAGTTTAGCCCATTTCTGCACACCATAACCAGTACCTAAAATAACCCCTCCACCAAGAGCGATTACTATGAAGGTATAAAAGTAAAGGTCTGTTCCCATTTCATATCTATACCAGTATCCCAAAGCAATAACAATCGTTAAAGATACCAATGTAATCATTGTAGGGTATATGATAGGCAATTTAAACTTCTTATAGCCTAATACTACAAATATTATATACGATACTAGTAATAATAAATAACAATCCATTAATTCTTCCTATCTTCCTATCTCTCTATTTCTCTGTCTCTCAAAATATGTAATATAGAATCTAATACAGTCGCTACTGAGATTCCTTGCATACATTTATTATTAGTACAGGTGTAAGAATGATCATAACCTAAACATGGTGAACACTCTATAGGATAATTAATAATATAACTATAAGCTCCAAATGGATGTTCTACAATATAATCTGTACAACCAAAAAGTGTTAACGTAGGAGTTCCTTGTATAGCAGCTCCATGAATTAAGCCAGTATCAACACCAACCACTAAATCTGCCTCGCGTACAACTTGTAGACTCTCTTTTATAGAATGCTTGCCAATAAAGTTCTTTATTCTTGTATCTAACTTATTAAGATAAGGCCTAATCATACCTTCTTCCATAGTACCACCAATAAAAATCACTTCATAATGATGTTCTACTAATAAATTTCCCAAATCGATCCAATTTTGAGTAGGCCATGATTTTAAACTTAAAGCAAATGGATCATTTTTTTTCTCATTAGATACGTGTCCAGAGCCAATACAAAAGACAATAGTTGGATGTTTAGTAATAATCGCACAATTAGATGGGTACTTATCTAAAACATAATATTCATGATGATTAACCCCCTGCTTCATCCCTAATACTTGTAATATATCATTTTCTAAATCATATATAGAATATCTATCAGGACGATTAATTAATTTTTTATAAGTTATATTGAGATATGGATTTCGACCACCAATTGTCATTTTGCAACAAAATTTAATAATTTTACTAGGCCAACTTGACATATATTTTGAATTCGCATGTTCTAATACAATACCATAATCATAACTATGATAACCAACTTTCAACAAAAACATCAAAGAATGAAATGGCTCATCCTTTGTATAATAGTAACAATGACGAATATCACCTTGTAACTCTACGATCTTTTTATTCAGACCTATTTGTCGCTTATTGCTACATGTAAATATATCAATGACAGCTGTTGGATCTTGTTCCTTAATACTTTGAATAAGAGGAACAGAAACAATAAAATCACCAATACCTGGAGCAATGTAAATAAGATATGTATTCATACTAATTCCTATATATTATTTAATAAGCACCCTTTGACTTCACAACCACCAAGACGGTTTTCAACAAATATACAATATCAATCCATACAGACCAATTATGAATATACCAAGAATCCATTATCGCTCGTTGTTCAAATGTTGTATCACTACGACCACTTACTTGCCATACACCGGTGAGCCCTGGTAACACTAACTTATAATCCTCAATATAGCTGTTATATCGTTCTACTTCATTGGGTAATAATGGTCTAGGTCCAACTAGACTCATATCCCCAATCAATACATTCCATAGTTGGGGTAATTCATCAATACTTGTTTTTCGGATTATTCTACCTATCTTAGTAACTCGAGGATCATTTTTTAATTTAAAATTCTTTTGCCATTCTATCTTTTCACTCTCATGAGTATTTAAGTATTCTTCAAGTATGGTATCTGCATTTTTAACCATAGACCTAAACTTATAAAAATTAAACTCTTTTCCATTCTGTCCTATTCGTTTTTGTTCATATATAATAGGTCCTTCTGAATCTAAATAAATAATAACAGCTATGAATAGCATAAATGGTAATATAAAAAAACCACCACATATAGTAACCACAATATCAAATATACGTTTGAGAATACGATTAGACTTGCGAGCTAGATTATTTTGCACACGTAATACTACCGCCTGCTCTTCCATCATGCCACGTGCTATAATATTACTTGTAGGTAAACCAAATAATTCAGGAACAAAAGACACACGTTTTACTAACAATTGTAATTGATTTATTAAAGAAACCAATTTTTTTGGCTCAAGTCCGGGCGCACAAATCAGTACTGTTTGAACGCCTGTATCTTTAATAACTCTTTCTACATCTTTAAAGGCCCCAAGGCATGGATATT
>ERZ773042.2200-NODE-2200-length-10829-cov-9.044088_pt1 | contig 10829 bp, 10 predicted proteins | sample MGYA00511664_ERZ773042 | MGnify/ENA primary metagenome ERZ773042 (study PRJEB29015, sample SAMEA2737984) | human oral metagenome | biome: human oral; feature: human-associated habitat; material: dental | place: China | collected 2036 ... | reverse complement strand
AGGTGTCCGGCTTATTTACGACGACCTTATCGAGGGGGATTCGTTCTTTTAACTGTTCATCAAGGGTTTTATACGTTACTTCTATGAGAAGCCCTTCCAGTGGTTTATCGTCGCGGTCCCAGAGAATACAGCGGGGAAAATATTCATCAGTAACAGTGCTGTCGGGCTTCGCTACCTGCCAGCCTAAACTCCGCCACTGTTCGGCAGAAATCTGCGTGCATGCGTTAAAGATCGGGGGAACCTGATCCTGCGGCCGATAGTCACCGACACCAAGCACCTGTGTGAATGTTGGCGATGGTGGTGCCGGTGCCGGTGCTGGTGGAGAGGCTGGGGCGGGACTCGGTTGCGGTGGGGGAGCGGCAGCTGGTGCTGCAGCTTCCGGACTTGGTGCCGGTGCGGGGGCAAACACTGGTGTGTCCAGGATTCGCTGCAACGAATCCACCGCGGTCTGGCACACCTTTGTCTTCCCCGTGCGGCTCTGGTCGATAAACGGACTTGTGTATCGGAATGCGATGCGACCCCGCTTCGTTAGCACCCCCGCCATACAGGTGCCTGGAAGAGCTGAATTCTCGGCTGCGTAAACATAAAAACCCTTGGGTTTTTTCACCTCCAGGGTATTCAAATCTTCCCGATCACCCCGAGCATTATCAGTGCCAGTTTCCTTGTCGTACCCCTCAAAATTTACGCTGAAGGATGCCCAACCCAGATTCTTCCCCGGGATCGCCTTGATGTTGCACAATGAACCATACCTCGAAGGCTTGTCCTCGCGCGAAACCTTTTCCCGGTCTTCAACATTCCACCCGAGCTCCTGCCATTGCTCCGCGCTGATTTCTGCGCACGGTCGGAATGTGCCAAACGCATTTGACTCCGGGCGGTACAACCCGGCGTTCAGGAATTCCCCAACTGTGACATCTTTCTGCGGGTGCTGTTCCTCTGCTACCTCTTGCGGCACGGCGGACTTTGAAGTAGTAACCGGGTCTGGAAGTGGGGTGGGAGTAGGGCTATGAAGTGGCGGAACAACTATGGCGCAGGCCGTGAGAGGCAACAAAGCGCACAAGGCAACTGTCGCACGAAATAATCGCATGATTATTAAACTCTTACTCTATTTGTGGTGAATTATTAACTATAGACTAAGGCCTCACAGTTGCGTTTATGTTCCGCATCAATCATTCGCTACCCCCATATGGGCGAAATATTCCCACTACATTGGGGTAGTTTGGGGATGAGACCTCTCAATTCATAAGGAGCTGATTCGTGAACTGGGTCGAACACGCAATATGGTGGCACGTCTATCCCCTCGGATTCGTCGGCGCGCCCATCCGAGAACCAGAACAAGGCATCCACCACCGGTTACCGCGACTAACAAACTGGTTAGACTACGCCGTTGAACTAGGCACATCAGGACTGCTTCTGAATCCCATTTTTGCCTCCGACAGCCACGGCTACGACATCAACAACTATTTTGAAATCGACCCCCGCCTCGGCGACCAAGCCGACCTCGACGTATTTCTCGCCGAATGCAAAAACCGGGGTCTCCGCGTGCTTTTCGACGGAGTGTTCAGCCACGCCAGCAAACACTTCGATCACCCCGAACTCTTCGACCTACAACCAGACGGCACCCCCAACGTTTTCGAAGGACACGAAAACCTCCTCCGGCTGAACCACAGCAACCCCGCAACCGTCGACTTTGTAGTCAACGTCATGACCCATTGGCTCAGCCGCGGCATCGACGGCTGGCGACTCGACGCCGCCTACTCCATCGCTACCGACTTCTGGGCACAGGTCATCCCCCGGGTCAAAGAGCAATACCCCGACGCCTGGATCATGGGCGAAGTCATCCACGGTGACTACAACGAATTCGTCGAACAATCGAAAGTGGATTCGATCACCGAATACGAACTATGGAAGTCTATTTGGTCCAGTATCAGCAACAAAAACTTCTTTGAACTCGACTGGACCCTACAACGACACAACGACTTCCTCCACCACTTCACCCCTACCACCTTCATCGGCAACCACGACGTCACCCGCATCGCTAGCTACGTCGGAACCGACGGCGCCGCCCTAGCACTCGCCATCCTCATGACCGTAGGCGGCATCCCCACCATCTACTACGGTGACGAACTCGGCTACCTCGGGGTCAAAGAAGAACGTCCTGGTGGTGACGACGCAGTCCGGCCCGAATTCCCCGAACACCCAGGCGAACGCAACCACATGTACCGAACCCACCAAGACCTCATTGGACTCCGACGTCGCAACCCCTGGCTCGTCCACGCCACCACCGAAACCCTCGCCCTGGAAAACCCCCACATCGCCTACCGCAGCAGCGCCGACGGTCACCATATCGACGTGAATATCAACCTCGACGCCACCCCACCCCAAGCACACATCACAGACGAAACCGGCGCCACCCTATGGTCGTCGACAAGCTAAAGGAGCAATAATGACGAAAGTTACCCACGACACCACCGCGGAACGTTACCTCATCACCGTCGACGGCCGCGACGCCGGATATGCCGACTACATCCAAGGCGACGGCGTACGCGACTTCCACCACACCGTCATCGACCCCGAATTCCGCGGCCAAGGCCTTTCAAAACCACTCATCCAGGCCGCACTCGACGATACCCGCGCCGCCGGCGACAAAGTACGCCCACTATGCAGCGCAGTCGCCGGATTCATCGAGAAACACCCCGAATACCGGGACCTTGTTCAATCCTAAATGTAATAATCCGGGTCCACCAGCTTGATCCGCTCCTCAGGCTGGCGGGGCCGAGTCTTCGCTGGAATCCCAATCGCAATATGATGCGCCGGCACATCTTTAGTCACCACCGCATTCGCCCCGATCGCCGAACCAGTACCCACGGTAATCGGGCCCAACACCTTAGCACCCGCACCAATTGTGACATTATCCTCAATGGTCGGGTGCCGCTTCGTTTGAGTGAGCACCTGACCACCCAACGTCACCCCGTGATACAACATCACACCATCACCAATCTCGGTGGTCTCCCCAATGACAATCCCCATGCCATGGTCAATAAAAAACCGACGACCAATCTTCGCACCCGGGTGAATCTCAATACCAGTCAAAAACCGCATGAACTGCGACAACACTCGGGCTGGACCCCGGAACTCCCGCATCCATAACCAGTGAGCCACCCGATGCGCCCAAATGGCATGCAAACCGGAATAAACAATCGCGTTCTCTACATCCCCCCGGGCGGCCGGGTCATGATCCCGGGCATTGGCTAAATCTTCTTTAATGCTTGAAATAATCTTGAACATGCTCTTTCACGAATGATTGGTTGTAGGACAATTTCTGGAGTTACCAACACACAACAACAGTGCGCGCCGGGATATTCCTGTCGGGAGACACCGACGCGAAACCTACCGCATAGCCGGCATAGAAAAACTCCCCTCGCTGGCAATGTTGGCGAGAGGAGCTAGGTACGTTGCGTGACGCGATATTAACTGCGAATATCTTCGTACAGCACGGTGGAAACGTAGCGCTCACCAAAATCCGGGATGACGGTCACAATGGTCTTACCCTCGTTTTCGGGGCGAGCCGCCAACTCCAAGGCGGCCTTCACATTGGCGCCCGCGGAGATACCACCAAGAATGCCCTCGGATGCGCTCAAGGCCCGTGACGTGGCGATAGCGTCCTCGTTAGAGACGGTCAATACTTCTTCATAGATCTTCTGGTTTAAGACCTCAGGGATGAAGTTAGCACCCAATCCTTGGATTTTGTGCGGGCCAGCCTTGCCGGTGGTCAGCAATGGGGATGCCTCGGGCTCGACCGCGTACACCTTGATGTCAGGATTATGCTTCTTCAGGGCTTCGCCGGCGCCGGTTACGGTGCCACCGGTACCGATGCCAGCCACGAAAACATCCACATTGCCGTCAGTGTCGGCCCAAATCTCCTCGCCGGTGGTCTTGCGGTGAATCTCCGGGTTGGCGGCATTGGCGAACTGGCGGGCCAGGATGGCGTTACCGCGCTCGGCGACGATCTCGTTTGCCTTGTCCACAGCACCCTGCATGCCAGCGGAACCCGGGGTGAGCACGATCTCTGCACCGTAGGCGCGCAGCAGCACGCGGCGTTCCAGCGACATGGTTTCCGGCATGGTCAACACTACGTTATAGCCGCGGGCGGCGCCCACCAGGGCCAGGGCGATACCGGTGTTGCCGGAGGTGGCCTCCACGATGGTGCCACCCGGTTTGAGCTCGCCGGCGGCTTCGGCGGCATCCACAATTGCCTTACCGATGCGGTCCTTCACCGAGTTTGCCGGGTTAAAAAACTCCAGCTTGACCAGCACATTGCCGGGTAAATCCTTATCCAACCGGTTCAGGCGGACCAGGGGGGTGCCGCCAATGGTTTCGAGGATGTCGTTGTAAATCTTGGCCATGTAAAACTGCTCCTTGCCATGGAAAATGATTACGTAAGAGTAAAGACTGCGGACAAGTATAACAGAAAACTAGACTGCTATGTCTAGTCAAGTACAGACCAACTTGTCTATATTAGTAATAAGCAGTGGGTTAAAGACTGTTTGGCCATTTTGTCAAATAGCATAAGCGCTTCCCCTGTCGCTTGACGCTTGTGCCTACTTGCTTTACGACGGAAAAACATCACATTTGATGGGGGCGACGATAAGGGGGAGAATTCTTTGTAATTTTGGTGTTTCGGTCCGGCCAGGGATAGGTTGGGCGATTAGTGTGAGTAGTACTTGTCATAATGCGGTGCGGATCGTGGCTTGGTAAATTATTCCGATTGAATTATAAATCCTGGTTTAATGATGTAAATTGCTGATTTGCTGGTCGTTGACCTCAAGTAATGGTCTAATGTAGATCGATTCAGAAGCATGGTTGTGGCAACCACTCATCGGCAATTTCTATGCCGAGGGCCCAGTTTTTTAGTGACTTTTAGCACTTTTTTGGCGAGTTTTTCGCGTGCAGATTTTTGGTTTTTGGGTACCGATTGTTGGATTTTGTGGCAAATTGTCCGGCTCTCACTAACCGCAAAAAGTGCTGTTTTTTCCCGTAGAAAGCATCATTATTGAGGGCAAAAATACGTCAGACTACCCGCAAATGAGTGCCCCTGTTAGGGGTGAAATCTCTGCTAGAACCATATTTTGTGACCCTAATCATTCGTAGGGGGTTGGGGTAATTCTCGTTGTGTCATTTTGATTTTTATTCATGAGAATTTATGTGAAAATTGGGGCTATTTTGTCCAAAAGTTACCCCCACCGGGTGTATCAAGTGGGCATCATGGGAGAAAAACGGGCATTTCGATTCACTTTCGCTACCCCCTATCTCATGGTTATAATTTCCAAAGTTGCACACCAACGCTTACCGCACCGCGCGGGGGTGTACGGCTGGTGGCAGAAAACTTGTTTCTCTTTGTTGAAGCAAACTGTTAACTGGCTCTGAGGGTGGACACGTGTCTCCATATATTTAGATTTTTAACCAAACTTATATGGAAATGTAACCAACTTTAGGGTGAGTGCGATTTGAAGTAACAAGGAACCATGCGCTACACACAGGAGGAAAATGGTGGAGATTCAGCGTATGAAAGATGACGAAGATGCCGTGCGCTCAGCATTGTCGTCGCTTAAAACAGCAACGGGTATTCCAGTAACGATGTATGCAACGGTTTTGGCGGATAATCGGTTGCAGATCAATCAATGGGTGGGGTTACGAACCCCGGCACTGCAAAACCTTGTCATTGAGCCAGGCATTGGCGTGGGCGGCAGGGTGTTAACCACTCGGCGACCGGTTGGTGTCTCGGACTACACCCGTGCCAATGTGATCTCCCATGAGCTGGATACCTACATCCAGGACGAAGGGCTGCATTCCATTGTTGCCGTTCCCGTCATTGTTACTAGGGAAATCCGTGGCGTACTTTATGTCGGTGTTCACTCTCCTGTTCGACTGGGCGATAAGGTCATCGAAGAAGTCACCATGACTGCCCGCAGCCTGGAACAGGATCTGGCGGTCAATGCTGCCGCTCGTCGTGCCGAAGGGGTTCGTGGTGGTGCTGCCCCCAAGCAAGGCCGCATGATGAATGGTGCGGAATGGGAACAGATTCGTTCCACCCACTCCAAGCTTCGTATGCTTGCCAATCGGATTGAACAAGATGATATTCGCGCGGAACTAGAAGATTTGTGCGACCAAATGGTGGCCCCGGTTCGAGTTAAACAAACCACCAAACTATCCGCCCGGGAACTCGACGTGCTCTCATGCGTGGCCCTTGGTCATACCAACGTCGAGGCCGCGGAGGAAATGGGAATTGGCGCCGAAACCGTGAAAAGCTATTTGCGTTCCGTCATGCGTAAGTTGGGCGCACACACCCGTTATGAGGCAGTGAATGCCGCTCGCCGGATTGGAGCATTGCCATAAGAGCTATATCCATATCTAGGTAACCTACTGTCGAAAAGGTGGGGCTGGCGTGCTTACCGGCCCCACCTTTACGTGCGCTTATATGATTGGTGTTACCCCATTAACGCTCGCCGCCGGGAATCCACTTCACATCGTTTGCGTCATTGGTCACCCGGCACAAGATAAACAACAAATCGGACAACCGGTTGAGGTATTTTGCCGGTAGAACCGATGTAGTGTCGGGGTGGGATTCCACCGCCGACCATGCGGCCCGTTCCGCCCGCCGAGCCGTAATCCGGGCAATATGCAACAGCGACGCCGTGGGGGTGCCGCCTGGCAGAATGAACGAATCGAGCTTGGGTAGCGACTCGTTATAGGCGTCGCAATCCTGTTCGAGACGGTCAATGTATTCCTGCGTGATTCGCAGCGGCTTATACCCCAAATCCTTATCAGTGACGGGGGTGGCTAGGTCGGCTCCGGCGTCGAAAAGCTCATTTTGGATGCGCCGCAGTGTCGCAGCAACTTTGTCCGACGGGGATCCTAGGGAGAGTGCCACGCCAATATGGGCGTTGATTTCCTCGCAATCGGCGTAGGCGACAAGGCGGGGATCGGTTTTGGGCACTCGGGAAAAATCGGACAAACCAGTGGTGCCGTCGTCGCCGGTGCGGGTATAGATTTTGGTGAGATGAACAGCCATAACACCAAAATACGCGAATACTTCGATATGCTGGGCTGTTGTGAAGGATCGATTTTTGGTGACAGGCGGTGCACGCCTGGAAGGCTCAGTAAAAGTAAGCGGCGCAAAGAATAGCGTGCTGAAACTCATGGCGGCAGCGCTGCTGGCAGAGGGCACAACCACACTTACAAACTGCCCGGAAATCCTTGACGTACCGCTCATGGCGGAAGTTCTTAGAGGCCTGGGCTGCGAGGTCTCTATTGACCACGAAACTGTCCGCATCACTACCCCCGCTACTGTGAGCTCCGATGCCGATTTCGACGCCGTGCGACAATTCCGTGCCTCGGTGTGCGTGCTCGGGCCGCTCACATCCCGAACCGGTCGGGCCGTAGTGGCGCTGCCCGGTGGCGACGCCATTGGCAGCCGTCCGCTAGACATGCACCAATCCGGTTTGGAAAAGCTGGGCGCCACCACCTACATTCGCCACGGTGCTGTGGTGGCCGAAGCTACCAAGCTTGTGGGGGCCGAAATCGAACTGGATTTCCCCTCCGTGGGGGCCACCGAAAACATCCTGACCGCCGCGGTGTTGGCCGAGGGGCGCACAGTGCTGGAGAACGCTGCCCGGGAGCCGGAAATCGTTGACCTCTGCGTCATGCTGCGGCAAATGGGGGCGCAGCTGACCGGTGAAGGCTCACCCACCATCGTGATCGACGGGGTGGATAAGCTGTACCCCACGCAGCATGAGGTTATTGGTGACCGAATCGTTGCCGGCACCTGGGCTTATGCGGCTGCCATGACCAGGGGTGATATTACCGTGAGCGGGATCGCGCCTCGACACCTGCACCTCCCACTAGAGATGTTGAAGTTTGCCGGTGCCCAGATTTCCTCCTACGAAAACGGTTTTCGGGTGAACATGCCGCACCGGCCCAAGGCCGTTGACTACCAGACGCTTCCGTTCCCCGGCTTTCCCACGGATTTGCAGCCCATGGCCATCGGCATTTCAGCCATCGCGGAAGGCACCTCTGTTATTACCGAAAACATTTTCGAGGCCCGGTTTAGGTTTGTTGACGAAATGATGCGGTTGGGTGCGGACGCCACGGTTGACGGGCATCATGTGGTGCTGCGCGGTGTGGAACAATTATCGTCCACCCCGGTGTGGAGTTCGGACATTCGAGCGGGCGCCGGCCTGGTGTTGGCCGGGCTGTGCGCCGATGGCGAGACCGAGGTGCACGATGTGTATCACATTGACCGGGGGTATCCGAATTTTGTGGAGAACCTCCAACAATTGGGGGCCAAAATTGAACGGGTCTCCGGGCCTGCGGACCCAGCCCCCAGATAGTCTCGGCCCTTAGCCGGCGTTGGTGCTTAGGTGGGGGTTAGGCAAGCTGCATGCGGGACCACCGGGCGTAGGTGAGAGCGGCGAATCCTGCCGATAATGCCAGGAAAACCAGCAGCTGTGGTGTGGTTGTCGGAATGGTCTGCAACGCCCATAATGCCGGGACGGCTGGTGGCACCCAGCCGCTATTAGTACCCAATAGGGCACCAAATTGGCCGAGAATAATCAGCGCAAGGGCGGTGCCGCAGCCGGCGATAAGGGAACGAGTGCACACGGAAACCCACGCAATAATAGGGGTTGCGAGGAGTGTGAGTACGCCCAACACGAGAAACCGTAGGATGTGTGCTTCCGTGGGGAAGCCAAAGCGGAATCCCACGGCGAGCAGCAGCATCACGATGGCGAGTAGCAGATGAGTGACAAGGGTCCATGCTGCATAAACCAGGAATTTGGCTGTCATAGTGATGTGCCGACTCATCGGCAGCATGGCCAATCCGATGGCGGTGTTATCCATAAACTCTCGGGCATATATCCAGGCGATCATGGTGCCAAAACCCAATATTTCCGCAGCCGCCGTGATCTGTGTCGCTACAAAGAAGAACCCATTCCCATCATGAGTGGCGGCAGCTCCCCCCTTGGCGAGAATGACCGGATTGTTGTGGGCGATAGCGATCATCATTGCCGAAACAATAAGCGGGATTCCGGTCAGCATCGCACCGGTGACTCCCCGTGCCGTTCCGGATTTTGCTACCTTGAGGGTCTCGACTTTCGCTGTAATTATTAACGTCGAGTGACGAAAAGATGACATAGAAAACTCTCCCAACTTATCGCCTAATTGTTTACATTGGCGTTTGATTGATCGTCTGCAAGAATGGCCTGAAAGAAACGGCTTTCCAACTGTGGGGTGGTAGGAGACAGTTCCGTAATGATGCGCCCGGAATTTACCACGACAATGCGGTGAGCAATGGCTGCCACCTCGTCCAAATGGTGACTGCTGACCACCACGCCACATCCCGCGGCTGCCTGTTCTTTCACGACGGTGCGTAGGGTGACTATTCCCATCGGATCAAGAGCATTGGTGGGCTCGTCGAGCACGATAAGTTGCGGCTGATGCTGAAAAGCCCCAGCTAAACCCACTCGTTGTTTGTTTCCTAGCGACAGTTTCCGAAAGAGGCGATCGCGGTATGGTTGCAACTCCCACCGGTTGATGGAGTCGGTAATGCGCCCAGGGTCGATGCCATATAACCAAGCATGCATGCGTAGGTTTTGAGTCACGGTCAGTTCGGGGTAGCAAAACGGTGCGTCGATAAGCTGCCCGATATCGCCATTGCCCACGGTGCGGCGAACCGTGCCGGCGGTGGGGTGGATGAGGCCGAGCGCGAGCCGTAACAGTGTGGTTTTGCCGGCGCCGTTGTGGCCGATGAGCGCAACGATTTCGCCTGCCGTCACCGAAAAATTGAGGCGAGTAATGCCGCGGCTTGCCACCGTAACGTTGCGTAGCTCAAGCATGAGTGCCCGCCAAAGCATGTAAAACACCGCGCAACGTCGGCATGAGCGGCCGATTGATGTGCGTACTCCAATCTATTAACGCCCTGGTCAGCCCAGCAATGACTGCAGTTGCCAACGCAGTTGCCGTGAGCTTGTCGACGCCCCGGGCAGTCAACGCCGTGGCGATCGCGGTAATTGTTTCGTCATTGCTGTGGATTGCTGCCGCTGCCAATTCGGGATTCTCGGCCACGATGCGCAGCCGGGTACGCAATCGCTCTTCGACGTCTGGGGTGAAGGTGTCGAGAAGCGACTGGATTCCGGCGATGATTGCGCGAAGTGGTGCTTCCTTGGCTGGGCGCTTTTCGACGGCTTCCGCGATCGCCGGATCAAATGGATCCTGCAGAATCAGCGACTCCTTGGTGGGGAAATGGCGGAAGAGCGTCATCTGGCTTACCTCGGCAACGGCCGCAATTTGCGCGGTGGTAGTGGCGGAATATCCCTGGTGAGTAAAGAGTTCCAGGGCGGCCAATTGTATGTGCGTGTGGGTCCGATCCCATTTAGGTGAGGGTGTCATGATGCATCAGTCTCCATGCCTGCTATCTTACACCATAATGTTAGTGACTAACATTATGGTGTAAGTGTTGTGCGCTTGATGGTCGAGTTAAAGAAAATGTGCTTCTGAGCTGTGCGTTTGTAATTGTTCTGGTTGTGTGTGTAAATTTGTGTGAGTCAGCGAGGCGGTCGCCAAGTTGATGACCAGCGAAGTTGACAAGTTTTATGCTTGTTGGCTAAACTGACCAAGGTTGCTTTGCGCTTACGGCTTTTAAAAGTTGGAAGCGGGAGTATGCCAGTGTTGTTTGAGAACTCGATAGTGTGTCATTTGATGAAGCAAATTTTGTTTGTATATGAACATGAACGCGAACGTGAGCATCAATAGTTGTTGTTGGTGTTTGTTGTTTG
>ERZ773042.2192-NODE-2192-length-10846-cov-4.685479_pt1 | contig 10846 bp, 7 predicted proteins | sample MGYA00511664_ERZ773042 | MGnify/ENA primary metagenome ERZ773042 (study PRJEB29015, sample SAMEA2737984) | human oral metagenome | biome: human oral; feature: human-associated habitat; material: dental | place: China | collected 2036 ... | reverse complement strand
TAAGTGGCATCTTGTCTATAAACTTTACACGCTTTGGGACCATGTAGCTAGGCAAGAAGGCTTTTAGCGTTTCACGCACGTATTTTCTGCCACTATAGTCATCAGCAATGATATTCCCTTCTCTTACCACAAAGGCAGTAAGACTCTCAACCTTTCCTTCGTGTCTCTTTGGAATAACTGCAGCAGCTGCCACTCCATCTATATTTGTAAGATTAGACTCAATATCTCCAAGCTCTATTCTGTAACCATGTAGCTTAACCTGATGGTCAATTCTGCCATCGCAGAACAGCATACCCGATTCATCGTAGTGACCTGTGTCACCTGTTCTGTAAGCCCTAACAAGCTCATTAGGATTTTCACTTAGGGATCCGGCTTCAGTCATGAAGAATACTTTGTCGGTTCTCTCTTTATCCTTATAGTATCCCGAGCTTACTGAGTCTCCGACGATTATCATTTCGCTGTTGTCTGGATCAATTCTGATCTCAGTACCCGGTTTAGGAAGCCCGATAGGGAGTGCACCTTCTCTATCAATAATCTCATCTGTGATATCAATTTCTGTCACACATACAGTCGATTCTGTTGGACCATATGTATTGATGACTTTTGCATGAGGGAATCTCGCCCTAAGCTGTCTCGCCGTATCCTTTGTAAGAACCTCTCCGCAGAAAAGGAACGCCTTGATACTTCCAAATTTCTCTTCACTAAAATCGGCTTCTCCTAAGCACATATCCGAAAACGAAGGAGTAGACACCCAGTATTCGATATCAGACGATGCGATATACTTTAGCATTTCCGGCATATCCTGCTGCAAGCCTTTATCCAGCGCAATGATTATCGATCCAGTTGCGAGACCAGTGTACAAATCCATCACAGATAGGTCAAAAGAAAAAGGAGCTTGATTTAAAAATCTTGTAGCCTCTGGAATACCGCCAGAAAGTGTCACTGACCATTTTAAGTAGTTATTAAGCGCATCAGCTGGTATTTTAACGCCCTTAGGCTTTCCTGTGCTTCCCGAGGTAAATATGATGTAGAAAGTCTCATCACCTGATACAGCCTCTCTATCGTCATAAGAGGTGCAACTTTCAAGAATAGTATCGAGTTTTTCTCTGCCAACAACCTCATACTTATCGTCTATATTGAGCATTTCCTCATGTTGCACCACTATTACGATTTCATTATCTATAGCTGATGCAATATCACTTACCCTCTCTGGAGGATTTCCTATATCCACTGGACAATACGCATGGCCTGATCTCACGCATGCGAGAAAAGCAACGAGCATATCCGGATGCTTATGTCCATAAACCATGATAGGTTCACGATTTCCTTTTAGCCTATTCGATATGTAACTAGCAAGCGCTGATGACCTTTTCCAAAGTTCGCCATAGGTTATCTTACCATCTCTAGAGCTAAACACCAAGCGATCCGGTGCTTCTATAGCAGTACTCTTAATCTTTGCTATGATATCCATATCGTACCTCCATTACTCCTTTGTTATTATAAATTTTATATAAATCGCATTAAATGACTGGGAAGAAATTATTAAATAAAAATTAAGATTGAATTTTCTTGGTTTTTGTAAAAATACAATACTTGTTACCATAAAAAATGAGATGCTATATGACATCCCACTTAAGTCAATACTGTTCAAACTGGCTTTTGCTAATGCAATTTTATTTCTTAACTATTTTAGCATATAGCAGTTTCGATTCGAGGTCTATTTCTTTAACATGTTCACTAAGCGACTCCCCGGTTAACTTCTTGTATTCTGTCTCCGAATTAACACCCTTCTCCTTGAGAATCCCCTTTTCAGCCTTATCTATCTCTGTCTTACTCACTGATACTCGTTTTTTCTCTGCTATAGCATGAAGTACCAGCTTAGCTTTAACATTCTCTTTTGCCATCTCATCTATCTGTTTATCAAACTGTGAATGTGACAAATCAGCTTCCTTAAGATATTCAGCCACTGTCATATCATATTCCTTGATGCGCTTCTTATACTGGCTCTTGATGTTATCAATTTCTCTTGATAACTGTACCTTTGGGTATTTAATCACTCTTGTATTCTTAACAAGCACTTGCCACTCTTGCTCAGTTAGCGTCCTTTCCTTTGGCATCCTGAATTCAACATACTTTTCAGATTTAATGAGATCGTATCCTGTATATCTTGTGACAGTGAACATGAATAATGCGACATCTATGATGATAAAGATAAGTAATCCGATAAGGAGCTTCTGTTTACGAGTATGTCTCTTATGCGGGCTATTACCTTTAGATGACGACATCGCCACTTACCTCCTCATTAATCTTTTTAAACTTATCGCCATTTAATAGAGACTGTCCACTGAGCTTGTAATCAGCCTCTACAGAGCCATCAATAATCTCGTATTTCTGCGAATTATCTGGTAAAGCTAAACCATAAATATCTTTTCCCAAGACAGAGGATACTCTTATCTGTTTAGGTGTCCCATCTATAACATACTCGGTCTTACCATCAGTCATCACCGAATTCCATTCGTCAGAATCGGTATTTCTGTACTCAATCCTATAGTTGTCTACCCTGCCACTTGCAGCTGTAAACTTCACACTTGTCTTTCCACCCTTTACACTCGTTACAACCTTAGACGGTTCAAGTTCAGTGGAATTAAGAATATCCTCATCACCGATCTTGAAAGGTATAACCTCTTTATAACCTATATAATCACCCTTTCCTTTGACTAACGCATATGCTGTGCCAGTATTTATATTATTAATATAAGAAACGGTATAATCCTTATTTAGTGCCAGTGATTTTCCATTATCAGTAAGATTAATATTGATTGTAACAGGACCGCCTGTATACTTAAGCATGTCATTTGATGCTTCTGCATTAAGACCCGGACTACCTGCTTTCACGGCTTTCTTATCTACATACATAACGTCGTAGTCCACCTTACCTTTGATGCCATCTACTCTTCCCGTGCTTGTAAATTGCCACATCGTGTAATCAGATGATGCCGAAAGATTGCTCGAATAATGAGCAATCCAAACCTCATTGGAATTGTTGACAAGATTTGTAGTATCCACTCCCGTGGTGCTTCCCGCTAGGGATGTTGAAAGATATATTGATGCAGGGTATCCCTGTGAACGACAATATGACAAAAAGGCATCAGCAACTGCGGTCATTCGTTTCTTTGCATACTCACTTCCGTTTGCACGCCAAGAAGTGTAGGCATTATCGAATCTGCCGTCGGAGAATTCTAGGTCCATAACTAGCGGCAGCTCTAAGTCATATTTCTTAGCAAGCGCAACTAACTTCTTAGCTTCAGCAATAGCTTCATCTTCGTTTGTAGCCTGCGAATACCAATATACTCCCCGTGCGATTCCTGCTGCCTTAGCTCCCTCCATGTTTACATCGAACTTTGAATCTGTTTTGAAATCAAAATTAGATGATGTAGTCGCACCAGCCCTGATAAATGCATAATTTACACCATCGCTCTTTACTGCTTTCCAGTCGATATTGCCCTGCCATTCAGATACATCTATTCCGAGAAATTCATAATAACCCTCTCTATCCGGAGGTGTGCTCGGTAGCGATGTGCCTGCAAATGCCGAACTAGAAGCAAAAAACACCAATAGAAATAAAGCCACTATCAAAGCAGTAATACGGCTAATGACAGTTAACAAAGAATCTTTATGCGATATAATGTATCCTTTGGTGTTTGAATTCATTAAATTCTCTCTTTATATTTCTCTTTGATTAATTACTTAAAATAATAACCTAAATATGATGGAAATGATGGAAATTCAGAAAAATAAATGCGGGTGATGAACACCCACATCGACTGTCTATTTATTATAGCATAATATTTATCTGTGCTGTGTGAAAAATCTATGCAAATACTGTTATGTTTATTTTAGAATAGGAAATTTGATGAGGTAGCCTACTAGTATAATGTTCAAACAAATACTCAATATTAATATGACTCATCGCTACTTCTTGAAATATCCACCTCGCCTTAGTTTCTCTATAAAGTCGTTTATGATCCCTGCTGTAAGTCCCCATATATTTCTACCATCGTATTTGTAGAAATATATGCTTCTATAACTAGAATCCCAGGCGTAGGTTTTCCCTCCTTCGATTCTGTCATAGGGAAAGCCTTCGACTGGCACGCTCCTCATCGCTACGTTATAGCGTTCTGGTTGTGTCTCTAAAAAGAATGTCAGTGGTACCGTGAATACCTCGGCCACTTCATCGGAAGAAAATGTGTAGTCATAATCCTTGAGCAGACCCACCACCGGCTGCAGGGTGTCGCCTGAATACACATTCACGACATCTAGCTCATCAAGAACTTCGATGCTGGATGGGGCGATAAGGAGCTCCTCGCTCGCCTCCCTAATAGCAGCATCAGTAGCAGGCTCGTACTTCATGGTGCTGCCTCCAGGAAAACATATCTCACCTGGCTGCCTCCTCAGATTCCTAGCACGCACCTCAAACAATACCGATAGACCATGCGGAGTCTCCATTATAGGAATTAGAACACCGAAGCTTTTAGATGTAGACTCCGCCCCAGGATCATTCAGTAACGCTGTTTTTAATCTCTTAATCTCATTCATACCCAATCTCTATTTCATCTTGCTTTTTATTCAACCAGTAAAGTATTTCAGACTGCAATCATGATGAATAGTATTTAGTCAATTATATATTCATCTGCTCAGGATCACAACTCCGTCTGCTTTTCAGCACTACCTATAAAATAAGCGAAGCAGTAGTGCTGCTCCGCCTCACATATTTTTGCAATTTACACAGCGATTAGTTCTCTTCGATAAACTTTAGAAGCTCCTCTGCGCCCTTCACGATACTATCCCTGTCCTCCGGATCTCTACCGAGGTGAGTGTAAACTTCTCCGATAAATACGCCGTTGTCCTTTAGGCACTCATATACCTTATCGATGATAGGGTCACAGATTTCCTGCTGCTGCATTGGACCGAATGGGTTAGCAAAATAAGTTGTAGATAGTCCAACCTCCTGTGTTGTGCCCTTAGCCATTCTCTTACCCTCAACGAATACAGTCTTTGCATCATCGAGGTTTTCGAATTCATGCAGTCCGAGATCCTCATCATAGTTATTTGCATAAGCAAATAAATCTACGTGGTGATTATCTGTAACTACTGAGTAAGGTGCTGCTGGCGTAATAACTCTCGCATTTGATAAATCCGGGTTAAAGAATATAGACCTATTCATATCACGATAAGGTGTACCTGGATCGAGATCATCAAGTCTCACAAACGCGCCTATCTCAGTACCCTTTGCGTATACCGTACCATCTTCAACATGGAATGTTCCCATGTCGTCAAACACGATTTCTATATTCTTAATCTTCTCATTACCAAGCGACTTTAGAGCTTCAATAGTTTCAGACTTTCCAGCTCCTGAGTCTCCCATGAGGCAGATACCCTTGCTCTTTCCATTCTTGAGAGTAATATTTACAAATGCACCGTGAATTGGTAACCACCCCTTCTGCATCATCGCAACGTTATGGAGTGTGAGAACGGTCTTCTTCATGTATCCGAAGTAAGAAATCTTCTCGTTATATGTAACAGAGCCTACCCAGATATTCTCCTCTTCATCGTGGTAGAAGGTGCATGCATTCTTGCCATCATCGTTACCGAAAATCAGCACACAGTCAGGTTTCTTTGAAGCCTCCTTCTTGGATGCAAGCTCAAACAGGTTAGCTAACGAAACTCCATTTGACATAAAATCTCTGTGGAAGTAAACGAAAACTGTCAGATCTCCAACCTTGGCAGGGAAACAGAAAAATTCATCACTATTACCCTTAAATGTATCCAGTGGATTCTCATATACCTGCTGGAATGCCCATTCACGCTTATTCGATTTAGGATGTAGAATCATTGGCGTACGAAGCATAATAGAGTCGATAAACTTAACCTTTCTCAGCAACTCATAGCGAGAGCTAAGCTTAAATGATTCGTTCTTATATAATGATAGTGCTGCGTTAGTTCCTGCAGGCTGCTGACGGTATATCTTATTTGCACGGCCCATCAGAGTTTCTTCGATGCGTCTATATGTAGCCATAATAAGCTGGTTATGAGAAGAATCAGCATGTACAAATGTTGTTGAGCTCGATTCTCTTCTTCTATCTGTTGTAACTGAGTACCTCTCGTGAGCCTTCCAGAAGTCATACATGCCTTCGACGAACGAAAGTGCTGACGTTCTATCTTCGATATAAGGTGATTCAATCTCGTCTGCAGAAAAAACTAATGTCTGACGTGCAAATGTAGATAGCGCCTCGATAGCCGTCTGTAGCGACTTACCCTGCGTTGCCCAATTATAAAGCTTTGAATCAGTCTCTTCGAGATGAGCTATATAACTCTGCATAAACACCTTGAATTCCTTAGACTTAATAACCTCTAGACTAGTCTCTGGGTATACTAAATCGAAGTTCAAAATGACTTCATTATCGTTTAGATAAATTCTATCTTTCATTACTACACCTTTTTCTAAAAATTTTTATCAATACAATGACTTAACTACATCTAACTGTAGCATTTTTTGTATATTCTTTCAATACATATGTATTATTTTTATTGATTTCTAACAAATTTTAATCGATTTTTCTCGACGAAAGTATGTCTTTTATGTCAGCTATACTAAATTTGTATGCGGTATTGCAGAAATAGCACTTAACCTCGATATCTTCACCATCATTCACGATATCCTGTAGATCCTTATCGTTAATTGCGTCTAGCGCTCTCTTTACCTTCTCCTTGGAGCAGTCACAGTAGAACTCCACGTCGTGTCTCTCCGTAAACTCAATATCTACGCCTTCAAATATATGTAAAAGCATGTCTTCAGGTGCCATCCCCTGCTCCATCATAGTTGTTACAGGTTCCAGATTAGCTAACTTCTTCTCCAGGAGTTCAATCACATCCTCGGGAGCATCTGGCAAGAGCTGCACAATGAAGCCTCCAGCATGCTTTACGCTGCTATCTGTATCTACCATGATCCCTAGACCAACTGCTGATGGTAGCTGTTCCGACACTGTAAAGTAGTATGCGAGATCTTCCGCAACCTCTCCAGTTTGAATCTCAACCTGACCGCTATACGGCTCCTTTAATCCGAAATCGTAGCTAACTGTTAGAAGACCTCTTCCTACTGCCGCACCGACATCGAGTTTCCCGGCATACTTGCGCGGGATATCAACATTTGGATTTCCTGGAAATCCCTTGACATGACCATGGCTATCCGCCGTGACGGTTATATATCCCGCAGGACCATTACCCTTGAGAGAAATCGTCACTATATCCTTATCACCTTTCATCATGCTGCCCATTATAGCCCCTGCTGATAGCAGTCTGCCTAGGGCTGCCGTCACTACGGGCAGTGTTTTATGACGCTCTCTTGCTTCAGCCACGAGATGAGTAGAGCTAATAGCGAAAGCTCTAACGCTATCATTTGCAAGGCTCGCCCTTACTATATAGTCCTTATTATCCATCTTTTCTCCAATTGTCTAATCATTAAACTTAGAACCATCAGTCATTAATTCGGTTGCACTGAGTTCCTAAAGTATCCTCTTCTTTTTAAACACGTATATAAGACCCAGTACCACACTTAAACTGAGTACAGATACGTATATGTATCCAAAACGCCACCCGAATTCTGGTAGCTTCAGATTCATACCGTACCATCCTGTAATGAGTGTTAGCGGCGCAAAAATACTGGTCACGACCGTAAAGAACTTCATCAAGTTATTCTGTTCTATATCTATCTGCGCTTGGTACATCTCACTGACGTGATTAAGATATTCTTGAACCCTGAGAATAAAACTATAGAGCTTATCAAATCTCTTATCTAAGTATGAAAACATTTTATCCAGCTCTGCTAGGTCATCTGTAAGAAGCTCCATTCTTTCATAATATTGCTTCTTGAACATGATTTCCTTTCGTCTAACCACAATTTGTTTGAGCCCTGCTTTATCAGGTCTAGCGCCTCCAAATAGTTCTTCCTCCATGTCTACAATACTCGACTCAAGATTCTCAAGCTCATATATGTCATTCGATGAATACTCTAACATCAATTCGAGCAGTTCATCGCGCGGATCTTTGCTATTAACCTTTGATACACAGTCTATAAGCTTTGCATCTTCCGTTATAAGAACGCATTCATTCTGAGATGTGATTATAAGTGCTGAATTATCATCTTCAGTGCGAAATCCTAAAATAAGCTCATCAGCAATGCCTCGGAACGCATACTCCCTAAGTGCTCTAATTTTCTCGTTAGATTTTTCATCCAGCGATTCTAAAAAGTCTCGTTTTTCTTCATGTGAACTTATTAATCTAATCATCTTTACTCCTCTTTATACCGCTGTATTATACCATAAGTATTGGAAAATTAACTAATTAAGGATATAATCATAAGTTGTAAATCTCATATTCTTATGGATTTCGGAGGAATTATGAACACAAAAGAAATTGTCTCGAGACTAGAATATAAATTGCTAAAAGGATCCCTTGACCAAGCCGTAACAGGTATCTGTTTCGACAGCAGAAAAGTAAAGCCAGGCGATGTCTTTGTATGCATTCGCGGCGCATCATTTGACTCTCACGATGCACTTCTGCAGATTGATAGTGGCAATCCTGCCCTCATCATAGTAGATGAGAGCTGCGAGCTCGACATATCAGCTGTAAGCTCAACTGTAATTGCAACCTCGGATACAAGACATGCTAAAGCTGTGGTTTCAGCAGCATTTTATGGTTATCCAGCAGAAAAGCTCAAGATGGTTGGCGTTACTGGATCAAAGGGTAAGACTACTGTTACAACGATGATTATGGCATCGTTAAGAGAAGCAGGCTATAGAGCAGCATCAATAGGCTCAAATGGGGTGAACTTAGACGATGAAGTTCTAGAAGTTGCCAACACCACACCTGACTCTGACCAGATGCAGAAATTTCTTTCTATCATGGTATCAAAAGGTATAGAATACGCAGTTCTCGAGTGCTCATCACAAGGTCTTATGCAGCATAGAACTGATATGATTAATTTTGATGTCGGTGTATTTCTCAATATTCAGCATGGAGATCATGTTGGAACAGATGAACACCCTACCTTTGAAAACTATGCATATTGTAAAAGTCTTCTGCTACAACAGTGTAATACGGGCATCGTTAATCTGGATGATGAAAATATTGATTTCATTGTAAAAAATGCAACATGTAATCTAATTACTGTCGGTCACGATGGAATACATAAGAAAACGGATAAGCTCGGCAGCAGACCAGATTATGCAATCTCAGAGCCTCACACCAAGAAATGTAACGGATTTATAGGTGAAGAGTTTAAACTTTCAGGCATGCTTAATGACACTGTATTTGTAAACATGCCCGGTGAGTTCGTTCCGCTAAATGGCGCAGCTACAATCGCTACTATAGAAGCTCTCGGAATACCTACAGATGCAGCGAAAAAAGCTCTTTCTCATATCCATATTAACGGCAGAGTTGATATGATTTACCGCACAGAAGCCCTAAGTGTATGCATTGACTCTGCTCACACTAGAGAGAGCACGAGAGCTGTTCTCGAAGCACTTAGAGCATATAATCCAAAGAGGCTCGTATGTGTATTTGGCGCTGGGGGAAACAGAGATATTGAGAGAAGAATCGGAATGGGTGAATCATCTGGGAAATATGCCGACTTCTCCATTATTACTACTGAGCACAACAGGTTTGAGCCGTTTGAAACTATACTTGAAGGCGTTAAGTCTGGCCTTGAGCCAACCGGTGGAAAGTACATGGTTATAGAGAATAGACCAGAGGCTATACACTATGCGATTACTCAGTCCGAACCAGGCGACCTCGTTGCTATCATCGGTCTTGGTGACGATAAATACCAGCATATAAACGGTGTTAACGTTCCTCAGGATGACGATAAGTGTGCTAGAAAAGCAATTAAAGAGTGGGAAGAAAATAAAACCAATTAGGTATATAAAGTGATCTAAGATTAGAGGGTCAAAATGATTAGATTTGATAACGATTACAGTAGAAGTGCACATCCAAAGATAATTGAGGCTTTAAGCGAAGATATGTATAATTCATATGCTGGCTACGGACTCGACTCATGGTGCGAAATAGCAAGTGATGAAATTCGAAAGGCAATAGGCAAACCAGATGCAGATATTCACTACCTTATAGGTGGCACACAGACTAACATGACTGTAATAGATATTGCACTTCGGAGCTTTGAAGGTGTCATATCAGCTGATACAGGTCATGTTAATGTCCATGAAACGGGCTCTATTGAGTTCACGCGCCATAAGGTCATCGCCCTACCATCAGCAGATGGTAAAATCACATCTGCACAGGTTAGAGAACAAGGTGTGCTAAAAGTACAGAACCCGACGCCAGGTCACGTAGTAGAACCTAAGATGGTGTACATCTCTCAGCCTACAGAATTCGGCACGCTATATAGTAAGGAGGAACTCGAGGCGATTCGTGCATCTTGTGATGAATTTGGGTTCTATTTGTTCGTAGATGGTGCACGACTTAGCTATGCACTTTCCTCTCCTTTTAATGACGTCGATCTAAAACATATCGCTAGTATCTGCGATGCATTTTACATAGGTGGCACAAAGTGTGGTGCGCTGTTTGGAGAAGCAGTTGTTATACTAAACAACGAGCTAAAGCCTCATTTCTTTAGTTATCAGAAACAGCACGGTGCACTCCTTGCAAAAGGATGGCTTCTTGGTCTTCAGTTCTATACACTTTTTAAGGATGATCTCTACACTGAAGTTGCAAGAGCAGCAGTAAAGATGGCGCTAAATATCAAGTCTGCTATGCTTTCAAAAGGCATCAA
>ERZ773042.2190-NODE-2190-length-10851-cov-10.682197_pt1 | contig 10851 bp, 9 predicted proteins | sample MGYA00511664_ERZ773042 | MGnify/ENA primary metagenome ERZ773042 (study PRJEB29015, sample SAMEA2737984) | human oral metagenome | biome: human oral; feature: human-associated habitat; material: dental | place: China | collected 2036 ... | reverse complement strand
TGCGCTACTCCGGATCGCCCGTGGCGTTCTCTTTTTCCGAAACCGCGCCCAAGAGTTCGATCCTGCTCCACATTGACGGCAAGCGGGTCGAAACCGAGATCGTTCCCGCCCCTGTGTGGCGCGAGGTTCGCACATTGGCCGGCAGCTTCGAGGACCTTTTGGCCCAAGCCCCGCACGAGCCGGCCGACGCCTTCTTCCGAATCGTCGTCACGGATCCGAGCAGGCCTGCGAACATGGCCGCCCGGATCTACGGCGCCTTTGACAACGTCCTCGAGCTCCGCCACACGCCCGAGGGAGGCCTTCGCTCGCACGAGCGAGCCGATTCCATTGCCGCGATGGCGCCCCTCGACATCCTTTCCTCCTTTATGGCCGCCGCGGGCAACCGAGACCTGACCGGCGAGGAACGCACGATCCTCGCGGAGGCGTGGGAAGCCGCCCGTCTGGACGGGAAACGGAGATGAAAGGCACTCCCGTGAACGGAGACAAAGAGCGAGCCCCCATGAAAGGAGCGAGGCGATGAGGCTTAGGCGACTGACCGTCTCGGGCATCGGCCCTTTTGCGGACACGTTTTCCATCGACTTCGACGCCCTCACAGCGGGAGGGCTGTTCTTGCTCGAGGGGCCCACGGGCTCGGGAAAGTCGACGATCATCGACGCCGTCGTGTGGGCGCTCTACGGCGGCGTCGCCGGAGGGAGGGATTCGACGGACGCCAGGATGCGTTCGACGCACGCCAGCCCCTCTCGTGAGTCCTTCGTCGATCTCGTCTTCTCCGTCGAGGCGGGAACCTTCCGCGTCCGCCGCACTCCCCAATGGACCAAGGCCGGAAACAAGAATCCGACGAACGCGTCGGCCAAGCTGTGGCGGCTCTCCGAAAGCGCCGTGGAGGCTCAACAGTTCGACGCGGGCGAGATCCTGGAAGCCAAGCCCGCGGGAACCGGCGCTGAGATCGCACGCCTCGTGGGGCTCAGCCGGGAACAGTTCCTCCAAACGATCGTGCTCCCCCAGGGGAAGTTCGCCGACTTCCTCACGTTGGACTCGACCAAGCGCACCGCCTTGCTGGAGCAGGTCTTCGACACGTCCGCCTACAGGCGGGTCGCCGAACTGCTCAAGGAAAGGGCCGCGGCGGCGCAGTCAAAAGTCGATTCGGCCCGCGGGGAATGGGCGTCGTCCGTCGAAGGCCTGGCAACGGCCCTCAGGCTCGAAGGCGAAGCGAAGGCCGAGCTGGCGGAAGCCGCAGACGCGGCCGGGGACCCGGCAGACGCGGTCCGGACGGCGGCGCTCGCCGCAGCCGCCGTGCTCCGAGCAGAAGAAGAAAGCGAGTCAGCCGAAGAAGAGTCCGCGTTCGCGGCAAAGCGAGCCCGCGAGCGAGCCGTTGCGGCTCAAGAAGCGGCCGACCTCGCCTCCCGCCTCCAGAAACGCTCGCGGCTTCTGGCCTGCCGTGACCGCTTGCGCGCGGAAGAATCCCAGATCGACGGGCTCGACGAATCTCTCGCAGCCCATGCCCTCGCCGCCGGCGTCGCCCCTTTCCTGGCGGCCCTCGACAGGGCGAAGGCCGAGCTCGGCCAGGCCGAACGGCGCTTTGCGCTCCTCGACGCCTCGGATCGGTCGCCGCGCGACGTCGACGCGGCGACCCTGGAGTCGCAGACCGAGCTCCTTGAGGCCATGACCTCCCTCACCGGCCGCCTCACAGAGCTGGCCGCCGTGGAAAAGGACCTCGCATCCTCGCGACGGGAACGGACCGCTGCGCACGAGGCCCTCCGGCGCGCACAGGAGAAAGTCGGGGCCGCACGGGCGCAGGCCGCCCCGCTGCCGCAGACGATCCTTGAGGCCGAGGAAAGGCTGGCCGCCGAAGAGGCGGAGGCTTCACGCATCGAGAGCCTGGAATTGGAAGCCGAGTCGCTCACAAAGGCTGCGGCGCGCTTCGCCGATCTGGACCGTGCGCGCTCCGCGTCGGAGAAAACGAATACGGCCGTCGCGCAGACCGCCGCGGCATTCGAGGAGGCCCGCCTGCTGCGCGACGAACAGACGCTCGCGTGGACCGCTTCGATGTCGGCGATCATCGCGGGCGGGCTTTCAGAGGGCGAGGCCTGCCCGGTCTGCGGTTCGACCGAGCATCCCGCTCCCGCGCCGCCTTCGAACGTCAAGGCGACCCGGGAAGACGTCGAGGACGCGGAGAAGGGCGCAGCAGCCGCCCGGGGGCTGCTCGCCGAGACCGAAAAACGCGCCGTGCGGGCCCAGGCCGAGGTTGCGTCCGCCGAAGCGGATTTGAAGGGCCTCACGCGAGAGTCCGTCGCCTCCGCGCTCGAACGGACCCGCTCCGAGCTCGCGTCGGCCCGTCGCGCGCAACGCAAGGCCGCGGCAAGCCAAGTCGAGCTGAGAGACCTGCGAGAGCGCTCCGAGGCTGCAGGATCGTCCTTTTCCGCCGCCCAAAGCGAACAGGCGGCAGCCGAAGCCAGAATCGCGGGCCTAGATGCGGCCGTCGAACGGGCGCTGGCCAGAATCGTCCCCGAATTGGCGGGTTACGAAACGATATCCGAGAGGCTGAAAGCCCATGTCGAGCGGGCGAACGCGCAGCGCCGCCTGGTCGAGGCCGAGCGGGAACTGCTCGGCGCACGCGGGCAGCTTGACGCGCGGGAGGGCGAGTTATCCGCGGCCTTGTCGGAGGCGGGATTCGCGGATGCGACGGCCGCGCGCGAGGCATTCATGCCCCGCGAGGCCGCCGAAGCCGCAAGAACGCGGGTAGCCGAGCACCGACAGGCCTCCCACGACGTCGCCCGCGACCTCGCCGCGCCTGAAATCGCCGAGCTGACGGGAGACGAGGCGCCCGACGTCGAAGGAACCGCCCGCCTCGCCGAAGAAGCCGCCGAAACCTCCAGAGCCGCCCAGAGGCGGGCCGCGGTGGCGAACGAGCGCAGCCTAGGAGCACGCGCCCAGCTCGGCGTCGTCTCCGAAAGGGAGGAGGCGTGGGCCCGGCTGCAGAGCTCGGCGGGGCCCGTTTTGCGCCTGGCCAATCTCGCCAACGCGGGAAGCGATTCGATCACGAAGATTCCGCTCGCGACCTTCGTCGTGCGCCATAGGTTCGAGCAGATCCTCGACCGCGCCAACGAACGGCTCGCCGACATTTCCCTCGGCAGATACCAACTCGCCCGCAGCGACGAAAAGGAACGCGGCTCGCGCGAGATTAAAACCGGTCTCTCCGTGACGGTCATCGACCGCGACGGAGAGGCCGACGGCGCCGCCAAACGGTCTCCCCGCAGCCTCTCGGGAGGCGAGACTTTCTACGTCTCGCTTGCCCTCGCGCTCGCCCTCGCCGACGTCGTCCGCGCCGAAAATGGCGGAATAGCAATCGAAACCCTGCTCATTGACGAGGGATTCGGCTCCCTTGACGAGGACACCCTCGGGCTCGTGATGTCGACGCTCACGGGCCTGGCAAGGGACGGACGGGCAGTCGGCCTGGTCAGCCACGTCGCCGAGATGAAAAAGATGATCGCCGAACGCGTGACGGTCAGGCCCGTGGGCAACGGCTCGTCACGCGTGGAGGTCCGCTGCTGAAGTGTCCATTGTCACTGCAGGCGCGGGGCGCGCTGGTCCACGGGCCTGCGCGCGGCGGGCAATCGGCGGCTCACGCGGGAGAGCCCCGCTTCTTTCGCCTCGCGGGATGCGCAAACTCGCGCTCTCCCGGGGAAACCGCACGTCGTCCGCCCCGGCGCCCCGGCGTCGCCCAAGGTTCGTCGTCCGGCGGCGGCGCCTTCGCGTCCTGTCCTCACGGACGCTTCCCGGAAAGTTTGGCTTTTCGCTCAATCCGGCCCCTTTCCCAATTCGCCCGCGAGTACTAATGTAGAAACGTCCATAACAACTACCTGGGAAGAACAAGTTGTGAGATCTTTTAAAAAAGAGCCGCGCGCCGCCCTGTCGCTCGCGGCCGCCTTCTTGCTTCCGTTCACGAGCGCAGGATGTTTTTCAAGCGAGGGCTCCTCCCGTCCCGCTTCCGCGACATCGTCTTCCCGGGTACAGACCGGACAAGCCGAGGGGTCTTCGAACCGGTCGGGCTCGACGCCGTCGGCGGGGGCTTCCGCCTCGCCCAACCCGGAGGCCGCGAGCGCTCAGACTCCCGCAAACTCCACCGCGGTCTCCCCTCCAGTTGACGCAAACGACCCGTGGCGCCCCCTCACCCACTACACGCCCAAGGGCAACTGGATGAACGATCCCAACGGGCTCGTCTACCACAAGGGCGAGTACCACCTTTTCTACCAGTACAATCCGAAGGGATCGGACTGGGGAAACATGTCGTGGGGGCACGCCGTCTCCAGCGACCTCGTGCATTGGAAAGAACAAGGAGTCGCCATACCCGGAACCGACCAGTACGGCGTCTTCTCCGGATCCGCCGTCGTCGACGCCCGCAACACGTCGGGATTCGGGACTTCGGACAATCCCCCCATGGTCGCGATTTGGACGCGCAACGACAATGCGAGCGGCATCCAATCGCAATCGCTGGCCTATTCCACGGACAACGGCCGAACGTGGAACCTTCACAACGGCGGAGCCCCCGTCTTGGACGTCAAGTCGAAGAGCTTCCGAGACCCCAAGGTTTTCTGGGACGAGAAGGCGAAACGCTGGACGATGGTCTTGGTCAAGGCCGACGAGCACAAGGTCTCTTTCTATTCCTCGCCCAACCTGAAGGACTGGAAGTTTGAGTCCGATTTCGGGCCGGTCGGAGACGTCTCTTCCGTATGGGAGTGCCCCGATCTCTTCCCCATGAAGGTCGAGGGAGAAAACGGCAAGACCCGATGGGTCCTCACGGTCAACACGTCCCCTTCCGCCCAGTACTTCGTCGGCGACTGGGACGGCAAAACGTTCAAGGCCGCCTCCTCCGGCGTCTACACCGGCAAGGAGGGCAAGACTCTTGCGGATTTCGAAGGCGAAGGGTACGGCTCGTGGACGACGTCGGGCTCGGCCTTCGGAAACGGGCCTTCGCATGCGACAGGCGGCGACATTTCCGGGTATGTCGGCTCGGGCTACGTCAACAGCTACGGATCGGGCGATTCCGACACGGGAACTCTGACGTCGCCGGAGTTCACGATCAACGCCAATCGCCTCAACATGCTCATCGGCGGCGGAAGCCACCCCTACAGTTCGGTGGAAGGATCCCAGCACACGTCGGTCAACGTCGTCGTCGAGGGCAAGGTGGTCGCCACCGCGACGGGCAACGACAGCGCGAAGATGTTCTGGCAGAGCCTCGATCTGAAGAAGTGGCGGGGAAAGAAAGCCCGCGTCGTCATAGAGGACAAGAACACCTCGAGTCACTGGGGCCACCTCACGGTCGACCAGATCGTGCTCTCTGACACGCCCGCATTCAACGAGTCCGTGCCAAAAGTCGACTACGGACACGATTACTATGCTTCTGTCACGTGGGAAGGGGCCCCCGACGGCAAACGCTACGCCATCGGCTGGATGTCGAATTGGACGTATGCGAAGGAAGTTCCCACGAAAACGTGGCGCTCGGCCATGAGCACCGTGCGCGAGCTCAAGCTCCGCAAGGCAAACGGCAAAGAGCGCCTCGTGTTCTCCCCGGTTTCGTCCCTCAATTCACTGCGAACCGGAGGCGAACTCAAGAAGTCCGACGTGACGATCGAGCAGGGCACGACGCCGCTTGACGCTGCAGCCTCGGGCAAATCCCTCGACATCTCGTTGACCCTGGATCCCCTCAAAGCGAAGGAGAGCGGAATCTCCGTTCTGGCAGACGCCACACAAGACGCCCGCGGCAAAACGCAGGGAACGAGAATCGGCTACGACGCCGCGAAGCAGCAGATTTTCGTCGATCGGTCGAACTCCGGCGAGGTCGGATTCTCTCCCGCCTTCCCGGGGCGGAGCGTCGCGGATTTCAAACCCGGGAAGGACGGCCTCGTCCATTTGCGGGTGATCGTCGACTCCTCGTCCGTCGAGGTATTCGCCGACGACGGCAAGCTGGCCCTCACCGAAACGGTCTACCCCGCTGCAGGCGCGGACAAGGTGTCGCTTTTCGCCGCGGGAGGCGAAGCCAAAGCCCGCAGTCTCAGCGTCTGGCACTTGGGGTCTTACCGCCAAGGGTAAGGCGCTCAATATCCTGAGCGCAGCTGAATCGATGTTCCGGAACACAAGCGATTCCAGCGTGTCAGGCCTAAGCAGCTTGACGCCGCGCCCGCCAAGCAGGCCGCCGAACGTCTCGTTCTGAAGCGGCGCGCCTTGTCGGCGGCTTGGTTGTCGGATTTGGGCCTACGTCCAGCCGATTCGATTCAGCCGAAGTACTCGATGAGTCGACCTCGTTCCTCAACGTCGAACCACATGAGGTCTTCGTCGTCGGTCACGCGCTCGAGCGCGGCTGCGTCGCCGCCGATGGCGAGGACGACGTCGTTGGCGGCCTTTGCATCGTCGACGTGAAAAGAAACGACGTCTTCCCATCCAACCGGTTCGACAAGCTGCAAGGCGGTCGGGAGAATATCTTCCCCCTCAACGTGCGCAGTCTTTTTCTCTTCGATCTCGGCCGCTATCACCACTCGAAGGGGATAGACGGTTTCCCCACTGGCCGCCAACGCAGCCAGCACACGCAACGATTCGTCTGTCGCGGCGTTCATGGCGACCGCTTCAAGCACTTCCTCGACGTCGCCCGGAAGAAGGTCCCGCAACTCGTCGGTGACAGCATGCACGGTTCGGGGAAGGAGAGCGTCTCGCCCGATGTCCACGCCCGTCGCAGGAATATAGATTCTCACGGCGCCATACTAACGACACATGGCGAATAATATCTCGAAGCGCCCTCGCACGGCGTTTCTTTCCCAACGATTGTTTCTGAGACCCGATGGACGCCTATCTGTCTTCTCGGAACGGGCTCGCCCTGAAATACTCAGGTGCGGCCACTCGAGCCTGCGGCATTCCCCTGCCTTCGTTTTCGAAGCGGAAACAGCCGCTTCATTCGCCGCAAACGACTTTCTTCCGCGCCGTCGCCATTTTCTTCCGCGCCGTCGCCGGTGCCTTGTTTTCGATCGCGTCGATGCGGCTCTCCGCCCGAGGCTGCTCTTTTCTCAGCGGTCACGTGCCTTTCCTTTTGCCTGTTTGCCCTATGTCCGCCTGTCCGACGCCTGGCCCGCCGCCTTCGGACGGCGCCGTGCACCCGCATGGGGCACTCCCGCAGCACATCGCCCGCATCGCCGCGATTGAGCCTGCGCGCAACCCCGACGAGCGCCGAAGCTTCGCCCTCCACGCAGAAAGGCTGAGACAGCGACGCGTACATGTCTGCGTCGACGAGCAAAACGCCTTGTGGCACCGAGCAGGTACACAGGCCGCGTCGCGCGCCAACGTCGATCTTCCAGGAGACCCCTGCCCCAGGCGGCGACCGGCCTTCCCCGGGCCCCTTGCCTTCGCTCAGATCGTCGGCTTCCGCGCCGACGACGTCGATCGCCTTCTCCCCGCAGGCGGAATCCCCTTACTGCATTTGCTGAGCCTGAGAATGGCCTTGTCGCCTTCGCCCCCCGCAGGCGGAATCCCCGCATCGCCAGCCATCGCCTCAATGAGACTTCGCACACAAGCGACGACGTCCCCGGGAAAGGCGAGGTCGGGGCGTCACATACCGGCGTCGAGGGTCGAGATTGGGATTCCCGGAACCGTCGACATGCACTATAACAATCCTCCACCTATGGAGACCTTTGAGAGCTTGAGATCCCATTCGCGGAGCACCGCGACCGAACCGACGCCGGCTTCCGCGGCGGTCACGACTTCCGCACGGTCGGCGCATCGCCGCGCAATGCCGACGACGGGATCGGATTTCGAAAGGATGCGGGCGACTTCGGCCTCCAGCGCGCCGCCAAGACACAAAAGCAGACTCATCGCCGCCTCCCGGCCAAAACGTATCCGTCGTCCGACCGCATGGCCGAAAACCCGACGCACGCACTGGTCCGGCATCTGAACTTCGGCCGCCCACCCTCCGCGGCGTTCGAGCCCTCCGCGTTGACCGACAACACAAGCACATCCAGCACCACAAGAGAGGCCGCCGCGGGAGCGTTGCCTCCCCCACTGGAACGCAACGCGCCAAAGTTCGACGCACGCTCTGGGCGTCGCGGACAAAGAAGCCGGAGGCGTCAAGCGAATGGCGACCCTCGTTCCGCCCTCGCCACTCCGATCGATGCGACTCTTCGCCACAAGCTCGCCCTTTCGACCGATTCTCCAATATCCCCTTCTTTTGTGGAAGGCCCCACATGCGAGACGGCCAACGTTTCGGCAATCTCCACAACGTCAAGATCCTCCTTAGAAATCGCAGCCCCGGGGACTATCGCGGAACAAGCCCGGTAGACGGGGACTTTCTCGGGGCCAGACAACGCGAATGCGCCGCCCATCCCCGAAAGGGCCACAAGAAGAACTTCGACCCCCAACCGTGGATCGCGCCATCATGTCGCCATTTTCGATTTCCTTTCTCATGCGAATGCGCCTATCATCGCAAAAACGGCGATTGTCCTGAAAAAGTTATCCACACCATTGTGGATAACTCCCATTCAGAGCAAAACTATGTCACAATGTATCTATGGCTAAGTTTCTAACTATTGCAGATGTTGCTGAATATCTAAACGTTTCCGTCGGCCAAGTCCGCACGTTGATCAAGACGGGCGAACTTCCCGCAATCCAAGTGGGCGGCCGCGGCCAATGGCGCATCGAAGACGACAGGCTAAACGAATACATCTCGCGTGGATACGCAAACACGCGTGAAAAGATCGAGTCGTCACGTCACTAATCCCCCACCAACCCAACTAATCTCGTAGGTCAGCCCTTAGTATCGCCTGCAGATTGATGCATGTGCAGCCACTCGGGGTATCGACATCTATGAAGTCACGCCCAACACGAGCCAGAACTCCCATGTGGAGTCCTTCACGCGTTCTACATGTAATAAACCGTCCGTCGGCATAACGGCGCAGACCCGAGGTCAAGCCGAGCTTACGAGCGACCCCGGGTCTCGCCTCGACGGCGACGGGTAGATTCACAACGGTGCCAATCGCGCAAGGCCGCGCGATGGCCCACCCCGTCGCCGCCGCTCTCAGCAACCATTCTTCTGCACACTCCTCCAGTCTCACCCTTAGGGGATCTCCTCTCACAATCAACGTGACATCCCGTCCTACGTGTGCGTATAATTTGTTTGCAAGGGTAGTCGTCGCCCCCTCACAGCGCCGCAGCTTGAACTCTTCCCCATTGCATCCTGGCGAATATCCGCCTTAATGCGGCTTTCAGCGTCGGCGGCGACGCCTCTCCACGATTCGTTCGGGAAGCTAAACTAGCTTGCAGGGCGACAACTTTCATACCGTGCATACTTTGCAGACTTCAAACAGAGGCTGATGCAAACTATTCATATATAAAAATATGAAATCCACTATTTGAGCTTAGAAAAGGTTCAAAATGAGTCACTCACCGACTACTTACGTCTTATGCGGATTTGCCTGCGCTTGGACGGCAGCCGTTTCGTGGACCAAGCTGATCCCGCATATCGCCGCGGACGCACAGCTGAGCAACTCGAGTTTCCGTTTGGCCGCCGTCGCCTTCTGTGCGAGTGAGGCCACGTTGGTCTGCGCCTGGTTCGCGATTTCCTATGTGGGCCTCGCCCACGCGCGCCGAGGAAGAAGAAGCGCCTTTGTCGCCTTTGCTCGAAGATTCGGATCTCCCTCGGTCAAACGCGCCGTCGGCCTGCTCGCGCCGGGCGCCGCGGCCAAACCCAAGCGGCCCCGGCGCTCGGCGGGCGAGGAGAGGGACCGCGCCCGCAGTGGCCCCTCAGAAGCGCGAATGGTCACCGTGCTTCCGGGAGGCCGCCCGTGGGCCATGGCGGCACGGAACCTTCCCGGAGAAGCGAGCCGCTCGGACATCGCGTCCCACACTCAGCTCTGGTTTGAGGCGAACCGCACAACGCTGTCCTCCCCGACCTTCTTCGCCCCGGCTAAGTCCTGAAAGCACCTAAGGATCCGCAATGAGCACCCTCGCCACGAAGTCTCCCCGACCGGCAAACACTCCGGGTCGGGGAACGCCCGCCGTCTCGGAGCCTCCCGAGGCGACAAAGCTCTCCATCTCAGAGAGAGCCCCAGTCTCCGCGAAGTCCACCGGGCCGGCAGAGCCTACCGGTCAAAAGGAACGTGCCGGACAAATCGTCGTCGGGCGTCCGCCTTCCCAGCTGCTCGCTCCTTCCCCGGCTCCCGAGGAGGGCATCCCGCGCTCCTTTCCCCACACGACGCCGGAGCGACCATGGGATCGTCTTTCAGTCGCGGCCCGGAAGCCCGCCAAGACCGCGTGGGATGAGGAGGCGCCCCGGCTTGACGCCGAACTTCCGCCCGACGCGCCAAAAGGGACCTCGCTGATCGGGTCGATTGTCATTCTCGTGGTGGAGGTGCTCCTCGGGCACCGCCCGGCCACGGCTCTCAGGCACTGGCTCGCGCCGGAGGTTTACGGACCTGTTGCGCGCAGAGCGGGCCTCGCGATCCGAATCAAGGGGCGGGCGCCGTGGACCTGCCGTCCCCGCATTCTCAAAGTGTTGGCGAACAAACCTCTCGCCCGCGTCATCGAAGCGGCGGCCGCCGTCTACGACGGGCAGAGGGTGCGGGCGGCGTGTCTGCGCATGGAGTTCCTGCGGGGCAGGTGGAAGGTCGTCGCCCTCGAAATAGCCTAATCTCGGGAGCCGAGGGCATCCACAAGGGTGCCAACCGGCAGTCGTTCACGGGAAGCCGCTGATCCCCAGACGCGCCGAGAGGTCGGCCCTCGATCCGGACGGCGCCGAGGGCTCTCAGTGCTTGCGCCGCCGGGCGGCGGCCCGGCGCTGGGCGCGGTTCATGCCGTCGCTTGACCCTTCCGAGC
>ERZ773042.2188-NODE-2188-length-10862-cov-29.943648_pt1 | contig 10862 bp, 9 predicted proteins | sample MGYA00511664_ERZ773042 | MGnify/ENA primary metagenome ERZ773042 (study PRJEB29015, sample SAMEA2737984) | human oral metagenome | biome: human oral; feature: human-associated habitat; material: dental | place: China | collected 2036 ... | reverse complement strand
TTGAACCCGGGACACCCTGCTTAAAAGGCAGGTGCTCTAACCAGCTGAGCTATGGGCCCGTCGTGTAAACCGCCGGGACTATCCGTCCGCTATTTCATGCTACTACGAAATAGCTGGCTAAGTCAATGTTTCTTTGAGGTGCGGGCGCTCGCTGTATGCGCTAAAAACAAATCAACCACCCCCAATACCAAACCAGTTGTTGCTATATACCGCCAAGCACCGGCAAACATTTTATATAGCTCCAAAGCCTGGCCGTCCAGCGACATAAACTTGCCAAGCGGCATGACTAGCAAAGCTGCCGCCAGAAAAGCGATACCCGCCGCAGAAACAATCTTCATATGCTTTTTCTGGTACTTCGGCCCGCTAGCCAGCAGCGCGAACAACGGCGCTAACAATAATAATAAAACTGCAATCACGCCGTTCGGCAGCCAATCCAGCTCCATGCCGAAGCCGTCCAATATGCTGCCCAGCCAACTTGACCACCATTCAGCCAGTAAAAAACCAGCAGCCAGCGCCAATGCCAGCGGCCCGAACCGGCGCGACGACACGAATGCAGCTGCGAAAATCACCGCCACAATTACGCCAAATAAAATCGCGACGCTCACTTCTGATCCTCCAGCTCAAACCTGACCGACAGCCCCGGCTTAATTCCAAACTTTTTTGCCGTGCCCGCCCGCGTCTCTAAAACGTAGCGTGCCGGCAGCGGCGATCTATATACTTCGTGCGGCTCAAAATCGGGCTCAACATTATTCTCGACATGAACAACCTTTTTCTTATCGTTCAGCCAAATTATATCAATCGACGTCTCCATACCTTTCATCCATATCGGTATATCGCCGTCTTTATCAAACACAAAAATCATCGCCTCATCCCTGGCAATTTGCGCCCGTCCAGCCAAGCCTTTTTCTTTTGCTGCGTCATCCTTAGCGATTTGCGCCCGCAGAATCGCCTTGCCCGCGTAAACTGTTGTGGTTTTCATATTCATAGTTGTTTTTGCAGAAAATATCGCCCAGCCAATCATCCCTAAAACGCCAAGGATTATCAACCACTTCATTACAGTTTGAGCTGCCTGCATAACCTTATTATAACAAGTTTTATGAGAGCCGATACAGATTCATGCGCCAATGCGGTCTTTTTTACTGCCGCGCTTGGCATTGCGGTCAATATAATCAATAATCCGACCAGCCACATTACGGCCCGTAACTTTTTCAATGCCAAATCCTGGGCTGGCGTTCACCTCCAGCACCAATGCGCCGCGCTCCGAGCGCATAAAATCGACGCCAGCCACCGTCAAGCCCATCGCTTTGGCGGCTTTGATGCACGTTTTCCGCTCGTCAGGAGTCAGTTTCACAATTTCTCCCAATCCGCCCTTATGCAGATTACTGCGAAAATCATCATCCAAACTCTGCCGCTTCATACTAGCCACCACTTGACTACCAACCACAAACGCCCGAACATCTGTCCCAGCCGATTCTTTGACAAACTCTTGCAGCAGCACGTTTGTGCCGTCAGAATCGCTGAGATAAAACGCTTGCATGACTGACTTGGCAGCTTTAATTGTCTCGGCTAGCACCACGCCATTGCCATGCGTGCCGCGCGCCAGCTTGATGATCGCCGGCGTGCCGCCAATCTCGTCCAGCAGCACATCGATATCCGTTTCGTTGCGCGAGAACACCGTCTTCGGGATTGCCACGCCAGCCCGCGCTAATAGCTGCGTCGAACGTAATTTATCCCGCGCCCGCGTAATGGCGATTGACCGATTCATAAAAAACGCTTGCGGATTCGCCATTTCCAATTGCCGCAGCACTGCCGTCCCGTAACGCGTCATATAGCTGGCAATCCGCGGAATAAACACATCAAAATTGCCGATTTCCCTGCCGCGATAAATGACTTTCGGATGCTGCTCATCGATTGACACATAGCAATTCTTATACTTGATAACCTTAACCTGATGACCGTGTTTTTCGGCCTCTTCTTTCAGGCGAAGCGTGGAGTAGTTAGCATTACCATTGCTTAGTATTGCGATATTCATGATGCCTCCTCCTTTGGTTTATGGTATTTTTTATAAAACTTATGCGGATTTTTAGCTAGTTCTTTGTTCAAATTAGCTGTCTGCAGCCTCTTTGGACTCTCTATTTCGTTTACACCAACATCAACGACAAATTTTCCTTGCAACGTGCGGCGGCCAATTAACACTGGATATGTATGATTAGATCTATCTGACAAGCCAAATAATACTTTCATTTTCCGGCCGCCCAAGCGTACCGTGAAATGCGTCCGATATTTAATAATCTCATGCCCGGAAGCACTCTTTACCATCGCCACCGAATAATCGGTACGCCGGAATATTTTACCATTATAATGCGGCGAGCCCTCGCCGAACAGTGAAAACTTTAATACACCATTTTTATCGACGCGGATATTGCTTGCCCATACCGAAGAGCCATCGGCGCCAGTATCAATTTTGGCAGGTACGCCAGCAGCCCGTTTACCAAAATCAATCCGCGTATTTCTGCCAATGACGATTCTTTCCAGTGTAGCCATAATTACCACAATTATAAAATACTAGTGCCAACACTACAATAGCCGAAATATAGCTAGCGCAACCAGAATGCAATCTAGCTGCAACTAAAACTACACACTTCGCGACTCAAGCACCGCTCGCTGATGCTCTTTTGAAGTATTTACCTTACCAGTAAGCAGCAACCCTAATTGCAGATCGTCACCGCGTATTGATTCCAAATATTTCCAGACTTCCGTGGAACCGTTATAATAACTCAAATCCTTAAATAGCGGCAAATCATTCGTCCCGCGAAAACTTCGTAGCGTTTGAGTGAAGGCAACCTTCTTTGCTCTCATTATTTTTATATCATCCACTTGATCTCCAGCCGCAATAGAGCTAAGTAACGACAGCCGCCATTTAGCCTCAAATGCTTCGCGGAAATCTTTACCGTCATAATGCGCCAGCCCCGCTGTAATATAGTGATCAACACCGCGTTCAATAAATTTTCCACGCAAGGCCTGCTCCATCACCACACCCAAACCCTCTTCGGCGTCATCATAACCGCCTAAGCCGTTAGCCAGCGGAAACACATCAGTTTCTCCGCCAGTAATGGCTCTTAGCATATGAACACCTAACTCGTGGACTACCAATTCCTCGACTTTTTTCTGCGACCGATTCATGTCATTGTCAGGGATAACTATCTTTTTCTCAGAAGATTTCACACAAACAGAAGTAGCTTTTTCAATAGAAACCGACCAGCCTATAGCTGCATCGCCAAACTCCTGAGCGATGATATCCGTAAAAATCGTCTGAACTTCACGCGGATTAAATTCTGGCTGATCCTCTGGAACATGAGCCAGCATACCTCCATATAAAGACCTTGCTACGGTATTCATCCAGTCAATCGTATCAGCCGACGGACGAAACCTCTCTGGTGAATGATAACTAGCATCAAAATTAACCATACGAAACAGCTCTTGGCGTAAATTATCAGCAGCACCGCTCAAATCTTTATCAGCAATCTGCTGCAACGCATCACCCAATAGCGAGCGATAAGTTTTCTCATTCGGCGTTCCGTAAATCTCTCTGCTCAGCTGTTTATAAGCCTTGGCAATGTCTTGCTTGTCTGCTTCTGACTCAGCGGTTTGATAGGCTTGCGCACAGCTAAGCAACTCAGTCTGCTTTTGATATGTTTCAATAAACTCTTGATAAATTCTTTGTTGATCCGCTGGCAAATCAGGATGGTTTAGTATGCTATCGTCAAGCTGCTGGATGCTTTCTATCGCTTCACCAAAATCAGCTGCATCCAATTTTTCATAAACAAACTGGGGATTCCTAACTTCGCCAGATAAAAACTTCTTCTCCTGTTCAGCGCGATTCGACGGCGTGAACATCGTAACGACTTTTGGCGACACATCCGTCAACTGAGCATAGAGATCTTCAACAGAGACTCTTCCTAGCTCAACGGCAGATATCTGCTTATCCATATTTTTTATTATAACATATTTCATAAAATATAGCAAGAAATTGCAGTACATTTCAATTGCTGGTTGTGCTAATTAGCAAACTTATTTACAATAGACACATGGCGAGAATAATGAGAGGAAGAATTTATCCGCAAGCGGGTCTCCGTGAATACAAAAGAACTTGCGGATACTCAAGTCCTGAACATACAGATACCGCCCCTACCACGCCGTTTAAGCGGCTATCAGAATTAGGACTCGCGGCGTTAAATAGACTGATAGCATCAAAACATAGCGACAGACCGCCAAAAAGCAAATACAGAGGCCGCATTATCATCCCGCTTATACCTAGGATACCAGGACCAATACGCGAGCTTAAGCGTGAATATTACAATGAAGAAGAAAACGAATAACCTGCAATAGCGCTACGAAAACAGCCTCCGTCCTATCGTTTCCTTTACTTATTTTCAGGAGTTTTTTTGTTTTTTCTGACGCTATTTTTTGCAACTTTTTTCTGCTTATTTCTCTGTCCTCTAGCTACCACAACCACCACTGCCGTAATAATTGATAGTCCAGCCAAAATAGCCAGCGCGTAGGCATAGCCTGACAACAGATATATTAAGGCCAGCGTCACGCCGACAGCACCCCAGATAGTAACCAGCCGCCTGCCAAGCGCCAAGCCGATGATAACCATCAGCGAATGCTCAATCAGGAACAATATTTCCATAGCATTATCTCCCCTTAGCGCCAGGACAAGGGTCGATAAACTAAACACAGCGAGTGCCAGCACCAAGTGCGCAATAGTGTATATATGAGCATACCCTAGCCAGCGCCAGGACATCACCACCCCTGAAAGAATTGCCGCTGAACACAGGTATGGCACCACTATGTCGTGAACAGGCGCAATTAGCATATGAATAGCAAATAAAATACCGCACAATACTAAAAGGACGCCCGAGTCGAAGTATAGAATATTCTTCTTCGGCAACCCCTCGGCTATTAGGGCGCTGCCATTGACCGCCCACGTTAGTGTTGCTAGCAGCACCGCCTCCGTCGCGACGCTGGCTGGCATAGCCATCAGCAGTAAAAGTATCGACCAGCCAATGGCGCTCCAAAATGACGCATAATACCAATAAACTGATAATTTCTTGGTTCGCGCAGCCACGGCGGCGCCATAAAATACTGCAAAGGTAATCAGTGAAACGATCGACATAAACCCAAGCTTAACACCGAGCCATTGTGCAGTTAAGTAGAATAACAACACCAAACTTGGATGTGCCATTGCTGCCATCAACCACCAATATCGCTTGGCGTACACTGCCATATAAAGTGCCGCGACAGCCGCCAGCCAGCCCAAAATTTTGAACGGTAATTCGTATGTCACCAATAGATTTATCATCGGTAATATCACTGCCGGTACCGTAGCGGCCAGCAGCGTCATGTCGCTAGTGATTAACGCTCGCTTATTCATCGCTAACGACCAATACACTACCCCGAAGCCAACGAGCGTCACCCAAGCAGTGATAGTGAAATTGTCGCTTAGCGGCACGCGTAGCCAATGCAAGAACAGCAGCACCAAAGCAATCGTCGCCAAGTATGCTCCACCCAGATAACCATCCTCACGCCGCCGATAAAACGTATAGTACAACAGTGCTACTAATGGCAGCCAAACCGCCGGATGAATAGATGAAAAGATGATCAAGATAGCCGCGCCAATGGCAGAATATAATAGCAATTCGCGACACTTAACGGCCGCCTCGCTACGGTAATTGTACAGCCACTCTACTAATAACAGCAACGACAAACCGTTCAGCCACGCCATCAAAATAGCAAGATTTTCACCAGCCATCTTGAAATACGAAGCTATCAGCAGTGCCATCAGAAGTAGAGAAGTATGAATACCAATCACTAGACCGTAAGCTTTCTCACGCCACGCAGTAATACCCATGATGATAGCGGCAACCGCCACCGAATCTGACAGATATAGCATACCTTCTCCTGCTGGATGAGCAGTCAAAAAAGCTAAGGCTATAAACACCGTCATTAACCACCAAGCGGCCGCAGCACCATACACTAGTATTGCTTGGCTTTTCGTAATATTTGGGCGTTTCAAAACTAATAATCGGCAGATAACCGGCAGGAAAGCCATAAACATAAAGATAGAGTAATGTGTATGCAGGGCCGTTATGGGTTCGAGGCTAAATAGCCTGACGCCAGCCGGCACTAACAAAATACCAGACATTACTACCATGCCGCCAAAACGGGCGCGGCGCAACAATGAAAGCGCCGCAAAAGTCGCCACCGAAACCATACTTAGCAAGGCAAATGAGATTATATTTCTCAGTTGGATTTCGACGCCAGCTATAACCAAGAAAGCAACTAGCGACACAACGAAACTAACCCACAACGCTATTTCGTGCTGCTTATCGGGCTGCTTTTGGATATACATCGACCCAATAGACCAAACCATATTACCAAGCGCCGCTACCCCCAGCGCTACACCCGTAACCAGCCTGTCGTTATTCGATAAGTACAGCGCAAAACTAACAGTCATCGCCATCAACAGCACGCGTGCCGTCGTTAGTTCATACGTGCGCATATCCTTTGATTTTTCGACGAGGGCCACAGTAAAATAATATATAACGCTGATAAGCAGTAGCATACTGACGTCAAGCGTTCCCATATACACCGACGAACCGATAGCGAGAAGTAAAGTAGACGGGACGATAAATGGATTAACTAGCGTCAACGGCTCGGTGAATTGGCGCGGAAAATGATTAGAAAAATACGCAGCCAAGGTCATCAGACACCCAAACAATAGCACCGCAGCATAATACCACACCAACTGAGCATGCATAACAGCCGGCAAGCTGGTCGTCATCGTAAACATCGACAGCAGCGAAATATAGGCGAGCGGCCGGCTATTGAGCCTGACCGTAGCATCCACGCATAAGAAGGTGCCGATGAAGGAGGTTATAAGCCAGCACAATGCCGGATCAATCCCCAAAAGCAAATACATGCTCCACCCGCCGATCGGCACAGCAGCCAACGCCGTACCAATAAACGCCGTTGAGGCTGGCTTTAAAATCGGCAAGTGGACATACAACACCTGGCCAATGACATAATAGACAAAAATAAACAGCCACACCAGACTAAACCTGAGCTGCGCCGAAAATTCAATCGTTTGTGCCAGCAGCAATATACCGGCGGTCAGCAATAATGACGCGGTATATAGCGCCACATTGATGGTGGTTTGACGATTTTTCTCTTTTTCTTTATTACTGGCTGGAGATAGCCACTTGACAATCTGCGTCTTTTCGTCAGGAATATTCGTATCTTCTTCAATTGGCACAGCATTAGTAGGCAATACTACATCAGGCTCGTTCGATTCGTTGCGAGTTACTACAAAACCAGCAAATTGTGAAGCTGCAGCCTGATTCTCGGTAATAAGTTTGACTTGACCGTCGTTACCTTCAATTTTCGCACGGCCATTCTGCGCATCGCACACGCCGTCCCAATAACCGCGCTGGTAATCCTCAGGCTGACGAGACAGTCGTTTGTTGTCTCTCTGCGCCACCTTGATTATCACGATGACAATCACTAATAGAAAAATTAATTCCATGCTTAATTCCCCTTATGCTAATTTTAGTATAGCACGGGAGGGCTTTTTCATGGAGAAATTTTCGAAAGAGACACCGGGCTATAGTAGCAATAACGTTTTTGCTCGCCTTTCAGAGCCTCGCCTTAGTCTATCGCGCGCCGCCAACTACCGAAATTCCACCGCTCAACTGTGTCGTCCAGCGAAAAATATAATACCCCGGAGACTTGGGGTATTATATTAGCCTGCATTAAACTCTGCTACTTCTCGTCAACCACTTCGCCTTCGACTGGTTCGTCTTTGTCAGATTTTTTGTCATCCTTAGATTCATCAGCCTTGTTGTCCTCAGCAGCTTGCTGGTACATTTTGGCGCCGATTGGCATGATGGCATCCTGCAAGGCTTTCACGGCTGCCTCTAACTCATCTTTATCATCAGCGTCTTTATGCTTTTCTGCTTCTTTGACCGCTTCGTCAATCGCCTTTTTGTCATCGTCAGAAATCTTATCCTTGAACTCATCTGGCATTTTCTTTGCCTGGTAGATGGCGTTTTCTAGCTGGTTTTTAGCATCAACGGTCTCGCGCTTTTTCTTATCCTCGTCAGCGTGCAGCTCAGCTTCTTTCTGGGCTTTTTCGATATCTTCCTTGCTCATATTGCCAGAGTTTTGGATGGTAATCGATTGCTCCTTGCCAGTGCCTTTATCCTTGGCGGTGACATTAAGGATACCATTGGCATCGATATTAAACGTCACTTCAATCTGCGGCACGCCGCGCGGTGCTGGCGCGATGCCGTCAAGCACAAAGCGCCCCAAACTCTTGTTGTCATTGGCAAATTCGCGCTCGCCCTGCAAAACGTGGATCTCCACTTGCGGCTGATTGTCGGCAGCGGTTGAGAACACTTCGCTCTTGCTGGTCGGCACAGTAGTGTTGCGCTCGATCAGCTTGGTCGACACACCGCCCATTGTCTCAATACCAAGACTCAATGGTGTTACGTCCAGCAGCAGCACGTCCTTGACGTCGCCGGCCAGCACACCGCCTTGGATGGCTGCACCAACAGCTACCACTTCGTCTGGGTTGACGCCTTGCATTGGGTCTTTGCCGAACAGCTTCTTCACTCGCTCAACCACTGCTGGCATGCGGGTCATACCGCCAACCATCACCACGTTTTGGATGTCTGATTTAGAGAGTTTGGCGTCTTTGAGCGCTTTTTCAACTGGGCCGTCGAGGCGCGCTAGCAGATCTTTCACCAAATCTTCCAATTTAGCCCGCGTTAGGCTCAACTCAAAGTGCTTTGGCCCGTCAGCATCAGCGGTGATGAATGGGATGTTGACTTCGTATTCAGTGACTGTCGACAGCTCCTTTTTAGCCTTTTCAGCTTCGTCCTTCAGGCGCTGCATGGCAGCATTGTCTTTGCGCAGGTCGATACCTTCTTTTGATTTGAAGTCGTCAAGGAAATAGTTAACAATAGCGTTGTCAAAGTCCTCGCCACCCAGGTGGGTGTCGCCATTGGTGGCCTTCACTTCAAACACGCCTTCGCCGAGTTCCAAAATAGAAACGTCAAAGGTACCGCCACCGAGGTCGAAAACCACGATGGTTTCGTCATTTTTGCCTTTTTCTAGGCCGTACGCCAAAGCAGCGGCCGTCGGTTCATTGATGATACGCTTAACTTCCAGGCCGGCAATTTTACCAGCGTCTTTGGTTGCTTGACGCTGTGAATCGTCAAAGTAGGCCGGCACGGTGATAACTGCTTCGGTGACTTTTTCGCCCAAGAATGCCTCGGCGTCAGCCTTAATTTTGCTGAGGATCATCGCCGAAACTTCTTCTGGCGTGTATTCCTTGCCGCCCATTTCCACCGCTACGCCAGTGCCCTTTTTGACGATTTTGTATGGCATAATGTCCAGGTCTTTTTGAACTTCCTTGTCATTAAATTTACGGCCAATCAAACGCTTCACACCGTAAATGGTGTTTTTTGGATTAGTCACGCGCTGGCGCTGAGCCACTTGCCCAACCAAGCGCTCGCCCTTCTTGTTAATTGCCACCACTGACGGCGTGGTACGATTACCCTCAGCGTTAGCGATGACCTCTGGCTTGCCCGCCAACATATACGCAAAGGCGCTGTTGGTCGTACCGAGGTCGATTCCGATAATTTTACCCATATGATTCCCCTTTCTTGTTATGATCACATCTGGTTTTCTTATATTCATTTTAGCACTCTTTGTCCGCGAGTGCCAACTATTTCAGTATAAATAATTAGCACTCCCGTGTCAAGAGTGCTAATTTAAATTTTACATTAACGCCTATTTTTAGTAGTTGAATGAGCTGGCAATGCCGTTGGCGTGTTATCATTTAGCTTAATATATTTTATAATCGAACTTACGTAAGATGCTAAACCGATCAAGATTAGCACGTTAGCAACAATGTAAATACCGTCAGCACTGTTAGTGCTGCCAGTAAGTATAAATGTGGTATACAGGATGACGGCTCCAGCTAGCGGAGTCAGCGACGAAAGAGCAACTGCTTTACGCGCCTCTAGAAGACTATGGTTTAACCGCTTGCTACGACCTATAGCAAACCAGATAAAAGATCCAATTACCATAGCCGCTGCAGCAATTGTTGTCAGTAAGAAAAGACATCCCGCATACAAATTGGACTCGCTAGCAGCCTTATTCACTTCTTCTACAGCTGTAGAATATTTTTTGACAGAGTTATGGGTTTGTTCCAAATATTGGTTTACAGCATTATAGTCTCTTTCGCGCAAAACAACAGCAACCCTATCAAGCAAATCCTTGATTTCTCTGGCACACTTTTTAACTTCCGCTGACTTTTTGACATATTTGATACCTAGCTTAGAAGAAAAAGTATGACTTGCAACATTATTGAATGCCGACGATGCGGCGGCAGCCTGAGCAAGAGCCGCACCATTAGCTACGGATTTCTCGTCGTTTATTACTTCTATAAAATCTGAGTAAGCCTTATTAGAGGCGGCAATTACATCAATGTCGGTTTGATTCACATAACTGACCGCGCTGACAAGCGAGCCTTCAACAGACGCCACGATAAACACAGCTAAAATTATCTTTAAAACTTTATGCATGCTTAAAATTATATACGCAAATTCGAGTTTTACCAACCGCCACTGGCGCCGCCGCCAGAAAACCCGCCGCCGCCAAAACTACCGCCAGAAGAGCCGCTGCCTGACGAGCTACTATCTGAACCTCCAGCAAGCCACCAATACCGCCGACGGCGACCATTACTCCCATTACCTTTCAGGATAGCTATTACTATGATAGTAATAAAAATA
>ERZ773042.2184-NODE-2184-length-10874-cov-6.194750_pt1 | contig 10874 bp, 10 predicted proteins | sample MGYA00511664_ERZ773042 | MGnify/ENA primary metagenome ERZ773042 (study PRJEB29015, sample SAMEA2737984) | human oral metagenome | biome: human oral; feature: human-associated habitat; material: dental | place: China | collected 2036 ... | reverse complement strand
CGCGAGAACGGTACTTGTTTGTCGTGAGAACGGTACTTATTGCTCGCGAGAACGGTACTTGTTGCTCGCGAGAACGGACAGCCCCTGTCTCACCGGGCCTGAGCGCGGGCGTCCCGTTCAGGTGCCCTTGAGCGGCTCTCGTCGCCACTGTGAGGGCTTCCGCGGGTGGCCGCGGCCCCTCCGATAGCACTATATGCGGCAGTTCGAGTAATCTCTCAGACTTCGGTTGCCCCGGCTTCCCACGTTTGACGCAATCTGAGGATCAGAACGAGTCCCACCTTTGGTCGCGCTGGAGAACAAGTCTCTGACCTGCGTGGACATTAAGTGTACAAAGACTGGGGTGGGGTGTGGGTGGTTCTGATCCTCAGATTGCGACAGAGCCGGGTGTCAGCCCCAGCAGGGCCGCGCATAGCACCCCGGTACCCGGCGGGGACGGGGCGCACGCGGTGGCCCCACGGAGCCAGCCGTGCAGTGCGAGCGTGCCCTTCTGGCCGCGCGGCGCGACCGGCCAGCCGTGCAGCGTGACCGGCCAGCCGCCCAGCGTGACCTGCGTGCCCTACTGGTCAAGCAACATGCCCTATTGGCCGTGCTGGTATTCGGGACGTGGCGGCCCTTGCCCGCTCTCGGCCCCTGACCACGGTGGTGCGCCCGTGGCCGGCGTGGTCAGCGGCCCCGCCCGCTCCCGGCACGTCCCACCCGGTAGTGTCGGTTCCGGACACCTACCAGCCACCCAGGAGCCCCGCGTGCTGCTTACCGTCGCCGTCATCGGCCCCGCCCACGCCCTCAAGGGCGAGGTCCGCCTTGCGATCCGCACCGACGACCCCCGGGGACGGCTCGCCCCCGGGACCACCCTGCCCGTGGAGGCCCCCGGCGGCTGGCAGGGGCCTGCGCCCGCCACCCTGACTGTCTCGCGGCTTCGCTCCGACGGCGCCCGCTGGTTCGCCGCCTTTGAGGGGGTTCCTGACCGCACGGCCGCCGAGGCGCTGCGCGGCCTGCGCCTCCTGGTGGACACCGACACCGAGGAACGTGACCCCGAGCGTGACGACCAGGAGTGGTACCGCCACGAGCTCGTGGGCCTGCGCGCTCTCCACGTTGACGGGCGCGTCCTGGGCACGGTGACGGACCTGGAACCCGGCGTCGCCCAGGACCGGCTGGTGGTGCGCACCCCTGACGGGCAGGAGGTGCCGGTCCCCTTCGTGACCGCGCTGGTTCCGCAGGTCGACCTGGAGGCCGGCGCTCTCACCCTGGATCCACCCGGCGGGCTCTTCCCCACCCTGGGGCAGGCTGAGGAGGCGCGCTAGTGGCCGCCGCAGACCAGGGGCAGGCCCGCACACGCCGCTACGACGTCGTCACCATCTTCCCCGACTACTTCCGGGCCCTAGACCTGTCCCTCATTGGCAGGGCGCGCCAGGACCACCTCCTGGAGCTGCGGGTCCACGACCTGCGTGACTGGACCCACGACCGCCACCGCACCGTGGACGACACCCCGGTCGGCGGGGGCGCGGGCATGGTCATGCGTCCCGACGTGTGGGGTCGGGCCCTCGACGCCGTCCTGGACCTGTCCGCCCCGGGGACGGACCCGCTGACGACGACGGCTCCGGGTGGCGCTGCCCCCCTCCTAGCTGGCGGCGGGATCGAGCCAGTGCATGGCGGCGGGATCGAGCCAGGGTCTGGCGGTGCCGGGGCCGCCCCGGTCGGACCGGGCCGCACCGAGCTGCCCGCCCCAGCCGGACCACACGGTGCCAAGGCGATAGGGGCACCCACCCAGGCAGCCGGTACCGGGACGGACACCCCGCAGCGGGAGCGGGGCCGCACCGTGCTCGTCATCCCCACCCCCGCCGGGGACGTCCTGACCCAGCGGGTCGTCGAGGACCTGGCCGGTGCCGAGCACCTGGTCCTGGCCTGCGGACGCTATGAGGGCATTGACTCCCGCGTCGCCGAGCACTACCGCGCCCGGGGCGTGGAGGTGCGTGAGCTCTCTGTCGGCGACTACGTCCTCAACGGCGGGGAGGCGGCCGCCCTGGTGGTGATCGAGGCCGTGGCCCGGCTCCTGCCCGGGGTCCTGGGCAACCCGGACTCCGTGGTCGAGGAGTCCCACGGCGCTGCCGGGCTGCTGGAGCACGAGGTCTACACCCGGCCCACCACCTGGCGGAACCTGGCCGTGGACCCGGTCCTGCTGTCGGGGGACCACGGCCGTATTGCCCGTGCCCGGCGGGACCAGGCCCTGACCCGCACCGCGCGGCGCCGTCCGGACATGGTCTCGGCCCTGGACGCCGCCGCCCTGGACGCCGCCGACCGCGCCCGCCTGGCGGCCCTGGGCTGGGTGGTGCCGGTGGGGTGCGCCCACCCGGTGCCCGTAGGGCTGCGGGCCGCTGGTGTTGAGGACGCCCAGTCCCTGGCGGCCCTGGCGGCCCGTACCTTCCCCGACGCCTGCCCACCCTTCCTCGGCGAGGACCAGGTCGCCGAGCACATTGCGACCCACCTCACCGCAGAGCGCTTCAGTTCCTGGGCCGCGGACCCGCGTGTGCTCCTGACCCTGGCCTCCCTCGGGCGCGCGGTGCCACCGGGGGCCGACGTGCCCGCCCCGGAGGAGGTGGTGGGCTACAGCGCCCTGATCCTGGAGCGCCGGGACGGCGGCCGCCTGCCCGAGGGGCTGGACGCCAGGCCGTCCTGCGTCCAGGTCGGGGACACGGATCTGGTGGCTGAGCTGTCCAAGGTGTACGTGGACGCCCGCCTGCGCGGCTCAGGCCTGGCCGCCGCGCTCCTGGAGCGGGCCCTCCACCAGGCCCGGCAGGCCGGGGCCACGCTGCTGTGGCTGGGCACCCACACCGGTAACAGGCGGGCCCAGAAGACCTACCGGCGGGCCGGGTTCACGGTGGTGGGAACACGCAGCTACGACGTCGGCGGACGGGCCTGCCGCGACGTCGTCATGGTGCGTCGGCTCCCGGACCGCTGAGGGCAGCCGCTGGCCCGGTGTTCCCGGGCTGCGGGCCAGCGGCCACAGGCCCCGAGCCCAGGCCCCGGGCTCGCGGTCGCAGCACCGACCCGGGCCCGCGGCCAGGTGGCGAGCCGGCGGCCCCGGCCCAGGCCAGCCGTTCAGCCCTCGTCCTCCGCGTCATCCTCGCCCTTACCGGGCGCAATGAGGAGGAGGTCAATGTGCAGTCCCAGCGGCCTGCCCGCGGCGTCGCGGGTCAGGTACACCGGGTAGGAGCCGTCACCGAACCCCGAGTGGCTCATGACGACGTTCTCGCCGTGGGTCGCCAGCGGCATGACGATATTGGCGAGTCCGGGCTGGTAGTGCTCCTCGGAGTCCATGAGCTCGAACCAGGAGGTCGGCTCCCCGCTGTCAAAGATCTCTTCGTACCAGTCGCACTCATCGTTCAGCTCGGGCATGCACCGCTCCACGGCGTCGGCGTCGACCATGCCCACGGTCCCGGCGTCCACGGGGACCAGCCAGCAGGTCCCGGGCTCCGGGGCGCCCTCGACAGAGGCCGCCGGCTCGACGCTGGCGGCCTCCCCCTCGGCCAGTACCAGGGAGAAGTAGGCCTCACAGTCGGCCATGGTGACCCGTACCGGGTAGTCTCCCGGTGGGACCGCGAACTCGAGGCAGTCGTCGAGGTTGACGAACGGGTCGCAGACCCGCACCCGCCCCGAGGGCACGCGCAGCGTCCCCAGGTCGTGGACGCTCAGGGTCACCTCGTCCCCCTCGCCGTCGCGGACCGTACCGGAGTGCAGGGCGTGGAAGTCAGTGATCTTCATGCGGTGATGGTTCCGTAGCCGGTTCCGCGGTGTCAAACACGCCGTGAGGTCGCGCACGTCCTCGCCCCTGTGCTCGCCGCCTGCTGAGGGGCTGTGGCACACTTGCCTGGCCCCGGGCCCGGGAGCGGCTCTGCCACTGGGGAGCCCCTGCCGAGCGGGACCTGCGGGCACGAGCACCGACGCCCCGTGAGGTGTCGCCGACCAAGCGCCCATGACCAGTGGCACGTGCGTGGAGAAGAACCATGAACCTCATTGACCAGATCGACGCCGCCTCCCTGCGCGGGGACGTCCCCGCCTTCCGCCCTGGCGACACCGTCAAGGTGCACGTCAAGGTCGTGGAGGGGAGCCGTTCGCGTATCCAGGTGTTCCAGGGCGTGGTGATCGCGCGCTCCGGCGCCAGTGTCTCGGAGACCTTCACGGTCCGCAAGATCTCCTTCGGGGTGGGCGTGGAGCGCACCTTCCCGGTGCACACCCCCACTATCGACCGGATTGAGGTCGTCACCCGTGGTGACGTTCGTCGCGCCAAGCTGTACTACCTGCGCAACCTGCGCGGTAAGGCCGCCAAGATCAAGGAGCGTCGCGAGGCCTGACGCCCCAGGGCAGCCTTGCCAGCGGGTGAGGGCGTCCGTGACCACAGCGGTTGCGGACGCCCTTTCGCGTGGCGGGTAGGTAGGATCACGGCAGGTTTCCGCGCCAGCGGAGCACACGAGTGAAGGGATTAGCGTGACCTCCGAGCAGGACGACGCCCAGCCCACCGCCGACGCCCGGGACGAGCCGCAGGACGGTGCCCAGTCCGGGGACCGCTCCCAGTCCGGGACCCAAGACGGGCCCCAGGCTGAGCCACAGGACCGTCCCCAGGCCAAGACCCAGGACGCTTCCCGGGACGAGCCGCAGGACGACGCCTCCCAGGCCGACGACGCCGGGTCCCAGGGTGAGTCCCGGGACGGGTCCCAGGACGGGCTCCAGGGCGAGACCCAGGACGGGTCTCAGGATGAGGCCGGTCCGCAGGACGACGCCCCGCAGGACCTCCCGCCCTCCTACCCGCCCCAGGAGCGCCCGACATCGTCGGACGACTCCGAGAGCAGCAGACCCGCACGCCGTCGGCCACGCCGAGGGTCCTTCCTGGTCCCCTTCGTCGTCATTCTCCTGCTCGTAGCGCTGTTCAAGACCTTTGTCATCCAGTACTTTGAGATTCCTACTGGGTCCATGGAGAGCACGCTGGTCAACGGTGACCGGGTAGCGGTGACCATGTATGACTCCGACGACATTAAACGCGGCGATATTATCGTCTTCCGCGATCCTGATCACTGGTTGAATAGCATTGACCCTACCGGTCTGAGAGGGCTCATCCGTGACGGCCTCATCCTTATCCGGATCCTCCCGGAGGACTCGGGCCACCACCTCATTAAGCGTGTGATCGGAATGCCCGGGGACCGGGTCGTCTCCGACGGGCGGGGGACGGTCTCGGTCAACGGGGTGGTCCTTCACGAGACCTACGTCAAGGCGGGTGTCTCGCCCTCCGAGGTCGCTTTCGACGTCACCGTGCCCGACTCCATGGTCTGGGTCATGGGGGACAACCGCTCCAACTCCGCGGACTCCCGGGCGCACATGGATGACGTCCACGGCGGCTTCGTCCCCCTGAGCGACGTCGTGGGGGTGGCCAAGAGCATTATCTGGCCGGTGAGCCGCTGGGACGGCCTGGGCGAGGGGGAGGACGTCTTCGCCGGCGTCCCCGCGGCCCGGTGAGCCGCAGGCCAGCCTCCCGACCGGTCCCCGACCGCCTGGTCGAGCGGGCCCTCATGGAGCGGTTCCCGCTGGTGGGAGGGATGGACGAGGTCGGGCGAGGGGCGCTGGCCGGCCCGGTCACGGTGGGCCTGGCAGTCGTCGGCGCCGCCACGCCGGAGGCCTTCCCCGCCGGCCTGGCGGACTCCAAGCTCCTGTCCGCCCGACGGCGTGAGGAGCTGGTGGGACCGTGCCGGCAGTGGCTGGAGGACTGGGCCCTGGGCAGCTCGACGCCGGGTGAGATCGACGCCCACGGCATTGTCGGCGCCCTGAGGCTGGCGGGCCTGCGGGCCCTGGCGCAGGTCGCCGCCCGGGGCCACCTGCCCGACGTCGTGGTCCTGGACGGCAGCGCCGACTGGCTCAGCCGGCCCCACGAGGACCTGCTCACGACGCTGACGGGGCGGCCGGGCGCCGGGAACCAGGTGCCGGGCGCCGGGAACCAGGTGCCGGGTGCTGGCAGGGCCCAGGTGCCGGGTGCCGGTGGGGCCCAGGCGCTGGGTGCCGGTGGGCTAGAAGACGCGGGCACTGGTGGGCTGGAGGACGCGGGCGCCAAGGAGGCTGGGGCCCGCGACCCAGGGGAGTACGGTGCCCCCCTGCCCCCCGGGCTCACCCCGCCAGTGCGCACCAGGGTGAGGGCCGACGCGCACTGCGCCGTCGTGGCCGCGGCCTCCGTCCTGGCCAAGGTCCACCGGGACGGGCTCATGAGGCAGCTGGAGGATCCCGGCTACGGCTGGGCCAGCAACAAGGGCTACGCGGCCCGGGCGCACGTGGAGGGGCTGGCGCGGCTGGGTGCAAGTGACCAGCACCGCCGTAGCTGGCGCCTGCCCGGCTTGGAGAAGCATGAACGTCAGGGCATGATAATCCAGTGAGTATTGAGGATCTTGAGGCCTACGAGAACGACCTGGAGTTAGAGCTCTACCGCGAGTACCGAGACGTGGTGAGCCTCTTCTCCTACGCCGTGGAGACGGAACGACGCTTCTACCTGACCAACTCCGTGGACGTCCAGGTGCGCACCAACGGCGGGGAGGTCTTCTTTGAGCTCACCCTGGAGGACGCCTGGGTGTGGGACATCTACCGGGCCTCCCGGTTCGTCAAGTCCGTCCACGTCGTCACCTTCAAGGACGTCAACGTGGAGGAGCTGGCCAAGCCGGAGATGGGTCTGCCCTCTTGACGGCTGCCGGGGCGCAGGGGCTGTCCGGCGAGTCGGCTGACGTCGCTGGCCAGGTCCCTGGCGCCTCGTCCCCCCTCGCCGGGGGCGGCAAGGCCCGCTGGCGGTGCGGCTCCGGCAGCGGCGCGCCGGGCGCCCCGGATCCACCGGGCACCCCGGATCCGAGGGGCCTCATGACGTACGGTTGACATACCCGGGGCGCGGGGACGCGCGGCGTCACCCGTCGCCTCCAGCCTGTGGACAGGAGGTTTTCCACAGGTCCAGAAGCCCGCGGTGGCGCGGGCAGGACGCGGCGGTGCAGCCTCATGACGGAGGTGATCCGCATGACCACAACCCGTCCCGCCCCCCGGGACACCGACTTCTGCCAGCGACCTGCGAGACTTGCGCCCCGGGAGGTCGGGCGTCGCGGCGAGCAGATCGCAGCCCGGTACCTTACGGATCTGGGCTGGCAGGTCCTGGAGCGCAACTGGCGTCCCTCCTCCGGCCGTCGTGGCGGGCAAAGGAGGCCTGGCCAGCAGCCCGGACCAGGGGCCCCGGGCGCCCCGGGGTCCGCCGACCAGGCGCCAGACGGTCCGCGGCTGCGCGGGGAGCTCGACATTATCGCCCTCCAGCCCCGGGAAGGCTCCCGGCCCCGCCTGGTGGTCATCGAGGTCAAGACCCGCACCAGCACGCGGCTGGGGCCGCCCGGTGCGGCGGTGGACGCCCGTAAGGTCTCCCGGCTGCGGGCCCTGGCCGGGGCCTGGGCGGCCAGCCACGAGGTACCTCACGAGGGCCTGCGCCTGGACGTCATCTCCCTGCTGCTGCGCCCCGGTCAGCCCGTGTTCCTGCGTCACCACGAGGGGGTGGGGGAGGGATGAGCCTCGCCCGGACCCTCGCTATCACCCTCGCCGGCCTGGACGGCCACCTGGTGGACGTCGAGGCCCACGCCGCGCCCGGCCTGCCCAGCTTCACCCTGGTAGGGCTGCCCGACGCCGCCGTCAGGGAGTCGCGGGAGCGGGTGCGTGCCGCCCTGACCACCTGCGGCCTGCGCTGGGGGGAGCAGCGTCTGACCGTCAACCTCTCCCCGGCGGACCTGCCCAAGTCGGGTACCGGGCTCGACCTGGCCCTGGCCCTGGCGGTGCTGGGGGCCCGCGACGCCCTGCCCGCTCAGGCCCTGCCCGAGCTCGCCCGGACCGTCTACGTCGGTGAGCTCGGCCTGGACGGCAGCGTCCACGCCGTACGAGGTGTCCTGCCCTCCGTCCACGCCGCCGTCGCCGCCGGGGTGCGGGACGTCGTGGTCTCGGCCGCGTCCGCCAGCGAGGCGCGCCTGGTCCCGGGCGCCCAGGTCACGGCGGTGGCCCATGTGGGGGAGCTGGTGGATCGCTACGGGGGCAGGCTGCCGACGGCCACCTACCCGCTGGTGGAGCGGGCGCTCCAGGAGGTCACGGTGGGCACGGACCAGGAGCCTGAGCCCACCAGCCACCTGGACCTGGCTGACGTCGTCGGCCAGCGTGGTGCCCGTCACGCCCTGGAGGTCGCGGCGGCCGGCGGGCACCACCTGCTCCTCGTGGGCCCGCCGGGTGCCGGCAAGACCATGCTCGCCCAGCGCATGCCCACCATCCTGCCTCCCCTGGAGCCGTCCGACGCCGTCACCGTCACCGCTATCCACTCCCTGGCCGGGACCTTCCGCGCCGAGTCCGGCCTGCTGAGCACCCCGCCGCTGCGGGCCCCGCACCACACCGCCACCCGTGCCGCGGTCATCGGGGGCGGCAGCGGGACGCCGCGCCCTGGGGACGTGTCCCTGGCGCACTGCGGCGTCCTGTTCCTGGACGAGGCCCCGGAGTTCGCCAGCGGGGTCCTGGACTGCCTGCGCCAGCCCCTGGAGTCGGGGACGGTCTCGATCGACCGCGCCGCGGGACGGGCCACCTACCCGGCGGCCTTCCAGCTGGTCCTGGCGGCCAACCCCTGCCCCTGCGGGGGCGCCAGCGGGCGGGGGACCGGCTGCACCTGCACCTCGCTGCAACGACGGCGCTACTTCTCCCGGCTCTCCGGCCCCCTGCTGGACCGCGTGGACATCCAGGTCGAGGTCCGCCCCGTCAGCGCCACCGACCTGGCCCTGACCGAGGGCCCGGAGTCCAGCAGGACCGTGGCCGCCCGGGTGGCCGCCGCCCGGCAGCGGGCCGCACGGCGTCTGGCCGGTACGCCCTGGCGTCTGAACTGCCAGGTCCCGGGCCGGTACCTGCGCAGCGCCGCCTCAGGCACCGACCCGGCGGTCGTGGCGCGGCTCATGCGGGTCCTGGAGACCGGCGACCTGTCCCTGCGCGGCGCCGACAGGGTCCTGCGCCTGGCCTGGACCCTGGCCGACCTGGGGGGCCACGCCTCACCCACCCTGGAGGACCTTGGCGGTGCCATGGCCCTGAGAATGAGAGGAGCACGCCCATGACGTCCCTGCCCTACGACGTCCACGACGAGGCCCTGGCACGTGCCACCTGGTCCCGCCTGGTGGAGCCCGCCGACGCCGCGGCCGCCGCCCTGGTCGGTCACCTGGGTGCGGGCCCGGCCCTGGAGTGGCTCCTGTCCGAGGGCCTGACCTCTGAGGGGGAGGCGCGCACCAGCCCCCGCCCGCCCCTGCCCTCGTGCCACGACGCCGCCGTCGCCAGTGCCCGCTGGGCCCAGGCGGTAGGCAGGTGGGCGCCGCGTCTGAGCGGGCTGGACATCCGCCGTGAGCTCGATGTCCTGGAGCGCCTGGGCGGGAGCCTGCTCACCCCGGGTGACCCGTGGTGGCCCCCGGGCCTGGGTGAGCTGGCCCAGCCACCCATGTGCCTGTGGGTGAGGGGGGATCCTGCCCTCCTGGTCAGCGCCCAGGACCAGGACCTCCTGGAGGGGGCGTCCCAGCCGCAGGAGGGTCAGGGGACCGGTGGGGAGTCGGATGAGGAGGACGCTGGCGGGCCCGCGGACCAGGAGTCCCCCGACGAGGATCCGCCGGAGGAGCGGACCGTGGAGCAGGAGGCCCCGGAGGAGCTGCCCCGGGGGTGGGGTCTCCCGGACCGCCCGCCCACCCGGGAGGACCGGGTCCCTCACGGCGTGGCCACGGGGTACTGCCTGGCCGTGGTGGGGGCGCGGGCCTCTACCGCCTACGGGGAGGAGGTCGCCACCGAGCTGGCCGGGGGCCTGGCGGCGGCCGGCTGCGTGGTGGTCTCCGGGGGCGCCTATGGGATTGACGCGGCGGTCCACCGCGGCGCCCTGGCCCGCGGCCGCACGGTCAGCGTGAGCGCCGGGGGAGTGGACCGCCTCTACCCTGGCGGCAACACGGCCCTGCTGGAGGCCGTCATCCGGCAGGGCGCCCTGGTGGCCGAGGTCCCGCCGGGCTGCAGCCCCGCCCGGCACCGGTTCCTGAGCCGCAACCGCCTGATCGCCGCCATGACGCAGGCGACGGTGGTGGTCGAGGCCGCCTGGCGCTCCGGCGCCCTGTCGACCGCCCGCTGTGCCCAGGACCTGGGGCGTCCCCTGGGTGCCGTGCCCGGCCCGGTCACCTCCATGGCCTCGGTCGGCTGCCACCGGATCCTGCGGGCCGGTGCGGTCCTGGTCACTGACGTCGACGAGGTGCTGGAGCTCCTCCTGCCCGTAGGCACCCAGGACGCCGACGCCCGCAAGGAGGCCCAGCCCCGCAACCAGGGCCAGGGGCTCCTGGACGGGCTCGACGGCGACGCCGCCCTGGTCATGGACGCCCTCCCGGCTCGGCGGTCGGCCGGCGTGGAGTCCGTGGCGCGTAGCGCCGGGCTCTCCGTCCCCCAGGTCCTGGCGGCCCTGGGCCTGCTGGAGCTGTCCGGGCGTGTGCAGCAGGAGGGGGAGCGGTGGCGTCGTAAGGTGTCCGCATGAGCGAACACGGGCCCGCAGGCGCTGGGGCGTCCCGGAGGGGCGTCGGCGGGGGCCGGAGTCGGTCCCGGACCAGGGGAGCCGCCGCCCGCACCGGGAGCGGTGACGGCGCCCGTACCGGGGACGGCCCGGGCGGGTCCGCACGGAGCCCCCAGGCCGACGCCGCCCCGGGGGGGCAGGACGGCTCCGGGCTCACCCGGGGTGCGCTCACGCAGGACTTTGCCCGGTACCTGGATTTTCAGCGGGGTCTGTCCCGGCACACCGTGCGCGCCTACACCGGTGACCTGGACGCGCTCCTGACCTTCCTGGG
>ERZ773042.2183-NODE-2183-length-10878-cov-9.279590_pt1 | contig 10878 bp, 6 predicted proteins | sample MGYA00511664_ERZ773042 | MGnify/ENA primary metagenome ERZ773042 (study PRJEB29015, sample SAMEA2737984) | human oral metagenome | biome: human oral; feature: human-associated habitat; material: dental | place: China | collected 2036 ... | reverse complement strand
CGTCCCCGGCCACGTGGTCGGGGACGCGGCCGGGCCCGGGTCAATCCCCTGCCGTAGCCTGGGCGCATGCCTGTCAGGAGCACGCTGAACGACTGGCCCGCACGTGTCACCGACGAGGACGTCATCGACGTCGTCGGCTCCAGGTCCTTTGAGCGGGCCCGGCGCTACCTCGCCGAGGGCCGGGTGCTGACCCTGTCAACCAGCGACGACGGGGGGATTGTCTCGGGCCAGGTACGTGGCGCGGGCGGCGTCTACGAGGCCGTCGCCATGCACGTCACCGACGAGATCCCCCGCGACGGCGCCCCGGCCGTGCTCTGGGAGGGCAGCTGCTCCTGCCCGGTCGGGTCCAACTGCAAGCACTCCGCCGCCCTCCTCATGGAGGCCCGTACCCGGGCCGGGTCCCCACGCGGTGCCGGGGCGGAGCCGCTGTGGGAACGGGACCTGGAGGCGCTCCTGACCGTCCCCCGGAGCGGCGATGCCCCCCTGGCCCTGGAGTTCTCCGAGGCGGGCACGCCGACCTGGTCACCTACCCGGGACCTGTCCGTGCGCCCCCTCATCCAGGGCAGGAACGGCTGGCTGAGGCGGGGGGCCTCCTGGGCCCAGGTGGTGGGCGGCAAGCTGGAGGGACGGGCCGTCAGCGCCCAGCTGGGGATCCTCTGCGAGATCGCCACCATGGTGCCCACGGACCTCTCCTCCCGGGACTCCCGGATCCTCCTCCACCAGGCGCCCGACCGTATCTGGGAGGTGCTCGCCCGCGGGGCCGCGCTGGGGCTGACCCTGACCACCGCGCAGCACGGTGGGAGCCCGGTGAGGATCCGGCCGGGGACGGTGCTGAACCTGGACCTGTCCCAGGGGGCCGACGGCGCCTACACGCTCGCCCCGTACGTGGACCTGTCCGGGGTGGACCTGGGGGCGGCCGAGGACGTCCTGGCCGACCTCGCCCAGGAGGCGGGCGAGGACGAGGTGCCTCCCCGCAGGACGGCCTGGGGTGAGGAGCCCACCGGCCGCGCCCGGGCCCGTCGGCTGGCCAGCACCGGCGGCCTGCCCCTGAGGCCCGTGGGCTCCCCGGTCCACGCGCTGGTGGCCCGGGGCCTGGGCGGTGAGCTCCTCATCCTCCCGCTGGACCCGCCGCCGAGCAGCGTCGTCTCCCGGCTGCTGGTCAACCGGCCCGGTGGGGTCGTGATCCCGGCCGAGGACGTCCCCCACTTCCAGGAGCGGTACCTGGACCCCCTGCGACGCGCGGTGCCCGGCCTACGGGTGGACCGGGCCGTGGACCTGCCCGAGCCGGTCACCCTGCGGGCGGTCCTGCGCATTCGGGTCGAGGGCGCCACGCACCGCTCCCACCTGACCTGGCTCATGCGCTATTCCACAGGCTCCGGGGTCAGGCAGGAGGTGGAGGTCGGCGGCCTGACCCACCCCGGCGCTGGCGCCAGCCAGGAGGGGGGCAGGGCCCTGGACGGTCCCGGGACCGTCCGGGACGACGCCGGGACCATCCGGGACGACGCCGGAACCATCCGGGACCGCGGCGCCGAGCTGCGCCTGTCCAACCAGCTCGTCACCCTCCTCCTGCCCCTGGCCGCCGAGCACGGGCCCCTGTGGGAGGAGCGCGAGCTCACCGGGATGGCCACGGCGGTCCTGGTGTCCCGGACGCTGCCGGTGCTGCGTGAGATGGGCACCGTCCTGGCCGACGCCGGCCAGCCCTGCCTGGAGGTGGAGGTGGTGGGCGAGGTGCCTGAGTACCGTCAGGCGGACGAGCCCCCGTTGATCACCACCGACGTCACTGAGGAGGCCGACCACCCTGACTGGTTCTCCCTGCGGGTGCGCGTGAGGGTCGGCTCTGAGGAGATACCCATCACACAGCTTATGGCCGCCGTGGCCAGCGGCCAGTCGGAGATCCTCCTGGGCTCCGGGGCCTGGGTGAGCATCGACCGCCCCGAGATCCGCCAGCTGGCCCGTCTCATGGAGGAGGGGCGCCACCTGGAGGACCCGCACGCCAAGGACGGGACCATGCGCGTCTGCCCGTTCCAGGCCGGTTACTACCAGGCGCTGGTGTCCCTGGGGGTGGTCGGTCAGGCCGCTGGGCGCTGGCAGGAGGCGGTGGGACGTCTCCTGGCCGTGGCCGGGGCCGACCAGGAGGGGGGCAGCCAGGAAGGGGGCAGCCAGGAAGGAGCCGGCCAGGAGGGGGCTGAGCAGGAGCGGGACGCCGGGAGGCGGGAGGGAGCTGGAGGCGGGGATCTCATTGACGTGCCCTTGCCGTCGGGCCTGGTGGCGACGCTGCGCCCCTACCAGGTCGAGGGCTACCGCTGGCTGAACCTCCTGCGCTCCCACGGCCTGGGCGGGATCCTGGCCGACGACATGGGCCTGGGCAAGACCCTCCAGGTCCTGGCCGCCGTCCAGCGCATGGTCGAGGAGCGTCAGGCCGGCCGGGACGCCACAACCAGCAACCCGGACACCACAGCCAACCCGGACCGGGACGAGCGCGCCCCGGTGCTGGTGGTGGCCCCCACCAGCGTGGTCGGCTCCTGGCTGGAGCAGGCGACCCGCTTCTGCCCGGGTCTGCGCGTGGTGGCGGCGAGGCGGACGTCGGCCAGGCGGGGCGTCGCCGTCAGCGAGGTGGCGGCCGGGGCGGACGTGGTGGTCACGAGCTACACGATCGTGCGGATGGAGGAGAAGAGCTTCGCCGCCCAGCCCTGGTCCTGGGTGGTCCTGGACGAGGCGCAGTTCGTCAAGAACCACACCTCGGCCACCTACAAGGCGGTGCGGCGTCTGAGAGCGCCCTCGACGGTGGGGATCACGGGCACGCCCCTGGAGAACTCCCTCATGGACCTGTGGTCCCTGCTGTCCGCGACGGCACCGGGGCTGCTGCCGGGACCGGAGCGTTTCGCGGCCCTCTACCGGCGTCCTATTGAGCGGGGCAGCACCGAGAGGCTGGAGAGCCTGAGGACGCGGGTGCGGCCCTTTGTGCTGCGCCGCACTAAGGAGCAGGTGGCCGCCGACCTGCCGGAGAAGACCGAGCAGGTGCTCAGCGTGGAGCTGAGCAGCAGCCACCGCCGGGCCTACGACGTCCGCCTGGCCCGGGAGCGCCAGCGGGTCATGGGCCTGCTGGAGGAGGACTCCGCCCAGGCACGCTTCAGCGCCCTGAAGTCGCTGACCACCCTGCGGCTCATGGCGCTGGACCCCTTCCTCGTGTACGTCGCCGACACCCAGGAGCCCGACGCCGACCCGGCCACCGTCAAGCGGAGCCAGGCCGGGATGGCCAAGTGGCGGAACCGGGCCGGACGCCTGGGCCAGCGCACCCGGTCGGTCAAGGCGGACGTCCTCCTGGAGCAGCTTGAGCCGGTCGTGGCCGAGGGGCACAAGGCGCTCGTGTTCAGCCAGTTCACGAGATACCTGCGCAGTGTGGAGGAGGACCTGCGGTGTGCGGGGCTGCGTACCGCCTACCTGGACGGTACGACGACGAACCGCCAGGAGGTCATTGACTCCTTCCGTTCCGGCCAGGCGGACGTCTTCCTCATCTCCCTCAAGGCCGGGGGCTTTGGCCTGACCCTCACGGAGGCCGACTACGTCTTCCTCCTGGACCCGTGGTGGAACCCGCAGGCCGAGGCGCAGGCGGTGGACCGGGCCCACCGGATCGGCCAGGACAAGCCGGTCATGGTGTACCGCCTGGTGGCGACGGGGACCATTGAGGAGAAGGTCATGGAGCTCAAGGCCAGAAAGGCCGAGCTGTTCACCGAGATCGTGGAGGGCGGTGCCGACGAGGCCCTGGCAGCCGAGGCGGGTGGCCGTGCCCGCCTGACCGTCCGGGACATCCGTGAGCTCATGGAGAGCTGAGCGGGACCGGGGTGCGTCCATCTGGCGTGTGGCCTGGGGACGGTAGCAACCGTCCGCGCGGCCCTGGTTCACTTGCCCGGTGTTGTTTCCTAGTGCTGGTGTCGGCGTCGTTCCTGGCGTCTGCGTTGTCTTGCGCGTCGGTGCTGCCAGTGCCGTTGGGCGCGGCGCTGGTAGGTGTGGGAGTAGCCGTAGACCAGGCGGGCGGTGGCGGCGGTGAGCAGCAGCGCCAGGACGGCCTGTCCGGGAGGGATCCCGGGGCCGTGGCGTGCCGGGGGGCGCCCCTGGGCGCTGACGCCCTGGTCGTAGCGTGCGCCGATGGAGTACCTGCTGGCCGTCGTGGCGGCCATGACCGGGTGCGTCGTGGTCCAGGTGCAGAACCCGTCGGGGTCGTCACCGGCCCTGTCGGGGTCCAGGTGCCAGTGGCCCTGGTCGTCCTGGTACATCCAGTCCGCGTTCCAGGGCCGCGGCGGCTGGTCGTCCGTCTCGTCCTCGAAGGGGTCGGGTGGCTCGAGGTAGGCCTCGTCAGGCAGGAGCCGCGTGCGGTCCATGACGAGCAGGAGCGTGTGGTACAGGTCGTAGGCGACGCTGTCTCCCAGGCCCCGGCTGGTCAGGGAGGGGCCACCGGTCACGGCCCGGGCGGCCTGGGCGGGGGTGGCCGGGGGCCGCCAGGGGGCGTGCGGATCCAGGCCGTGGAGGTCCAGGCCCTGGTCCAGGGCCGTCAGCGCCACCCCGGCCGCGGAGCTCTCCTCGTCCTCGCCCCTGCCCGTGGCGCACGCCGAGTACAGGTACCCCTCCAGGGTCGCCCCCTTCCCGGCGACGACCAGGAGCCAGGCATGCGCCGCCTTCCAGGGGCTGTCCTTAGCCTGGGCCCAGGAGCCCGGAGCCCGGGCGGTGAGCGCGGCGGACAGCAGGTGACGGGCGGACAGGACCCCCACGGCCCGTGACAGGACGGCCAGGGCGCTGTCGTCCCTGAGGACCTCGCGCAGCAGGGCGGTCACCTCGACGTCGTGGCGCCCGCTCCAGGCCACGGGCAGGGACCGGTAGAAGGACTGGTAGCCCCTGGCGTAAACACCGCCGGTGGCCACGTCCCACAGGTCGCCCACGGAGTTGGCCAGCACGACGGCGGCGGCGCGTCTGGCTCTGGGCGTCCAGGCGGTGGCGTCCACCCCTGCCAGGGTGATAGCGGCCTGCTCGGTGAGCCAGGCGGCCTGCTCCTCGTAGGGGTTGGTCCGGGGCGCGGTGGGCCGGTAGCGCAGGGTGGAGGCCGCGGCCACGGCCGCGGCCAGGGCCTCCAGGCAGGCGGGGCCCGCTTCCTGGGCGCGGGCGGCCACCCACGCCCACAGGGATCCGTCCACCCTGGTGGCCAGGACCCGCCTGACCGTATCCCTCCTGCTGGGCCCCAGGGTCCTGGTATCCGGTCCCGACACGGGCGGGGCCAGGACGTCCAGGACCATCTGGGGACGCCGGGCTGCGGCGGTCAGGACCGCGGCCAGGGGGTCGTAGAGGAGGTAACGGGCCCTGACCTCCCGGGGCGTTCCCTCAAGGAAGTTCACGTACCCGCCCCCTGCCGTGGTGGTCAGACGCGCATACTCAACCCACCCCACCCGCAAGCCCCCAGCGGCCGCACCGGTCTCACCGACCATAACACCACGAGTCAGGGCGGCCAGGAAACCGGTATCCAGGGCCAGGGGATCCCGGGCACCCGACCGCCCGCTACCAGCACCCAGGCCCCGACCATCACCAGCACCCGGAGCCTGGGCAGTCACCTGACCACCCCCAGGACCCGGGCTCGCTGTGCTCCCGACACCAGGAACCTGGTCGGGGCTGGTGGTCCCTGGGACCTGGCCAGGACCCGACTGCCCGCCCCCAGCACCCGGGGCCTGGGTGCTGGCGGTGGCGGTGGTCAGGGGGTCCTGGTCGGCGGTGAGTAGGCGTCTGAAGCCTAGTGGTAGTAGGAGGGTGTCGGGCTCGGCCAGGTCACCCGTGGTGGTGACCAGGGACGCCAGGTCCCGGGCCAGGGACTCACGGTGATCGTCCGTCCACAGGGGCGAGCTGGTGGCCGTGGCCAGCAGGGACGTCCACGTGCACGCCAGCCCGACACCGGCCGCCCCGGTGCCATCTGCACTACTCACCCGGCACCCCCTGACACCCTCAGCACCACCAGCGGAGCCCGCCGGGAGCGCGCCCTCTCCAGTAGGCAGGTGCGCCGCCACACGCACCATGCCCCTGGCCCCCAGGGCGTCAACCAGGGCAGTCGCATAAGCACCCCCACCCACACGCGGCGCCACACGCTCACCAACCACCCGCACCAGAGCCGCGTAGTCACCCCCCTCCAGAGCCCCAGTCAGCACGACGGCGTCCTCACGAGCAGCGTCAACGTCACTCGCGGCATCCTGGTGGACGGGGTTGACAGTACCTAATGAGCTGTCCACGCTATCAATGGCGGCGCCAGCGGGAATCACGGCCACAGTAGACGCAGAGCTTGGGTCCATGACCTGCGCATCCACGGCCCATGTAGTCGTCAAAAAACTAGGGAGGTGAAGACAGAGCAGAATTGCCGCACATTTAAGCAGCGGGCACGGCATCACTTACCAGGCCCCCGGAATCCCCTAGCACTGGGGCTCCCCCACACCACCGTCAGATCACGGTCCGCGTCCTTCCGGACCCCGTCCGCCAGGACCATGTTGCCAGTCAGCGTATTGCACAAGGCCGCCAGCACACCCAGGTCAGCCTGCAGGAACACGGCCCGCCACCTCCAATCACCAGGGAGCTCAGGGACGGCCAACAAAGCAGTCAGCACACACCCCACCCAGCAAAGACAGAGCAAGACCCCTGAACCTCGCAGGAGAGGAAGAAGACCGCGACTCGCACCACACACAGTATGTGAGCGACGCCCTATCTGTCCAGAGCAGCAACTCAACCATGGTCCATATCACAGGAACGGTCCGGGAAGTGCTCGCCAGACGACCCCACCCTCGGACAACACCGCCGCGCTAACCTCGCGCACACGCGGACGGGCTCCCGCAGGTTCTCCACAGCCCGCCCACCGTGCCGACCTCACGCGGACGGGACCTACCCGCTGTAGGTGGCCGGCTACCCGGCCGAGCTAACCTCGCACACGCGGACGGGGCCTGGGCCACTACCACCCTGACGGCACCTCACCCCCGGCCTCACCCTCAGCCCGACCGGCAGCCGCACACCACGCCGTCCCTTCACAGGGAACACACAACCGGGGCTGACGCCAGCCACACGCCTGCCCGGCAGCGTGAAGGCATGTCACACAGCACAGTCCCGCGTCGTCCTGTACTCCGCCGCTCGGCCACCACCGGCCGCGCCTCCGGGGCCACCTCCCGGGATACCACCACGCACGCTCCCGCATCCGCCACGGAGCCGGTAGCCCCAGGTCCCCTGACGGCGGCACCGGCACCGGCACCGGCCGCAGCGTCCCCGACCGTAGGACACGGTACGGACGCGAAACAGGGCGCGGACGCGAAACCGTCAGCCGCTGGCAGCGCAACGGCCACCGCCCGTACCCCCAGGCGCCACACCCGACGCAACTTCCTCCTGGGCAGCGGCGCCGCACTGGGTATCGGCCTGGTCGGGACAGGCGCCTGGGCCCTCAACCGCTACGTCATCGACCACGTCGAGATCACCGACGTCGAGGCCTACGAGGCCCAGAACTCCTCGGTGACCAGGACGGCCGCACCCACTGCCGCAAACGCCACCCTGACCCAGGACGGCTACACCTCGTCGTCGACGACCGTGCGCATTAGCACCGTCACCACCGGCTCGGGCCGCGAGACGGTCACCTACTACACGGCGGACATCACGGTCTCCGACGCCACCGTAGTGCGCAGCGCCTTCGCCCACAACGAGTACGGCACCAACATCACGGCCCGACCCAGTCAGATCGCCTCCTCCCACGACGCCTTCCTGGCCGTCAACGGCGACTACTACGGCTTCCGCGACACCGGCATCCTCATACGCAACGGGGTGGTCTACCGCGACTCCCCGACCCGCCAGGGCCTGGTCCTCTACACCGACGGCCGGATGGAGGTCTACGACGAGACCACCACCAGCGCCCAGGCCCTCCTGGACGCGGGAGCCTGGAACACGCTGAGCTTCGGGCCCGCCCTGGTGCAGGACGGCTCGGTCCGGGAGGGGATCGACGCCGTGGAGGTGGACACGAACTTCGGCAACCACTCCATCCAGGGACGTCAGCCGCGCACCGCCGTGGGGGCGCTCGGGCAGGGGCACTACGTGTTCGTCGTGGTGGACGGGCGCGAGGAGGGCTACTCCCGCGGCGTGACCATGACCGAGCTGGCCCAGATCATGGTGGACCTGGGGTGCCAGGTGGCCTACAACCTCGACGGCGGCGGCTCCTCGACCATGTACTTCAACGGGCAGGTCATTAACCGGCCCTCCAACGGCGGCGAGCGTGGCACCTCCGACATCCTCTACATTGCGCAGGGGGCCTGAGATGAACCCGGCAACCTGGTCCACCGGCTCCTACCCACTAGCCCGCCCCTCGTCCCGCCCCGCCCTGGAGGAACCGCAGGCTCCCCTGGCCGCCCAGGAGAAGGCCGGCACCTCCTACGCCGGGACCTCCTACGCCGGGGCCCGATCGGCCCGGGACGCGACGTCGACCCCAGGGCCCCTGCCCACTGAGCCGGGGCCCGCACTCGCCGAGCCGAGGCCTCTGCCCACCGAGTCGGCGCCTCCACCCACTAAGCCGGGGCTCGCGTCAATGTCGGCCCCGGGCCATGCAGCCCGGGCACTCCGGGCCCCTGCGTCCCGGACGACGGCCCCGGCCCGGGCAGCGGTCCTGGAGGCCTCCGGCACCCCGCGCCTGGCGGTGGTCGTCCCCGCCTACCAGCCGGACGCCCGCCTGGTGGGGCTCGTCGACGACCTGCACGAGGCTCTTCCCGGCTGCCGGGTCCTCGTGGTGGACGACGGCAGCGGCCCCGACTACGTCGCTGTCTTCGCCCAGGCCCGCGCCCAGGGCGCCGTCGTGGTCACGCACCAGGTCAACAGCGGCAAGGGTCAGGCACTGCGCACCGGCCTGGCCCGGGCCGCCACCACCTGGCCGGGCGCGGACGTGGTGTGCGCCGACGCCGACGGCCAGCACACGCCCGCCGACATCCGGGCCGTCGCCACCAGGGTCCGTACCACCGGGCACATGACCCTGGGGGTACGCCGTTTCACCGGGAGGGTGCCGCTGCGCTCCAGGGTGGGTAACACCGCCACGGCCCTGCTCTTTGCCGGGGCGACCGGCTGGCGCCTGCGCGACACCCAGACGGGTCTGCGGGGCTTCCCCGCCGGGGAGCTGGCGTGGCTCCAGACGGTGCCCGGCGACCGCTACGAGTACGAGCTCTCCCAGCTCCTGGAGGCCCATGAGCGTGGCCTGGTGGTGGAGGAGGTGGATATTGCCACGGTCTACGAGCCGGGCAACACCTCCAGCCACTTCCGTCCCGTCCAGGACTCCGCCCGTATCTACGCCCCGCTCCTGCGGTTTATTGGCGCCTCCCTGGCAAGTTTCGTCATTGACTGGGTGGGAGTGGTGGTGCTCATGGCGCTGAGCGGCAACCTGCTGACCTCCGTGGTGGTGGCGCGCATTATCAGTGGTACCGCGAACTTCTTCCTCAACCGTCGGGTGTTCCGGGCACAGGCCGGGACGGTGGGGCGCACCGCCGTACGCTACCTGGGGCTGGCCCTGGTGCTCCTGGCGGCCAGCTACCTCATGCTCAGGGTGCTGACCGGGCTCGGCCTGGGGGTGGGGACCGCCAAGGTCGTGGGCGACGGCACTGTCTACGTCGTCAGCTATCTGGCCCAGCGGCACCTGGTCTTCCGCCGAGGACACAGCGGTTAACCCCGCCCGCGCCTGCCCGCCTGCCCGCCTCGCCACTCGCGAGAACGGTACTTATTCGTCGCGAGAACGGTACTTATTGCTCGTGAGAACGGTACTTGTTCGCCGTGAGAACGGCTGGGCACCGGGGGCGTCCGTCCTGACCGGTGCGGGCGCCCCCGGCCCGTGCCCGTATCAGGGTGGTCTCGCTGAGCCGCCCGCGCCCGCCCCCTAGCCCAGGAGGCCCCTAGCCCAGGAGGGACAGGCTCAGGGCGCTCAGGGAGAGCCCCTCCAGGGCCGGTCCCAGCGCCGCGGGCGTCAGGGGCGCGTCGGGGAAGAGCAGGACCACCGTGCGCGTACGGGCTCTGCCCAGCTGCATGAGGGTGACCGAGCGGGCGTCGGCGTCCACGCACAGGACCCGTCCGACCAGTCCCGGGCAGATCCCCTCGCTGGGCCGCTCCGAGCACAGCACGCCGGGGACGTTCCCCGAGGCGACGGCGTCGCACAGGGCGTTCAGGGACAGGTCCCCCAGGTTGCGCACCGCCTCGGTGGCCACCAGCAGCTCGGCCGAGCCCCAGGAGACGGTGGGCTCCGAGCTCAGCGCGACCACGTCCTCGATGGCGTGGGCGCTGACCCCTGAGACGTCGTGCACCACCACCCTGTCGGTCTCGATGAGGGCCAGGCGGCCCCCCTCCACGGCCGCCAGCTCGGCGACCCCCAGGAGCGGGTCCTCGCCGGTGACGGCGCAGTGGCAGGTGGGGGTGCGGGCGGTGGTCAGGACCGTCTCCCGCATGGACGCGGGCACCCAGTGCAGGTGCCCCAGGAGGTGGGCGGTGGCCGCGGTCACCCTCACCGAGGCGTCGGCGGCGTCCAGGGTGACGTCCAGCCGTACGTGCTGGAGCTCGTCCTCGGGTGCCAGGTCCTCGCACAGGGCCGAGCCGGCGGCGGGGCGGACGGCGACGAGTACGTAGCCCTCGTCGGTCAGGGCGTGGGCCACGTAGGTGGTCTCGTTGGGGGCGCTGTGGTAGGCGGTGAGGCTGGCGCAGCCGGCGCCGGCCAGGAGCCGACGTGCGGTGCGGCGGGCGCGGGCGTCTGGGGAGTCGGCGTTCATGGGCACGAGGTGAGGCTACCCTCAGAGCCCGTTCTTGACCAGGGTGGCGCCCCCGTGAGGTGGCCCTGGCCGCCGCCACGCCCCGCGGGTC
>ERZ773042.2179-NODE-2179-length-10894-cov-94.259526_pt1 | contig 10894 bp, 10 predicted proteins | sample MGYA00511664_ERZ773042 | MGnify/ENA primary metagenome ERZ773042 (study PRJEB29015, sample SAMEA2737984) | human oral metagenome | biome: human oral; feature: human-associated habitat; material: dental | place: China | collected 2036 ... | reverse complement strand
CATCCACGCCGGACGCCTCAAGGACCACCTGATGGCAACCGCCTAAGAATCCGATAGGCCCCGCCTACCACACCCTCAAATGCGAAGAGCCGAGAAAGGCTCAATACTCCCCGTCATGACCGGCCATCGACGGCTCCATCACCACCATCTGGCCGCGGCTCGTGATCCCTTGGAGCTCCGGCACGTTCCGCCGCTCCTTCTCGGGCAGATTCGCCGAGGCCATGAGCAGATCCGCCACGCGACGGACCTCTTCGGCGTGAGCGTCGTCCACGGCCCAATCGTCGAAACTCATGGCGATGTTCTCGTCCCTGGTGATGATGTCCAGGGACGCTCCTTTATTCTTCATACGAAGGCGGACGTAACGCAAGTCCGACAGGGGGACACTCCTCTCGATGCTCCCGTCCCCGGTGAGGGCCGACTGCGAGGTGAGGAAGAACCGTGTTGGCGTGACACCGAGGTAACCGGCGGTGCCCGTCAGATGCTCCTTGACGTTCGCGACGAGTGAGTCCTTGGCGATACCTCCCTGAACCTCAGCCAGGGCGAGGAGAGGCTCGTCGCGGGGCAGCGCCCACCTGAGGATGTCCAGGGCGCGATTCGACGCGTCGTCCCTGATGACCTTGATACCTGGACTCAGGACGAGGGGCTCCTCGTAGACCGCGCCGCGAAGACGGTCGACGTACTCGATCATGGCGTTCACTGCCCGGTCGACTCCGGACGAACGCCGAGATCTGCGGTCGCGAGGGCTCCAGATCCGCCCGCTCGACTCGGCGGCGAGATGGCAGTGGGCATTGAGCTGTTCGAGAACCCCGACGATCCGTTCCATCGACTGACGGCGCTCGGTCGGGATCTGTCTGGCGAGGTGCCTCATGAGTTCGTCGTCCCCGGCAGAACGGTGGTCGTCGGCTGCGATCTCGGCGGCTCTGAGCGTCTGGTAGCGGTAGTAGGCGGTCTCCGCCATGACGAACCCCTGGACGTCCGCGATGATATCCTCGGTCTTATCCCTCAGGTAGTCGCGCCGATCGGCATATCCGGAGTCGAGCGACTGCAGGTGCTCGCCAAGATAACCGGCGAAGGTCTTGCGCTCCTTGCGCAGCGAGTCCTCGAGATGCTTGACGCGATCGAAGGTTCGCGATGTGACGATTCCAACCTCGCGCGCCTCCTCAATGGCGCCAGCGATGGTGTCGCACAGCCCGCCTAGCGTGTTCCAGTGGTCCTCGCGTAGGGCTCTGAGCACGTCACGGGTCAGCTTGATGTTCTCATCGACCTTGCTCGAGATCGCGGTGAGTTGCACGCTGATAGTCAGGAGGGCGAGGGCGGGGCCCAGGCTCGCCATGATGACGCCCATCTGGGCGTCCGTCGCTGGCGCCCAGCGGACGGAGGCGGTGAACTTGCCGCTCCGGGTCAGGGTGCCCAGGTAGTAGTTGTCTTCCGCAACGGTCTGCATGGTCCTGAGGTCCCGGATCGTCTCCGGCGCGAGCCTGACCAGCCCCTGGGCGGAGACGAGTCCTCCCATGCCCTGTGCGGCGAGGTTCGCAGCACCGACGGCGTTACTCAGCGCATGAACGATCTCACGATCGCCGCGGCTTCCCAGCCCGAAGGGCTCGATCTCCAATCCCGCTGGTACGTGATCACCGAGGAGGACGGCTACGCCGGGCTCTACTTTGAGAAGAATCGCCTCCGCGTCTCGCGCCTCCAGTGAGGACCCACTACCATCATTCAGATTCATTACCAGTCCTTACTCCCGCGGACGTCGTCGTCAGTTGCTTACGGAGGGAACAGTAGCCCCCCAGGGTATGGCACGCCCGTGGCCGCGCAGGCACGGAAGCGGGCCGCGGAGCAGGTCCAGATCCGGATCGCAGCCGGGGACCGGGGAGACTCCATCGCCATGACCCGCCGCAGCACTCCGCCGGCCTCGAACGCCGCGCCCCTCCCGCACAGGCGGCCCCATTCACCGCAGCCGGCTCAGCCTCCCGCCTCCGGGGCCGCGCCCGGCTGCCGGCCGAGCGCGGCGGCGAGCCCGTTGAAGTAGGGGTACGGCGCCCAGGCCGCACGGTCGCCGATGACGTAGAGGCGCCGCTTCGCCCGGCTCGCGGCGACGTTGACGAGGTTGACGGTCGACGAGGCCCAGGCCTTCGCCCCGGGGGCGCCCGGGTCCCCTCCCAGGACGAGGAACACGACGTCGGCCTCCCTGCCCTGCGCGGTGTGGATCGTGCCGCCGCGCAGCCCCGGGTACCGCCTCGCAAGGGACTCCAGCTTGTCGGCCACCACCCGGAACGGCGAGATCGCGATCATCTCCGAGGCGGCGACGCCCCGATCCCCGAGGTCATCGAGCAGGCGGCACAACCGCGCGATCTGATCGTCCTGAAGATGCGTCCCGGGCGTGGTCGCCGGCATGTCGAGCCACTGACTCGCCGGGATCCTCGGCTCGCCGTCCGGCCCGTCGAAGAGGTCGGGGTGCTCGGGATCGTCCAGACGACGATGGACCGCGCTGACCATCATGCCGTCATAGGCCATCTCGTTGCACAGGCTGAACATCGGGTCGTCGCACCGGCGGTGCACCGTCAGCGGCATGCTCACCCACACCGACTCCTCGCCCTGACGCAGGGCGGTGCCGTCGCGCGACATGCGGTCGGCCAGGGTCTGGACCGACGCCCGCGGCGGGATCCATGTCGGGGAGACGCCGAAGGCGGCGGCGATGTCGCGCTGGGCCTTGCGCGGCATGGTGACAACCGGCTGCAGCTGCAGCGGGTCGCCGACGGCGATGACCCGCTGGGCGCGCCAGATCCCTCCGACGGCGTACTGCGGGGGCGCCTGCCCGGCCTCGTCGATGAGCAGCCAGCCGAGGGACTCGGCCCCGAGACCCGCGAACATGCGGCCGACGGAGGCGAAGGTCGTCGAGACCATCGGCACGGCCAGGAAGAAGATCTGCCACGCCGCCCGCAGCTTCTCGGGCTCCAGGTTGCGCGGGTGGGCGCCGGCCACCACCTCGATGGCCGCGCGCAGCCCCTTCAGCATGTCACCGGCCGCGTTGGACAGGAAGTCCTCGTGGAGGCGCATGGCCGCCAGGAACAATTCGGAGCGGGCCTCGTCGAGCCGGGCGTCGAGCCACGGGGTGCTCTTCTCACGGGCCTTCCCCGTCCGCGCCCGCTCGGGGTACGCGGGCCCGTACGCATCACGGTCCGCGGCCACCCGCGAGCGCAGCTCGGTCGCCTCCCGGGCCGCCCGCAGGCGCCGTTCTTCGAGAGTCGCCGCTTCCCCCGACAGCCGGCGCGCCCGCCCGTCGAGATGCTGCGCATGGTCGCACGTCTGCCGCCAGTGCTGCTCCGCCGCCCGCAACCGGCCCTCGAGCGGTTCCAGTCGCGCCCTCCACTCGCGGACGGCGCGTCCCAGGGTGAAGAGCGTCTCGAGCGCCCCGGGCCTGGTCTCGCCCTGCCGGTCCCGGACCGTGCGCGCCTCGGAGCACTCCGCCGCCGCGCGCTCGACGACGGCCGCGTACGCGCGGCTCTCGCCAACAGCCGCAGAGGCCTCGGCCCCCTGCGCCCGCGCCTGCGCGGCGAGCTCGTCCTCCTCCCGGAGGGCGGCCTCCAGACGGTTCAGGCGGTCCTGGGCGGCCCGCCGCTGCGCGAGGAGCTCATCGACGCGCCGCTCGGCCCGGCGGAAGTCCTCCCGCGCCCGCGACCAGTCGGTGCGCGGCGCCGTCCCATCCCGCCACTGGCTCAAACGCGTCTGCATGCGCGGGGCGGCTGCCGGGATGCGCCGCCTCGTGCTCGGGTCGACGGCGTCGAACCAGAACGCCGACCGGAAGTCCCCCCGGTTCCGCTTGTTGCCCAGTCGGGCGGCGACCAGCCCCCAGGCCCTCCGGCCCGCTCCTTCTGCCCCCTCTGTCCGCCCCGCTCCTTCCGACGCCTCCCCCTCTTCCGCGCCGGCGCCGGAGGCCGCCAGGACCGCGGAGGCGATATCCGCGAAGTAGTCGGCGCCGTCCCTCCACCGGGCGGCGATCGCCTCCCGGGCGGGGATCTCGACGCTGATGTTCTCGACGGCGGCGTTGTTCGCCGAGGCGACGACCATCTCGAATCCGGTGAGCTCCGGGCGCAGCTGGCGGATCGCGCGCGAGTATCCGTCGCCGGACGACCACCGGTGCGTGGTCGTCGTGAAGGCGTGCTCGGGGCGCTGCAGGGAGGCGAGGCGCCGTGCGCGCTCGACGATATTGCCGGCGAGGATGTCGCGCAGCATCGTCGTCTTGCCGGTGCCGGGCGGCCCGTTGACGCCCATGAGGCCGCGAGTCCCGGACAGGTCGTCCAGTGCCCGGTTGACGGCGAACTGCTGCCGCAGCGCCAGTCCGTGCTCGGGGTTGGAGGGCCATCGGCCCTTCGGCAGCCGGTCGATCCCGACCCCGGCGTCGACGACGGCGTGCTCCGTCATGACGTCCGACCGCAGATTGGTGGGGAGCAGGGCGTCGGCGGTCAGGTACTCCGACAGCGCCGATGGGCAGCGGCCGTCCGCCAGGGCCACCTGCACGGTCGCGAGATCGTCGAGGAAGAAGCTGTTGAGGAAGTCGATGTCCGCGGTGGTGTCGCCGGCGCGGTGATCGGAGACGACGACCGATGAGATGATGATCCGCTGACTGTCCAGCCGGGGCGTGCCGGCGATCCCCGAGGCCTCGTGGGCGATGTGCAGCAGCGTCCACAGGGAGTCCTCGTCCTGGGGAGGGGCCGTCTCGGCGAGGGCCGCCTCGCGGCGGAGTCCCTCGACGACGTCCGCCTCCTCTTTGAACTCCTGGGCGGCCAGGGAGAATCCGCCGGCCCATTGCGGGCTCGGCGCCGCACCGGAATCCCTGATCTGAGCGACGGCCCACAGCGCCGAGGAGAGCGTCGCGGAATCGACCATCAGCACCCCGCGGTCGTCGAGCATGACCGCCGCGCAGGCGCTGGACCCGGCGCGGCGCTCGTCGTAGGCGTCCCGGTCCTCGGCGAAGGCGTGATGCAGGTACTGGTAGACGTCCTCGAGGTCGTACACGCCGAGGTAGACGGTGTGCTGCCACCTCCGTCTCGTTCTGCCCGCCGACGTCGGCCGGCGCAGGGACCACCACGGCAGGGGCTCCCCCGGCCGCCACTCGATGACCTGGCGGCCCTCCGGACGCGTCGATCGCTTGATCGGCTTGGGCACCTTCTGCGGGCTGAAGAGCTCGAGCATCCACCAGTACTGCAGGGTCCGCAGGCGGTCATCGGGAGCAGGGGCCGTTCTCATACGGGGATTCTGCCCTGCGGACCCGACCCGGGGGGAGACGATTCAGCCCTGGCCGACCCCGATCTTGCTGGACGGGGGTGTTCCGCCGTCTGCCCCCGGGCCGGGTCGCGCGGGCCTGGTCGAGGTTCGGGGCCGCCGCCGTGATCAGCGCGCAGCGCCACGTCGCGCACCCCGGAGATCAGACAACCACCCACCGACTTTGCCGCCCACTGGCGAGCACCCGCCTCCACAGGGTTTCAGATTTTTCGATTTCTCGATTACCTTAGTGGCATGAGCGCTACGACCGCAACGACGCACTCAACGATCCTGCCCCCCGAGAACCTCGAACCCATGCTCGACCTGTCACGCTTCCTGGACCAGGTGGCGCAGCCAGCCGCGCTCATCGGGCCGGACGGTCAGACCGTCGGCCTCCCGATGGAGGCGTACCGCGTGCTGATCGACATCGTCCGCGCCCTGTCGCAGGGCCGGGCGATCACCGTCGCGCCCGTCGACCAGCTGCTGACCACCCAGGAGGCCGCGGACTTCCTCGGCATCAGCCGCCCCACCCTGGTCAAGCTCCTGGAGTCCGGTCGGATCCCCTTCGAGCGCCCTACGACGAGCAGGCACCGTCGGGTCCGGCTCGCCGACGTCGTCAAGTACCAGCACCAGTCCGCGCAGGAGCGCAGCGACGCCCTTGACACCATGACTCGCGAGGCGGCCGAAGCCGGCCTGTACGACGACTCCGCAGCGGACTACGCGACCGCCTTGCGACGGGCCCGCAAGGGCTGACGGGAATGACGCCGTCATGACCCGCTTCTCGGCGATGCTGGACGCCTGCGTGCTCGTCCCGGTGACACTCGCCGACACGCTCCTGAGGCTCGCCGAGGCCAGCCTCTACCGCCCCTTGTGGAGCGCTCGGATCATCACCGAGACAGTCCGCGCGATTGAGGAGGTCCATCCTCAGCTGTCCGCAGACGACATCCGAAATCGAGCCGACGCCATGGACGCCGCCTTCGGCGATGCCTCAGTGACCGGCTGGGAGGCGCTGGAACATGTCATCAGCCTCCCCGATCCCGATGACTGCCATGTCGTGGCAGCTGCCATTGTAGGTCGCGCCGATCTTATCGTCACCAGCAACGTGAAGGACTATCCGCCTGACGTGCTCGCGCCGTATCACATCGAGGTTCAGACCCCCGACGTCTTCCTCCTTAACCAGCTGGATCTTGCACCTCTCGCCGTCATGTCCGCGCTGAACCGACAGGCACGCTCCTCGCGCAAGCCGCAACTCACCCTCGACACGTTGCTCGATCGTCTCGCCACCTGCGGCACTCCCGACTTCGCACGCGCAGCGAAGACGCAGAAGTGGCGACTCGCGGCGGAACACCAGTCCTCCCACATACTGAGCTCGCGTCATCGCGACGGCCTGTAGCAACCGTCTCCGAATTCCCCACCCATACGCCGACCCGCCGGTATTCTTGGCCGCCAGAGCGGTCGAAAACCCCTCAGCTCACTGACGCCCCGGACCCCAATGGCGGGTTCGATGTGACGACCGGGCCGCGAAGGCCCAACGACGTCCTGGCCCATCCAACTGACGCCACTGGCGTGGCAGCAGGGGTGAACTCGATCTGGTGGGTCATGCGAGTCCGAGGTCCGCCTTGACCTCGTCCCAGGGGATGGTGCCGTGCTCGGCGACCTCTGCGCGGGCGGCGCGGGCCGCTTCGATGTCCGCCAGGTCCTCCGCCGCCTGGGTGAGGCGCTCCAGGTCCTCCGCGTCGATCACCGCGGCCACACGGCGACCCCGACGGGTGAGGAAGACGGGGGCGTGATGCACGCGGGCGTCGTCAATGACGTCGGCGAGACGGCTGCGCGCAGCGGAGACGGACATGTCAGCCATGACGCACAGCATGGGCGAGAAGCTCGGTGATGTACGCCTTGCCGCTCAGGATCGACTCAGTGTTCGACCCGGCCCTGTGGGAGACGGCCGACAGCCGTGACCCGCAGCGCATCGCCGCGTACCTGGATGTCTGCAAGACCCTCTACATCCCCGCCGTGGACATCGCGGTCAATGTCACGGGACGTGGCTCAGTGAAGGTAGCAATCGCACGCCCCGGCTCATCGAAGCACTTCCCGGCGCGCCACGACCCTCACTCTCCCGCGGACCTGGGCCCGCCGCCGCACCCGCGACGAGCCGACCCCCAGCGACCGAGGACCTTCGAGACATCCGGAACGACCTGATGAGCGTAGACCTCCTTCCGCGTGAAACGCAGGGGCAGGTAGCCGCGGGCGATGAGCTGGCGGTCGCGCCACCGGTCGAGGGCGAATTGGTGCTCGTCGCAGTGGTAGGTGTAGCCGTCGAGCTCCACGACGATCCATCCCTCGACCACCAGGTCCACCTCGCCGACGCCCTCGATGTCCACCCCGTCCTCGAAACTCAGACCCGCGGCCTCGAGATCCATGCGCGCCAGCGTCTCCAGGGGGGAGCGCGCCCGGTCGCTCGCGCGCTCGAGTCGGGCGAGCGCCCGGGCCGAGCCGGGGCCGCGCAGCAGTGCGCGGACCTGCTCGGCCGTGACCTGCTCGTCGTGAAGGGCGGCGTCAAGGGCGATGAGCGGGGAGTCGTCCTGGACGTGGCAGCGCAGGAAGCGCGCCAGGGCCTCGGGAAGCGGCTGCACCGGAAAAGAAGTGGGCGACGGTCGGGGCTGATTTCTGTCGGGGTGGAGGACCTCGCGCCCCAGAGCGGAGAATCGCCCACTGCCCGGAACAACGATGTGGATCTGTTCGCGTTCTCGTGCCACCGGCAGGCCGTAGTGGCGCATAGCGGCCTGACAGGTGAGCAGCCCGCCGTGGATGCGGGCCAGGACGAGGGCGCGGTCGGTGCCCGGGATGCTGATGACGCCGTGTTCGTGGGCGGTGAGCTCTCCTGCTTCGACGAGGGCGGCGATATGGCGTCGTTGGGTGCGGGTCAGTTCGAGGTCGCGGACGCGCACGGCGCCGTAGCAGCCGCGGACGAGGGCGAGAAGGTCGTCATGCATGGGCCTATTGCCACGCACCGGGGAGAGGATGGCAACGTCCCCGCCCGAGCCCTGTGGACAGGTGGCGCGGAGCCCCGCCTGTGGAGCCCGGCTCGTCGCACCAATCCGGGGATCGGGCCGCGCACATGCGGTTCAGCACCCCGAAGCCCCCGGCCCAGGACCCTCTCCATGACCCGACACCGGGCCCGAATCAGACACCGGACCCGCGCACGGTGTCCAAATCTGCCACAAAGGCCGCTGCGGCCCCTATGCGCCGCTGACAGAACCGCGGAATCACGCGGTTTCATCTCAGCCACCCGGACCGCGCAGCGGCCTTTGTGGCAGATTTGGACAACCACCGCCCCCACCTCGGCCATCCACAGCCCGGGCGCACCCGCGACCCGGCGGCCCACGATCCTCAACGAGCCCGGGCGCGTCCGACCCCGAGGACCGCCTCGACGTGCTCGGCATAGTCCTCGGGCGGAACCGTCCGGACATCGACCTCGACCTCGGACTCGGGCAGATCGGCCAGGTGGGCGACCGCCTCGCGCATCTCGTCCTCGACCTGATCGAAGCGTCGCACCTGGGAGACCGCGCCCACGCCGGGTGCCTCCAGCACCCACCAGTCGCCGCGCCCCCGTTCGGCCGTCACCGTGAAGATCCGAGTCATCGCCATCACCCTTTTCTGACTTGGTGGGAGTTCGACCGTCCGGGCGAGACGGACGAGTAGGAGTCTTCGCGGGCCGACTTCCGCCGTGGAGTCCGCGCCTCGACGAGCTAGGCGATCCAGTCCCGCACCCAGCGGAGCACATCGGCAAGGGCATCGGCCTCGACGGCGCCGATGCGCCCAACGAGTCGAGCCCGGGAGATCGTGCGGACCTGCTCGGTCATGGCGAAGGAATCCCGCGGAAGATCCGCGCCGCCGGGGATTCGCACGTGGTTCGGCCAGTGCCGGTCGACGGAGGTCACCGGCACTGTCACGACGAGCATCGTCACAGCGTCGTGATACCGGGCGTTGGAGATGACGAGCACGGGGCGACGCCCCGCCTGCTCCCGCCCGACGGACGGGTCGGGCGCGGCCCACCACAGCTCGCCGGTTCGCGGTTGAGGCGTCAGTTCCACGCGTCCGACTCCCAGTCCGCGAGCTCGGCGCGGTAGAGCTCGTCCGGCGGGTTGGCCTCCATTGCCGCCTTGAGCGCGGTGAAGCGCGACTCGCGCTCGGCGAGCGCCGTCATCCGACGGATCGCGACATCAATGGTCACGCCCTGGCGCTCCGCGAGCGCGCGGACTCCGTCACGGGTGCTGGTCTTGACCTTGATGGTCGTCATCCTGGACATGACATCAGTATGCCTTCATTGGATACTCGTACGCATTTGCAGCGGCTCCGAGACCATCCCCTCCACTCGAAGGCGCCCTCCGGGGCGCCCCACTGGGACACGTGCCCGGACGGGTCGCCTCCGCCACCGAGGGCCTTCCGCGAGTGGGCGGGCTTCATGCCCCGCCCGGACGGATCGCCCCGCGCCCGAGGGCCTCGCCGGTCTCCGGGTCCCACAGGCGGCGCACGCCCGCGACCGTCGTGGCGATGAGGGTCCCCTCGCCCGCGCCCACGAGCTCGACGCCGGCGCGCGGGCCCCGGAAGTCGACGTAGGACAGCCACCGGCCGGCGCCGTCCCACACGTGGACGGTGCAGTCGCCCGCCACCGTGGCGATCCGGGGCCCGTCCCGGCGGGTCCAGGTGAGGATGGTGTGCGGGCTGGACTGCTCGGTGTCCACCCGGACGCGGACCCCGCCGTCGGCGTCCAGCAGCCACAGCCGGTCGTCGCGGTCCGTGACCGCCAGGGCGCGTCCGCCGTCGGCGGCGGTGTAGGCCGCGGCGGTGACCGGCGACGGCGGGTCGGGCGGGAAGGGTCCGGGCAGCTCGGGGTCCCACACGAGGATGCTGTCGCCGACGGCCGTCACCAGGCGGACGGCGCCGTCGTTCCGGTGCCACACGGCCAGCGCCTCCGCCTGCGGCTGCAGGCGGTTCGGGTCGCGGAAGCGGCGGGGCAGCCGCCGCCCGGTGGCCGGGTCCCACACCACCAGGTTCCGGGGTCCGCCCTCCGCGAGGACGGCGGCCAGGCGGGGCGTCCCGTCCGGCGCCCTCCAGGTCCCCAGGGCCGGGGCGTATCCGGAGTGGCCCTCGTCGGCCACGAGCGGCTCCCCGACCCGCCGCCCGGTGGCCGGGTCCCACATCCGCACCACCTCGTCGCTCATCGAGTGGATGAACCCCGCATACCCTTCGCCGGTGACCAGGCGCGGCCCCGCATCGGCGTCCTCCCACACGGCCAGCACGGTGCACTCGTCCACGGCGTCGGTCAGCTCCGGCCCGACCGGCTCCCCGGTGACGGGGTCCCACACGCGGACGCCGCCCGCCGCCTCGCGGAGCGGGTCGATCGGGCCGGGACTCGCCGAATCGGGACTCACCGGGCCGGAGACCATCGGGTTGGGGCTCTCCGGGCCGGGGCTCGCCGAACCGGAGACCGCGATGCGCAGCCGCCCGGAGCGGGTGAGGTAGCCGACCAGGTCGTTGACGGCGCACCCGGCGCGGAAGGCGCACGTCCGCCGGCCGTCCTCGGGGTCGTGCACGCGCACCGCCCCGTCGTCGCCGGCGGCGGCCAGCC
>ERZ773042.2178-NODE-2178-length-10900-cov-3.029968_pt1 | contig 10900 bp, 10 predicted proteins | sample MGYA00511664_ERZ773042 | MGnify/ENA primary metagenome ERZ773042 (study PRJEB29015, sample SAMEA2737984) | human oral metagenome | biome: human oral; feature: human-associated habitat; material: dental | place: China | collected 2036 ... | reverse complement strand
GCCCTTATTTCAGAATATATGAAAGTAATTATAATTATTTTTATATAAAAATGCAATATTTCTTCCACTTCTCATAAAAATAGGTTATAATTACAGGATATATTAAATCTTATTTTTGGAGGAAGCTAAGTATGTATCAACAACGCAATGTTTTAGATAATGTATTTTATTTAGGCTCAAGCGATAGAAGACTTAATCTTTTTGAAAATGCTTTTCCCGTTCCAAACGGTATATCTTATAATTCCTACCTTGTGGTAGATGAAAAAACAGTCTTACTGGATATGGTAGATAAATCTGTAAGCAAAGCTTTTTTTGAAAATCTTGAGCATGCACTTGGCGAAAGAAAACTTGACTATGTTGTAATTAATCATATGGAGCCGGATCATACCGCAACCTTAGAAGAACTTGTATACAGGTATCCTGAAGTTATAATTGTAGGCAATGCGAAAACATTTACGTTCATAAAGCAATTTTTCACCTTTGATATAACTAATAAGACCTTAGAAGTAAAGGAAGGAGCTACACTTTCTTCCGGAAAGCATACATTTTCTTTCTATATGGCACCTATGGTGCATTGGCCTGAAGTTATGGTTACCTATGAGCATGAGCATAAAATGCTTTTCTCTGCTGATGCCTTCGGTACTTTCGGTGCTTTAAGCGGCAATATTTTTGCTGATGAGTATGACTATAAGACCGAGTGGCCTGCTGAAGCAAGAAGATATTATTCAAATATTGTTGGAAAATACGGTCCTCAGACCTTGGCACTTCTTAAAAAGGCTGCCAATCTTGATATAGATTATATCTGTCCTTTACACGGTCCTATATGGAGAGAAAAGGAAGGTATTTCCTGGATCATAGACAAGTACTCTCACTGGGCAGGCTATATACCTGAGAGTGATGATGTAGTTATCTTCTACGGCTCTATATACGGAGGTACGGAAGATGCTTCCAACCATTTAGCAGCGGAGCTTGCAAAAAGAGGCGCTAAAAACATTAAAATGTATGATGTTTCCACCATTGATCCTTCTTATATGCTTGCCGAGGCATTTCGTGCTAAAAAGTTAGTATTTGCGGCTTCAACCTATAACCTTGATATCTTCCCTAAGATGGAAATACTTATAGATGATATGATCGCACATGGTTTGCAAAATCGTATAGTGGCACTTATGGAAAACGGCTCTTGGGCAGTAACTGCTAACAAAAAGATGAAAGAGCTTATATCAACTATGAAAAATATGACTATACTTGAAGAAACGGTAAGTATAAAGTCAGCTCTTAAGGCTGAACAAATGCCCGAAATAGAAAAATTGGCTCAAGCTATAGTTGATGCAAATTAGTTTACGACTTAGACAGGTTATTTCCTTTTAATATAAGGCAGCAGCTTTTTGTGTAAAAATAAGGGGTGTTATGAAAGCATCTGTTTTGATGATTTCATAACACCCCTCTTATATATTAATTACTACCAATACGACATCTGAGCGATTCTTTTGTTTTTATATGACCTAAAGCAAGACTTCATCTCTCCTATATCAAAGAACAAATCAATCATTTTAATAATGTCGCACTATGAGTCTATACCTAGATCTCCGGCTCTATCATACCATAGGTATCGTCATGTCTTTTATAAACCACATTAACTGTATTGGTTTCTGCATTCAAGAATACATAGAAATTGTGGTTAAGAAGCTCCATCTGCAAGCAAGCCTCTACCGGATCCATTGGCTTAATATTAAACTTTTTGGTTTTAACAATTCTTATGTCCAAGCTCTTGTCTTCTGAATTATCATTTAAGAAATATTCTGTAAATGACTGTACACTGTGCTTTTTATCTATGAGCTTACTTTTGTATTTTTTAATTTGTTTTTCTATAATATCTTGAACCAAATCTATGCTCATATACATATCCGGACTTGATTTCTCGGCTCTGATAAGCCCTACTTTAGTAGGTATGGTTACCTCTATAGTCTGCATTTCCTTTTGGACTCCCAGTCTTACTCTGACTTCCGTATCATCCGTAAAATACTTTGAAAGTTTACCAAATTTGCTTTCTATCGCACTTCTAATTCCCTCTGTTACCTCAACATGTCTACCTGTGATGTTATAACGCATAATATAATCTCCTTTCGATTAGGATATAGTTATTATAGCATATTTTCCATAAATATACAGTAGAAAATATAGTTTTTTAGCATATTTATAGCAAATTAAAGTTACAGTTCAGGTAGCTCATTTATAATTCATCAAAATAACCTTGAAATATTTAACCTTATTTATAAATCAGATGAATTATGAATGTTGATAATAGCCTATTAGATATATATGTATAATATGTGCCTGAAAGCAAGCTTTCATTTAGCATATTATACATATATATCCAGCTACCCGAACTGTAACAAATTAAATAATCTATCAGTCTTAGTATAAGTATAAAACTTATAACCGGGATGCATAAATTTTATAAGCACGGATTATAAGTTATCTTCTTTAACTATAAGCATACATTTACTTATGATCCTATTATATTGCAAATAAAATTCCCCTTAGCATCCATGAGAGTATATTCATATTATACAAAAAATTCAAAAAGAAACTTGACTCTATAGCAGCAAGCATATCCCTGCCCCATGCAGTACTTAAGCTTACACCCAAAAACAAAAAAACAAGCCATACAATAAATATTGCATATACAAAACCGCCGACAGCACCCGCTATTTGGTTAAGACCATATATGACAGGCACTTTAGATACTATATCCGATAGATTGATCAGTATCTTAAGCAGTATCCATACAAACACAAATACAAGTATAAAACTTAAAATAGTAGTAATAAACTTGCTTAAAGACTTTCCTATATAATCCGCAAAATAATCTGCACCCAGTTGCTGCCATGTCTGTTTTTGATTATTGGCATTTAATGCATCCTTTATTTGTCTGGGCAGTTTAAGTTTTTCTATAAATTCTTCCTGTTTAAGGCTGTTAGTTTCCATATCTTCATCATACTCTGTACTTATACCGTTTAGTATCTCTTTTTTAATACTTTTTTCTACATTTGTATGTTTTGCTATGAAAGTACTTGTATATGGTAATAATAAATTAACTATACATATACTAAGTATCCAAAAAGATACGGATAAAGCAAGTCTTAAAAAGCCTTTTCTATGCCAATATAGGGTATTGCAGATTATAAAGATCAGAACAATAAGCTCTATAGAGTGTTTGACTGCAAATCCTATCATGGTAAGAAATGCTCACCCTTAAGTATAAGCTGTCCGTCTTTATTGTATCTTGGTGAAAACTTAAATATCTTCTTTAACATAGGAGGTTTCTCAGCGTAGTCCGCAACCTCTTCTATCATACTTTCAGCCTCTGCCTTTGTAAGCTTTATTCCTTCAGCAGCCATAATTTCAGCTCTTTCATATAAAGCATGCATACCTTCACCCATTATTACACAATCTATAGACTGTGCATAGTCACTGGCATACTCGGCAAAACTGTCTATATCCATCTCATCTTCATAATCTGCCGGAAGATCTGCAGAATTATCTTCTCCGCCCAAAGCCTTTATACGCTTTCTTTCAGATCTCCTATCTTCCATACCTTCCTGTGGCATGGCGATATCTAAACTCGGAGTGTTGCCAAAACCGAAACTGTCGCCCTCTTCTTTTCTTGTAAAATCCATAGGTTCTTCTGTGCTAAAATGCTTCGGTTCATCATAAGAGCTTGAATAATCTAAAGAAGGCTCCTTTTTATCATAATCATTGGAATACTCTTTATCTAATAATGTAAATGAAGGAATATTTATCGGAGTTTCCTTCTCATACTCTTCTTCCGGTTCTTTTTCATCCAAACTTATATAGGAGCACAGACCAAACAACTCGGGGTCTGCATTTCTTAACTTACCAAGCTGTAAACCGTTATCTATAAATATAAAGATAGAGTCACCTGCATGGCTCTTTATTATCTTGTTAAGCTCTCCAAGCAGATCCGTATTTAAATCCCCAAGCTCGGTAACAACAAGATTATTGCCGTTAATTTGCTTGTATACTGCTTCTACTCCTCTTTCGTTGAGCTTTGCAGCCTCTACCTTGGAAGCTCTCTTTTTAACTCCCTCTTTGGAATACATTGACTTGAGTATATCCTTAGCTTTGTCAAGTCCCGCCTCAACATTTCTTGACTCTATAATATACGCATATTTTTTGGTATCAACTATATCCACTTCTTCTATGCTTATATCACCGGCTTCACTGCTAAGCTCCTTGGCACCGACATCATACACACCTGTATCACTGTAGTTGGACACATCCGCCTGAGGATTTTTTGCCGGTTCTTCCTCCGGTACTTCCACAAGTTTATCTATAGGAACCTGCTTTACCAAAAGCTCATCTGTATGTATACTGGGTGCTTTTACAATTTCCTTTTCTTCTATACTTACATTACTACCGCTTGCATTGTTGTTAACCATATTGTTGCTGCTTATATTATTGCTTACGCCGTTTTGCATATAATCATTATAAGCATTGTTGTATGTAGGTTGGTTATCTATGGCACTGCTTTGGATATTTTGAACTTCGCCATAACCGTTGTTATATCCCGGATACAGACTGCTGTATTGGTTGAGCGGAGTCTGCGCCTCTTCCTGATAAGATTCCTGACTTACCCTTGCAAAACTTCCCTCCGGAAGTGTATAGTCACCGCTATCTTTTCTTGACTTTAATTCAACTGCCCTGTCAACATACTCGCCCACACCAAACATAAGTATAAGTTTATCACAAGCATTTACGCAGTCATCAATACGCCCTGCCTTATAGTAACATTCTGCAAGCTCATATAACCACTCTTCATTAAGTTCTTTATTATTATAACTTTCAAGTGCCAAAACCAATTGCTCTATAGGTGCGTCCTTGGCTTTCAGTATAAGATACCTAAGCAGATAAACTCTGCTGTCATCCGCAGCTATAGTATAGAATTCTTTATAATACTCCTCAGCCTCTTCCAGTTTTCCTTCTTTTAATGCCAAGCAGGTAAGTCTATATAATAAATACTTACCTGAAATAAGTCTCTCATAAGCCAAAAGAAGTATATTCTTAGCTTCTGAATAATCTCCTATCTTCTCATACACACCTGACACTGTAGACAACAAACTGGCACTGCCCACTCTTCTCCAATCTATACTATTGGCTATATCTACAGCTTGGTCATAATTATTCGTTTTAGCCAACTCCTTTAGCTGATCTACTCTCTCATCAAATTCGTGTTTATCCATAGCAGTAGCTATCCTTTCTATACATCATACTATATTACAGTATGGTTCTTCCTTCCAATGCCCTAAGCAAGGTAACCTCGTCTATATACTCCAAATCCCCTCCCACAGGAACTCCGCTCGCTATGCGGCTTACTTTAATACCTGTGGGCTTTATCAGCTTTGCTATATACATAGCAGTGGTTTCTCCTTCTAAAGTAGAGTTTGTAGCTATTATAACTTCCTTTACCTCTTTTTCAAGTCTTTTAATTAATTCTTTAAGTTTTATATCTGCCGGTCCTATACCAAGCATAGGCGATATGGCTCCGTGAAGAACATGATATACACCATCATACCTTCCTGTTTTTTCATATGCTGCCAAATCTCTGCTGTTTTCAACAACCATTATTACTTCATGGTCTCTTGATTTGCTCTTGCATATTGGACAGATCTCTTCGTCTGTAAGTGTACAGCATACCGAACAGTATTTTATATTTGACTTGGCAAGCGATATAGCCGAGACCAGGCTTTCTATCTGTTCGTTAGGCATATTTATCATATGAAATGCCATACGCTGAGCAGACTTTGCTCCGACTCCCGGTAACTTGGCAAGCTCTTCTATAAGCTTAGTTATATGATTACTATAGTATTCCATAAGTTAAAACGGTAATCCTCCCAAGCCTCCTGTAAGTTTACTCATATTATTTTTATTATACTCTTCCATCTTGCGAAGCGCTTCATTGCATGCCGCCATAATAAGATCTTCAAGCATTTCCACATCATCAGGATCTACTACCGCCTTATCAAGGCTCACCCTTGTAATTTCTTTTTTCCCCGAAACCGCTACAGTTACGGCACCTCCGCCTGCACTTGCCTCAAATTCCATGGATTCAAACTCCTTAGCCTGCTCCTCCATCTGTCTTTGCAGCTTCTGTGCCTGCTTCATAAGATTATTCATATTTCCGGGCATCATACCGCCTTGAAAACCACCATGTCTTGCCATAGTATACTCCTTTATTCTTCTATATCTATATCATATTTTACAAGCTCGGATAATTCCTCTTTTGTAATATATTCCTTCTTTATTTGGTCTTTAGACTCTATACAAATAATATCAAAATTCAAATCTTTTTTGTAAGTCTTAAGTGCATAAGATCTAAGCTCTTCTATAAGCCCTTCCTTATCACAAAGATTATACAGTGTTTTTTCATTAAATACTATATTTATAACATTTTCTTTTGCTTCAATATAGGTATTTTTTAATTTTACTGAATTAATTGTACTTATATCGTCTAAAATCTTATACCAATCTTTTTTTACCAACTTATAATCTTCATAACTTGAAACGGATAATTCGACTTTTTCTACTTTTTCGCCCTGCTCTTTGACCTCATCCGCTAAAGGCACTTGTCGGCTTACTTGAGTTGAAAAATCAATTTTTCCTATATTGTCAAGTTTATCTTCAAGTTTTGATATTCTTTCATATAAACTATCTGTATTTGAATCCATAACAGGTGTGCAGATCTTTATAAGTGCAAGTTCTATAAGAACTCTTTTGGACACACTGTTTCTTAGATTATTAAGCAACTCCGAAAAAATCCTTATATATCGGTTTAGACTTTCTTTATTCAAAAGCCCTGAGGTATATCTCATTATCTCTATATTTTCGGAAGATACATCTATAATACCCTCAACATCTTTGCTTACCTTAAGTAACAAAAGATTTCTGAAATACCAAAGCATATCTGTAACAAATTGAGATAGCTCTCTTCCCTGCATACAGATATCATCCAACATCATCAAAAGCTCCACAGTATTATTTTCGATAATTTTTCTACACATATTATCAAAAACAGACATATCAACCGTACCCAGTATATCCAAAATATTCTCATACACTATAGGTTCATTGGGGTAATATGCCCTGCACTCTTCCAAAAGACTCAGCGCATCTCTGAGTGCTCCGTCAGAACATCTGGCTATATAATCCATTGACTTTTCATCTATATTTATCTTTTCTTCCCTACACACCTTATCAAGCTGCGCAGCAATTACTTTTAATCCTATTCTTTTTAAATCAAACCTTTGGCATCTGGAAAGTATTGTTATAGGTATCTTATGTACCTCCGTAGTTGCCAATATAAATATAGCATAATCGGGAGGCTCCTCCAAGGTTTTTAAAAGTGCATTAAAAGCCCCTGTAGAAAGCATATGTACCTCATCTATGATAAATACCTTGTACTTTCCGGATGTAGGCGGATAATTAAGTCTTTCTTTTATTTCTCTGATATTATCCACACCGTTATATGAGGCTGCATCCATTTCAACTACATTGATTGAAGCATCCTTTAATATTTCAAGGCAATTCTCACATTGATTGCAAGGATTACCGTTTTGAGGATTTTGACAATTTACCGCCCTTGCCATTATTTTTGCCATACTGGTCTTACCCGTACCTCTTGTACCGCAAAATAAATAAGCATGCGCTATTCTGCCCGATAAAATCTGGTTTTTCAGTGTCCTTGCTATGGCATCCTGCCCTACAACATCATCAAAATCCTTAGGTCGCCACTTTCTGTAAAGTGCTGTATATGACATATTGATCTCCTAAAGACAGTTTTAAGCATCTCCGAAACTTATACCTACAAGTCTGGCTTCCTTTATTATATCGGATTTCGGATCTACCTGTTTTATTTTAGCAGCTATATCGGAAAGTTCTACAGCCACTATTTTTTCACCCTGAATTGCCACCATCTTTCCAAATTCCTTATTATGAAGCATTACAGCAGCCTTGGCACCAAGCCTTGTCGAGAGTACCCTGTCATACGCACTCGGCTCTCCGCCTCTTTGCATGTGCCCGGGTACGGTTACTCTTATCTCATGACCGGTAAGACCGAATATTTTATCCCCTATTTCATAGGCTACCGAAGGGTGATTACTTAATTTTCTCTTTATTCTAAGTTCTTTTTTAGTAAGCCTTACATCTTCTATCGACATAGCTCCTTCCGCAACTGCAAGTATAGAAAACTTTTTATTGTTTTCTTCCCTTATTTTGATTGCATTGGCAACAAGGTTTATATCATAAGGTATCTCCGGCATAAGTATTATATCCGCACCGCCTGCAAGACCTGCATACAGTGTAAGCCAGCCGACCTTATTACCCATGAGCTCAACAATAAATACTCTGCCGTGGGAAGCCGCCGTAGTATGTATATTATCTATAGCTTTTGTGGCAACTTCAAGAGCACTGTGAAAACCGAAGGTCATTTCCGTACCGAACAAATCGTTGTCTATAGTCTTTGGCAGTCCTATAACATTAAGCCCTTCCTGACATAAAAGATTGGCAGTCTTTTGACTTCCGTTTCCGCCAAGCACGACAAGACAGTCAAGCCCCAATCTACTGTAAGTATTTTTCATGGCTTCCACTTTATCTATGCCGTCTTCTTCTATCTCCCTAATGCGCTTGAAAGCTTCCCTGCTTGTTCCTATTATAGTTCCGCCTCTGGTAAGAATACCTGAAAAGTCGCTCTCTTGCATAATTTTGTACTTTTCATGTATAAGCCCCTTATATCCGTCAATAAAACCGATAATTTCAACATCTTTTCTATATAATCTATATAGTGATTTTGCCACTCCACGCATCGTAGCATTTAAGGATTGGCAATCTCCTCCGCTGGTAAGCATACCTACTTTGAGCATATTCTCTCCCTTATAGTGTTGTAAAAGTTACAGTTTTTATAGTTCATTTATCTTCGTCAAAAAACCAAAAATACTTAATTTTCTTTTATAAATCAGACGAAGACGAATTTCGGCAGCAGCCTGATGGATTGCATGTATAATACAAACCCAAGATAAAACTTTCATTTTGTATATTATACATATGTATCCAACCCATCCAAACTGTAACATAACTCTATTATCATAATAAAAAATTATAATGCAAATATCTGATTTTGTCGACCTTTTATCATCCTGCTTCCTCTATTGCACAAAAAAAACACACTCTCAGTGTGCCTTAATTTTTAACCACACATCTTGCTTCGAATTCTGTTCATAAGCGTTACCATAGCAGTTAGCTCTATGACGGCTGTCTTACGGCACATGAAAGATCTCGTTTATTGCTGCTACATTCCTGTCCTGACAAGGTTCACAAGTTTTCATTGCGTAAGGACCCTCATGTCAACACCACTTACTATGGGCAGCCCTACAAACAGATACCCTAGGCAAGATATCACCTCTGCTAAAGCGGATTGCAGATACAGGGCACCGCTATCTCCCCGGCTGTGTGGAAACTAAATTATAAACTTTTTTACTTTATTTTGTCAAGGCTTTCTTACAACAACGGAGCTATAAGCCTATAAATAATATGAATAATATTTAGACTTCTTCTTACATCCTTATATTTTTCGCTTACCTCCTCGGACACCTCCAAAAGCTTAATAAAATCTTCATACATTTCATCTATTGCCTTGTATTTATATAATAAAACCGCATCTTCAAAGTTATGATACAGACTTCTGTAATCAAAGTTTACAGTACCTACTATGGCAGCTCTTCCGTCTACTATAAGACCCTTTTGATGTAAAAATCCCGGGCTGTACTTGTAAATTCTTATTCCTGACTTAACTAAGGATGAGTAGTAGGACTTTGTTACCCCATATATGAATCTCTTGTCTGGAATCCCCGGAGTTACTATTCTCACATCCAATCCTCTTTGAGCCGCCATATTGAGCTCTCTTATCATCTCGTCACTTATGATCAAATAAGGTGTGCTTATAAAAACAGAATATTTGGCACTTTTTATCAAATTAAGATAAGCATTTTCACTTACACTTTCTTCATCAAGCGGGCTATCTGCATAGACTTGCACAAATCCGTCTTCCTTTGCCTTATATTCTCTTTTTTTAAGAAACCTTCCATAGTCCTCATCATCTTTTACTGAAGACCACATTTCAAGAAACATTACGGTTAAACTTAAGACCGCATCTCCTGTAAGCTTAATGCCGCTGTCTTTCCAATGCCCGTATCTTTTGCTGTCGCTAAAATATTTATCCGCTATGTTATATCCACCGGTAAAGCCTACAATACCGTCTATTACACAAATCTTTCTGTGATCCCTGTTATTCATAAAGATATTAAATATCGGATGCACCGGATTAAATACTCTGCATTTGACTCCTATGGCTTCCATTCGCCTTATAAATCCGGGATCTATAAATCCCACACTTCCGACATCATCATAAATGATCCTTATATCAAGCCCCTGTTTTACCTTAGTTTTAAGTATAGGGCTTATTTGCTCAAATACTTTTGCCTCTTCTATGGCATAATATTCCATAAATATATATTCCTTAGCCCCTTCCAAAGCTTTTAACATAGAAGCCAGAGCAAGTCTTGTCTGAGAAAAAAACTCAACATCGGTATTTTGGTATAGAGGGTAGCCCGAGTATTTTTTTATATACTTTGATTGGTTTAGTAAGTACTCGTCCTCAGCTCCAAGCTTTAGCATAATATTTTCATCCTGATTTTTATAAGGCAGGAAATGATGTGCCAAGTAATCAAATTTTTTTATAATAAATCTCATTGAATCTTTATGACCGAAAAGCAAATATATACAGATCCCAAATACAGGCAGGGAAAGTATAACTATGATTCATGAC
>ERZ773042.2174-NODE-2174-length-10910-cov-4.481621_pt1 | contig 10910 bp, 10 predicted proteins | sample MGYA00511664_ERZ773042 | MGnify/ENA primary metagenome ERZ773042 (study PRJEB29015, sample SAMEA2737984) | human oral metagenome | biome: human oral; feature: human-associated habitat; material: dental | place: China | collected 2036 ... | reverse complement strand
ATCGCTTAAAGTGAATGAATCGTGGCTGATAGGCTATGATGAACCAAGAGAGCAATCCCCCACATCCGACGATCCTCCCGCACTTGCACAGCGCGACCGAGACGAGCAGCAGATCGCCAAAGACCTCGAGGACATACTACAGTCCCTCAAAGGCTCTGCCGCGAGGGGCAAACTTGAGGACGAGGAAGACATGGAGCTACTGAAAGCCTCCCGCCTCCAAGTGATAACGCTCTCAAAGCGCATTGCCAAGAAAAATTCACACCAAAGCAATATAGAAAATAAGTTTCCGTGAGGCGGAGGGAATGATATAGATACCAGATACCGTTATATTTATGACAAAAATAAAGCTGTAGTGCATATACCTTTATTACATAAACCCATCAAAAAAATACCGTTAAAAAAAACAAAAATATAACGGTATCATCTTGGAGGTGGTATTGTGCCACATCAAAAAGATATTCCCTACAACACTCTTCCAACGCTCCCGCCGATTTGTGATCTGGAGCAAAAAGAGACATTAAAAAAAGCAATCTCAGCAAATAGGGCGCTTGCCGAACTGCGTGGATGGTCGTTTAATCAAGCAAATCCTCTTCTGCTTTTGCAGTCAATCGCTTTGCAGGAGGCAAAGTCATCGAATGAAATTGAAAACATCGTAACAACAAACGATGAACTGTACCAAGCGTTTGCCGCCCCTTTCGACAAAAACATCTCCCCTGCCGCCAAAGAAGTCTTACATTACAAGGAGGCAATGTGGTATGGATACAACAAGCTGGTTGACGAATATCCCTTGACGATTAACCTGTTCATTGAGCTTTTCCGTATTGTTAAGCAGCGTGATGATGGATTGCGAAAACTGCCCGGAACTGTGCTTCGGAATTCTATGAATGAAGTCGTATACACACCGCCAGACAACCCAGAGGATATACTGCGTCTGCTTTCTAATCTGGAAAAATATATTAACACCTCTGATGATGGCATTGATCCGCTAATTAAGCTGGCAGTCATTCATTATCAATTTGAGTGCATCCACCCGTTTCCAGATGGCAATGGTCGTGTAGGGCGAATCATCAATGTTTTATACCTCATTCAAGAAAAACTGCTCAGCTTCCCCATACTATATTTGTCCAGCTACATTATTAACCATAAGACTGCTTACTATCGTGCTTTGAAGGGTGTTACGGAAGACAAAGATTGGCGCACTTGGATACTGTATATATTAGATGCAGTGGAACAGACGTCCATAGAAACATTGCGCGCTATCAAAGGGATTCATGTTGCTCAATCCGAGATGATAGATCGGATAAAGACCAATGCTCCTAAAATCTATTCAAAAGAACTGATAGATCTACTGTTCGAACAGCCTTATTGCAAAATCAGCTTTCTTGTTAAGAGAGGAATTGCAAAAGAGCAAACCGCTTCACGTTACTTAAAGCATCTAACCGAATTAGGCGAACTTGATATGGTAAAGCGCGGACGTGAAAACTACTATATCAATAAGCCGCTGTGGGGCATCCTGACACATTCCAGTCCATAACCCTCTGAAAATCTCTAAAAACAAAAACCGTCCACCGCGTTGACGAACGATGAGCGGCCGCACGCATTCCCATAGAGATGAGCGCAATGTGGACAAATGAGGCTTCCTCAACTGCCATATCCTGCCCAAAATCCCCAAGAACATGCCTCACTAAAGCTCAACCTATTAAAGCATATCCTTGCGAAGTTCCGCGGTAATCGGACACGGCAGGCGGTCTACATACTGCTCCATTCTATTGCGCAAAAAGCTTATGGGGCGGCTCCTGTGGCAAGGCGTCCCTCTCACAAAAGACAATTACATCTTCCAAAAAAGGCTTCCAGGCGAAAAGCCTGGAAGCCTTGTCATTTCTGGCGGAGAGGGTGGGATTCGAACCCACGGTGGCTCATCACCACACTTGATTTCGAGTCAAGCACCTTCGACCACTCGGACACCTCTCCAATCGAACAAAAGATAGTATATCATACTCCCGACACCCTGTAAACCGGCAATTTTCGTTGACGCCGGGCATTTCTTCCGCTAAACTGTCATCAGTGAGGACAATCTTCAGAAACAGCGACCGGGTCTCGTGAAAAATTCCCCTCTTGGCTCACCGCGTCTTTGCTCCGGCGTTTTTATCTTTGCGATATTTTCCTTCTGAATACTTCTCTCTGATCGGCTTTATCACTCATGGTAAGGAGGGTTTATGTTTTACGATAGCTTTACCCGGTCGCTTTCCCGACGGAGCTTCCTCGCTGCCGGCGTAAAAAGCCTCGTCGCGGCTTGTCTGGGGGCGACGTTTAGCCCCGTCGCTAACGCGCTGGCGGCTTCGTCCCCGGACGTGCGCTTTGTGCGGCAGATCGTCGCCGCCGATAACCGCACGGCGCGCACCATTATGTGGCAGTCCGCCCATGAACAGCGCTCCGCCGCGGTTGAGTGGCGACGCGTGGGAGCTAAGGCGGTACAATCCGTCGCCGCCACGAGCACGCCCTTTTATGACGATGATCACGCGAGTTTTCAGCATACCGCCTGCTTAACGGGCCTGCCCGCCGCGGACCGGCTGGAATACCGCATCGTCGAGCGGCGAGGCAGCCCTACCGACTGGTATCCCCTTGCCCTCGATAACGGCCAGACCTGTCAGATGATCATCATGCCGGATTCCCAGTCCACGGACAGTTATGTCACGTGGCGGCGCGTCGCTTGGGGCGCGGCGATCCGTAACCCCAAAGCGGATCTCTGGGTCAATCTCGGCGATCTTGTCGATAACGGCGAAGATTTCCAGCAGTGGGACGCCTGGTTCACCGCCCTCGACGGTATCGCCGAACATCTGGCCTTCGTTCCCGTCCTCGGCAATCACGAGACGTATGATCGCAACTGGACGATCCGCTGGCCGCAGGCGTTCCTCGGCTATTTTTCCGGCGTACCGGGAAATGGCGACGGCGCCTTCCCCGGCACTTACTTTTCCTTTGATTACGGCCCGGTTCATTTCATCGTCCTCAATACCCAATGGGAGGAGCTTGATCTCTTGCGCCCCGGCCTTTTTGCCGGACAGCGCGCCTGGCTGCGCCGCGACGCGGCGGCAAGCCAAAAACCGTGGAATGTCGTACTCATGCACAAGGACATCATCGAGGCCGATCTGCCGCCGCAAAACGAGCTGTCCGACACCGGACGCCGCCTCATGTCGCTTTTCGACGAGCTGCCCATCGACGCTGTTCTCACCGGGCATAACCACACGTATCGCCGTCGCGCTCCCCTCAGAAATTTCCGCCGGGCTCCCAAGGGGATTCTTTACATCTGCACCGGCGTCGCCGGTAACTGCCGCTACTACGATATCCCACGCTCCGTATACGACGAAGTTCTTGCGCCGCAACCGGAGACAGACAACTACCTTACCCTCGACGCCACGGAAGAAACGCTAATCTTTCGCTGCTTCCTCGCCAGCGGTATCCTCATCGACGAGTTTACGCTGCGCCGTGCGGCGAATCACCCTCCCGCCGCGTCATAAAGGCAGACGTTCGATTATTGTCTGCCCCCATACCTTTTAAGCATAAGCGCTGATGAACATTAAGCATTCGACAATTTTATCCGGTAATCTTAAAATAGTACCCAAAAGGCGCTGCAAATATCAGATCAAAAACAGCATAACCGTTTCCCGTTTTTATCTTTGAGGAGAGTTTCACATGAATACCCAAAACCTTTCCCGCCGTGGATTCTTGAAATTGGCCGGCGGGGCCATTTTGACGCTGGCTTCCGGCTGCGCGTTTTCCGACGCCGCCCCCGCCGTCGTTGAAAAAGCGCAGTCTCTGACCCGCAAAGCGGTGCGCGCCCTGACCGGCGACACCTCGCTCGACGCGCTTCGCCTGCGCCAGATCATCACGGCCGACAGCCGCACCTCGCGCACGATTATGTGGCATTCCGACGACCCGCAGGCGGACGCCGAGGTCGCCTGGCGTCTTCCGGGGAGCGACGATTGCCAGGTCACGTCTGCCAGCTCTGCGCTCTACACCGACGACGGGCAGCATATTTATCTGCACAGCGCCACGATTACCGGCCTTGCGCCCGGCGCCCGCTACGAGTACCGACTCCTGTCCGGCGAGCAGGGAACGGCTTGGCGGCCGCTCCAGACGGATGACGGCGGATCCTTTAAGGCGCTGATTTTCCCCGATACGCAATGCTCCGACGGCTACGTTACCTGGCGCAATGTGGCGCAGGATGCCGCCCGCCGCCACAGCGACGCGGCTTTCGTCATCAATATGGGCGATCTCGTAGACAACGGCGAAGATCATAACCAGTGGAACCAATGGTTCGACGCCCTCGAAGGGATAAGCGACCGCCTGCCCCTCGCCCCCATCCTGGGCAATCACGAAACCTACACCCGCGACTGGAAAACCCGCTGGCCAGAGGCTTATTTAGCGCTTTTCGCCCTTCCCGCGAACGGCAGCGAGAAATTTAATCGGCACTACTATTCCTACGATTACGGCGACGTCCACTTCACCGTCCTCGATACGCAATGGAGCGAGCTGGACGATTTCGTCCCCGGCCTCAAGGAAGAGCAGCTCGACTGGCTGCCGCGGGATCTGGCGGCGACGGAGAAAAAATGGAAAATCGTCCTTTTACATCGCGACGTTTTGCAGTACGGCATCCACGGCCGTCCTGAACGCGTCCCGGGCATCGACGACTCTGTGGGGCGCGCCTTCATGCCGCTTTTCGACGCGGCGGGGGTAGACGCCGTATTAACCGCGCATCTCCACACTTACCGCGATCGCGGTCATCTCTTTGACTTCGCGCCCGCAGCGGATGGGCCGCTTTATCTTCTCACAGGTGTCGCGGGAAACGTTCGCTACCCGGGACTATGGATCAATCACGAATTTGACCGGGTCGTCGCCCCCCAGCCCGAAACCGACAATTACCTGACGCTTGACGCATCCTCCGAAGCCTTGCGCTTCCGATGCTTCCTGCCGGACGGCTCCTGCATCGACGACGTAACGCTGCGCAAGTAAAAATCTCCCGGCACAAAAGTGACGGGAGATTTTTCGTTAACCGCCGTATCGTATATGGGGCGTACCTAAAATTACCGCCCTCGTGGTGGACTCTTTAATATCTTGCCGCGAACCGGACTCCCAAAGCCGAAGAAGCCCTCTTAGAAAAACTGGCTGGGGAACATCCCTCGCGGCATTTCAGCCGCCAATGGTCTTTAGATTGAGCAGCCAGACCCCGCCAACGATAAGGGCGATTCCCGCGATCATCGGCATCGTCATCGGTTCCTTCCAGATAAACACCGCGACTAAAGCCGTCGCCGCCGTCCCCACACCGGACCAAACAGCGTACGCCATCCCCAGCGGCAGGATCAAAAGCGCTTTAGAAAAAATATAAAAACTTGCGCCCATGCCCACGATAAACGCCAGCCCCGGCATCCATTTCGCAAATCCGCAGGAAGCTTTCAGCATAGACGTGGATACGATTTCCAAAAAAATCGCCGCCGCCAATAACATATACCCTTTGCCCATAAAAATTCCCCTCGTCTCCAGTGGACTGCATTTTATTTTTATGCCTTCCGGCAAAGCGGCGAAATAACCATGCCTTGCGAAGGTCCTTCCCACGCGCTTTATTTTCTGCCTTTTTCCGGCGCGATGAAGGTGTGTTTTAGCCTTGAATTTTTCGCCCGCCGCTGGCCTTTTCCAGCCGGTTCATGACGGCCAGCCCCAGCCCTTCCGGTGCCACCGCCTCGCCGAGGAGAACGGTCGCCGGCTTTCGATCGAAGCTGCGCAGCGTATCGTAAAGATGCGCCGCCATTGCCGCTAAATCACCCGCTCGCCCATAAACGCCGCGAAGCTCGAGGGGAATGATATCCTCCAGCGCCGCCGCCACTTCCTCGCTGACGATGAGACCGACTGTTTCTCCGGCAGCTTGCCGCTTTTCCACTTCCCGGCGAAACACCGCCGCCCGCCGCCCCGCAGGCGCGTCGATCAGTGTCAGCGGCACGCGCGGCGCATAATGCGTGTACTTCATCCCGGGCGCGCGGGGAATCGCCGCTTCTCCCACGAGCGCCGGATCGATACGCACTTCGCCGACGACTTCGCGTAACATTTCCGGGGTAACAGCGCCTGGGCGCAGAATGACCGCCGCGTCGCCAGTGCAGTCCACAATCGTCGATTCCACGCCAAAGCGGCACGACCCGCCGTCGAGGATCAGCGGGATACGCCCCGCCATATCAGCGGCGACGGCGGCCGCGTTCGTCGGGCTGGGACGCCCGGAGAGATTCGCGCTGGGCGCTGCGACAGGAATGCCCGCCGCCCGAATCAGAGCGCGGGCAATATCATTCTCCGGCAAGCGCACGCCGACCGTATCTAAGCCTCCCGTCACGCTGTCCGGCACCTCCATCCGCTTCGGCAGAATCAGCGTGATCGGCCCCGGAGCGAAGGCCGCCAAAAGCTTCTCGGCAAGAGGCGGCACTTCCCGCGCCGCCATATCGACCATTTCCCGGTCCGCCGCGTGAAGGATGAGCGGATTATCCGAGGGGCGTCCCTTCGCCGCGTATATCCCGGCGCAGGCCGTTCTGTCAAGCCCGTTCGCCCCGAGGCCATAGACCGTCTCCGTAGGGAAGGCGACCAATCCCCCGGCGCGAAGGATCGCCGCCGCTTCGTGAATCGCGTCCCGCTCCGTCGCAACATCCGTAATTCGGATAACCTTCGTTTCCATGTTTCCCTCTTTATGAACCGTCCGTCGCCGAAAGGAAGGCGTCCCTTTCCTTTCGGCGCATTATTTCCCTGACAAAGGGCACTTTCCTCCGCCCTTCCTTGCTGCGGCGCGTTCTTCCAGCACTTCACCCGTCGTGCCGATCCCGCGCCAAGACGACGACGCGCTCGATTCCCGCCAGGTCCTTTACGATTTCTGCCTGTCCCCAGCCGTATTCTTCCGCTAACGCGAGGATCGCCGCCGCCTCGCCCTGCCCGGCTTCAAGCGCCAGGAAACCGCCCGGGCGCAAAAACGTCCTGGCCTCCCGGACAATCCGCCGATAAAAATCCAGGCCGTCCGCTCCGCCGTCCAGCGCCAGCCGGGGCTCTGCCAGCACCTCCGGCGGCAGCCCTTCAATATCGCCGCGCGGAATGTACGGGGGATTGGAAAGAATCGCATCGAACGTCTGCCCCGTCAGCGGCGCGAAAAGATCGCCATGGTAAAAGACCACCCGCGCCGCGAGATTCAGCCGCGTAGCGTTTTCCTCCGCCACCTTGAGCGCCGCCGGCGAAAGATCCGTCGCCACGGCGGAGATCTCCGGCAGAAGATGGAGCAAAGAGAGCGCGATCGCGCCGCTTCCCGTACCCAAATCAGCGGTGTGTGCCGCTCCCCGTCCTTTTAACCGCTCCTTCGCGGCGCTGACCAGTGTTTCCGTATCCGGCTGGGGAACGAGAACCTCTGGCGTCACGGTAAACGATAGCCCCATAAATTCCCGCGTCCCGGTGATGTAAGCGATCGGCTCCCGCGCCGCCCGCCGCCGGACGAAATTGCGGTAATCCGCCAGTTCCGTAGGATTAAGGGGCTTATCATAATGCACGTACAAATAGAGGCGATTCTCGCCTAAAAGATGCGCGAGCAGAACTTCCGCATCCAAGCGCGGCGTTTCGACGCCGTGGGCGGCAAAGTACTGCTCCGACCATTTCACGATCCGACCGATTGTCCAAAGCTCTCCCATCCCGCCGCAATATCCCCCTCTGCCGCCGCGCCGTCTTTGCCTTATTGCCGCCGCAGGCGTTCCGCTTGCTCCGCCGTAATCAGCGCATCAATAAATTCATCCAATTCCCCGTCGAGAACAGCGTCCAGCTTATGAAGCGTCAACCCGACGCGATGGTCGGTCACCCGCCCCTGCGGGAAATTATAGGTGCGGATACGCTGACTGCGATCCCCCGAGCCGACCTGACTTTTCCGGTCGGCCGCCGTCGCCGCCGCCTGTTCCTCCTGCGCCCGCTCGAAAATACGCGCCCGCAGGACGCGCAGCGCCTGCTCCTTATTCTTGAGTTGGGACTTCTCATCCTGACACTGCACGACAATGCCCGTGGGAAGGTGCGTGATGCGCACCGCCGTCTCCGTCCGATTGACATATTGGCCGCCCGCGCCGTGGGCACAATAGGTATCGATACGCATATCCTCGGGCTTCAGCTCGACCTCGACCTCCTCCGCCTCGGGCAGCACCGCCACCGTCACCGCCGACGTATGAATACGCCCCGACGACTCCGTCTCCGGCACCCGCTGGACCCGATGGGTCCCGCGCTCGTATTTCAGGCGGCTAAAAGCGCCACGCCCTTCGACGGAAAAAGAAATTTCCTTAAATCCGCCCAGCTCCGTCGGGTTGGAATCAAGAAGCGTCGTCCGCCAGCCCCTTTTTTCGGCATAGCGCGTATACATGCGAAAAAGGTCGGCGGCGAAAAGGGCCGCTTCTTCGCCGCCGACGCCGCCGCGTATTTCCACGATAACGTTCTTGTCGTCGTTTGGATCCCTCGGCAGAAGAAGCGCCGGCAGCTCCTTTTCCAGCGCTTCCCGCCGCTCTTTGAGCGCCGCCAGCTCCTCTGCCGCCAGCCGGCGAAATTCGTCGTCCAGCGGTTCTTCAAGAAGCGCCGCCGTCTCCTTTATCTCCAACGCCGCCTTTTTATAGGCGCGAATCTTCTCCACCACCGGCGCAAGCTGGGCGTGCTCTTGGCTCAGTCGTTGAAACGCGCCCACATCGGCCAATATTTCCGGGTCGCCGAGCCGCGCTTCGATTTCCCGATATTTATCTTCTATCGCCTGTAATTTTTCCAGCAAACACAACACTCCAAAATACGCTCTTAGCTAATGGCGACCCGTGCCTCGCTGCTGTCCGCCGCTCTGTCGCCCTCCTTCGGCGCCGGTTCCGTATCCGCCGCCTCATCCATCCCCAGTGTGCTTTCTCCACCTGCCAAAGAAGGCGTATCGCCCACCGCTTCGTCCGTCAAAAGCCCCATCCGCGCTCGCTCCTCGGCAGGCAGAACCGCCGCTAAAGACGCGATCGCTACCTCTACCATCTCGTCCGCGGGAGGATTCGTCGTCAATTTTTGCAGCCACAGCCCCGGCAGGGTCACCGCGTGCAGGAACCTGTTTTGCGAACGCCCCGCCAACCGGATGATTTCGTAAGAAATCCCTGCCACCACCGGCAGGAGAAGCACCCGGCTGACGACCCGGGTTACGATGTCCGGCCAGCCGAGAAAGGCAAACACCAGAATGCTCACAACCATGACAATGAGCAAAAACGACGTCCCGCAGCGCGGATGAAGCCGTGAAAACCGCTGCACATTCTCCACCGTCAGCGGCCCATCCGCCTCGTAGGCGTGGATCGTCTTATGCTCCGCGCCGTGATACTGAAACACCCGGTAAATATCCTTCATTCGCGAAATGAACCCCAGATAGCCGAGGAAAATGAGCAGACGCAGACCTCCCTCAAACAGGTTCAGCGCCGCCGGCGCCGTCGTCACTTCGCTTAAAAGACGCGCCGCTCCCGTAGGAATGACCACGAACAGCACGACCGCCATTAAAAAGGCGACGATCATCGTCCCCGCCATCTCGCGATTGGAAAGAGCGTCGTCCTCCTCTCCCGCCATCTGCGCCGAATACGCCAGCGAGCGCATCCCCAGCACCAGCGACTCGCCCAGCACCACTACGCCGCGCAGAAACGGCTTCTTCAGGATTGGATAGCGCTCCGCGATCGAGACGCTGTCGTGCACGTCCACAGTAATCTTTCCCGACGGCTCGCGTACCGCCGTCGCCACCTTTCCCGGCGCGCGCATCATCACGCCCTCAATAACTGCCTGTCCACCCACCAGCAATTTATTTGCCAACGGAAATTCCTCCTCGTCCTCAGGAACCCGATACACTTTCGCCAAAACAAACAAGGCAGGGCATCTCTGCCCCGCCCTTTCGCGCTTAGTCTTTGCCGTAACGCTGCTTAAAGCGCTCGATACGGCCGCCCTTCGCCTGTCCGCGCTGACGACCCGTAAAGAACGGATGGCACTTCGAGCAGACGTCGACGCGCAGCTCCTTCTTCGTGGAGCCCGTCGTGAACGTGTTGCCGCAACCGCAGGTAACCGTCGCTTCGAAGTATTCCGGATGAATATTCTCTTTCATGTTTACACCTCGCTTTCCCCGTGGGGCAAACCTTTGCCAGATAAGATACAGGCTCTTTTGTAAAAGCCTGGTTTACCGGCCGCCCGCTTAGGGGAACCGGCTCAAGCGCCTATGCGCCCTGCACGAAAACAGACGGCAATCCGTCTGTTAGCGAAATTATTATATCACACCCTCGCCAAAACAGGCAAGAAATTATTTGCGGTCCTTCCCGGCAAAGCGTCAAATGTCAAATCTTCTCTCATCAAAGGGTCTCTGCGCCCCCGCCGTCAAAACAAAATACATCGCAAGGCCAAGAAAAAAGCACCCGCATAAGCGGGTGCTTTAACCGGCAATGACCTAACCTCCCAGGCCGTCTCCAGCCAAGTACTTTCGGCCCTTGCGTGCTTAACTGCTGTGTTCGGAATGGGTACAGGTGGTTCCACGCAGGCATCATCACCGGATTCTTCGAGAGCTTTCCTGCTCTCTCAAAACTAGACAGAAGAAGTCCTGACCAAACATCTTAGTCGTATAACTTACTTATCCCTTAGCGGTCAGCACCAACCAATCAGCTTCGCCTTAGAGGCTCGCTTCTTGGGGTGCTTTCGCATACGACCTGTTTCCCGTTCAGCTTCACCCTTACAGGCTCGCTTCTCGGACAGGTCAGTAAGTCAAGCCCTCGGCCGATTAGTACTGGTCCGCTCCACCCCTTGCAGGGCTTCCACTCCCAGCCTATTGCCTCGTCGTCTTCGAGGGGCCTTACTGCTTTCACATGAGAAACTTCATCTCAGGG
>ERZ773042.2172-NODE-2172-length-10921-cov-2.607215_pt1 | contig 10921 bp, 8 predicted proteins | sample MGYA00511664_ERZ773042 | MGnify/ENA primary metagenome ERZ773042 (study PRJEB29015, sample SAMEA2737984) | human oral metagenome | biome: human oral; feature: human-associated habitat; material: dental | place: China | collected 2036 ... | reverse complement strand
AGGCCGGGTTGCTGTCCGAATATTACTATCGTGCTCTTACTGCGCGCGGTGCCGCCGTCGATATCATGCCAGCGCTCGGCACTCACGAACCGGTATCAAGAGAGCAGTGGGAGGCCATGTTCGGCGGCGTCCAGTATGAGGTTATGCTGATCCATGACTGGCGGCGCGACGTCGTAAAAATCGGCGAGGTTCCTGCGGATTACCTGAATGAGATCACCGATGGGCTTTGGTGCGAGCCTGTGTCCGTTGAGGTCAACAGGCGTGTTGTGGACGACGGCTATGATCTCATTATCTCCATCGGGCAGGTTCTGCCACACGAGGTTATAGGGATGGCGAACCACTCGAAGAATATCTTTGTAGGACTCGGCGGCAGCGACATGATCAACAAGAGTCACATGATCGGCGCCGTTTGCGGCATGGAGCGTGCTATGGGCAGAGATCATACGCCGGTACGGAATATCTTCGATTACGCGATGGAGCATTATCTGAAAGACAGCTCAATTCTCTTTGTCATGACCGTCTGCACGGTACCGAAGGAGGAGAGCGTCGTGCACGGACTCTTCATCGGCGAGGGGCGCGACTGTCTGACCGCAGCGATAGAATTAGCTGTGGAAAAGAACGTCGAGTTTGTTGAGCGCGGCATTCGAAAATGCGTGGCATGGCTCGACCCCTCTGAGTTTAAGAGCACATGGCTTGGGAACAAAGCGATATACCGCACACGCATGGCGATCGAGGACGGCGGCGAGCTCGTCGTCCTCGCCCCAGGCATCGCGAAGTTCGGCGAGGACGCGCAGTGCGACACGCTGATCCGCAAATACGGCTACAGGGGACGGCTCCGCACGCTGGAACAATTCCGAAAGCCGGAAAACCAGGATCTGCGTGACAACATGGGGGCGGCGGCACATTTAATCCACGGCTCGCCGGACGGGCGTTTTACGGTTACATACGCCGTCAGGGAAATATCTCAGGAGGAAATTGCCTCAGTCGGCTTTATACCCGCAAACTATGACGAACTCATCAAAAAATACAACCCGAAAATTCTGCGCCAGGGGTGGAACACTGCGGACGGCCAGGAGATTTATTTTATCCAAAACCCAGCCCTCGGACTCTGGACCACCCATGAACGCTTTAACGCCAATTCATAACCCTCCCTTCCCCCTCCTGTGGTTTTGCGGGCTTTTTCTGCATCCTGTCGAACAAGAGCAAGGCTCCAGTGGAAGCGCTTCGTGTGTATCGGACTAAAGACGTTGTAGAGAACAGTTTCGACGACCTGAAGAATCAGCTGGACATGAAACGCCCGCGAGTTCACGATTCTGGAGTGATGGATACTCGGCTCTTTTTACAGTTTTTGCCCCTGATATTCATCTGTCACATCCGAAATACATGCAATGGGGGAACGGGACCGCTCGCTTTCCATGTACGAGGAAGCGGAGTCCGAGGAGTCTGCGGCATGAGCCTACCGGGTCGTGAAGTCCGGGCGTTTGTTCTTCGAAGCGAGGAAACGCCCGTCTATCCTGTAAGGGCGGCGCAGGGGCAACCCTTACAAGAGGAAAACGCGGCCATATGGCCGGGGGCATATCAAGGACGCCGTCTCCATCGAGCTCCGACCCAAGGAAGTCGAACAGAGGCTTAACATCGGAGATTGGGAGACGGACACTGTTTTAGGCAAGTCAGGGACTGGCCTCCCATCGCAATTATGAAAAAAGGACACCACAGGAGGAGGCCGTCGCTCGTGGCGACATGCTCCAAGGGGATGATTTTCCCCATCAATCCCTGTATGGCGAGCTTGGGCAGACTCGAACTGCCGACCTACGGCTTAGGAGGCCGTCGCTCTATCCACTGAGCTACAAGCCCGCAAAAAGACACTAAGTGACTATAGCACAAAAAATATAACTGTCAAATTCGACATTGCCGCCGCTTGGCGACAACATTCGGATTGCCTTGCCCCCTGGGGCCGGGTCACCTTTTCCTGCACGGACGGGGGGGCATGTCCGGGAGGATCAGTCCGGGGATCTTTGCCGTTCCAGGGCTCGGTCGCAGAGGTCCATGAAGAGGCGGCTCATGACCGGGATCGTTCTCAGAAGGTCCTCCGGGTGCCACTGCACGGCCACGATCAGGCCGTCCGGGCTCTCGAAGGCCTCGACGATGCCGTCCTCGGCGTGGGCGGTAAGGACGAGGCCCTTACCCGGGACCTTGACGGACTGATGGTGCAGCGTGTTGGTGTAGGCGCTCTCGGCCTCCAGGATGTGCCGAAGGCGGGAGTTCGGTTCGATCAGGACCTTGTGCATCGGGGTGTCGCGGCGCAGCTGCTGCATGTGCAGCAGGTTCTTCTCGGCGCGCTCTCCGATATCCTGATAGAGGCTGCCGCCGCAGGCCACGTTCAGGAGCTGCATGCCGCGGCAGATGCCCAGCATGGGAATACGGTGCTCCGACGCGTAGGCTGCCGCATGGAACCAGAAAGCGTCCAGCTCCGGCAACACCGGCCCCAGCTTTGCGTGGGGCGGTTCTCCGTAGTGGCAGGGGTCCACGTCCCACCCCCCGGGGAAGAGGAGGCCGTCACACAGGGCCAGGGCGGGGTCCGAAAGCCTGGGGTCCTCGGGGACCCGCAGGATGACGGGGACGCCGCCGTTGCCATCTATGGCTCGCACGCAGGCCGTGTTCGTGTAGCTGCGGTCGACACTCACAAAGTCGGGGTCCGGGTCTCGCCGGACGTTCCCCAGGATACCGATGATAGGCTGATGTCTCATATGCCGGATTTTTTCCTCCCGACCGTACGGTTATTTCCCGTGCTCAATTCTGTGAATGAGGCGATTGAGCAGGTGGATGACCTTTCCCGAGCTCCGGCGCAGACGCCTGAAACAGCGTTTTGCCCCCTTGATGTCCCCATTTTCGCAAAAGGCAGCGGCCTGTGCGGCCATCTCGTGCACCAGCCTGTGAGGGTGGTCGAGCGCTTGGTCCTCGGGCAGCCCCTTGAAGGGATTATCCGGGGCATGATACCACGCCCCCAGCCGACACTGCTCCGAAGAGCCGACCTCCTCATGGCGCAGTTTTTCCTTTCCCTTAATCAGGTTGTCGATGCGCATCTTCCACAACAGGTGGTCGGACTTGGCCTTTTTGATCCGGCTCGTATCGGTGGGGCCCGCAGGCGCTCCGTCGTCGACCCGGAAGACGGCGACGCTCTCGTCCAGATGTGTCGCCATGGCGTTCAGGGCATCGGCCTCCGTCTCGATATTCTGGATGGAGGTGTGGGTCTCGTCGGTCATCGACGCGGCCTGCCTCGCCTTGGCCTCCGTCCTCTCGAGGGTTTCCAGCATCGAGCCCACCAGCCGGACGACCTCCTCGGAGCTCTTTGCCTCCTCGTCGGCGATCGAGACGATCTCACCGATAGCGCTGCCAGCTTCCTTACTGGCACTGAAGATGGAATTCAGGGCGTCTCCTGCAAGCCTCACGTCCGCGACGCCATTCTCCACCTCCGCCCCACTCTGACGGATCCCCTCGACGGCGCCGGCCGTATTCTCGACGATCTTGCCGACGAGCTGGGCCACCTCCATCGCACCCTTGTTGGACTCCTCCGCGAGCTTGCGCACCTCGTCGGCGACCACGGCAAACCCCTTGCCCGCCTCCCCGGCACGGGCGGCCTCAATGGCCGCGTTCAAGGCCAGAAGGTTGGTCTGGCGCGCGAGCCCGGTGATCGTCTCGGTGATGCTTGAGATGCGCCGGGAGTTCTCGTCGAGCATCGTCATCCATTCCTCGGTTTGACGGCTGAGCTCCTTGATGTGCTCCATCCTCTGAATGGCGTTCTCGACGGTACCATGTCCTTGTGTGGCGGCGGATATAGTCTGGGCGGAGTGCTCGAGGATCTCCTGGCTCTTCCTCTGGGCCGTCCGGACGAGCTCCGCAAGGCCCAGAAGCACGCGGTGCGCGTCCCTGGCCGCACCATCCCCCTCGGTCATCAGCGACGAGACCTCCGAGACGCAGGCCGAGACCTCCCGGGTCGACGCGGCGGCCTCCCCGACGGACGAGGCTATCCCCTTGGAGGCGGATTCCAGGCTTGCCGAGGAGGTACGGACGTTGGCCACCATGGAGGACTGCTGCTGCGTCATCCGATTGAAGGTCGCCAGCAGCTCGGAGATGTCGTCGTCCGAGAAGATCTCCCCGTGCACGGTCAGATCTCCCGCCCCGGCGGAGGCTATCAGGCCGCGGAGGTTGGTCAGGGGCCGGTCTATTCTGTGGATGAGCAGGATGACGATCGCCGACGCGGGAAACAGAAGGACGATAACGGTCCAGAACGCCGTCCAGAAGATGGAGCGCATGATTCCCGACGTCAGGGTAAGAGGCTTTGCGGCGGAGACCATGCCGATGGGCGCCCCCTTGGCGCCGACCAGGGGACTGAACGCGGCCAGGTAGCTCGAGCCCAGCCCCGGATCCTGGCTCAGGGACATGGCCCCGGCGGATGAGCCCCCTTCCGGCAGCGGGGTAGTCAGCGGTTTGCCGTCCGGGCCCAACACGGTGCAGGCCACCCGTTCCTGTCCCAGAAATACGGAAAAATCGCCCCCGACGATCTGCTTGGCCTCGTTGACCAGGCTGTTGTCGCTGTTGTTGCTCACGACATAACCGGTGGACAGGGCGCCGATAACCTTTCCCTCGAAACGGACGGGCGCCCCGGCCCGGACGGAGAGCCGAACCTTCCGCCCCTCCTCGACGCCGACCGAGCTCTCCCCCTGCAGTGCCCTGCTGATGTTAGTCTGATTCAATATGTTGTCGTCCGCTGCGGGAATCTCGTCGGGGAGATGTGCCCGAAAGAGGGTCCTGCCCTTCGCGTCCGTCAGGACGAGGTAGTCCATGTCGCCCTCCTGCAGCATGGGAACGGCGACCTTCCTCATCTCCTCTATGTTGCCGGACCGTATCGCCTCTACCAGCGTGTCCCGTTCGGCGAAATGCTGGGCGCGTGCCAGGGACTCCTCCTCGTAGATCTGAAGGAGGCTGTAGAACCCCTCCAGATCACGATGGACACTTTCCTGAAGCTGGTTCCGGACCTGCGCGTTGACACTCAGGAGGACGCTTGCCGAGAGGACTAAGATCGACAGGAGGAAGACCCCTCCGACGGCCACGATGAACTTTTCCTTGAGACTGCGCAGATGAACCAACATAAAGGACCCCTTTCGGCAAGGTATGGCGTTTTGTCGCAGAAAAATACACAACTTAGGGATATAAGGGCGTACTGCCCCTGTTTGGTTATGATAACACAGGAGGGCGCGGATGGCGGGGAACACCGCGGCATTCCGGAGGACCGTGTCTTTACGGCCGGCGCGGGATACAATAGAATAAGGCAGTAATTCCGGCAAATCGTTTCCAGACTTGACGAAAATGACGTGAGGAGGGATTTACAGTGAGAAGGCTTATGTTGCGTGCGGCGGTGCTCTTGTTGTTCGCTGCCTCTCCCGTGTGGGGGGCGGACACGATCAAGGTGGGCGAGATCGCGACGGTGACGGGCGACTTCGCAGCCTATGGGGTTGCGGAGGTGGAGTCCGTCAAGATCGCCGTGGATGAGATCAACGCGGCGGGCGGCGTCCTGGGCAGGAAACTGGAGGTCGTCATGTACGACTGCCGTACCCGACAGGAGGACATGGTCAACGCGGCGCGTCGGCTTGTGGAGCAGGACAAGGTCGTAGCGGCCATCGGTCCCAGCGGCAGCGGGCTGTGCATCGCGGCGGCCCCCGTCTTCAACAGGGGCCGGGTCCCCCATCTCGGTACCCTGCCCACCAACCCCCTGGTTACCACGGACGAGACCGGAAAGGTGCGCCCCTACAACTTCCGCATCTGCTTCCTGGATCCCTATCAGGGACGCATGATGGCCTACTTCGCCGCCAGGGACCTCGGGGCGTCCAAGGCCGCGGTCCTCTACGACGTGTCGAGCGACTACTCCCAGGGCCAGCGCGAGTTCTTCGTGAAGGGCTTCGAGGAGTTTGGTGGCAAGATCGTCGCGGACGAGGGGTTCCGCGGCGAGGACGTGGACTTCCGCTCCCAGCTGACCAACATCAAGGACAGTGGCGCCGATGTCCTGATCTTCCCATTTATGGGCAAGTCCCTGCCCCTGGCCGTGAAGCAGGCCCGCGAGCTCGGGATCAGGACCGCGATCGTCGGGGGCGACGGGTACGGCGACTTCATGTGGGAGGTCGCGGGCAACGCTCTGGGCGACACCTACTGGGTCAGCCACGTGGACCGCTACGACCCTGCACTGAAGGGCTTCTTCGACAAGTACAAGGAGAGGACGGGCACGGAGTGTCAGGAGTTCATGAACGCCATCATGGCTTACGACTGCGTCTACTGGTTGAAGGACGCGATCGAGCGGGCTCAGTCGACCGACCCCGTCAAGGTGCGCGACGCCCTGGAGCAGACGGCAAACCTCGAGCTGCTGCACTGCACCCTGACCATGGACGAGTTCCACAACCCCAAGGACAAGGACGGCGTCATGCTGAAGTGCGATCCCGAACAGAGGAAGGCGCTGTTCTTCAGGAAGGTACGTCCGGAGTAGGACCAAAAGCTCGGGACGAAAGGGGCCTGGCATTCGGTTACGAGGGTTCGGGCACGAAGGGATGATGTCTTTTGGCCATTACGCTGTCAACGCTGCTTCAACAGATCATCAACGGGCTTTCCCTGGGGTCGGTCTACGCGCTCATCGCCGTTGGGTATTCGCTGGTGTACTCCATCCTGCTCTTCTCGAACTTCGCGCACGGCGGTTTCCTGGTCGTCGGAGGGTATGCCTGCTATTACCTCCTGACGCAGCAGGGATATGGAATCGTCCTGGCGTCGGCGGGGGCGATCCTGGCCTCGGGCGTGGTGGCCGTCCTGACCGAGCGCCTGGCCTACAAGCCGATTCGCGAGCGCACCTCCATGACGCTCTACCTGCTGATCGCCTCCATGGGCGTCAGCATCGTCATCGAGAACATCTTCGTCATCGTGGTGGGCGGGCGATTCCGGGCACTACCGCAGGACACGTTTCCATCCGGGGTGTTCAGCCTGGGCGGCGGGGTCACGGTCAACGCCTCCGACATCCTCTCGCTGGCTGTCGCCGTCATTTTTCTGGGGGCACTCCAGCTCTTCCTGTCGCGCACGCGCTGGGGCCTGGCCATTCGTGCGGCGGCATGCGACCTGCGTACGGCCGGCCTGATGGGGGTCAACGTGACGCTCCTTATCGGCATCGTCTTCTTCGTCGCGGGGCTGCTGGCCGCGGTGGGGGGGATCTTCCTCTCCGCCAAGTACTCGCTCTATCCGCAGCTCGGCAACATCACGATCAAGGCGTTCATCGCCGCGGTGATCGGCGGCCTGGGCTCGCTGCCCGGCGCGGTGCTGGGCAGCCTGATCCTGGGCCTTGCAGAGATGCTCACCGCGGGGTTCGTCAGCAGCCAGATGCGGGATATGGTCGTGTTCTCCATGCTGGTGGTCATGCTGCTGGTCCGGCCCGCCGGGTTCTTCGGCAAGAGCGTCGGGGACAAGATCTAGGGGGTGCATCGTGAAGAAAAGCCTGCTTGGAAACGCCGCCGTGATCGTCCTCGGCCTGACCCTGGCCCTGTACCCGCTGGGCGGGTATCAGGAGGGCATCATCATTCTGCTCTGCATCAACTGCATCGCCGCCATGGGCGTGTCGCTCCTCACCGGCTTCACGGGGATCTTCACGCTGGGACACGCGGCCTACATGGCGCTCGGAGCCTATACGGCCGCGATCCTGACCGTCAGGTACGGCGTCCACTGGCTGCCCGCCATCGTCGCAGGGGGCCTTGTGGCCGTGGCCGTGGCCTGGATGATCGGAATGCCGACGCTGCGCCTGACGGGCGACTACTACGCCATCGCCTCCATCGGACTGGGGGAGGCGATCCGACTGATCCTCGAGAACTGGCAGTCCTTCACCAGGGGAGCGCGCGGTTTTCCGGGCATCGACTCCTATACCACCCGGGGCGTCGCCGTTGCCTGCTTCACCGTTCTGACCCTCCTGACGTTCAACCTCATCGACAGCCGCCTGGGGCGCGAGTTCAAGGCCTCGAGGGACGACCGGCTGGCCGCCTCGCTGATGGGCTTCAACACCACGGCGTCCCGCATGAAGGCGCTCCTGATCTCCGCGTTCTACTGCGGCGTGTCGGGCGCTCTGCTGGGGGGGTATATGAACTTCATCCAGCCGTCGATGTTCGACATGATGAAATCGACCGAGCTGACGGCGGTCGTGGTGTTCGGGGGGCTGGGCTCCATGAGCGGGACCCTGCTGGGCTCGGCGATCGTCACCTCGGTCATGGAGTATTTCCGGGACATCTCGCAGTACCGCATGCTCATCTACGGCCTGCTGCTGGTCGTCATCATGGTGGTGCGGCCGGAGGGGCTTTTGGGCGACCGGGAGATCTGGAGCTTCCTGCCCGGGCCCGGGAGGAGGGGATAGCCATGCCGCGGGATATCGGGACGGACCAGGTGCTCCTGGAACTGGAGCACGTCGACATGCGCTTTGGCGGGGTCCACGCCGTCCGGGACATGAGCTTCCGCATCATGGACAACGCCCTGACCGGCATCATCGGCCCCAACGGAGCCGGAAAGACGACGGTCTTCAACATCGTCTCCGGCGTCTACAATCCGACGGCGGGAAGCATCTGGTTCCGGGACCAGGACATCACGCCCATGGCGGCGTATCAGGTGAACCGGCTCGGGATCGCCCGAACCTTTCAGAACCTGAGGCTCTTCGGGCGCTCCTCGGTGCTGGAGAACGTCATGACCGCCGCGCAGAACCGCTTCCGTTACTCCTTTCGGGAGGACCTGAGGGGGCAGCTTTTCCCGGGCTACCGCCCCGATCCCGAGTACCACTACGGCTTCTGGGAGTCCCTGCTCCACACCGGACACTGGGCCGGGGTCGAACGGAACATCCGTTCCAAGAGCATGGAGCTTCTGGAGCGGGTGGGGCTGGCGGACCGCGCCCGGCAGGCCGCGGGGACGCTTCCCTACGGGATGCAGCGGAGGCTCGAGATTGCGCGCGCCCTGGCGCTGGACCCGAAGCTGCTGCTGCTGGACGAGCCGGCGGCGGGGATGAACCCCGAGGAGGTCTTCGCCCTGAACGACCTGATTACGGGCATCCATCGGGAGTTCCGGCTGACGACCCTGGTCATCGAGCACCACATGGACCTGATCATGAGGATATGCCCGCACATCATCTGCGTGAATTTCGGGGCCAAGATCGCGGAGGGCTCGCCCGAGGAGATCCGGAACGATCCCGGAGTGCTCGGCGCCTATTTGGGCGAGGGCGACGACGAGGCGGACGAGGAGGCGGTATTGTGATGGCGGACGTATTGCTCGAGGCCCGGGACCTTCATGTCAGCTATGGGGCGATTCGGGCGCTGCAGGGGTTTTCCCTGACCCTTCGGGAGCGGGAGATCGTCGCCGTCATCGGTGCCAACGGCGCAGGCAAGTCCACCTTCATGAACGCGCTCATGGGGCTGGTCCGCCTCTCCGAGGGCACGGTGGCCCTGGAGGGGCGGGCCCTGTCCTCCAGGAGCTTCAGGGTCGTCCGCAGCGGGCTCTCCCTGGTCCCCGAGGGGCGGAGGATCTTCGCGCCCCTGACGGTCGAGGAGAACCTTCGGATCGGCGCGTTCGCCCGGAGGAACCCCAAGGCCGTCCGGGAGGACTTCGACTGGGTGCTCTCCCTGTTTCCGCGCCTGAGGGAACGGCTGTGCCAGTACGCTGGCACCCTGTCGGGCGGGGAACAGCAGATGCTGGCAATAGCCCGGGCGCTGATGGCCCGCCCCCGCGTGCTGCTGCTGGACGAGCCCTCCCTGGGGCTCGCGCCGATCGTCATCCGGGACATCTTCAGGGAGTTGCGCCGGATCAACGAGGAGGGCGTCAGCATCCTGCTCGTCGAGCAGAACGCCCGGCAGGCCCTGCTGCTGTCGCACCGGGCCTACGTCCTCCAGACGGGGTGCCTTCTGAAGGAGGGGCCGTCCCGCGACCTGCTGAAGGACCCCGACATCAGGGCCGCCTATCTGGGCCAGGGACGGAGTGCTTGAGGAAGCGCCGACTCGATTCATGAAGCTCTCCTGATGAGGGCCTAAGCGGCCCGCTCGGTCTTGGGATCGCGGCGTGGGGGCAAAAATGAAATACGCCGATTCGGCTCGTTTGGCCTCGGCTCCCGGTGAAATGGGGGCCGAGGCCAAATGCTGTACAACATTTCCCTTTTTATGTAAAATAAAACTCGTGTTTTTGGTCTTTCCGGCCCGAGGCGGGGGGGCGGACATGCGAAGACGTTTGGGAGGTTTGGATGATGAAGATGGGAAAGTGGGTTGCTGCGGTGTCTGCGGCCGTGTTATGGGCCGGTGCGGCGTTTGCCGGGACGACGGTGAGGGTCGGGCACGTCCTCAACCCGGATCACCCGTGGAACGTGGCCTTGGAGGGGCTGGCGTCCGAACTCGCGGCCGCGACGGAAGGACGGGTAACGCTCAAGATCTTTCACAGTGCGCAGCTGGGCAATGAGAAGGACCTGATCGAGGGGCTCAAGATGGGAACGGTCGACGGCGCCCTGGTCGGAGGCTCCTCGTTCCAGTCCCTGGACCCGAAGTTCGGCATCGAGGAGCTGCCCTATGCCTTCGCCACGAACGAGCAGGCATACAAGGCCTTTGACGGCAGGCTCGGGGAGGCCCTGTTCGGTATCCTCAAGTCCAAGGGTATCGTCGGCTTGTCCTGGTGGGAGAACGGATTTCGCCACATCTCCAACGGCAGGCTGCCGATCGAAAAGCCGGAGGACCTCGCGGGAATCAAAATCCGGGTGACGCCGCAGAAGATGCGCCTCGACACCTTCACCGCGCTGGGCGCCTCTCCCATGCCCATCCCGTTCGGCGAGCTCTACTCCGCGCTTCAGCAGGGCGTCGTGGACGCGCAGGAGAACCCGCTGGTC
>ERZ773042.2170-NODE-2170-length-10921-cov-67.774526_pt1 | contig 10921 bp, 13 predicted proteins | sample MGYA00511664_ERZ773042 | MGnify/ENA primary metagenome ERZ773042 (study PRJEB29015, sample SAMEA2737984) | human oral metagenome | biome: human oral; feature: human-associated habitat; material: dental | place: China | collected 2036 ... | reverse complement strand
AAGGAAGTTGATGATCTGCTGGAGGGTGAAGAATTGAGCCGTCAGGATGCGTTGAAGGTCGAGTATGCGCAAAAAGAAGCTATCGTTGGTAATAGCGAGCGGCTGAATACTATCGCGCTAGATATCATTGAGCATTTTGAGGCTCGGCAAAGTGTGCTGAGCGGTAAAGGTATGATCGTGACGATGAGTCGCGGTATTGCGGCTGATTTGTATGAAAGAATCGTGGCGTATCGACCAGATTGGCATAGTGACGATGACGCGCACGGCGCAATCAAGGTGATTATCACCGGTAGTGCTAGCGACCCTGACCACTTGCAGCCGCATATTCGTAATAAACAACGGGTAAAGGCGATCGAAAAGCGTATCAAAGATCCAAATGATCCGCTTGAATTGGTGATTGTGTGCGACATGTGGCTGACGGGATTTGATGTGCCGAATATGCACACCATGTATCTGGATAAACCGCTGAAGGGTCATAATTTGATGCAGGCAATTGCACGAGTCAACCGAGTGTTCCCGGGTAAAACTGGTGGTTTGGTGGTTGACTATCTGGGTGTGGCAGGGGCGTTGCGCGATGCTATTTCTGACTATACGCAAAGTGGTGGGCAGGGTGCACCGCAGCTTGATATTACTGAAGCGGTGGCGCAGATGCAGATGCGTTACGAGGTGGTGCGCAATTTATTTGGTAACTTTGATTATCAGCGATATTTTACAGCGCCAACTGACCGGCAACTGCAAATTATTTTGGATGCCGAGGAATATATTTTAGGGCTGGAAGATGGTGAGAAGCGATTGAAACAGCATGTTTTGGAACTGAGTAAAGCCTTTGCGCTGGCTATGCCGAGACCCGAAGCGCTGAAAATTCGCGAAGAAGTGGCGCTATTTCAGGCGGTGAAAGCCCGGCTGGAGAAAGTGTCGAGCTCGACAGTTGTGACTGATGCTGAGTACCGAAGCGCGCTGAAACAAATTGTCGACAAAGCGATTGCGCCAGTGGGCGTGGTCGATGTGTTTGAGGCGGTAGGGCTCAAAAAGCCGGAATTGTCGATTTTGAGCGATGAGTTTTTGGCGGAAATTCGTAACATGGAGCGCAAGAATTTGGCAGTGGAAGCCCTGCAAAAGCTGCTCGCTGATGAAATCAAACTACGATTTTCGAGAAATTATGCCAAGGATACGAAGTTCTCTGAGCTACTTAACCAAGCATTGACACGATACAGAAACGGGACGATTGAGGCAGTGCAGGTGATTGAGGAATTAATCAACATTGGACAGAAAATTCGCCAAACTGTCGAGAATGGCGCAGTTGATGGCCTAAGCGAGGATGAAATTATCTTTTATGATGCGCTGGTTGAAAATGGCAGTGCTCGTGAAGTGCTGGGTGACGCGCAGCTACGTGATATCGCAAAAGTATTGTTAGAGCAGGTGCGTCGTGATGCGACGATTGACTGGGCAGAGCGCAGGAATGTTCAAGCAAAATTGAAGGTTAACGTTAAGAAAACTTTGGCAAAATATGGCTACCCGCCAGATCAACAGGCGCTAGCAACCGATATGGTATTAGAGCAAGCTAAGCGTTACGGTAATGAATGGAGTCAGAAGCGCGCCGTATATGAAGCTGGCGGTGGAGTGAGCTTGCTAGATTGATAATTAATTATGGCAGATCGGGGTACAATAGGATGTATGGGTGAGTCTAAAAATCCTATCATCATCGCTCGCGCCATCATCCGCATCGGTGATGCCGCCAGGAATGCTAATGACTATAGTTTACTGGGTGCACTGCATGAGATGGTGGAGCAATTGTCACAACATGGCGTTAAGGATACTGACGTCGATATGGGCTTGTTGCTGGAATATGTCGAGGCGGCGGATGGTTGCGACTATTGCCGAGCGGGTGATGATCAGCCAGATGTTGACGAATTAACAACCATCGGGTTTATCGATAGCACTGGTCGTCAATCAGGATGGTTCAGTGGATTTGCCGCGCGACCATTTTTTGAATGCGGAATTGCTGGATTACTTTGATGAAAATCGGCTGGTTAATTGGCGTTCGGTCGAGCGTGATTTGCCGTCAAACTTGCATGGTTACCACTTAGTGGCAGGTTCAGTAGAAGTGCAGGAGATTTTGCCGCGGGAATTGGAGGCGATGTCGTTCTAAGATGGTACACCTCGTAATGTCGCAGTAATTTTGTTAACAGTTTTGTTTTCTAGGTCTTTACGAACGTGCAAGAATAGAATGTCAAATCTGAAGTGTCTGTATCTATGCTAAAATCAATATATGAAGTTCCCTCGCTCTAAAAAACTGGTTTTCTTTAATAATAAGGGCGGCGTTGGTAAAACAACGCTAGCGTATAATACTGCGGTGCAGTTTGCTAACAAGGGCTATAAGACGGTGCTAATTGATCTTGACCCGCAGTGTAATTTGACGCGGTTAGCGCTTGGCGAAGAATATTACGAGAATACGATTTTCTCAGAGATGAGCAAGACGATTTATGACGTGCTGCGCGGAGTGATTGAGGGAGGTTCGGATATTGATTTGGCGGCACAATTTGAGCAAGCTAAGGGCGCGCCCGAGAACCTGTATTTACTGCGCGGCGACATGCGGCTAAGCGATTATGAGAATGTTCTATCGACTGGCTACAACTCAGCTGCGGCTGGCGAGCAGCTTGGCTATTTCCAAACGAGTGCAATAGATCGTTTCCTGCGCGAAAAAGGCTTGAGCGATCAAGTTGATATCTTTGTGATTGATACCTCGCCGACGTTAGGGTTGCTGAATCGAGTAATCTTGCTCGGCAGCGATTATTTTGTCGTACCGCTAATGCCCGATGCGCTTAGTCTGCAGGGCATTGAGAACCTTGGTATCATGTTTGAAAAGTGGAAAATCAACTGGCGTAATACTGGTAAAGCGTTAAGTAGCGGTATTGAAAGCCAATTTGTACTGGGTGGCGAAGGGTTGTTTATCGGCTATATCTTGAATTCGTACAATGTGTATGGCCAAAAACCAATCAAAGACCACCGCAAGTGGATTGATCAAATTCCAGAACGAGTTCAAAAATTCTTAAGCGAGCGCCATTGTCGGAACGGGCTGGTTGCGTCTAGCAGTCGCGCGTCGCTGCACGATATTCAGGATTACGGTCGATTACCAGCAATTACACACGAATCAGGTGTTGCAATTTTTAACATTGACCCTAATAAGGCAGAAGCAACACAGCCTGGCTCTCGCGAAAATATTGCGAAGGCTCAACAAGAATTTGATGAGCTTTCAGGCGCTATTTTGAATATCTTGGATAAGTACTAAAATGGCCTGTATGCGCTAACGAGTCTTTGCTCTAGAAATGATCAAATTGTATGAAGATCTCCGTCCATCTCAAGCCCAACTCCCGTCACCGCGAAGAGGTCGTAACGAACGATGATGGCTCGCTGACGATTTATACCAAAGCGCCGGCCATAGAGGGGCGGGCGAATTTGGCGGCGGTAAAATTACTGGCAAAACATTTTGGCGTATCCTCGTCAAAGGTAAAATTGGTGCGCGGTGCAAGCTCGAAATATAAGGTGCTTGAGATAGATAAAACAGAATAGCCGCTGCAACGAGCATCTGCAACATCTAGCTACGATTCTACGGATATCCAGCTCCCGCCGCCATATTGCCGAGTAGTCCCTGCACCGTCACAAACGAATATCCTTGCTGCTTCAGCGCGTTGAGGATACACGGCGTGGCGCCGACTGAGGTTTGGTGGATGTCGTGTATCAAAATGACAGCTCCAGGGTGAGCGCCAGCGACGGCGCGCGAACAGACGATGTCGCTGTTGCGATCAACCCAGTCGCGGGTGTCGACCGACCATAAGATTGATGACATGCCGCGCAGGCGAAGCTGCTCCAGGACGACACCATTGACTGCACCGTACGGCGGGCGCAAAATAGCCGGTGTGACGCCGGTGGCCTGCTTGACGGCATCATTGGTACGGTCAATTTCACCAGCAATTTGGTCAACCGGCAGTTTCGGTAACTCTGGGTGCGACCACGAATGATTGCCCAGTTGGTGGTCGCACGCATGGATGCTGCTTACGACGTTGGCTTGGCTGGAGACTTTGCTACCGATCAAGAAAAAGGTGGCCTTAGCGCCATGCTGATCTAAAATATCCAGCAGCTGCGCGGTGTACGGACCTGGTTCGTCGTCAAACGTTAAAGCAATCACTTTACTACCAGAATCTGCAACTGTCGGCGCGGCGGGTGCTGGTTTTGGCTTTGGTTCGGGCGGTTTAGGGACATTAGCCAGCTTCCGGGCTGTCGGATCTTGCAGATATTTGGCAACGGCAGCGATCGGCAATTTGATCGTCATTTCGCCGTAGGCTGACGGCAAGAGCGACGCCTGCCCGATCGGTCAAGCCAAACTATTTCCGCTATCGATAATAACGAAATTCGACAAGGTCTCCTGGGTGATCGTCTCATTGAGATCCAATTCTGCTTGCCGGCGCTGCTTGATGGTTTCTTTGAGATTATTTCGGGCAGCCTCCACGATCTCTCCAGCCGCTTTCTCTGATTGCTCGGTTAAATCATTCAAACTAATCACCTCGCCAGATTTTTTATCAAACGTCCAAAAATGCGTCAACGACACCGGATGCGCGCCGTGCATGTCTTGCTTAATATTGACAATAATCGATAAAGCTACTGAATTATTATGCGTCACTTGGTAGCTAATCGTCTCGGTCAGCGGTTGGTCGAACGTCAGAATATTAGTGGCGGCATAGCGGAAATCGCTGTCAGCGCGGTCAATTGCCTGGGCGACGGAGTCTTTGTATTTGCTCCTCAATAAAGCTATTAACCTCACGGAGAGATAGTACTCTGGTTGAGCGTCCAAGCGGCTTGGCAATGGCAGCGTATGATTCACCATTCTTTAACCTATTCTTGATAACTATACGTTCATCGTAGCAAAGTTGTATATACTTGTTGTTAGACACGTTTCTAACATCCTTTCCGGTTATATTAGACTTTCCAAAAATCCATTAAACCGCGGGGCTAAAATTGAAACGTGTCTTTATTGAGCTTATCCTTTGCGGTTGAGGTGTTAATGGAGGGAGGTGCTGACCAAACTCAAAAAGGTCATAGACACATTCCTTTAGTAAAATAGTTATTGAAACCAACTAATTTTTCTAAGGAGGAGTAGCTATGAGCATATGCACTAGCCAGTCTATGACCTTGACTACAATTTTACCAAATAACGCCCGACTTGCGCGAATCAATCCGGTTAGACTATCGAGTGAGGCTAAGTTTAGACTGCGCTTCATTGAACATTATCTAAACACCTCAAAGAATGCTAGTGAAACCTGTCGTTTGTTTGGTATTGCTCGTAGTCTTTTCTACAAATGGTACAACCGCTACGACCCATACAATCTATCTAGCCTAGAGAATAAGTCATCTAAGCCGCACAAAGTCCGCTCAGTATCGTACTCGCTCAAACTGGTTAGCGTTATTCGCCAACTGCGCCAATCTAAGGATACGGCACTCTACTCTGCTCACAAGATAGCCTTAGTCTTAAAGCGAGACTATCCAAAAGACACTAACTTTCATGTTTCAGCCGCTACCGTAGGGCGCATTATTAAGCGGTTCAAGCTGTTCTTTAGCGAAGTAGTTAGACACGTCAAAAAGCGTAAAACCAACCAGAGCGCAATCCAACCCACCAGAAAGCGTAAGCCAGCTGGTATCCATAAAACCATCTCTAAAGCACGTCAGCTCATTAGAGTTCGACATGAAGCACGTTTATGCCTCTAGCCGGAAGTACTATGCCTTCTGCGCCATTGACGTATTCACCAGATAAGCGGTTATTCATGTCGCCAAAAGTGCTTCTAGCCGCCAAGCCAAACTAGCTCTAGAGAAAGCAGTATCCGTATTTGGTAGGGACATAGCCGTCCTCAACGACAACGGCAGCGAAAACCTCGGCCAGTCTTACCAGTACCTCGAACAAAACGGTATCACCCAATACTTTGCCCGGCCACACCAACCCAAAGACAAACCTTACGTCGAAAGGTTCATCGGCAGCTACCAACGCGAATGTCTTAACCAATGGCAACGCGACATCCACAACCTAGCCGACCTGGATACCTACACTACCCGCTGGCTTAACAACTACCACTACCATCGTCCGCACAACAGCCTAAACGGCCTCACGCCCGACGAGTTCTGTGCTACACTAAACCTAACTATTACACGACGGAGAGTGTCTATGGGGTGGTGAGTTTGGACAGAGGATTTGCACTCGTTTTATATTCGTCGTACACTGGAATTGACGGTAATTTCATGAGGGAACGAATGAGAACGCAAGAACATGCATATCTTGATTTGCTGCGCGATGTGCGTGATAATGGTGAGAGTAAGGATGATCGTACCGGTACAGGTACGCGCAGCGTGTTCGGGCGGCAGATACGGTTCGATCTATCGAGCGGCGAGTTTCCCGCACTCACGACGAAACGGCTCTATTTTGATACTTGCAAACGCGAGTTGTTATGGTTTTTAAGCGGCGACCGCAATCTAGAAGCGCTCGCACGGCAGAATGTACACATTTGGGACAGCTGGCCGTACCGGCATTACGTAGAGGCGACAGAGGGGCGCCAGGTGTCTCCAGAAGAAACGTCTACACCGGAGTGGCGTAACGGTATGAAAGCGTTTGTCGGACGCATTGCGACAGACCACGCTTTTGCTGAGCAATGGGGCGATTTAGGTCCAGTTTACGGCTATCAATGGCGGCATTGGCCAGATGGAAAGGGCGGCGAAATCGACCAAATCCAGCGCGCTGTCGACACGATCAAAACGAACCCGGCTAGCCGGCGCAACATTGTGAGCGCGTGGAATGCCGCCGATATTGACGAGATGGCAGTAGCGGGGCTGCCGCCATGCCATACAATGTTCCAGTTCAACGTGCGCGGCGATCGCCTAGATTGTCAATTATACCAGCGTAGCGCTGATATGTTTTTGGGTGTGCCGTTCAATATTGCTAGCTATGCGCTATTGCTCTGCATGATGGCGCATGTCACCGAGCTCAAACCGGGCGAGTTTGTCCATACATTCGGCGACGCGCATATCTATAATAATCACATTACGCAGGTTGATGAACAGCTTAGCCGCGAGCCGTTGCCGCTGCCAAGGCTATGGTTGAATCCAGAGGTTGATAACATCTTCGAGTTTGCGCCGGACGACATTAAACTTGTCGGCTATCAGCATTGCCCGAGCATCAAAGCACCGGTAGCGGTGTAGTAGGGTTTTAAGTGTGCAGCAAGACTGCATGTATTACGCGCGCATATATGTTACAAAACTATAGGCGTATTGATTCGCTTCATCTGCCGGGAATGATTGACGTTCGCGCTCGTGCCAGCTGTCGTCGAGTGATGGAAAGTAACGGTCGATGCCAGTAAACGAATGATCAACTTCAGTTGCATAAATAACGTCACAATCCGCCAGTGCTTGCTCATAGATACTCGCGCCGCCGATTACACACGGCTGATGCTGCGCGATTCTGTATGCTCGCGCTAGGCTGTCGACTGCTGTAATGCCTGCTGCGTCAAGCGTTCGGTGTGTTACTACGATATTTTCACGCTGCGGCAGCGCTTGTCCAATCGACTCAAACGTTGCGCGCCCCATGATGACTGATTTGCCTATTGTCAGCGCGCGAAAATGTTTCAAATCAGCCGGTAGTGCACGCCCCCACGGCAAATCACCGCGTGCGCCGATACCACGGTTTCTATCGTACGCCACGACAATACATTTTTCCATACGTTCATGATACAATATTGGTAACGTTAGGGGAAATTGTGCAAGAATCAACGGCTATTTATAGCGACATTGAGATAAAAAAAGCGCTTGCGAGCGGGCATATTGTGTGCGATCCGGCACCCGCGCGAATCAATGGCTCAAGTATTGACGTGATGCTTGGCTATTATTTTTACTACGCCGGCGGAATCGAGAATGGCGATGCGTTATTTAATCCGTTTGACCAGGCGGACGTTAAGCGGTATTTTGGTACGTATAATATTGCAAGACCGTGGCGCGACGCGCGGAAACGTTTGGCGAGCTCAATTGCAAATATCGCAGAGATTACTAACATTTCCGCCGACCACCCCGTTATCGTTTTGCGACCGAATGAGCGGATTCTCGCGCATACGCATGAATTTATCGGTATTTTGCCGCCTGGCACAACCAGTATGCAGGCACGCAGCACTACAGGGCGAATCGGTATATCGGCGTGCTATTGCGCAGGGTGGGGCGATCCAGGCTATATCAACCGTTGGACGATGGAAATCCACAATTTGAATGAGCGCGAGCATATTGTATTGCCCGTTGGTTACCGTATCGCGCAAATTGTCTTCAGTGCTACTGGCCCGGTTGAGACAGAATATTCGCGCGCTTCGGGCAACTATCAATCTGCGCCAAGCGCCGACCTTGCTGCTATCAAAGCTGCTTGGCGTCCCGATATGCTGCTGCCGCGCGCTTACGCATCGCCCGTTAAGTTGCCGCGGGTAGTTGAGGGGCTTGCTGAAGGATTACTATAATGATCACGCGCGGGCGCTACATCGTCATTGAGGGGAATGATGGCACAGGAAAATCAACGCAAGTCCGCCTTTTGCAAACATATTTTCATAAGCAGGGGTATAGCGTGGTAACTGTTGAGGAGCCAGGCGGCGGCTCAGTGTTTACGACGCCTGTTGCTCGTTATCTACGCACGATTATCAAGAATGGGCAGTTGCAGCGCGATCCAGAAATTAATCTGGCATTGTTCAGCGCGGCGCGGCGGGAACTATGGCAGCACAGCATTGCGCCGGCGCTTGAGCAGGATGCGGTCGTACTGGCGGCGCGCAACTATCTCTCGACGCTCGCATACCAAGGTTACGGCGAAGGGCTTGACCTTGATCATATTCGCAAAACGACCGCGCTTTTCACTGATGCGCGTTATATGTCACCGGACCATGTAGTTGTTCTGACTATGAACGACGACGCCGAGCGCAAACGCCGCCTCGCTAAACGCAGCAGCTCAGTGCATCTTGATGCGTTCGAATCGCGCGCTGATGATTTTCAACATAGAGTAAATAACGGTTACGCCGCGCTTGCCCGCGATATGGCGCTGCCTGTCGTTGAGTGTATCGCGCCAAACCACCGCAAGACACCGGCAGAGATTCAGGCGGAGATTTTACAGATTATTTCGTAGATAGAGGCTTAATTAGTCGGCGCTGCTTGCGCTGCTGCCAGACGCGATCCTGCGTGCCTCTATAATTTCTGGGTATTTTCGACAAAACTCTTCATTATACGCCGCCCGCTCCGCTTCATGCCGGCGCTGCTGCTCTTGTCGAACGGTTTGGCTCACTGCGTAGAATGTCGTTGAAATTGGAATTGCTGCGTCGCTATCAATTGCTGCCGATATACGCGTATCTAAATCATCAACGTTTGCGAGCGTCTTAGCCCACACCTCAGTGCCGTGCGATCTGTCCGCCGATAAAATCTCCGCTCGAACATCTTTTGATAAATTCGCAAGCGGCAATACATATGATTCACGCAGCATAATTCGCGTATCAACCTCGCACGTCGCTACGTTCGTGCGGCGCGTCACCAAAACTGCTTCCGGCGCCTTTTTCGCGTCTGTTATATCTACGTTGAATGCCCGGAATTTAATGCGTTCGTTTCGCTCGCACTGTTCATCCGCGCCAACCTCGGCAAAGGTTTCAGTTATCGCCGCGTGCATGCGTTCAAGCAAATGCTCATCGTTTCCCGTTACGCGCGCTAGCTCCACCGATCCCATGCCGATTGACCGCCGCAAGTGTAACAGTTCAGCTGGTGTCGCTAAACCATCAAGTGCTTTAGCTTCAACCCGTTCAAGCTCTATGCCGGCAAGCGGCGCTTCTCCCTCAATACATTCGTTCAAGCGGCTCTCGTAATTCTGCTGATTCTTCGTCGTATGCCGAGCGCCGCGCGACAGCAGGTGCAGCTGCACAAAATCGCGGACAGCTGGCGATGTATCGGAATCCAAACAAGCAAGTACGCGCTCTGCCAGCGTATTTTGAACATCGCGCCATAAATCGCAGTTCTCCGATTTAATACGCAACGGCGTCGCACTGTAATCCAGCCAGTTCATCAGTAGTATATCGCGCGGCTGCTGATACTCCTCGCGCGCCGGCGCTAAACAACGAGATTTTATCATACCAAACGCGTATTTTACTAGAAAAATTACTATCTGTCAATACTATTCTTGCAATCTTGGCGTGTTTCTGCTACAATGCTGGCTAAGACATTGCCAAAGACCGTAGCGGGCGAGTCGCAAAAAGCGAAGCGCCGATAAGAATGCTACCGAGGGAATTACTCAGTTTTTCGTCTTTGCGCATGCAGGGGCGTTTTTTGTCAGTGTCGAACTTTAACAATGCGGTCTCATTTATCAAAGCAAACGAAAGGATTTTGTCTATGGCGATTAGCAAAGACAAGAAACAGGCTTTGGTCGCAGAAATGAGCGAGCTGTTCGCGAACGCAAAAAGCACGGCTGTCGCAAAATACCAGGGGATCAGCGTGGCTGAGTTACAGGAATTGCGTAAAAGCGCACGCGAGGCTGGCGTTGTCATCAAAGTGGTGAAGAACCGCCTGGTGCGCGTTGCGATGAGTAAAAGTAGTACTTATGAAAGCACCGATACAGCGGCGCTCACAGGACAGCTGCTTTATGCCGTATCGCAGGACGATGAAGTTATGCCTGCTAAGGTGCTGAATGATTTTGCCAAAACTCATCCAGCACTTGAGCTCGTCGCTGGCTTCAGTGGCGAAGGAGTAGCGCAAAGTACTGCGGAAGTAACGGCGCTTGCTGGCTTGCCGAGTAAGAATCAGCTTATTGCTGAAACGGTGGCGCAATTGCTCTCGCCGGTTCACGACGTTACGAATGCACTTTCTGGCAATATTCATGCGCTGC